>Ga0209375_1001842_pt1 | contig 15723 bp, 15 predicted proteins | sample GraSoiAngelo_131_FD_185888 | JGI IMG/M metagenome (GOLD analysis project Ga0209375, IMG submission 185888) | Grasslands soil microbial communities from the Angelo Coastal Reserve, California, USA - 14_0929_02_30cm (SPAdes) (version 2) | ecosystem: Environmental > Terrestrial > Soil > Grasslands ... | reverse complement strand
AGGAGGCGGAGATGGTGCTGCTCAGACGCGTGGGCCGAAGGATCGTGGCGTTCCGAGAGCGGCGCGGACTTTCGCAGTTACAGCTCGCACGGCGGGCGCGCATCGCCCGCTCGACGCTCCGCTACGCCGAGTCCGGCACGCACGCCGTGTCGTTGCTCGTGCTGGCGCGGATCGCCCATGTGCTCAAGGTCGAGGTGCGAACGCTGTTACCAACGACAACGAAGACGAGGAGAAGACGGCGATGAAGAAGGCACGCGGCGAAGGTCACTTGTACGTCCCGAAGTACGCCCCTCGCGGCAAGACGCTCGCCGAGTCGATGGCTGACGGGACGCTTCGGTTCGCGTCAACCTGGTGGTTCAAGTGGAGTTGCCTCAGCGACGGCCTGCGCACGTGTCGGCAGACCGAGTGCACGGGCTGGCATCGCGAGAGTACGGGCGCGCGGGTCGTCAACGGCGATACCGTCACACCGTCGCCCGCCGCCGTGAAGTTCAAACGCGAGAAGATCAAAGAAGTCGAAAATGGTCGGCTCATCACGCGGGAGATGAAGCGGCAGACCTTCGAGGACTTGGCGTCCCGGCTCCTCACCCGTTACACGAACGACGGCAAGAAATCCCTGCCACGCCTCGAAGACTCTGTCACGCACCTGCGTGAGTTCTTCGGCTCGTATCTCGCGCTCGCCATCGACTACGATGCAGCGGACCAGTACATCAAGCATCGCCGCTCGGAAGGAGCCGCGCCCGCGACGATCAAGGTCGAGGTGACGCATCTGGGACAGATGTTCCGGGAAGCCGCGAAGGCAAACAAGACGTCGGTCCCGGTCTTCCCGACCATCAAAGTCCGCAACGAGAGAGAAGGCTTCTTCGAGCCTGCCGAGGTCGAGCGTGTCCTGTCTCACCTGCCCGACGATCTCAGGGCGCTCGTCGAGTTCTATTACAATTCGGGCTGGAGAACGCAGGAGATTCTCACGCTTGAATGGTCTCAGGTGAACTTTCGGGCAGGCGAAGTCAGACTGGAGCCAGGCTCCACGAAAAATTCCGACGCCCGCGTGCTCCACTTCAGCACGTTCCCGCGCCTCGCCGCTCTCCTCACGCGTCAGCGTGAGCGCGCCGACGCCGTGCAGCGCGAGACCGGCGTGATCTGCCCCTGGGTCTTCTTCCGGTACTCGCAGCGCGCTGAGAAGCCAAAGCGGATTCGCAACTTCTACAAGGCGTGGCACAACGCGTGCCGCGCGGCAGGGGTCCCTGATCGCATCCCGCACGACTTCCGGAGGACGATGGTGAAGCGTTTAGAGGCGGCGGGCGTGCCGCGCAAGGTCGCGACGTCGGTCACGGGGCATCGAAGCGAGGCGGTCTACCGGCGCTATCACATCGTGAGCCCGACTGAGCAGCGGGACGCGATGGCGAAGGTCGCCCGGCTCGACGAGCAGCAGCGCGCCGAGCCGCCCAAGGCTCAGGTCGTCACGTTCATGGACCGGAAACGGGCCGGGCGATGAGCGCTCCGGGCCAGGTTGGTCAAAACACGGTCAAAGGGGCCCCCGTCTCGGGGGCGAAACTTCGGCTAACTCTGCGATTGCGCAGGAGCGAGGGGGTCACAGCGCCGTGAATCGTCGATGCTCCTCGTTCCACGTCGCGCCGAGGGCCCACGCCGCCATCACGAGGATCACGAGGGCGAGCGCGCCGCCCCAGCCAATCGCCGACGGCAGGAACACGGCGGCGCCGAGCTCTTTCAGGATAGCGGTCGGCGCCGCCACGAGGCGCGCGAGCGACCCCCCGAGGGCGAAGCACGCGATCGCTGCCCAGAGCTTCACCTGCCCCTCGCCCGCGCGCCAGATCGAGCCGGCGCCGCACCCGCCGGCCAGCGTCATCCCGACGCCGAACACGAGGCCGCCGCCGAGCGCCCCTGCGCCGGCGGCGGGGAAGACCCACTCGCTCTTGTCCTTGAGGTCGGTGAACTTGAGGATCGCGAACCCGACCGTGCTGATCACGAGCGCGAGCGCCGCGGCGCGCGTGTGCTCGGCGTCGCCGGTCATGAACGGCTCGCGGAACGCGCGCACGAGGCAGAAGCGCGAGCGCTGGAAGATCAGGCCGAACGCACCACCGAACAGCAGGAAGACGCCTTGCGCCACGTAGCCGACGCGCGAGTACGCGAACGGTGTCGCCAGCAGCAGGACAAGCAGCAGCGCACCGAGCCACGGCTGTCGGCTCGGCCCCGCGTCGGACGACGCCAGGTACACGCGCCCCGCCCCGCCCGACCACTCGGGCCGGTGCTCCGTCTCCCAGATGAGGTAGCGGAGCCCGAGAAACGCGCCCGCGCCGAGCCCGAGCATCATGCCGAGGCCCGCGAGCGAAAGCGCGCTCGTCGCCGAGAAGAAGCCGCCGATGTTGCAGCCGAAGGCGAGGACGGCGCCGACGCCCATCAGGAGCCCCCCGACGGCGCCCTTCACGAGCTCGCCCCGCGGCGGCACGCGCACCGCGAACTCGCTCGACAGCAGCGCGGCCACGAGGCCGCCCAGGAGGACGCCCGCGTTCAGCAGTGACCCCGAGTAGAGCCACGGGGCCAGGAGATCGGCCCGGCGCACGACCCCGAGGCCCGTCAGCACCCAGTCCCCCCAGTTCCGCATGCCGTCCGACGCGGTCCACGGCCGGTCGAAGGCGAAGAGGAAGACGTTAACCGTGGCGACGAGAATGGCGGAACCCCAGACGGGCCACGGGCGGCTGAAGAGCACCGCGTACTGCGCCGAGAGGGAGCGGCCCATGCGTCGGCCGTTACTTGGTCCGCTGCACGACGAACCGGAAGACGCCCGCCGACTCCCCCCGCTCGACGATCCGGTGCCCCGACTGCTTCTCGAACGCCTCGAGGTCCACCATCGAGCCCGGGTCGGTCGCCAGCAGCTCGATCGTCGCGCCGGGCGGGACCGTCTTGATCGCCTTCCCGAGCTTCATGACCGGCATCGGGCAGTCGAGCCCACGGCAGTCGAGCATCGTCCGGCCGGGCGACGCGGCGGGCGCCGGGCCGACGGTCGTCGGCCGCGCGATAGGGTAGCCCGACTTGGTCCACGCGGTCATGCCCCCGGTGACGTTGTACCAGTGCTGAATCCCGTGGCGCTTGAGCGCGCTGATCACCGTGCTCGAGCGGAGCCCGCCCGCGCAGAGCACGGCCTTGGGCCGATCGGGCGGGACGAGGTCGCGACAGGCCACGCACTCCATCATCGGCAGGTGGATGGCGCCGTCGATGTGGCCGTCGAGCCACTCGAAGGGCTCGCGGACGTCGATCACGGCGAGGTCGCGTCCCTCCTCGAGCCACTCCAGGAGGTCGTGCACGGTGATCTGCGGCACCGTCTCGAGGGGGAAGCCGCAGCTCTTCCACTCGATCATCCCCCACTGGAGGAACCCCGCGACCTCGTCCACCCCGACGCGCGAGAGCGCCTGCACCGCGCGTTCGAGGTCCGACGGGCCCGGCGCCAGGAGGAGCAACGGCACGCCGGTCGGCACGGCCCACGCGACGCGCTCGGCGAACTGCGGGCTGTCGATCCAGACGTTGAGCGCGCCCGGGATGTGGCTCTCGCCGTACGTCCCGGGGTCGCGCAGGTCGACCACGCACTCGCCGCGCTGGACCGCCTCCCACGCCTCGCGCGCCGCGTAGGGGCGCGGCTTGGCCGAATGGAGCGGGATCAGCCCCCGGTTCTTGCCGACGATCTTCTCGAACTGGGGCGGCTTCGGCGGTAGGTCGCGCATGATGAAGTCCACGAACGCGGCGCGGTCGCGGAGCCCGAGCGCCGCGTTGAAGCGCCGCTCGAAGCCGATCGTGGAGCCCGTCTTCGCCGACATCGCGCGCCCGCACGCCGAGCCCGCGCCGTGGGCCGGGTAGATCTCGACGCTGTCGTCGAGACGCAGGAGCACGCGCGTCAGGCTCTCGTACGCCTCCTCGGCCGCGCGGGCGCCGCCGAGGTCGGGGCGCCCGACCGACCCCACGAAGAGCGTATCGCCGGTGAGGACGAACCACGGCTCCGCGCCACGCTCGAGGTCGGTCACGAGGAGGCAGATCGAGTCAGGCGTGTGGCCCGGGGTGTGGGCGACCGTCAGCCGGATGTTTCCGACGCCGATCGCGTCGCCGTCCCTGAGCCGCTCGTGGTCGAACGCGAGCCCGGCCGCCGCGTGGGCGAAGATCGGCGCGCCAGTCGCGGTGGCGAGGTCGCGGTTGCCGGAGATGTGGTCGGCGTGCGTGTGCGTCTCGACGACGTGCGTGATCGTGAGGCCACGGCGCCGCGCCAATCGTAGATATTCGTGGACACGGTCGCGGCCGGGATCGACGATGACGGCCCGGCCGGCCTGGCCGCAGCCGACCAGGTACGAGAGGCACCCGGACTCTTCGTTGAGAATCTGCTGGAAGATCATCCCGGCTCCCTATTCTATGCCAGGACCTCAGTGCTTCTCCGCCTTCTCCTTCTCGGCCTTGGCCTCCTTGATGATCTTCTCGGCCAGGAACGCCGGGACCTCCTCGTAGTGGGAGAACTCCATCGAGTAGCCGCCCCGCCCACCGGTCATCGAGCGCAGGCTCGACTCGTAGGTCAGCATCTCCGCCATCGGCACCGCGGCGCGGACCGCCGCCGTCTCCCCCGCCGGCTCCATGCCGACGATGCGGCCGCGGCGCGAGTTCAGGTCGCCGATGATGTCACCCGCCGCGTCGGAGGGGCAGGTCACCTCGACGTTCATGATGGGCTCGAGCAGGATGGGGTGGGCGTCCATGAACACTTTCTGGAGGCCCAGCGAGGCGGCGATCTGGAACGCCATGTCCGAGGAGTCGACCTCGTGGTAGGTGCCGTCGTAGAGGATCACTCGCATGTCGACGATCGGATAGCCGGCCAGGATCCCCTTCTTCATGCAGTCGCGGACGCCCTTCTCCACCGACGGGATGTAGTTGCGCGGCACGGCGCCGCCGAAGATGTCGTCCACGAACTCGAAGCCGCCCCCGCGCGGCAGGGGCTCGACGCGGAGCCAGACGTCGCCGTACTGGCCGCGCCCGCCCGTCTGCTTCTTGTACTTGCCCTGGCCCTCGGCGCGCCCCTTGACCGTCTCCTTGTACGGGATGCGTGGGGGCAGGAGGTTGACGTCCACGTTGTACTTGCGCTTCATGCGCTCCACGACCATCTCGACGTGGAGGCTGCCGACGCCCGCGACGAGGAGCTGCTTGGTCTCGGGGTCGTAATGGTAGTGGACCGTCGGGTCCTCCTCGGCGATCCGCGCGAGCGCGTTCGAGATCTTGTCCTCGTCGCCACGCGTCTTGGGCTGGATCGCGAACGAGATGGCCGCCTCCGGAAACGTGATCCGCGGCAGCTCGAACGGCTGCGCCTCGTCGGTGAGCGTGTCGCCCGTGAGCGTCTCCTTGAGCTTCTGGGCGACGCCGATCTCGCCGGGCCCGAGCGCCTCGACGTTCTTCTGCGTCTTCCCCATGAGCCACGAGACGTGTCCCATGCGCTCCCTGACGCCGCGCGAGGCGTTGAGGAGGGTCGAGTCGGACCTGAGGGTCCCGCCATAGACGCGGAAGAGCGAGAGCTTGCCGATGTGGGGGTCGGAGAGCGTCTTGAACACCAGCGCGGTCACGGGCGCCTTGGGATCGGGCGGTCGCGTCCCCGGCTGCTTCGTCTTGAGGTCGGTCCCGGCCACCTCACCGCGGTCGGCGGGCGACGGCAGGGAGTCGACGACGAGGTCGAGGAGCGCGTGGGATCCCAGATTGCGGGAGGCGGACGCGCAGAGGACCGGCACGAGCTTGCCCGCGGCGATGCCGGCACGCAGCGCTCGGAGCATCTCGGGCTCGCCGAGCGATCCTTCCTCGAGGTAGCGGTTGAGCAGGTCGTCGTCCGTCTCGGCGGCGGCCTCGACGAGCTTCTCGCGGTACTCCTTGACCCGTTCGGAGAGGTCGCCGGGGGCCTCGCCCTCGCTCGGCTTGCCGTTCGCGTACGTCACGGCGCGGAGCTTCACGAGGTCGATGTAGCCGCGAAAGCCCGACTCCTCGCCGAGCGGGATCTGGAGCGCGACGAGGCGCCCCTTGAGGCGACGCGCGAGCGACTCGACCGTCCGGTAGAAGTCGGCGCGCTCGCGGTCGAGACGGTTGACGACGACCGCGCGCGGCAGGCCGTATTCGGTCGCGAACTTCCAGACCTTCTCCGTCTGCACCTGAACACCGGCGACGGCGTCCACGACGACGACCGCGGCTTCGACCACCCGCAGCCCGGCGCGCGCGTCCGCTATAAAATCGCCGTATCCGGGCGTATCGACGAAGGTGATCCGATGTCCCTTCCAATCACAATAGGCAACCGCTGTATTGATCGAGATTTTTCTCTTTATTTCATCCGGGTCGAAGTCGGTGGTCGTCGAGCCGTCGTCCACCTTGCCGAGGCGCGTCACCGCGCCGGCGGTGAAGAGCAGGGCTTCGACCAGGGACGTCTTGCCGACGCCGCCGTGCCCGACGACGCCGACGTTGCGGACCTTCCCGATCTCGATCGCCATTGACCGCTACCTCCCGGCGGGCCTTCCGCGGTGCGGCAATCCTACCACAGGCCTCTACGGGCGGATGACGCGCCTCACCTGCGCCAGGAGCTCCTCCTCGCTGCCGGCCAGGTCCACCGGTGAGGGGAGCGGCGGCGGCTCGTACTTGAGGCCGGCGCCCGTGAAGATCATCGTGACCTCGGTGTCGCGGACCACGTCCCCCCGCCCCTTCAGCACGCGGAGCGCCGCGACGAGGGCGGCGGACTCGGGCGCCGTCCAGATCCCCTCGAGCCGCGCAACGAGTCGCTGCGCATCCTGGATGGCCGTCTCGCTCACCGCGACCGCACCGCCGCCCGTCTCACGGAGCACCCGCAGCATCTGGCGCCCGGCGAATGGGGACGGCACACGGAGTCCCGCGGCGTGGGTCGTCGGATCCTCCCAGGCGGTCGTCGTCGGGGCACCCTCCTGGAAGGCCTTCACCACGGGGGCGCAGCCGTCGGCCTGCACCGCGAAGACCCGCGGGAGCGCGCCCGCGAGCCAGCCCATCGCGCGGAGCTCCTCGTAGCCCTTCGGGATCCCGAGGAGCCCGGTGCCGCCGCCCGTCGGATAGAGGAGGACGTCGGGCATCCGCCAGTCGAGGTCGGCGGCGAGCTCGAGACCGATCGTCTTCTTACCCTCGAGGCGGTACGGCTCCTTGAGCGTCGACAGGTCGAACCAGCCGAGCTCGGGCGCGACCTTCGCGGCGACCCTCCCCGCGGTCAGGATCGAGCCCTCGAGGGTGAAGACGTGGGCGCCGGCGATCTGCGCCTCGGCGATTGCGGCGGGCGGCGTCCCCCGCGGGACGATGACCGCCACGGGGAGCCCCGCGCGCGCCCCGTACACGGCCGCCGCGCCGCCCGCGTTCCCCGCCGAGGGGATGACGAAGCCCCGCGCGCCGAGCGTCCGCGCGCGCGTGATCGCCATGGAGAGGCCGCGCGCCTTGAAGGAGCCCGTGGGGTTCTGGCCCTCGTCCTTGGCCCAGAGCCTGCGCATCCCGAGGTGGGCCGCCAATCGCGGGAGCGCGAGCAGGGGCGTCCCCCCCTCGCCAAGCGTCACCGGGACCTCCCCCGCGTCGAGCGGCGTGAGCTCGCGGAAGCGGTACATCCCGGGGGGGCGTTGCCGGAGCGCGTCCTTGCTCACGCTCGCCTTCACGCGCTCGAGGTCATAGCGCGCCGCGAGCATCTGCCCGCATGCCTCACACACGGTCAGCGGCCGCTTCGGGTCGTGGCGGTGACCGCAGACCGTGCACTCGACGTGGCTGACGAAGCTCATGAGCCTTCCTTCGAGATCGAACGCAGTGTATCGCAATTGCGGCGTTGACAGGGCTTCGCAGCCCGCCTTCAATATGGACATGGCCGTGACGCTCAAGCGGCGCCGGTTCACCGTCGACGAGTACCACCGGATGGCCGAGGTCCGGATCCTGGCCCCGGGGGAGCGCGTAGAGCTCATCGACGGCCAGATCCTCGAGATGACGCCCATCGGCGCCCGCCACATCCGCTGTGTGATCTTCCTCACCGAGGCCTTCGTTCGCCGCCTGGACGGCCGCGCGCTGGTGTCTTCGCAGAACGCGCTACGGCTGAATCGGTGGTCGGAGCCCGAGCCCGATCTCGTCCTGCTACGACCTCCGCTCGCACGCTACGGCAAGGACGTCCCGACGCCGGCCCACGCGCTGCTCGTCGTGGAGGTTGCGGATTCCTCGCACCATCGGGACCGCGCGATCAAGCTGCCGCGCTACGCCGCGGCGGGTGTGCCGGAAGCGTGGATCGTCGACCTGGATGGCGAGTGTGTCGAGGTCTGCCGCGACCTCGGGGGCGGGCGTTATCGCGAGCGCCGGCGGGTCCCACGCGGTGAGACAGTCGCGCCCGAGACCTTTCCGGACGTCACCCTCGAAGTCGCGGACATCCTCGGCTGAGCGGAGAGGCACGATGGCCGGCGCCGTCAAGCGTCATCGGTTCACCATCGACCAGTACCACCGGATCGGCGAGGCCGGAATCCTCTCCGAGGACGAGCCGGTCGAGCTGATCGCCGGGGAGATCGTCGTGCGCGAGCCGATCGGCTCGCGCCACGCCGGCACGGTGAACCGTCTCAACCGTCTCTGGACGTCGCGGCTGGGCGAGCGCGCCGTTGTCCAGATCCAGAACCCCATCGAGCTCCCGGAAGAGGACTCCGAGCCCCAGCCAGATGTGGCGCTGCTGCGTCCGCGCGCGGACTTTTACACGGCGGCGCACCCGGTGGCGGCCGACGTCCTGCTCCTCATCGAGGTGGCAGACTCGAGTCTGACCGTAGACCGCCGGGTGAGGATGCCGCTCTACGCGCGCGCCGCCATCCCCGAGGCCTGGATCCTGGATCTGACGGCAGACCGTGTGGAGGTCTACCGCGTGCCGACGGCCGACGCGTACCAGCAAGTGGTGACGTTCGAGCGCGGGCAACGGGTCGCGCCCGTCGCCTTCGCCGATCTGACAGTCACCGTCGAGGATTTGCTCGGCTGACTGATCAGGGCGCGATGACCCAGTTGGCGAGGACGCCGATCTTCTCGATCTCGGCCTCGACCCCATCGCCGGCCTTGAGGAACTTGCCGAGCGCGGCGCCGACGCCCTCGGGCGTGCCGGTGGCGATGACGTCTCCGGGCAAGAGCGTGAAGCCCTGCGAGAGCACCGCGATGCACTCGTCCACGGGGAAGATCATCTTCGAGGTGTGGCTCGACTGGCGGGTCTCGTTGTTCACGCGCAGCGTGAGGGCGAGCGTTTGCGGGTCGGGAATCTCGTCCGCGGTCACGAGCACGGGTCCCATCGGGCAGAAGGTGTCGAGCGACTTGCCCTTGAACCACTGACCGTGGCGCTTCTGGAGGTCGCGCGCCGTCACGTCGTTGACGATCGTGTAGCCGAAGACGTGGCCGAGGGCCCCCGCGCGCGGGATGTCGCGGCCGGCCGCGCCAATGACGACCGCCAGCTCGACCTCGTAGTCCAGCTCCTGCGTCACCGGATGGTGGACGATCTTCCCGCCGGGGGCCAGCACGCACTCCGGCGCCTTCGTAAAGTACACGGGATGGGCGGGCGCCTCGGCGCCGCGCTCGGCGGCGTGCTCCATATAGTTCCGCCCGAGGCAGAAGACGTTGCGCGGCGGCCGCGGAATCGGCGCCTCGAGACGGATCTTCGCCGCGGGCGCCCCGAGCTTCTTGGCGGCGAGGCCGTCGACGCCCTCGCGCTTCCATACCGCGAGCCCGTGCTCGAGCGCCTCGCGCGCGCGGGAGCGCGCATCGTCGCCCCCGGCGATCAGCTCGAGCATCGTCCCGAACCGCCCGCCCGGCGCGGGCCGCGCGAGGCCGCGCTCGCGGGCGAGGTCAACGGCCAGCGCACCGAGGTCGAGGACCGCGTCGGCGGTGAGCGCGCCAACGCGCGGGTTCGCGGATCCCTTCCGGTAGGTCACCAGTCGCATGGCTCACCAGCCCCCCGAGGAGAACGACCGGGGAACGACCGCTACAGGGACTGACGCGCCGCGGGCCGTGTAGGCAGCGGGGTCCCACGCTCGCGCGCGATCTTGTCGAGCTCGGGCGGCAGCGCGAACCGCACGTCCTCCTCGACCACGTGGACCTCGCGCACGGCGACGTCTCGGCGGCGGAGCGCCTCGACGGTCTCCGTCACGAGGACCTCGGGCGTCGAGGCGCCGGCCGTGACGCCGACGCGCCGGACCCCCTCGAGCCACTCCGGGCGGATGTCACCCACGTCGTTGATCAGATAGGCGCGCGTGCCCGCCGTCTGGGCGACCTCCACGAGGCGGTTCGCGTTCGAGCTGTTCGCCGCGCCGATCACCAGCAGCACGTCCACGTCGCTCGCGAGCCGCTTCACCGCCGCCTGGCGATTCTGTGTCGCGTAGCAGATGTCGTCGCGCGAGGGCCCGTGGATCTTCGGGAACTTGCGCCGGAGGGCGTCGATGACGTCGCGCGTGTCGTCGACCGAAAGCGTCGTCTGGGTCAGGTATGCGATCTTGTTCGGATCGGGCACCTCGAGCTTCTCGGCCCCCTCGGCGCTCGCGATGACGAAGATGCGGTCCGGCGCCTCGCCGAGCGTCCCGATCACCTCGTCGTGGTCCTGGTGGCCGATGAGAACGATCGAGTAGTTCTCGCGCGCGTAGCGGATCGCCTCGAGGTGCACCTTGGTCACGAGCGGGCACGTCGCATCGATAACCCGGAGGCCCCGCTGCACCGCCTCCTGGCGCACCTCCGGCGAGATCCCGTGCGCGCTGAAGATCACGGTCGCGTCGTCCGGCACCTCGTCCAGCTCGTCGACGAAGATGGCGCCCTTGGCGCGGAGCTCTTCGACGACGTGGCGGTTATGGACGATCTCTTTGCGGACGTAGACCGGCGGCTGGCACACGCGCAGCGCCAGCTCGACGATATCGATGGCCCGCTCCACGCCGGCGCAGAAGCCGCGCGGCCCCGCCAGCAGGATCTCGGAGATGGTCGACCTCATGCGTGCCCCCGCCTCACCTGGAATAGTACGACACTCCGGCTACGGCCACATGAGCTTCCCCGCCGCGGTTCGGTCTGGACGTGTCCCCGTTGGAGTCGTGCTCCAGGCGGTAGCCGGCGTAGACCGCGGTCGCGTCGGTGAGGAAAACGGACGCGCCCACGCCACCCCACACGAGGAACGAGAAGCTCGAGTCGATCTCCTTCACCCGGCGAGCCGGAGCGAGCGTGCCCTCACGGTTCGATCAACACTTTCAACGCGTCCCCTCTGGCCATCAAGTCGAGCGCCTGCCGGACCGCGTCCAGACGCATCCGATGCGTGATGAGGTCGTCCGGTACCAGCGCGCCGGACTCCATCAGGTCCACGGCCCGCCGGATCAGCTCGGGCGTGTGGTGGAACGCGCCGAGCAGCGTGAGCTCCTCGTAATGCGCCCGCCGGGTATCCAGGCGGATCGAGGTTCCGGGTGCACAGCCACCGAAGAATACCACGCTGCCGCCCCGGCCAGTGACGTCGATCGCCTGCTCCCACACCTCGGGACGGCCCGTCGCGTCGATCGCGACGTCGGCGCCCGGGCCGCCGGTGGCGGTGCGGATCAGAGCCACGACGTCCTCGGTCTGCGTCGCGTCGAGGCACTCGCCGATTCCGAGCCCCCGTACCCGCGCGAACCGCCAGCCGGACTTCCCGACCATGATGACGCGGGCCTTCCGCGCCGCCGCCACCATCCCGAGGAGGCAGCCGAGCGGGCCCGCGCCGAAGACGACCACGGTCTGACCCGACTCCACCCGCGCCCGGTCGATGCCGAGGAGCGCACAGGCCAAGGGCTCTGCGAACGCCGCGCGCACGGCCGGGAGCGTGGGCCCGAGCGGCACGACGTTCTTCGCCACCAGCCGCGGCGGGAGGGCGATGAACTCACCGTACGCGCCGTTGACGAACAGCAGGTCCTCGCAGAGGTTCGAGCGGCCCGCGAGGCAGGGACGGCACGCGCCGCACGGCGCCGAGTTGGCGGCGACGACGCGGTCGCCCTCGCGGACGCCACGGACGCCAGCGCCGATCGCCGTGACCGTGCCCGCGAACTCGTGGCCGAACACCGTGGGAACTTTCGGGATCATGACCGGGTGGCCGCGACGGAGCGTCTTGACGTCCGTACCGCAGGTGAGCGCCGCGTCGATCCGGAGCACCAGCTCGCCGCTCTCCGGCCGGGGCACGGGCAATTCTTCCGCACGCAGGTCGCCAGGCCCGTGGAATACCATCGCCCTCATGGCGTCACGTACACCTTGAGCGCCTCGCGCCGTCGCATCAAATCCACGCCGCGGTGGAGCCCGGGAAGCGTCACGCGATGGGTGACGAGCCGGTCCACGGACACCTCGCCCGCGACGATCAGCCGAAAGGCCTCGGCGAGGTCAGAGGGCGACGACGAGTACGTGGCGGTCAGGGTGAGCTCCCGGTGGTAAAGCGTTTCGAGCCGGAGCGGGAGCGTGTCGCCGCCGCTGGCGAAGTAGTGGACCGTCCCGCCGTCGCGGAGGCTCTCCACCGCCCACGGCAGTACGTCCGTCCCGCCGCCGGTGACGATGACCTGGTCGGCGCCACGTCCGCCAGAGAGCTCGCGCTGCGCGGCCGCGGCCGTGGAGGCGGGCCCCGCGGCGGCCGCGCCCAGGCGTCGGGCGAGCTCGGCGCGCGCGGCGATCGGGTCGCAGCCGACCACCACGGCTCCCGCGCGCCGGAGGAGCTGGACGAAGAGACAGCCGATCGAGCCGAGGCCGACGACGACGACCGTGTCGCCGGGCGCGACGCGCGCGCGCCGTACCGAGCGCAGACAGCACGCGAGGGGCTCCACGAACGACGCCGCCTCGTCGGTCACGTGGCGGGGCACCCGGAACAGCGCGTGACGGACGTTTGGCGCGGGCACTCGCACGTACTCCGCGAAGCCACCGGGGTCGAGGTTCGACGCCTTGAAGGCGTGACACATCGATTCGCTCCCTCGTCGGCAATAGTGACAGTCGCCGCAGGGGACGTGGTGGGCGGCAACGACGCGGTCGCCGATCGCGCAGTCCGTCACGCCCGGGCCAAGCGTGACGATCTCGCCGACGACCTCGTGGCCGAGCACGAGCGGCGCCGGCGTCGACGGGTCCACGATCTTCGCGATGTCAGAGCCGCAGAGCCCGCAGCCCAGGACGCGCAACAGCACCTCGCCGGCGCCGATCGTCGGCCGGGGCCATTCCTCGGCGACGAGCTTGCCGTCTCCGCGGTACACAGATGCGATCACAGACTCGCCTCGGCCGTCGGACGGCCTGTGGCTCGCACGACCACGCCGATCACGCGGCGAGCGTCCGGGCGGCGCGCCCGAGCCTGGCGGCAACCCAGCAGCGGAGCGCGATCGCGAGCTTCTTCGCAACCGGCACCGTGACGCGCTCACCGAACACACGGAACCGTCGCGTCTCGATCTCGTCGAGCAGGGCGAGGTAGATCCGCCCCATGATCTCGGCCGGCACGAGCGAGCGCGCGTCGGCCGCGGGAAAGTTCTCCCATGCGACCCGGTAGAATTGCCGCGCGCGTACCGCCTGGTGGGTCATCAGGCGCACGAACGGCTCGGTGTAACGAGCCCCCTTCAGATCGTCGACGGTGACGCCGAACGCCCGGAGGTCTTCCTGCGGCACATACACGCGCCCGGCCCGGGCGTCGGCGCCGACGTCGCGGATGATGTTCGTGAGCTGGAGTGCCTGGCCCAGCTTGATCGCGTACTGGCGCGCGCGGGGGTCGGTGTAGCCGAAGATCTCGATGCAGCAGAGCCCGACCGCAGAGGCGACGCGGTAGCAGTACGGGTAGAGCTCCTCCGCCGTCTCGTAGGCGACGCGGTCGAGGTCCATCTCGACGCCGTCGATGATCGCCTCGAGTGCCGCGCGCGGGATCGTGTAGGCGCGTACGGCGGCCTGGAGCCTGAGCGCGATCGGGTGGTCGGGGACCGCGCCCGGCGCGTAGCAGCGCGCCACCTCCTCGCGCCAGCGCCGGAGCTCCCGGCGCTGGACCGGCGGGTCGACGCCCCGCTCGCCGCCGAGATCCGCGATGTCGTCCACGGTCCGGCAGAAGGCGTACACCGCGTAGAGCGCCTCGCGACGCGGGCGCGGCAGCGTGAGAAACGCGTAGTAGAAGTTCGAGCGGCTCTTCCGTGTGAGCCGGGCGGTGAGGTCCGCGATCATCGGGCGCTCACGTAGCCGTGCGCGCGGAACCAGCCGGTCGCGTCGCGGAGCGCTTCACGGACGTCGGTCTGCGGCAGGCCGAGCTCCCGCACGGCCTTGGCGGGGCTGAAGTACATGTGCTTCCTCGCCATCCGCACCGCCGTGAGGGACACTCGCGGCGGCGACCCGCCGATCCGCGCGGCCGCCTCCATGGCGAGGGCGGCGCCCCAGGCCACCCAGTAGGGGATCCGCACGCGCGGCGGCCGCATCCCCGTGATTTCGGAGAGGAGGACGCCGATCTCGACGAGCGAGAGGTTCCGATTCCCGAGGATGTACTTCTCGCCGATCTTCCCGCGCTCCGCCGCGAGGAGGTGGCCGCGGGCGACGTCGCGCACGTGCACGAGATTGAGCCCCGTGTCGAGGGTCGCGAACATCCGTCCCTCGAGGAAGTCCACGATCATCCGACCGGTCGGCGTCGGCTTGACGTCCCAGGGACCGACGGGCGCCGACGGGTTCACGACGACGACCGGGAGGCCCTGGTGGGCGAAGCCGAGCGCTACCTGCTCGGCCAGGAACTTGGAGACCTTGTAGGGCCCGATCATGTCGCGGAGCGAGACCGGTGTCTCCTCGGTCCCCGGGACGCCGTCCTCCGGGATCCCGAGCGCGCCGACGGTGGAGGTGTAGACCACGCGGCTCACGCCCGCCGCGCCTGCGGCCTCGAGGACGGCGCGCGTGCCACCGACGTTGACGCGGTGGAGCTCCTCCGAGTCGGGCGCCCAGAGGCGGTAGTCGGCCGCGACGTGGAAGACGACGTCGACGCCCTTCACCGCGCGCTGCACGGAGGCTGCATCCAGCAGGTCTCCCTCGCAGATCTCGACGTCGAGCCCTGCAAGCGCGCGGCGGTCTCCGCGTGGTCGCGCCAGCACGCGCACCGCGCGGCGCTGGGCGAGGAGCTCGCGGACGACGTTGGCGCCAACGAAGCCCGTGCCACCGGTCACGAGCGCGTCGGCTTTCATTCCACCGGGGGCCGCGGGTCCCTCGCGATGCGGCCGAGCGCGCGCGCCACGGCCCGGAGAGCTACGTGCGTCCCGCTCCGCAGCGCGAGGGCGTCGGCGAAGGCGCGCGGACGGGCCAGCACCGCCCGAACCGCGCGCAGCGTTCGCACCCGCCCGTCCGGCTCCACGACCGCGGCGAGGTCGGCGGGCACGCCGCGCTCGGCCGTGTCGCTCACCGCGCGGATCACCGCGGCGGGAATCTCGTGCGCCCGGGCCCACTCGAGGATCACGGCCGACTCCATGTCACACGCGAGCGCGCCGGCCTCGACCCAGAGCCGCGCCTTCGCGCTCGGCGTCGCCACGACCTCGTCCACGGTCACGAGCGTCCCCACCCGCCGGAGACCCGCCACCTCCGCGGTCGCGTGGCGCGCGCCCGTCGGGCCCACGACGGTCTCGGGCACGACCAGGTCGCCCTCGGCGAGGTCGGGTGAGAGGGCTCCACAGACGCCGGCCGACACGACGAACGCGGGTGGCGCCATGCGCGACGCGCGCAGGTCGAGCGCGC
>Ga0209375_1001839_pt1 | contig 15727 bp, 9 predicted proteins | sample GraSoiAngelo_131_FD_185888 | JGI IMG/M metagenome (GOLD analysis project Ga0209375, IMG submission 185888) | Grasslands soil microbial communities from the Angelo Coastal Reserve, California, USA - 14_0929_02_30cm (SPAdes) (version 2) | ecosystem: Environmental > Terrestrial > Soil > Grasslands ... | reverse complement strand
GCGTGGTGATGCGGGTGGAGCAGAACTACGATCACCAGACGTATGAAGACCTCTACGGCAACCGCGGGACGTTCGCGCACAACCCGCGCATGTGCCTGAAGGGGTATACCTTCCACCGGCGGGTGTACGGGCCGTATCGGCTGAAGGGCCCGTTAATGCGCCGGGGCTGGAAGGAGTGGATGGACGCGGGCTCCCCGGAGCTGACGCCGGAGGTCAAGCATAAGTACAAGTTTGACAGCCGGTTCCTGGACGACATGATGCGGGTGTCGTGGGACACGGCATTCACGTATGTGGCGAAGGCGTACATCATCATTGCGACGCGGTACAGCGGGGAGGCGGGGGCGCGGCGGCTGCGGGAGCAGGGCTATCCGCCGGAGATGATCGAGATGATGAAGGGCGCGGGGACGCGCACCATGAAGCATCGGTCAGGCATGCCGGTGCTGGGCATCGTCGGCAAGATGGGTGTCACCCGGATGAACGGCGGCGTGTGCGCCCTTCTTGATTCCTGGATCCGCAAGGTTGGCGCGGATCAGGCGCAGGGCGGCCGGTACTGGTCGAACTACACATGGCACGGGGACCAGAACCCCTCGCATCCGTTCTGGTGCGGCGCACAAACTTCGGACATTGACCTGTCCGACATGCGTTTCTCCAAGCTGAATACGAGCTGGGGCAAGAACTTCGTCGAGAACAAGATGCCGGAGGCGCACTGGAAACTGGAGAGCATCGAGCGGGGCGCGCGGATCGTGGTGATCACGCCGGAGTACAACCCGACGGCGACGCGGGCCGACTACTGGATGCCGGTGCGGCCTCAGTCCGACGGCGCGCTGTTCTGCGGGGCGATGAAGATCATCATCGACGAGAACATGCACGATGTCGACTTCCTGAAAGGGTATACCGACAGCCCCATCCTCATCCGGACCGACACGCTGCAGTATCTGGATCCGCGGGACGTGATCAAGGACTTCAAGTTCCCGGATTACGCGAAGCGGTACTCCGGGATGGTGCAGTCGCTCAAGCCGGAGACCATTGAGCGACTGGGCGGCTGCATGGTCTGGGACCTCACCAAGCAGCAGCCAGCATACCTGGACCGTGAATTGGTCGGGTGGCACTATCAGCAGAGCGGCATCGACGCAGCCCTGACCGGGACGTATCGGGTGAAGCTGCTCAACGGGCGCGAGGTGGATGTGATGCCGATCTGGCAGGCCTACCTGGTGCACTTCCAGGACTATGACCTGGACACGGTGCATCAGATCAACCGGTGTCCCAAGGACCTGATCGTCCGGTGGTCGCGGGACAGCGGCACGATCAAGCCGGCTGCGATCCACAACGGGGAAGGCGTGAACCACTACTTCCACGAGACGATCTATGGTCGCGCGGCGGCGATGGTGTTGATCATCACCGGCAACGTGGGTAAGTTCGGGACCGGCCAGCATACCTGGGCCGGGAATTACAAGGCGGGTGCCTGGACGGCCACACCCTGGTCAGGCGGCGGGCTGGGTGTGCACGTGGGCGAGGATCCGTTCAACCAGAACCTGGACCCGAACGCGCACGGCAAGGAGATCAAGGTCAAGTCGTACTACTACGGTGAGGAGATCGGCTACTGGAACCATGGCGACACGGCCCTGATCGTGAACACGCCGAAGTACGGGCGCAAGGTGTTCACCGGGAAGACCCACATGCCGAGCCCGAGCAAGTTCCGCTGGGTCACCAACGCGAACGTGCTCAACAACGCCAAGCACCACTACGACATGGTGAAGAACGTCGATCCCAATATCGAGCTGATCGTCACGCAGGACATTGAGATGACGTCCGACGTGAACCATGCGGACGTGGCCTTTGCCTGCAACACCTGGATGGAATTTACCTATCCGGAGATGACGATCACGGTGTCGAACCCGTGGGTGCAGATCTGGAAGGGCGGCATCCGGCCGCTGTATGACACCCGGAATGACCTGGATACCGTGGCCGGCGTCGCGGCGAAACTGACCGAGATGACCGGCGATCAGCGGATGAAGAACCACTTCAAATTCGTGTATGAGAACCGCGTGGACGTGTACGTGCAGCGGCTCTTGGATGCCTCCAGCACGTTCTACGGCTACCATGCGGACACGCTCCTGAAGTCGGAGAAGGGTTGGATGGTGATGACGCGGACCTATCCGCGGCACCCGTTCTGGGAGGAGACGAACGAGAGCAAGCCTATGTGGACGCGGTCGGGCCGGTACGAGAACTACCGGATCGAGCCGGAGGCGATCGAGTATGGCGAGAACTTCGTGGCGCACCGCGAGGGGCCCGAGGCGACGGCATACCTGCCGAACGCCATTATGTCCACGAACCCGTACATCCGTCCGGATGACTACGGCATTCCGATCACGGCGCAGCACCATGACGACAAGCACGTGCGCAATCTCAAGTTGCCGTGGCAGGAGATCCGGCGGCACGCGAACCCGCTGTGGGAGAAGGGGTACCAGTTCTACTGCGTGACCCCGAAGACCCGGCACCGCGTGCACAGCCAGTGGTCGGTGAACGACTGGGTGCAGATCTACGAGTCCAACTTCGGCGATCCGTATCGGATGGACAAGCGGACGCCGGGCGTGGGCGAGCACCAGATGCACATCAACCCACAGGCGGCGAAGGACCGGGGCATTAACGACGGCGACTACCTGTACGTGGACGGGAACCCGGTGGACCGGCCGTATCGTGGCTGGAAGCCGAGCGATCCGTTCTACAAGGTGAGCCGGTTGATGATCCGGTGCAAGTACAACCCGGCGTATCCGTACCACGTGACGATGGCGAAGCATGCGCCGTACGTGGCGACGGCGAAGTCGGTGAAGGGGCACGAGACACGGCCGGATGGGCGGGCGATTGCGGTGGATACGGGCTATCAGAGCAACTTCCGGTATGGGGCCCAGCAGTCGTTCACGCGAAGCTGGCTGATGCCGATGCACCAGACGGACTCACTCCCTGGCAAGCACGCGATCGCCTGGAAATTCAAGTTCGGGTATGCGATCGACCACCATGCGGTGAACACGACCCCGAAGGAGTGCCTGATCCGCATCACGAAGGCGGAAGATGGCGGCATCGGGGCACGGGGCCCATGGGAGCCGGTGCGGACGGGCTTTACCCCGGCCCAGGAGAACGAGTTCATGCTCAAGTGGCTCAAGGGGGAGCATATCAAGATCAAGGTGTAATCCCCCCGGCGCTTGAAGCGGGGGTTCAACGACAGAACGGAGGAAAACCATGCCGGAAGTCTATAACTGGCAACTCGGGCGGAAGATGCTCTATCCCTACGAGGAGCGGCACCCGAAGTGGCAGTTCGCGTTCGTGTTCAACATCAACCGGTGTCTGGCGTGCCAGACCTGTTCGATGGCGGACAAGTCCACGTGGCTGTTCTCGAAGGGGCAGGAGTACATGTGGTGGAACAATGTGGAGACCAAGCCCTACGGCGGGTATCCGCAGTTCTACGACGTGAAGATCACGCAGTTGATCGAGCAAGTGAACCCGGGCGGGCAGGTGTGGAACGTGCGGGTGGGCCGCAAGCACCATGCGCCGTACGGGGTGTTCGAAGGGATGACCATTTTTGACGCGGGGGCCAAGATTGGCCAGGCGGCGATCGGGTACATTCCGACGGACCAGGAGTGGCGGTTCGTCAACATTTACGAGGACACGCCGACGTCGATGCGGGCGGTAGTGGAAGGGATCGACAAGTCGGGGTTCTCGCGGGACGAGCCGTGGCGGATGACGGGGAGCAGTCTGCCGGAGCACGAGACGTTCTTCTTCTATCTGCAGCGGATTTGCAACCACTGCACGTACCCGGGGTGTCTGGCGGCCTGTCCGCGCAAGGCCATTTACAAGCGGCCGGAGGACGGGATTGTGCTGATCGACCAGAACCGGTGCCGGGGGTACAAGAAGTGCGTGGAGCAATGCCCCTACAAGAAGCCGATGTACCGGGGCACGACGCGGGTGAGTGAGAAGTGCATTGCGTGCTATCCGCGGATTGAGGGGAAGGATCCGCTGACGGGCGGGGAGCCGATGGAGACGCGCTGCATGGCGGCGTGCGTGGGGAAGATTCGCATGCAGAGCCTGGTGCGGGTCGGCGAGGACGGCCTGTGGGCGGAGGATCGGTGGCACCCGTTGTATTTTGCGATACGGGTGGAGCAGGTGGCGTTGCCGTTGTACCCGCAGTGGGGGACGGAGCCCAACGGGTTTTACATTCCGCCGCGGTGGTCGCCGCGGGGGTACGCGCGGCAGATGTTTGGGCCGGGCGTGGACAACGCGATCGAGAAGTACCTGGTGCCGAGCCGGGAGTTGCTGGCGGTGCTGCAGTTGTGGCGGGCGAGCCAGCAGATCATCTTCCGGTACGACGTGATTCCGGGCCCGAAGGTGTTTGAGACCCAGATCCACGGGAAGCGGTTTGAGATGTACAACGACACCGTGCTGGGGTTCAACAAGTCGGGCAAGGAGGTGGCGCGGATCCAGGTGGAGGAGCCGATCTACATCCGGCCGGCGGAGCGCGTGAACTGGCTGTAATCCCACGCCGGTTCCAGACCGAGGGAGGGCGCACCACGCGGCGCGCTCTCCCCTCGACAACAGGGAGGCAGGAGGGAAAACTCTCCTGCCTCTCTTGTTCACAGTCGTTCATTCTCATAGCCGGCGGGTTGGCTCGAATCTTGGTTATGCCGGCGCGAGAATGTATGGAGTCGTGCACAAGGGAGGTTGTGCAAGCACAATGAACGGTGCAGACTGCCCGCGTTGCCAGAGCGTCATGGTCAAGGACGTGTTTGAAGACTTGGGAGACGACACCGGGACTCTGTGCTTCAACGGGTGGCGTTGCATCATTTGTGGGGAGATCCTGGACCCCGTGATCGTGAGAAATAGAGAAACTCGCCCTTCACCTCTGATTGGCCGAGGGCGACAGAAGGTTCCCACCCAGCTCTAGGCTGAGCGTCTGATCGAGTCTGTACCTCCCTCCGCCGGTTGTCTTCCTGTCGCACCTTACGATAGTATGGCGTTGATATGAGCGACAGGGCATCCATAGCGCTCGTCAACATGCCCTTCGGCTATTCCAAGTACCCCTCGATTCAACTCGGAACGCTCTCGGCACTGCTCAAATCCCAGGGCCTGGGGGTCAAAACCTACTACCTGAACCTGTTGTTTGCCCACCGGATCGGCGTCCCATTGTATGAACGCCTCTGTGAGAAGCGGGCCCTGTTCGGCGAATGGCTCTTTTCCTATCTCCTTTTCAGAGACAACCCCAAGCGGGCGGAATATCTCGCAACCTTTAAACCTGTATTCGAGGATATCTCCCGCGAGAGCGGGCATCCCATCTCCTATTTTGAAGAGATGGCGACCAGGATCGCTCCTCAGTTCCTGAGCTGGGCGATGACGGCCATTGACTGGGGACAGTATAAAATCGTGGGGTTCACGTCGACCTTCGACCAGAATGTCGCCAGTCTCTCCCTGGCCAAGCTCATCAAGGATCTCTATCCGTCCGTGAAGATCGTCTTCGGGGGAGCAAACTACGACGGGGAAATGGGCCTAGAGCACCTCAGAGCGTTTCCCTGGATTGACTGTGTGGTGATCGGAGAGGGCGAAGAGGTCTTTCCGCCTTTGGTGAAGCAGATTCTGGAGGGGAGGGAGGGTCGTTTCCCGCCGGGAGTGGCCTATCGGCAGGACGGGCGCGTCCGCTTTGAACCGAACCCCAATTTGTTTTCCGATTTTCAGCGCATGGGGCCCCCCGATTATGACGACTACTATGAACAATTAGGGGAGCTCGAGGCTGGGCCCTCGAAGGGCTTGGATCGGATCCTGCTCTATGAAGGCTCCCGCGGATGCTGGTGGGGGGAGAAACATCACTGCACGTTTTGCGGGTTGAATGCGCAGGCGATGGAGTTTCGTGCCAAGTCTCCCGATCAGGTGTCGCGTGAAATGGCGTATCTTTCGAGCCGGTATGATGCCATCCGGTTCAGATTGGTCGATAATATTATCGATCTGAAATATATCGACAATCTGTTCGGGACATTCGCGGCCGAGCGGTTGGATCTGGACGTGTTTATCGAAACGAAGAGCAACCTCAGCAAGCGCCAGATCCAGACTCTTGCGCAAGGCGGCGTGAAGTGCATGCAACCTGGCATTGAAAGCTTGAGCGCCGGGCAACTGCAGGAAATGGATAAAGGGGTAACGCCCCTTCAGAATCTTCAGTGCCTGAAATGGAGCCTCTATTACCATATTGACGTCTCGTGGAACATTCTCCTCGGGTTTCCGAAGGAGACGACTGAGGATTACCGAAAACAGATCGCGCTCATCCCCTCGATTCTTCATTTGCAGCCGCCCGAGAGCGTCGGGAGGTTCTGGCTGGAGCGATTCAGCCCTTATTTCATGCGGCCGGAGAAGTATGGCCTCCGGATCACGGGTCCCGGCTCAGCCTACGAGTATGTGTATGATCCCAACGCGGTGGATTTGAAGAAGATTGCCTATGATTTTGAGTACGAGATCACGTCGCACGTTGACCCAGGTGTCTATGAGGAACTGGTCCAGCTCGTTCATGAGTGGCAACGCAGGCACGCCTCGGCCGATAAGCCGTTTCTGTATTACTCCAAGTCCATGGGTTACGTGACGATTTACGATGGCCGCACCAAGGGGACGCCATCGCGGCAACGGTATGACTGGCCCGAAGCATTTATGATTGAGTATTGTAATGAAGCGGCAAAGTCTCTGGAGCAAATCCGGGACGGGCTGAAGGACCAGGGGCATGCGGCGGCTTCGGACCCGGCCCGCCTCCTGCAAGCCCTCGCTGAGCTGGTGGAGAAGAGGCTGCTCTACGAAGAAAAGGGAAAGTATTTCACACTCGCCCTGCCGATGAATCCCAATCTCTAGGCATGAAAGACCCGACGTTCCTCAAGACCATGGTGAAGAGGGTCGGCGCCCGGCGCGTGCTGGAGATCGGCACGTTCGATGGGACGAGTGCGATCGCCATGGCCGAGACGCTCCCGGACGACGGCACCCTGATTACCTGTGAGATCAACCCGGGCTTCGTCGCACTTGCCCGCAAACGCCTCAGCCGCAGCCCACATGGTCACAAGATTGACGTACGGGTCGGGCCGGCGCTCGAGACCCTTCCGTCCCTTGCCGGCTGGTTCGACCTGATCTTCGTGGACGCCGACACCAAAAACTATGTTCAGTATTACCGCCGGGGCCTGGAGCTGCTCGCGCCCGCCGGGGCGCTGCTCCTGGACAACACGCGGGGCATGACCCTCGGCGCGGTGGATCCTGCTGCAGATCCCGCCATCGCCGCCATCCAGGAGCTGCGCCAGCTCGTGACCGCTGATCGCACTATCACCGCAGACCTCGTCCCCGTGCGCGACGGCGTCCTGGTCGTCACCAAGCATCCACCGGCCTGATGTTGCTTCATGACTGGCTTCTCTATTCAATAAGTTAAAAGCTCTTCCTCGTGTGATAGTTTATGTCTAGAAATTGGCTGCGTCGCCAGTTCTCGTTAGACCGGCAGCATAGGCCAGCGTGACCTCAGCAATCTTATAGTCATATTGGGCCTCCGCCAGCCTGGTCTGAGCGCCAAAGAGCGCTACTTCCGACTGTGTGACCTCAACGATCGATCCCAATCCTAATCGGTACCGCTCTCTGGCTAGCTGCAGAGCCTCCTGCGCGGTCTTCACCTGCTCCTGCGCCAGCTTGATCAACTGCTCGAATGTGAAGGTATCCAGGTACGCAGTGGTTACCTGCTGCGTCAACGCCTGTTCGATGTTCTGGCTGCCGGACTCCGCGGCGACCTGCTGGGCGCTGGCCTCCCGGACCTGATTTTCGATCAGGTAGCCGGTGAAGAGCGGCATCGAGACCAGGCCACCCGCAGTCCACCAGCCACCAGTTCTTTGATTCCGACTGGTATCGAAGACCTCGTAGTCGCCGGCGCTGGCCACTGCTGAGATGGTAGGGAGGTATAGCCGTTTTGTGGCTTGGAGACGGGCCTCTGCCGAGCGCGCAAACTCTTTCGCCCGCTGGAGCTCGGGATGAGACAGGCTGTCCGTAATGAGCGCTTCCAGAGGCCGCTGGGGCCGCACCTCGATGGGCACATCTTCGAGCACATAGTCCTCCGGCCCGGTGATCCCGATCGCCCGGTTCAGGTCTGCAAAGCTCGCCTTCAGATCGTTCTTGGTTTTGACCAGTGCCGATTCCGCGTTCGTAAGCTCCACCTGGACAAGGTCAAGGTCCAGCTTGGATTTGAGTTGCTGACGGTAGAGCGTGTCCACCTGCGACCGAATGATCCCGCGTTGCCGCACAGTTTCTTCGGCTATCTGCACCAAGCGGCGCCGCTTCAGGCTGTTGAGGTAAGCTCGCTGCACGTTCAAGATCACTAATGCGCGCTGAGAGTTGACATCTTGTTCCTGCGCACGAGCGGCGAGGTCCGAGGATTCCACGAGGTTTTTGGTGAATCCGAAGTCATAGAGTCGCTGATTAGCAATCACCCCCCCCGTGTATTGGCTCAGGTTCTGTCGGAGCATAGCGCCAGCCGGAGCCACGAAGCGGGGGTTGATCCCTCCAACCCCGGAAATGGTATCGAAGTTCGCATAGACTTGTGGGTAATAGAGGGAGCGGGTCTGTTCGGTGCGGGCTTCGGCAGCTTTGAGATTGGCGCCGGCCGCTTGAATGACCGGATGCTTCTCCAGCGCGATCTCGATGGCTTGCCTCAGTCCCAGAAAGCTGCCCAAGGCCCCGCTTTGACCGGCAGGCTTCACCGATGGCTTCCGCATCTCCGCGCTAACCGGGGGTTGAAGCCACAAACAAAGGACGATGAACGTGGCTACCGCAATTGCCCCTCTGTTCACGTAAGTTCGTTGCATGGTTATCCTCCCTCAATATTTCTGGCTGGACGGTTTGCCTGCTGGAAGATTGTAAGCCGATGCTTTCACCGTCTGCCCATCGGTCAGGCCAGCTTTGCCCACCACAACGATGTCCTCATTGCCACTGAGACCCTCTACGACCTCGACCCACACGCCGTCGTCGATACCAGTTTTGATCGGGATCTGGTGGGCTTTGCCCTGCTCGACTACTAAGACAGACTTCCTTTTGTCGGAGCCGCTCGTCATAATCGCAGTGGGTGGAATCACGAGGGCGTTCGGATGCTCCAGCAAATAGAGCGTGGCGCTCACGAACGTGCCCGGCTGGAGCTGACGTTCCTTATTCGGCATGTCGATCTCGACGAGCAGCGTCCGGGTAGCGGGGTCCAAGGCCTCGGTGGTCCGGGTGATTGATCCTTTAAACTCCTTCCCCTGCATCTCTTTGGTGGTCACCACCACCGGCACACCGGCCTTGGCAAGCAGGGCGACTTCCTGGGGAACGCTCACGTAGACCCGAACAGTTTCCAGATCCATGATCGTGTACAGCGGGACCGCCTGCGTAGCTGACGCGCTCCCCGACTGGATGAGGGCCCCAGGGTCAGCAAACCGCGCGGTGATGACCCCTGAAAATGGGGCATACACCTTGGTGTAGTCGAGCATCGTGCGACGGTTATTCATTAGATGTTTGGCCCCCTCGGCCGCGGCTTCCGCCACATCTACATCCTGCTTAGCGATGACATCCGGGTTTTCTTTCCAGACGTTATGGAGCCGTTCAGAGGTGATCCGCTTGATCGCATAATCGGCCTCGGCCTGCCGGTACTGCTGCTCGACCTCCGGAGCATCAATCACTGCAAGGAGTTGCCCTTTGTTGACCGCGTCACCTTTGTCAAAGCCCATCGATGTAAGGTAACCCGGCACCTTGGCGTACAGGGTGGCCTGGTACCAAGGCGAGACGTTGGCCGGCAGGGTGATCGTGTAAGATACATCCTGCCGCTGGGGTTTCATGATCTGGACAGGCAAAGCACTGTCGGCTCTTTGCTCAACCTGTTCGGCCTTGCTGTCTGTGTCTGGCGTTGTGGAGGTCGGGTCCTGTCCTTTGAGCACGGTAAACGCGACCGCAAGGAGGAGGATACACCCCACTCCAGCCAGGATCATCCTCATTTTAAGCCGACTATTCCTCATCGTTAGCTAATCTCATGCATTCTACTGCAGCGTAGGTTCCATCATACCATTATCCCCTGAGGTGGTTGAGCTGCCAGGTGGGCTATTACACGACGTCGGGCGAGGACATGCAGGACAGGTACGAACAGCAAGGTCATGAAGGTAGAGACGAGCAGCCCCCCGATGACCGCCCGCGCCAGCGGCATGTTAGTCTCACTGCCTTCACCCATGCCGAGCGCCATCGGTGCCAGTCCAATGACCGTCGCCAGCGAGGTCATCAGGATCGGGCGGATTCGCAGCCGTCCCGCGGCAATGACCGCCTGCTCGACCTTCATGCCCTCCCGCACCATCCGGTTCGCAAAATCCACCAACAGCACGCTGTTAGAGACCACGATGCCGATCATCATCAGGGTGCCGATGAGCGATTCCACATTCACAGACGTGTTGGTGAGCAGCAGCATCCAGATCACGCCGATGAAGCCCAGCGGCACCGCAAACATGATGATGAACGGGTCCAGGTAGGAACGGAACAGCCCGACCATGACCAGGTAGATCAGCACCATCGCCAGCGGCAGCGTCCCGCTAAACCCTTCGAATGCAGCCCGCATGCTGTCCGCTTCACCCTTGAATAGGACCATGACATCTTTAGGGAGCGCCAAGCTCGCCAGGGTCTTTTCGATCTGGCCGGCCACCCGGCCCAGGTCATTGCCCGGCACATTGACGAGCACGTCTATGGTACGCTGGAGGTTGTAGTGGTCCACGGTCTCCGGCCCGGTCTTCCGCGTCACCTCCACCAGATCCCGCAGCAGCACTGGGGCACTTCCATCCTGCCCGACGCGCGGGAGCGTGGGGTGCTCGGGGAAGGGGGTCTGCTGTAGGGCCAGCGCACTGCCTCGTCCCGAGGGACTCACGGCGCTGGACACGGAGGGCTGCTCGACGCGGGCGCCGACCAAGGGCGTATTCAGGAAATCCTCGAACCGGATCAGCGTCTGCTCCGGATACTGGGCCACGACAAAATAGGCATTGTTCGATTTGGGATCAATCCAGTAGCCAGGGTTGAGCGCCATGTTGGAGCTGAGGCCCGTGATCAGATCCATCACCACCCGCTGCTCGTTCAGCCCGAGATAGGCGGCCTTCGCCCGGTTGACTTCCAGATGCAGCTCCGGATACTCCATCCCCTGCCGCACCTGCACATCGGCGGTGCCGGGGGTCTGGGCCACCACGTCCCGAATCCGAGTCGCGGTCTCGGCCACCTCGCTCAGCTTCGGCCCGCTCACCTTAATATCAATCGGCGCCGGCAGGCCAAAGTTCAGCACATCGCTCACGATCCCGCCGGTCTGAAACGAGAACTTCAGCCCGGGGAACTCACGGGCGAGCCGCGCGCGCAACCGCGCAATGATCGCATCGGTGCGCAGCCGGTGCCCCCGCGTGAGGCTGACCAGGAGAAAGGCCTGATGCGGGCCATTGACCGGCGTGTAGAGCACCATCCAGCCATGCGGCAAGCCGATATTCGCCACGAGTTGGTCCAGCTCCACAGGGGGGATCTCCTGGCGGATGAGGGATTCGATCTGGCCCACGATCGCCTCGGTCTTCTCCACCCGTGTGCCTTCGGGCGCGGCCACGTTCAGGATAAACTGCCCGGCATCCACCCTCGGAAAGAACTCGGTGGCCAGCCGGGGCGCCAGCAGCAATGAGCCGCCAAACGTCAGCGTCACCACACCCACCACCAGCGCCTTGTGCGCCAGACACCAGCGCAACACAAGAATGTACCGATCCACCAAGCTGCCAAAGAGCCGATCAAAGAGGCGGGGATGGTCAACAGGCGCGTGGGCTTGTTCTCGGAAGAGAGCGGTCATCGCAACCGGAGCGACTGTCATTGAAGTCAGATACGAGACCACCATCGCGTAGGCCACCGCCAGGGCCAACGGGACGAACAGAAACTTGACGATCCCGGTGAAAAACATGATCGGCAGATACACGATCAGGATACTGATCGTGGCCACCAGCATCGGGAGCGCCACCTCACGGGTGCCGTCGTCGGCCGCCCGCCCCGGCGTCTTGCCCATTCCCAGATGCCGATGCACGTTCTCCAGCACCACGATGTTGTTGTCCAGCAGCGTTCCGATCACCAGGGCCAACCCACCCAAGGTCATCACATTCACGGTGTGCCCGGTGAAGTAGAGCAGGACAAACGCCGCCAGGATGGACAGGGGAATCGCCAGAGCAATAATGACGGTGGAGCGGAGGCTGCCGAGGAACAGCAGCACCATCAGGCAGGCCAGGCCGCCCCCCAGTAGGCCTTCTTCCTCGAGCGTCTGAATCGCCTGCCGGATATAGAGCGACTGGTCAAAGATCAGGTTGACGGTCAGGTCCTCCGGTAGCCCAATCAGCTTCGGCAGCGTCGCCTTGATCCCATCAATGACCTGGATCGTGTTCGCCCCGGCTTGCTTCATGATCGGAAGATAGACCGCCCGGTGGCCGTTGATCCGCACGATGTTGGTCTGGATGATCGTCGAATCCGCTGCCCGCGCCACATCCTTCAGCATGATCGGCACGCCGCCCACCACCTTAACCGGGATGTCGTTCATCTGCTCCACGATCTTGATCATGCTGTCCGTGTAGACGTTGTAGTCGAACTCGCCGATCTTCACATTGCCGGCCGGCAGCAGGAGGCTCTGGGCATTGACCGCGTTGACGATGTCGGTCGTCGAGAGGCCGCGGGCCAGCATGCGCTCCCGGTCCAGAAACACCGTGATCTGACGGAGCGGCCCGCCGAAGCTGGGGGCCACAAAGACCCCGGGCACATTGGCCAGTTGGGGCCGCACACTGAAGTAGGCCAGATCCCGCACCTCCTTCTCGCTCAGCGTCTCGCTGCTGACGGTCAGGGTGCCGATCGGCAGGCTGGCCGCCCCGAACTTGATGATGATCGGCGGCCAGATCCCGGGCGGCAGGAAGCGCAGGGTGGAATAGGCGAGGCTGGTGATCTCGGCCATCCCGGCGTTCTCATCGTACGAGGGATGGAAATAGACCTTGATGAGGCTGACGCCGGGTAAGGAGCGGGATTCGATATGCTCGACATAGGAGGCCTGTAGGAAGAGCTGTTCTAATCTTAGCGTGATAGCCCCCTCGACCTCCGAGGGGCCCATGCCCTTATAGAAGGTGGCCACCGCCACCACCGGCAGGTTGATCTCGGGGAAGATGTCCACCACCATGGTCTGGTAGGAGACCGCCCCCAGGATCACGACGATCAGACTGATCGCCACCACCGCATAGGGATTGTTAAGCGCCGCACGAATCATTAGTCACCACCAATGCGTCCATTGCGTCGCTAACATCTGTCGCGATAGACGCGGGACGCGAAAGACGCGTGTGCTGCACTACACCACCTGCAGGCAGGGCAGGACGAACACCCGCAAGGGGATCTTCATCCCTTTTCGCTGCTTAGCCAGTTGGTCACGAAACGATTTCAATCCCTCCACCACGCGCTCCGCCTGATCCTCCGCCAATGCTGTGAGGATCATCGAGTTGGCTCCGGGCGACGCAAAGGAATGAAACGCGTCACCGGTCTCGCCGGTACCGCCTACCTTGTGCAGCTCCGTGAAGGCCTTGACATTGAATTCCTTCAGTAGCACGACAATTTCGTCTTCGAGGGAGTCACGAAACACGATGAGCAGCATCTTCATTTGGAGTTCTCCTTGCGTCGAGGTTGAAAAGAGGAGTAGTGAGGTGCACATCTGGCTAGATCATTCGTTCGCACGGAAGAACAAACACTCTCATCGGAATCTTGGTCCCCCCTCGCATTTGGGCCATGTGGTCCCGAAATTCTTTCAGTACTTCGATAATCCGATCCGCTTGGAGTTCCTCCATGGCCGAAAGGATGATGGCGTGGTGGCCAGGCCACGTGATGGAGCCAAATGCGTGTCCTGCGTCACCAATGCCGAAGACCTTGGGGGCATCAGCAAAATTTACAACATCCAGTCCTTTGAGAACACGCCGAATGTCTTGATCAAGCGAATGGCGGTAGACAACCATAACCATCTTCATAGGGACCCTCCCTAAAGCTTCGACTTAGATATCTAACGCATAATCACCTTCCCGGTCTTGCTCCAGTACCAGAAGACCGAAAAATTCGGATAAAACGCATCGATCGAGTTCCGTCCGGCAACCGTAAACAGACAGCCGGCCGCTCCGACGAAGTTCGAATCCCCGAACCGCCATTGAATGGCTGGCTCGATCCCAATCGTGTCAAATCCCGACCGTTGCCCGGCGTTGATATCATGTCCGTCAGCCCGCCACGTGAGCCCATGGAGCGTCACGAGCTCGATGTTATAGCCGAGGCCCCGCTTATCATCCAGGATGTGCTCGAAGACGAATCGCGTATTGATGATATCGCCTGTGTAGGTGGTCTTATTCCCCTGGCTCCCCGGTGCGGCATAGGTGTAAAAGACACCGGCATTGAACCGGAAAGGCTGGATGTTTTTCCGCATCGTAAGCCCTTGGGTGATGCCGATCTCCCCGAAACGGGTGGACGGCAAACGGCCGATCGGCGCGAACCCGCCTGGCGGTTTCTCGGTGTCGAGCCATTTGCTGGTGGGAAGTACAAGCTGATTGAACCACGTGACGGAAGGACGCCATGTTTCCGGATCCTGCACGATCGGTCGGTACTTCAGAACTAACGAGGTGTCCCCCATTCCGGTCTCTGTGGTCGTCTTTCCGTTCTGCCTGGCCCAAAAGGACTGGAGCGATGTGGCGGCGCCGAGCTCGAAGTGGTCCGTCAGCCCGTAAGCGGATTGAATGAACGGGTCCTGCACACTGTAGAGATGGACAGGCCCAGGTTTCGCACTCGGGAAGCCTCCGAGGGTGTTCCCGTAACTGCGGGTCCCGATCTGGGAAAAGATGAACGGGCGAACATGCAACTGGCCCTTCGGCTGGATATCCACCGCCGACAGCAGGACCGGCCCGTGCGAAAACGGGTTCCAGCTCCGCCGGTACTTCCGGATTTCTTCCTCCGTGGGTACCCAGTCAACAGCGCCGACTGACTCGGGCACGCTGAGGTAGGCGAGTTGGAACAGAGCGACGGAGGAAAAGACGACGCAAATAAGGATGCGCCGATACATCCAGTCCTTCCAGGCTAGAAAGCGGTGCGGAGTATACTTTTCTCCAGTATACTCTGCTGCAGACCTCGCCGCTATGCTGAACTTGATCTGAAAGGTGAATGGCAGGAAGCAGCTATGAACACTGAGTGTAGGTTCGCAAAACTGATCCCTGGGAAGGTGGAGTCGACCAGAGATGGAGGGACGGTTATGACTCGACTGAATGTCTCGCGACTTTTATTCTCACGCAGCGGTCGGTGGGTGATACTCGGCCTTTTGGTTTTTTCCGCTCTCCTCCTATTCGCCTGTGCCGGGAAGAGCGGTCCTTCCACCGTCCTTACGGGCCTTGTGGAGATCGAGGCTGGGTGGCACCACACCTGTGCCTTGACCACCGCCGGGGGTGTCAATTGTTGGGGGAACAACCACGATGGTCAGTTAGGCGATGGAACAGAAGTCGATAGGGTCACCGCGGTGGATGTAGTGGGGCTGATGAGCAGGGTGAACGCGATCGCGGCCGGGGAACGGCACACCTGTGCCTTGACCACGGATGGGGGCGTCAAATGTTGGGGGAACAACCACGATAATCAGTTAGGCGATGGAACAGTGAACGATAGGGTTACCCCC
>Ga0209375_1001838_pt1 | contig 15727 bp, 18 predicted proteins | sample GraSoiAngelo_131_FD_185888 | JGI IMG/M metagenome (GOLD analysis project Ga0209375, IMG submission 185888) | Grasslands soil microbial communities from the Angelo Coastal Reserve, California, USA - 14_0929_02_30cm (SPAdes) (version 2) | ecosystem: Environmental > Terrestrial > Soil > Grasslands ... | reverse complement strand
CGAGTACGGAAATCGTTCGAGAGGCGAGTCGCAAAGATCCTCCTTCGGTGGGAAACCATGGCTTCGACCACCCACGTGGCCGCTCGCTGGTTCAGTGCGCGGGAGGGGCCCGGCGTTACGACGGCGTTGAGCGGCCGGTCGACTTCCAGCTGCGGAACGCTTCCAGCAGCTGCTCCTGCACGCGCTCGGGGATCGGCTCGTCGGCGAGCCTGTGCACCTGGCTCAGCGTAATGCGCATCTGCTCGAGATACGCGCGGCAGCCGTCGCACCCGGCGATGTGCTCCTCGAACCGGTGGCGGTCAATCGCCGAAAGCGCTCCTTCGAGGTAGTCGGTCATCAGCTCCACGACTTCGCGGCATTTCATCCGAGGTACTCCTCGAGCCGCTTGCGGACCGCCGCCCGCGCCCGGTGCAGGCGCACGCGTTGGTTCTCGGCCGAAATCCCGAGCATGTCGCTGACCGTCCCCGCCTCGAGCTCGGCGACATCCCGCAGCACGATCACCTCGCGATGCTTGGGCGGAAGGTCCTCGATCGCGGCCTTGACCCTCTGCAGGGTCTCGCCGGCGATGAGCCTGGCTTCAGGGATGTTGTCCCACTGATTGGGGAGCGCGCGCCAGTCGCCGGCGGCCGTGAATCGAGAGGGGTCCACGGTGCGCTGGCGGCGGTCGGCATCATCGCGCCGCAGCAGTGCGGTGAACGGGAGCAGCCGCGACTCTTTGCGGCGCCTCGAGCGCGCGACATTGATCACGATGCCGAAGATCCACGTCTTCAGCGACGATCGCCCCTCGAACCGATCCAGCGCCCTGATGGCGGTCAGCCAGGTCTCCTGAACCACGTCCTCGGCGACGTGGTGGTCGCGGACGTAGGCCATGGCGAGCCTCAGCATCGGACCGTGATAGCGCTGTATGACATCGACGAACGTGGCCTCGTCGCCCCGCTTGAGAGCCTCGAGCTCGGCGCCAGAGGCTTCCCCCACTGTCGACCCAGAATACGGGCGCAGGTCAGCCGGCAACGGTGACGCAACTGGACATCAAGGTTTGGTGCCCGAAGCCGGTGTTTCGTTACAACGAGATCAGCGCGGGCATCCGAAGGAAGACGCTGAGCTCAGAACGTGATCCGGGTCAGCCTCCACAGGCGACCCGGCGGATAGAGCGGGTCGGCGGTCACCAGAGGCACATCGAAGTTGTAGTCCCCGAGCACGACGTGCTCGGTCCCCTCCTGTGTGCTCGGCGCCACCGGGCGCTCGATGACGATGCGCTTGGCGTCGAGGTGCTGCCGCAGCACCATGCCCGGCCATTCGGCGAGGTCCACGTCCACCGTGGAGACCAGGTCTGACTGCTCGCCCCAGGGTGTCGTGTAGCTCGCCACCGATTGGTTGCGGGCGATGACCCGTCGCACATGGAGGGCCGCTGACGTGGCGGCGATCAGGGCTTGCGCGCTTGCAAACGCGGTTTGGAGCGTCGGCTGTCCCATCACGCTGCCGTAAATGACGATCGTGCGGTTGTCTACCGTCGCGTTCGCCGCGAACAGGAAGTTCGCGCCGGCGTTGAGGCCGGAACCGGTCTTGATCCCGATGTTCCCGCCCTGGCCGAGGACGCCGTTGACGTTGTAAACCGTGCCTGCCACAGGCAGATCGGCCTGGCCCCGCGCCACGATCTGCGCGAAGACCTCGTTCTGCATCGCCACCATGCCGAGAGAGGTGAGATCGGTCGGCGTGCTCACGCTGGCGGCGGATGCGCCACTGGTGTCGGCGAACTTCGTATGCGTGAGATGCAGCTGGCCGGCGCGGCTGTTCATCTTGGCCACGAAAGCATCAATCGAGCCGGCATCCCAGCGGGCGACGGTCTCGGCGAGGTTGTTCGCGGACGGGATCAACATTCCCTCGAGGACCTGGAAAAGCGTCAGCTGCTCGCCCAGCTCCACCTTCACGACCGACTGCTGGTCGGCGAGGTCTGCCTGGTACGAGCGCACGTCGGCGTCGCCGATCGTGATGTTCGCGCCGGAATCGCCCTTCTTCAGCTTGCTGTCTTCGAGCACGACCAATGCAGTCATCACCTTGGTCACGCTCGCGGCTGGAATCGCCTGCTCGTTGCCCGAGGTGCCCACGAAACCCAGCCCGGAAACCGCGACCGCGGCGGATCCCTTGGCGGGCCATGGCAGGGCGGGCGCATTGCCCGGGACGACTTCAGTCGCGTGGAGCAAAGGCGTGGCGGCGATCGCTGGTATCGGGCGCAGGTAGTTGAACGCCGCCAGGGCGACGACGATCAAAAGCAAGACGATCCCGGCCCGCCGCCACATCCCCGAAGAACCTTAGCGGAGCGCCCGCCGCACCGGCTCCGAGAGGCGAACACCCACGTAGGTCGCAAAGGCCAGGGACGTGATGAAGAAGCTCACGGGATGCGGTGAGAAGTAAGCGATGCTCAATCCCAGCCAGGTGAACAGGAGTGCGAGCCCGACGCCGATCCCGATCGCATGCGGAGGATGGCTCGTGAAGCGGATCGCGATCGCCGCCGGCGTGACGATGAGGGCAAAGATGAGCAGCACTCCGACGACCTGGACCGCTTCCGTCACGGCCACCGCGAGGATGGCCATGAAAACGATCGATAGCCCGGTGACGGGAACGCCTTTGGCGCTCGCGAGCTCTTCATCCACGGAGGAGAAGAGCAGCGGGCGATAAACCGTGACCAAGGCGACGATCGTGATCACGCCGGCGACAAGCGTCACGAGCACGTCGCGCTCGCTGATGCCGAGGATCTCGCCAAAGAGCAGCGCGTAAGCCTCGGTGGCGTAACCGCGATACAGCGAGATGAACAGCACGCCCAGCCCGAGCGTCCAGGCGAGGACGATCCCGATCGTCACGTCGCGTCCCCGCAGGCGGTTGCCCAGGGCGCCGATGGCGACGCCGCTGCCCAGTGTGAACGCGAGCAAGCCGACCACCGGGCTCAGCCCTGCCACCACCGCGCCGGCGGCGCCCGCAAAACCGATGTGCGAAAGCGCGTGCGCCGCAAATGAGGATCCGCGCAGCACCACGAAGTAGCCGATCGAACCGGCCACGATGGCCACGATGGTTCCCGCCTGGAAAGCGTGGACCATGAAGTCGTAGTGGAAAAGGACGGCCAGGTCTTCGAGCGGATTCCAGCTCGGGGTCGGATTGACGATGGTCAACGGGAGCGCCACGTCAAGCATGAGGATGGCTCGTCTCCTCTTCGAGACCGACCACGAAAACGCGGCCGTGGCTGTCCTGGATCACCTCGACCGGCGCGGAGTAGATCTCAGACAGGCGCTCGGTGGTGATGATCTCGTCGGGCGTGCCCATCGCGATCTTTCCGGCGGCGACATAGAGGACGTGGTCGACGTGCGGCAACAGCGGGTTGACGTCGTGCCCGATCAGCAACACCGTCAGTCCGCGCCGCCTCGCCACCTCGCGGATGAGCTGCACGATCGTTCGCTGGTTGCGGATGTCGAGGTGGGACAGCGGCTCGTCCATCAACAACAGACGAGGGCTGCCGACGAGCGCCTGGGCCAGGAGCAGCCGCTGCTGCTCGCCTCCCGACAGGCGGCCAAGCGGTTGATTCGCATACTCGCGGGCGCCGACGGAGTCAATCGAAGCGTCGGCCGCGGCCATGGCCTCCGCGCGTCCCACCAGGCGCACGCCCCACTGCCAGCCATCGACGCCGAGACCGACGAAGTCGCGGCCTCGGATCGACAGCTCGGGGTCGAAACCAGGCCGCTGCGGGATGTAGCCGATCGTCGGATCGCCCCGCCGCGGCATGCGACCGAACACTTCGAGCCGCCCGCCGGCCGGCGGCAGGAGGCCCAGGATCATGCGGATGAGGGTGGTCTTGCCGGAGCCGTTGGGGCCGAGGATGGCCGTGAACGACCCCGGCTCGATGGCAAACGTCGCGTCGGACCAAACCCTCCGGCCCGCGTAGCCAGCGGCAAGGTTGCGAGCCGAGATCGCTCCGTCGGTCAGCTGGTCGACTTCAGCGCAGCCTCCAGCCCCTGCAGCTGCTTCAACTGCCAGTCCTGGAACGTCAGGTTGTCGGGCTGAAGCGTCTCGGTGACGCCGACGTTGGGGATGTGCCGCGACGCGGCGAGGGCCTTGAGGTTCGTGGTCACCGCGGTCGAAGCTTGCACGTTGTAGACGAGGACCTTGATCTGATTCCCGGAGATCTGGCCCTGGAAGGTGGCGACGGCACTCGCGGGTGGGTCGTTGCCCTCGGCCACCGCGTTCATGAACTCGGGCGGAGTCGTGAGGTTCAAACCGAGGGCCGTGGCCATGTAGGCGAAGATGCTCTCGGTCGCGCCGATCGGCACTCCTGAGTGCTTCTGGTTGATGTTTGCGACCGCCTCCAGGTAAGGCCTGAAGGCGATCGTCAGCCGGGAGCGCTGCTGGTCGAAGTAGCCCGCGTCCGGCGCGTCGATGGACTTGAGCGTCGAGGTGATCTTGTCCGCGACCTGCGTCACGTAGGCCGGGTTGTACCAGAAGTGTGGGTTGTCGCCCTCCTTCTTGCCCACCAGCTCGGCGACCTTGATGACCTCGCGGCTGCTTGCCTTGTTCGCGTCGAGCAGCTTCTGGCCCCAGTCGTCGTAGCCGGCGCCGTTCAGGATGACGAGCCTGGCCTCGGCGAACGCGCGGGCGTCGTTGGTGCTGCTCTCATACTCATGCGGGTCGGCGTTGGGGTCGGTGACCACGCTCTGCACTCTGACCTTCGCACCGCCCAGCTGGGTGACCAGGCTGCCCCAGAAGTTCTCGCCGGCGACCACGTCGATGCTCGACGCCGCGGTGGAGGTCGTACCCCCGCAGGCGGCGAGCAGCAGCACACCGATAGCCGGAGCGAGCCATCTCCCCATGCGCAAGAGCTTTGCACAAGTTGATTGCGCAAGTCAAGTGCGCGTAAGCTTGACGGCGATGGCGAGGCCCAGCCCTGTCAGCGACCAGGTACGCACCCTGTTCGAGGCGGAGCAGAAGCACCTCTGGTCCATCGACGAGCTCCACGAAGCCGTTGTCCAGTCACTGGGCGGCGCGGACTACTCGACCGTCTTTCGCGCCGTGACCGGAATGGAAAAGGAAGGCGCCATCAAGCGCATCGACCTTGGCGACGGCAAGGTCCACTACGAAATGTCAGAGGACCACCACGAGCACATCCGCTGCGATTCATGCGGCCGGGTCGTCGAGGTGCCGGGTTGCGTGCTCGAGGACGCGGAGCGTTCGGTCAAGAGCAGCACCGGTTTCGTCGTCACGAGCCACCAGCTTCTCTTCACGGGCGTCTGCCCGGACTGCAGCGTTAAAGCCGCGCGTCGGTAGGTCGGCCTCGCAGGCGCAGCAGGTCGGCCACGGGGAGGAGCAGCCCACCCTGGATGACGAGCGACAGCACCACCATCCCGTAGGCGATCACGGAGACGGCTGGATTGACCTGTGGGTAGGCGGCGACCGAGAGCGCAAGCGCGACTGAGAGCGCGCCCCGAAGCCCGCCCCACAGCGTCATATGCCTCCAGCTCCACGGGATCGATGTGCCCTTGACGTCGGCGAGACCGAGGAGGGCGTAGACGGGCAGGACGCGTGCGGCGAGCATGATCACGTAGGCGCCCAGGGCAAGCCCCGCGAAGGCGGCCAGGCGCTGCGCCGGTAGCGCGATCCCGACCAGCAAGAAAAGAATTGCGTTGAGGACGAAGGCGAGCAGGCCCCAAAAGCCGTGCAGCTGCGTGCCCTGCAGCCTGCCGGTCCGGCTGCCGTACCGGGCGACCACGATCCCGGCCGCGACCACCGCGACGACACCCGATGCATGCACGAGATCGGCCGCCAAATACGAGCCGTAGGCAAGCACCAGCGTGATGAGGATCTCGAGCTCCGCTTCGCGCACCAGGCGTAGGAAGACGACCGCCGCTGCGCCGGCCGCAGCGCCGATGGCAATACCCGCGACCGTCACGTAGAGGAACCGCAATCCAGCGTCATTGAGCGACGGATGACCGGAGAGGATCGTGCCCAGCACAGCCGCGAAGACAGCCACGCCCGTGCCGTCGTTGAAGAGGCTCTCGCCGTCGAGGATGGCCTCGAGTCCGCGCGGGGCACCGATCTGGCGGAGGAGCTGCACCACAGCGATCGGGTCCGTGGCGGCGACGATCGCGCCGAGCAGAAATCCGCTCGCCCAATCCAGGCCGAGGCCGTAGTGGGCCATCGCGCCGATCAGCAAGACCGTCAAGAACACGCCCACCGTGGCCAGCAGGCTGATGGGCACGACCCGACGCCGCATCTCCTCGAGGTCGAGCGCCAGAGACGCCTCGAAGACGAGCCCGGGTACGAAGGCGAGCAGGATCAGGTCGGGCCCGACCGGCGGCAGGCGAAGGCCCCCTGTCAGTGGACTGAGGAGGCCGATCAGGATGCCGCCGATCGCCAGCAGCACGGGATACGGGACGGTCGGGGTGGTGCGCGAGACGAGACGGAGCGCGGTCGCCGCCGCCCCAAGCACGATCAAGAAGAGAAGAAAGCCCTGGGCGCTGCTCATCAGGACGGCCGTCGACCTCCTGCCGACCAGCCTTCCCGGCACACCAGTGGATTAGCGGTCCAAGACGGAGCCGCAGGCGGAATTCTATGCCGGCGATATCGCCGTCGCGGCGTGCGATGGCGAGTTTTTTTGACTTCGAACGTATCTGTAAAGTGGCGACAGAGTGAAGGCCCTGGTCAAGGCGAAGAGGGAACCAGGCCTGTGGCTGCAGGACGTCCCCCAACCGGAGCCAGGGCCCGGTGAGGTGTTGCTTCGCGTTCTCCGCACAGGCATCTGCGGCACCGACCTGCACATCGACAGCTGGAACGAGTGGGCCCAGCACACCATCAAGCCTCCGCTCGTGGTCGGCCACGAGTTCGTGGGCGAGGTCGTCGAGCTGGGCGAAGGCGTGGCGTCGGTGTTTCCCGGCGAGATCGTGGGTGCCGAAGGCCACATCGTCTGCGGCCGCTGCCGCAACTGCATGGCGGGCCGCCGCGCCCTGTGCGCAAACACCGTCGGCATCGGAGTCCAGCGCGATGGCGCCTTCGCCGAGTTCATCGTCATGCCGGCCGGCAACCTGTGGCCGCACCTCACCAAGATCGACCTCGACGTGGCGTCGATCTTCGATCCGTTCGGCAACGCGGTCCACACCGCGACCCAGTTCCGGTTGGTCGCGGAGGACGTGCTGATCACCGGCGCCGGGCCGATCGGGATCATGGCTGCCCAGGTGGCTCGCCACAACGGGGCCCGCTTCGTCGTCATCACCGACGTGAGCGACTACCGCCTCGAGCTCGCGCGCAAAGCAGGCGTCACCCGGGCGGTGGACGTGCGCACGACCACGCTCCGGCAGGCACAGGACGAGCTGGGCATGAAGGAGGGCTTCGACGTCGGCTTCGAGATGTCGGGCCAGCCGAGCGCGATGCGCGACATGATCGGCAACATGGCGCATGGCGGCCGCGTCGCGGTGCTCGGCCTGCCTGACCATGAGTTCGCCATCGACTGGTCGCAGGTCGTGTTCAAGATGCTCACCGTCAAAGGCGTCTACGGCCGGCAGATATTCGAGACCTGGTACCAGATGTCGGTCTTCGTCCAGAGCGGCCTCGACATCTCGCCGGTGATCACCCACCGCTTTTCTTATCAGCAGTACAAGGAGGCGTTCGCCGTCGCCCACTCGGGACAGTGCGGCAAGGTTGTTCTGGACTGGAGTAACTGATGTTCGAACGAATGCGATCGCATCTGACTCAGCAGCTGCAGGAGATCCGGGAGGCGGGGCTCGAGAAGCCGGAGCGCGTGATCGGCTCCCCGCAAGGCGCGACGGTCGCCGTCATGGACAGGCAGGTGCTCAATCTGTGCGCCAACAACTACCTGGGCCTCGCGGATCATCCCGAGGTCGTGGCAGCGGCCAAGGAGGCGCTCGACCGCTGGGGCTACGGCATGGCGTCGGTGCGCTTCATCTGTGGCACGCAGGAGGTGCACAAGGAGCTGGAGCAGGCGCTTACCGAGTTCCTCGGGACCGAGGACACGATCCTTTACTCGTCCTGCTTCGACGCGAACGGCGGCATCTTCGAAGCGCTGCTCGACGAACGCGACGCCGTGATCTCGGACGCCCTCAACCACGCCAGCATCATCGACGGCATCCGCCTCTGCAAGGCGCAGCGTTTTCGCTACGCGAACCGCGACATGGAGGACCTCGAGCGCCAGCTCAAGGAGAGCGCAGGTGCGCGTTTCCGGATGGTGGTGACCGATGGCGTGTTCTCGATGGACGGCTACATGGCGCCCCTGCCGGAGATCTGCGACCTTGCGGAGCGTTACGACGCGACGGTCATGGTCGACGACTCGCACGCCGTCGGTTTCATCGGCGCGAACGGCCGGGGCACGCACGAGCACCACGGCGTGATGGGTCGCATCGACGCCATCTCGGGCACGCTCGGCAAGGCGCTAGGCGGGGCGAGCGGCGGCTACGTGTCGGGGCGCAAAGAGCTGGTCGCCATGCTGCGGCAGCGCTCTCGCCCATACCTGTTCTCGAACTCGGTCGCCCCGCCCATCGTCGCCGGGAGCCTGAAGGTACTGGAGCTTTTGCGAAACGCAAAAGAACTGCGTCAGCGGCTCGCCGACAACACCAAGCTCTTCCGGGGGCGCATGACGGAGGAGGAGTTCGAGATCCTGCCGGGCGATCACCCGATCGTCCCGGTGATGGTGGGGGACGCGTCGCTGGCCGGCCGGATGGCCGCGGCCATGCTCGAGAAAGGGGTTTACGTGGTCGGGTTTTCGTACCCGGTCGTGCCCCAGGGCAAGGCCAGGATCCGAACCCAGGTCTCGGCCGCCCATTCCCGCGGCGACCTCGAGATGGCCGTCCGGGCCTTCATCGAAACCCGTGCCGAGGTGAGCCGGTAGCCCGCGCCCGAAAAGCGTTTTTCGATTACATGAGCGAACACGAGCGACTCCTCGATCAGCTGGGGGAAGTCCTCTCCAAGATCGCCCGCCCCTACCGGTGTGACGACGTGCTTCCGGTCGACGTTCGAGCCAGCCTCTGGCAGCTGGGGCTGCAATGCAACGAGCTGACCTCGCGGGAGGAGTTGATCACCAGGCTCTGGGCCCGCAAGCGGAGCCTGCTGACGGCGATGCAGTTCGAGTGGGGCGGTCCCGGAGTAACGCCACCGACCGCGGCATAGCCGTCCTCCCTGACCCTGCGGCGGAGGCGGCCCAGGAAGCCGGGCTCGTTTACACGACGGACGACGAACCAGGCATCCGCCGTGTCCGCAAGGGCAGGCGCTTCCATTACGTCGGGCCCGACGGCAAGCTCATCCGCGACGCAGCCACGCTCGGCCGCATCCGCTCGCTGGTCATCCCGCCCGCCTGGGAGCACGTGTGGATCACGACGCGGCCGCGCGGCCACCTCCAGGCCACGGGACGCGATGCCCGCGGCCGCAAGCAGCACAAATATCACCCCCGCTGGCGCGAGGTCCGCGACGCCAACAAGTTCGACCGGATGACCGCCTTTGCGAGAGTGCTGCCGCGGATCAGGAGCCGCGTCGCGCGAGACCTCAGGCGCGACGGCCTGCCCAAAGCGAAGGTCGTAGCCACCATCGTCCGGCTCCTGGAGACCACGTTTGCCCGCATCGGCAACGAGGAGTATGCGAAGCAGAACAAATCGTTCGGGCTCACCACGCTGCGCAGCCGTCACGTCGACGTGAGGGGCGCCACCGTGCGGTTCGTGTTCACGGGCAAGAGCGGCGTCGAGGTCCAGGTCGGGATCACGGACCGGCGCGTGGCTCGCGTGATCAAGCGTTGTGAAGACCTCCCTGGTCAGAGCCTGTTCCAGTACGTCGACATCGATGGCGAACATGGCTGCGTGACTTCCGACGACGTCAACGATTACCTGCGCGAGGTAACGGGGGAAGACTTCACCGCCAAGGACTTCCGCACCTGGGCAGGCACCGTGCTCGCCGCGAGCGCGCTCCGCGATGCCGTGGGCTTCGAGTCGGAAACCGAGGCGAAACGCAACGTGATCGCCGCGATCGACAGCGTGGCGCGAAAGCTCGGTCACACGAGAGCCGTGTGCCGCAGCTCGTACGTCCACCCTGCCGTGATCGAGACCTACATGGAGGGCGGCCTCGAGGCCGCGCTCGGCGTCGCGATTGCGCGCACCCACGCGAGGCTGAGGGCCGATGAGGCGGCGGTGCTTGCGCTGCTGCGGCGAAACGGACGCAAAGCCCAGGCCGCGTAGATGAAAGACGTTCCGCTCCTTGCCGTGCGTGTCATCGCGGGCGGCGCTCTCGTGGTTGCGTTCGCGATGCTCAGCGACACGCTCAAGCCCAAGACGTTTGCGGGACTCTTCTCGGCGGCGCCATCCGTCGCGACCGCGAGCCTGCTCGTGAGCGGCCTCGCGACGGGGCCGGCCAAAGACCAGGAGTACGCGTGGGGGATGATCGCGGGCGCGATCGGACTGGTGTTCTACAGCGTGGCCGCCGCCTTCCTGGTCAAGCAGCTGGGGGCGTTCGCGGGCAGCATCGTGGCCTGGGCGGCCTGGATCATCCCGGCGGCGTTGATCTACTGGCTCTTCCTGAGATGAGCGCCGGTCTCATCCCTGGGATCGACCCCGGAGAGGTCGGAACCCATCGCGTCCGGGATTACCTGATCCGATTTTGCTTCGGAGCCGGGATCTCGCTCGTGGCCGGCGTCATCGGCATGAAGTTCGGTCCGGTGCTCGGCGGGGTCTGGCTTGGGTTTCCTGCCATCCTGCCGGCCTCGTTGACATTGATCGAAAAGAAGGAAGGCAAAGAAGCGGCGTCAGTCGACTCGATCGGAGCGATCCTGGGCGCGATCGCGATGATCGCGTTCGCGATCGTGGTCTCTCTCGCGGCGACCCGCTGGGGTGTGGTGCCCGGACTGGTGGCGGCGCTGGCCGTCTGGCTGGTCGTGGCGGTCGGCTTGTACGGGCTGGTGGCGACCCTCTATGGCCGCGAGCCGTCGGCGCCCTAGCCTAAGCGTCCGTTCTTATTTCCTCGCCATCCTGCGCCCAGCGCGTGTGGAAAGCGCCTTCGCGGTCGACGCGGTGGTAGGTGTGGGCGCCGAAGTAATCACGCAGGCCCTGGATCAGGTTGGCGGGACCGCGGGCGCGCCGGTAGCCGTCGTAGTACGCAAGCGAGGACGCGAAGGCGGGGATCGGGACCCCCTGGTCGACCGCTGTCTTGACGACGCGCCGCCAGGCGGGCTGCGCCGTGGCGAGCGCTTCCTGGAAGAAAGGGGCGAGCATCAGGCTCGGGAGGTTCGAGTCCTGCTCGTAAGCCTCTTTGATCCGGTCCAGGAATTTGGCCCGGATGATGCACCCACCTCGCCAGATAGTGGCGAGCGCGCCGAGGTCGAGGTTCCACTCGAACTCCTTCGAGCCGGCCGCCAGGTGCTCGAAGCCCTGCGCGTAGGCGACGATCTTCGAGGCGTACAGGGCCTCCTGGACGTCATCGACCAGCCCGGCTCCGGCCTTCCCCGCCGCTGGTCCAGCCAGGATGGCTGACGCTTTCACACGACGCGCCTTCTGGCTCGAAAGCGTGCGGGCGAACACCGCCTCGGTGATGCCGGTGAGAGGGACGCCGAGCTCGAGCGCCGACTGACTGGTCCAACGGCCCGTGCCTTTCTGCTCGGCCTCGTCTTCGATGCGATCGACCAGGGGCGCGCCGGCGCCGTCCTCGTGCTTCGACAGGACATAGGAGGTGATCTCGATCAGGTACGACTGCAGCCGGCCCTCGTTCCATCCCCGAAACACCGAAGCCAGCTCGTCTGGGGGCAGGCCCAAACCGTTACGCAGCAGGTCATAGGTCTCGGCGATGAGCTGGATGTCGGCGTACTCGATCCCGTTGTGGACCATCTTCACGAAGTGGCCCGCGCCGTCGGGCCCGATGTACGTGCAGCAGGGCACGCCCTCGACCTTCGCCGCGATGCCCGTCAGCATCTCTTCGACGCGTGCGTAGGACTGGTGCGTGCCGCCGGGCATCAGGCTCGGCCCGTGCAGGGCCCCCTCTTCCCCACCCGAAACGCCGCATCCGATGTAGCCGAGGCCCATCTTCTCGACCGCGGCGGCGCGCCGCTGCGTGTCCTGGAAGAAAGAGTTGCCCCCGTCGATGATCGTGTCCCCCTTCTCGAGGACTTTCGTCAGGGCTTCGATCGTCTCGTCCACTGGAGGGCCGGCGTTCACCATCACGAGCACCGCGCGCGGCGCTTTCAACACGCGAGCCAGCTCCTCGAAGGTCGCGGCCGGCGCAAAGTCACCCTCGTTTCCGTGGGCGGCGATGAAGTCCTCGGTGCGGCGATGCGTGCGGTTGTAGACCGCGACCCGGGCGTCGTGCGAGGCGAGGTTGCGGGCCAAGTTCATGCCCATGGTGCCCAGACCGACGACCCCCATCTCCTTCTCGGGCATGCAGACACCTTACCGCCGGGCGCTGCCCCCGGGCGGCAACCGCAAGTAAGTTTCCGGGCGGTTGCGTTTCCGGATTGAGGCCGCGTTCCGGCTACAAGATGGAGATCGACAGCCGTCGCATCAGCCGCCTGATCCGCCAGAGCCGCACGCGGGAGCGGCGGCTGGATCAGCTGATCCGCAGCCAGGCCTGGCTCGATGGCGTCGCGGTGGCGGTGCAGAAGGCGGTCGGCGTCTCATACGAGGCCCTCGGTGCTCCGGGTCAGGCGATCAAGAACGTGATGCACGGGACGCGCTTTCTCGGCCATCCCCTCCACCCCGTGCTGACCGATATCCCGGTCGGGGCGTGGACGGTGGGCGTCCTGGCCGACTGGCTGTTCGTCGCGACGGGGCGCCTCCCCGCGGTGGCGGGCGACCTCGCCCTTGCCATCGGGGTGGCGGGCGCGATCCTGGCCGCCCTCACTGGCTATACCGACTTCCACGAGACAGACGGTCACGAGCGGCGGACCGCGATCGTCCACGGGCTGACCATGACAGCGGTGCTGTTGATCGAGTTGGTCTCGCTCGGCATGCGGCTGGGAGCGCCAGGGCTGCGACCGGGTGCGATCGTGCTTTCGACCGTGGCTTGGCTGATCGTGCTGGTCGGCGCCTACGTCGGTGGGCACCTCACGTTTGGGATCGGGTCCGCTGTCAATCACAACGCGTTCTTCGATGGCCCCAAGGAGTACGTCAAGGTCGGCACCCGGGATGACTTTCCCGAGGGGCAGATGAGGCGGGTCGAGGCGAACGGGCTGCCGGTGTTGATCGTTCGGCAGGGGGGGTTGCTTCACGCGATGGGGGCGGTGTGCGCTCACGCGGGGGGTCCACTGGAGGAGGGGAAGCTCGAGGGGGGTGTGGTCACCTGCCCTGGGCGGGTGGTCGGCGGGCCGGCCACTTTCGACCAGCCTTTGCTCGGCGTGCGTGAGCGGGGCGGGATCGTGGAGGTCAGGCTGGCGCATCCGATCAAGTAGTTCGTAGGGGAAGTACTGGGAAGGGGTGGCGGCGGATTCGTCTGGCGGCCTTGGGGTTGCGAGGGGAAGGGGCTGGGAGGGGGTGGCGGGGATTCGTCTGAGTGGCCTGGAATTGCGCGGGGATAGGGGTCGGGAAAAGGGCGGCGGGGTGGCGCCTGGGTTGCGATGAACTTTGCTTTTCTGGATCATTTTGTTCGTAAATTAACTTGACATTTAGGCGAACATGTGTACGACTTGGGCATGCTCCAGATCGGCCCGACGATGGTCACCGCGGGTCAAAAGCTGGTTCACCATCAGGCTCGCATCGACCTCCTCCAGCTCGAGCAGTCGCGGCTGGCGGCGGAGTTGGAGGCGGGCGAGGAGTGGGACCGTGACGGCTTCAACAGCCCTTACGACTGGATCCGCATCAACTGCCATCTCCCGGGCAATGTCGCCGGCAACTACCTGACGGTCGGCGCCCACCTGCCCCAGCTCGGTCAGAGCGTGGAGGCCGTACTCAAAGGTGAGATCGGCTACGCCCACCTGGCGGTGATGGCGCGGACCGCCGATGCAGTCGGTGCGGCCTTTGACGAAAACCAGCTGCTTCCTCTCGCCCGCGAGCACTCGGCGGGCAAGTTCCACTACAAGTGCCTCCACTACCGGCACTCGCTCGACGCCAAGGCCTACGCCGCCGAGGAGAACGAGCAGGTCGAGAACCGCCGGCTTCATCTGAGCACGGTGCAGGATGGCTCGCTCTTGATCAACGGGGTCCTCGACCCTGCCGGCGGGGCCGCGGTGCGGACGGCGCTCGAGCCTTTGGCCCGCAAGTCAGGCGAGCACGACGACCGGGTCCTGGACCAGCGCTACGCCGACGCCCTGGTCGAGCTGGCTTCGGGCGGCAAGCCGGCCAACATCCAAGTCACGGCGACGATCGAGACCCTGAAGGGGTTGGCCGGGGCGGCGGGGGCGGAGATGGAGTTTTCGCTCCCCATCTCCTCCGCCGCCGTGCAGCGGATGGCCTGCGACTGCAGCGTGACCCGGGTCCTGCTCAGCCAGGAGTCGGTGACCATCGACGTCGGTCGCTCCAAAAGGGTGATTTCGGGCCCCGCGCGCAAGGCGCTGATGGCGCGCGACGGCCACTGCCGCTGGCCGGGTTGCGAGCGACCGGCGTCCTGGTGCGACGGCCACCACGTGGTCCACTGGATAGACGGCGGCGGCACCGATCTCGACAACCTGGTCCTGCTCTGTCGGATGGTCCACGAAGGCGGCTGGCAGCTGATCAAAACCGAATCCGGCCAGACCATCACCATCGCGCCGTCTTCCCCATTCATGGGGAAGTCCCCGCCGTAGGCGGGGGATGGGGCTTACATTCGGACTGCCGCGCGGGCCTGATTAGTCGGCGTTCACCTCGGCGGCATTGTTCTCTGTCTCCACCACCCGCACCTTCAGCAGGCGCGCCGGTTTAAGGTGCGGCTCCAGGCGACGGAAGGCCGCCAGGGCGACGTTTTCCGCGGTCGGGATCACGCCTTGCATGAAATCGACGTCGCGGTTCAAGTGATGGTGATCCACCGCGTCGACGAACTCCCGCCGCAACACGGTGTCCACGTGCTTCAGGTTGACCACCATGCCCGTGCCGGGATCGACAGCGCCGCCTACAGTGACCTCGATCACGTAGTTGTGACCGTGGTCGGTCGAACAGGCGCCGAAGACCTCGCGGTTCTTTTCATCCGTCCAGTCGTCGCGGCACAGGATGTGACCAGCAGCGAAGGTGGCGCGGCGCGTGATCCGCACGTCAGGGGTCATGGGTCCATCCGCAAGTTAGCACCCGAGAGCGGCGCGGATTCTGGCGAAGCGAGCCAGGCGATGATTCGCGCCACCTCCGCGGGCTGCAGCGCGGGACCTTGGACGCCCGCCGTGCGGAGCATCGGCGTGTCGACTGACCCTGGGCTGATCGCGTTGACACGAATTCCTCGTCCTCGACCTTCGACGGCCAGCACCTCGGTCAGGCCGGCAAGGCCCGACTTCGCGGCTACGTATGCGGCCATGCCGGGAAATTTTTCGACGCCGAAAACGCCGGAAAGACTCGACACGAACACGATCGAACCACCACGCCGGCGCATCAGCTTGAAAGCCTCGCGGCTGCAGAGAAAGGCCCCGCGCAATCCCGAGCTGATCTGCTGGTCCCATTCATCGGCAGTCAAGCGGGTGAAAGGTCTTTTGATCAGGACCTGGGCGCAGTGCACCAGCGCGTCCAGCGACTTCAACCGTGCAAACGCCTTCAGGACGTCCTTCTCGTCAGACACGTCGGTGCCCTCGCGCCGGCTCAGCGACGTAACGTCCCAG
>Ga0209375_1001837_pt1 | contig 15728 bp, 13 predicted proteins | sample GraSoiAngelo_131_FD_185888 | JGI IMG/M metagenome (GOLD analysis project Ga0209375, IMG submission 185888) | Grasslands soil microbial communities from the Angelo Coastal Reserve, California, USA - 14_0929_02_30cm (SPAdes) (version 2) | ecosystem: Environmental > Terrestrial > Soil > Grasslands ... | reverse complement strand
GTGGACCCTGCGGCCGCGTGCCGTGTCTCGGTACATCTTGCCCAATAGTGCGGCTCCATCTCCATCCAGGGCGTAGCGTATCGTCCAGCGATGGTCGGGCTTGTGCCAGACGAGGTCCGCCTTGGTCACGACCGGGGCCGCCGTGCCGTCGGCGAATGAGCCGAGGAACGGCCGGAGGCTCCCGGTCATGCCTGCGACGTCGAGCGCCGCCCGGACGGATGCCGGGATCGTGGGGACCGCTGCATGCGAGGCAGCTGCGGGGGAGGTGAGCCCGAGCAACGCTCGCGCCTCGTCGAGCAGCCGGGGCACCAACGGCCACTCGCTCACGTCGAGCTTCCGGAAGCGGCGGCCCGCGATCTTCAGCATCGAGCCCGCCTCGTAGCGGGCCGTCCACCGCTCGTCGGGCAGCATGAGCACGGACCCGTACCCTTCCAGGAAGCTCGGGATGGCCCCCTCGATGAACGAGGAATGGCGAGGCTCCCGGATCGACTTCCACCGAAGGTACGCGAGGAAGTTACCGACGTCGCGAGCCGGGTTCGCCCAGCAGAGCTCGTCCAGGTCGATCATCAAGGGCTCGTCGCCCTCGATCAGCAGCTGGTCGCTCCGGAAGGAGCCGTGGCTCAGGACCGGCGGTGGCTCCTCGTGCGTCGCCGAGTCGAGCCGCCTGATTGCCTCGTCGAAGGAGAGGGCCAGCGAGGGTGCCGTCTTGGCGACGGGCGTGGAGAATCGGGCGAGATACGCGGCATCGTCGGTGATGCGTCGCGCCGGCCCGGCCGGAACAGGGGCGGCGTGCAGTCCCGCGAGCACGGCTCCAGCCTTGCTCATCCACTGGAGGCGCGACTCGCTCGCCACCGTCGTGTCGAAGGCGAGGGAATGGAACTCACTCCCCGCCACCGCCGGCAGGAGGAGCATGTGCAGGTCGGACACGTAGCCGAGGGGCTGCAGGACGCGAGGCGGGGTGCGTCCACCATCGATGGCGCGCAGCGCGCTCAGGGTCCTCGAGAGGCGGTACCCATCGATCGCGAGGACCTTCCCGTACAGGGCGCCCCGAACGGAGCCGGCCTCGAGATCGAAGCGCAGGAGGCACTGTGATCCCGGCTTGTAGCGCACGGGGATGACCCGGACGACCCGGGACCCCGGTGCGAGCCCCAGGGCCCGCAGGTCCCGGCGCACCTTCTCGGGATCGGCGGCATCGGCCAGCCAGGGAAGGTCGGGATCCTCGTGGAAGACCCGAAGACCGAGTCCGGCCGGGCGGACGTCGACCACTCCGATCGTCTCCACGGGCTCATCGCCGCCGCGCTTCAAGGTCAGCTCGTGGGTCACCACGCAACGGGCCGACGGCTGATACTCGACGTCGTGAACTTTCCGGGCGCGGACCCTGAGCCCCGCTTGCGCCCGTCCGGGCCAGCGCTCCTCGTAGAGCCTGGAGACGGCCGGAAGGTCGAATGCCGCCGCCAGCTGGGGAAGGCCGCGATCGAAGCCGAGGTACCAATCGCTCGGCGCGCGACAGACGGCCGAGGACATCATTCAGCGATCGGAGCGAGCCGCTGCTCCAGACCTGCGGTTCGCAACAGCGAGACGAGCTGTTCGACCGCGGCCGACAGGCCCCCGAGGTCGGCGTGGCACCGGGCGCGCACCGGCGGGTCGCTGCGGAGTCCCCTGGCGATCGCTTCGGCGAGCGTGCCGCTGTTCACGTCGTCCGGGTCGAGCGCGTCGACCCACCCTCTCTTCTGGAACAGCCGCGCTCGCGTTCGCTGCTCGGCGCTGGGACCGGGCCGCGGCATCAACAACGCGGGGGTCGACGACCGGAGAATCTCCATCGTGGTGTTGTAACCCGCCCTCGCGATGACGAGATCGGCGGCGTAGATGTAGCTGAGCGGGTCGGAGACGGTGATGCGAACCTGCGCCGGTAATCCCGCCGCACGGCTCTGGAGATCGCGGCGCTCTGCCGACGACATGAATGGCCCCACGATCATCACCAGCGCGAGTCGCTCCTTGGCCTGGAGAACGGGCAGGGCGTCGAGCACGGCTCGCATCATCGGATACGCATCGGCCCCGCCGCCCGCCATCGCCACCACCAACTTGGTGCCGGCCTTGGCACCGTTCGCGTACTGAGCGCGGATACGCTCCGGATAGCGCGGGAGGGCGGGAGTGCAGAGATAACCGCAATACCGGACCTTCCTGGCCACGCCTTCCGGGAGGCGGTACTGATCGGCGAGGTCGAACACGTCCCGGCTCCCGTACACGAGCACCAGGTCGTAGAAGCGCTGTATGGCTTCGTACGCACCTTCCACCTGCCATCGGCGTCTGATGACGTCGGGCGCATCGATGATGTCCCGGAGCCCGAGGACCAATCTCGACTGCGGAACGATCCTTCGGAGCGCCTCGAGCGCTGGCCTGAGCTCTCCCATCGCCCCGTGCGGCATGTGGTCGACGAGCAGGATGTCGGGCCGGAAGTTCAACGCGACGCTGCGGATGAGCTGCTCCCGCAACGCGCGGATGTCCTCGAAGCGGAGGGGGAGGTTGACGGCCCGCCAATCGCCGGGCCGTACTTTCTTGATCGAGGGCAGCTTCACGTAGTCGTGGTTCGGCGACGTCCGGAAGAAATTGCCGAGCGGCGAATCCTCGACCGTCAGGACGACCGCGTCGGGCTGGAGCTTTATGAACTCGGCTGCAATCGAAGTCGTGCGGCGCATGTGTCCGAGGCCGAGCCCGTCCTGGGCATAGATCATCAGCCGTATCCGCTGCGGATCGGAGCCGTTCGTGTGCACCCCCGAACCCATCGGGCGCGGGGGTCGGCTGCCGCGCGCCTTGGTGATGGGTGCCCACCCGGAATCGCCCGCCCCGTAGCTCACGGTTCGCCTCGATATTTCGATCTGTCCAGCACTAACCTTCTCCCTATCCAGCCCTGTTCATCTAGCTAGCGGCGGCCAACGGCCGTGCCCTCCAAGGGCCCGCCGGGCGGCAGCTGAGCGCTGCGGCTCGGAGCCGAACCCCGGATGTGTGCTCTGACGCCCCGCGCAAAGAGAAGCGACAGGCACCGGGGCGTGACGCCCTCTTGTCCGTTCCGGCATGTCTGCAGGATGCCGCAAGTCTCCGGCGCCGTTCCGGCGCGTCACTCGCTAACCCCGCTGCAACTGAGCGTTAGCGAGGCGGAAACCTACCTGTCAATCACCTGGTTTCGGGTGCGCCTTTTGCCGGCGCCGCGGGGAGACACCGCTGGGCGGGATCGATCGCTCCGACGTGCGGGTTGCCGCCGTGCCCGGACACGCTGCGGAGGCGCGGCTCAGAAGGTGTACTTGAGAGGAAAGTCCGGGGCTCGGGACCGAGCGCGTCGATCTGCCGGTGATGCGGCCGCCCCGCGGAATCCTTGAGCGGGCCGCGCTGCTAGCTATGTGCTCCTGAGCTACCTGGAAGGGAGGGCGGATCGTCCCTTCCCGGGCGCCGATCGAGGAAGAGCGGCACCGGGGCGGCCGGCCTCGCCTGCCTCTCCCATCTCGTCCAGCGCCGGCAATGCGTCGATGATGCTCTCGATCTCGGTGCGGCGCGTCTGGATCTCGTGGATCAGTGTGTCGATCGCAGCCGGGTTGGGGTTCGGGCTCTTGAGGAAGTCCTCCAATGCCCGGTTCCTGTCCCTGATCGCTTCGGCCAGCGCCTGAACCGCCTCCACGGAGGCGCGGACCATGGCGGCCCAGGCATGGAACTGCTGCTGCGTCCGTGTTCGGACCTCGTCCAGGCTCGGCGCGGAGTCCTGCCGATCGCGCGCCTTGCCGCGGAGGCGCATGCGGACCTTCGGGAACCGAAACCTCCAGATCATGGTCTCCCTCCTCCCTCCCGTGAGTCGAGCCCTAGTCGCCACCCTCGCGGCGCTCGTGCTCCCCCCTGAGCTTCTGTCGCTGCGCCTGCGTCAGGTTCTTTCGCATTGCCAGCAGCATCGTCACCCTTGCCTTGCCGAGGTCGGCGCGGGCCTGCTCGAGCAGATCGACCTCGGCCATGATCCTCTTGTCGTCGTCCCGATCGTCGGCAAGGAGAACGTCGAAGTCGGCTCGCTTCTTCTTGACGTCCGCTTCGAGGTCGGCGAGCGTCTGCTGATTCCTGGCGAAGATCTGCTCGAGACTCCGCACCTGGTCCTCGGTCAGTTCCAGCTTACGGCGAACGTCCCCCCGCTTCCAGACCGCTCGGCCAGTGCGATCTGGCCTCGGCGGACACGCCTGGCGCGATGAGGACGCTGGCCAGTATCAGGCTGCTCACGAGGTGCTTCATCTCGTATATCTCGATCGCCAGCAGCAGGCTGCGCACGGCGCTCGCTTTCGAAGATTCCACGCCAGGTGCGCGAAGTGCAGGCACAGCAGTCCTCCGCGAAAGCAGGAGCACTGGGGCCAGGGCTGAGACGAGAACCCGCGGCGGGAGAGAACGGTGTGGTCTCGGTATCGCTTTTACAAAGAGAAAGCCAAATGCTCGTATCGTGTCAGAGTGCGTGACGTCAAGTGGTTCGAAGAAAAATAGTTTACCACGCACGATTCGTGGCCACTCCACGGAGCATCGCCGCTGCTGGTTGGGTTGCGCGCGACGCGGCCGAGCCAAACGGGCGACGGCGAGACAAAAGAGCACCACGATGAATCGCGGATGAACGCGATGTTCATGTCTTGAACATGCCCTGTTCTTTTGTGAACGGGCCGGACGCCAGTGTGCGCCTTCGTTCGGCGGCTCCGTTCGATTCATGCCCTATTCCCTCCGACGCGGAGACTCTTCATCTGCTCTATCGACGGGCGACGTGGGGCGAGGGTCGACGCCCCTTCAGCCGCCGACGGGGTCGAAGTCATAGGGGTCCTCGTCCAAGGTCGCATCGATTTCCCGAAGGAGCCGGTCGTCGACGACATCCTGCGCGCTCGCGAAGCCGCTCACGGCGCCGCCGAAGGTGTTCGTCACGTCGGCCGGGCCGCCGCGCTGAACCACCGGAGCTCGGCCGTGCAGCGCGAGTGCCATCGCGACGACGGCGGCCGCGGCGCCTCCCGCCCACGCGACCCTCGCCAGCGCGGGCGGGCGCCTCCCTTCCCCACCGGCGATCCGGTCGCGGATCCGGGCTGCCTGCCGGCGATAGAAAAGCTCGTCGAACGCCCTCCGGGCCGACTCGTCCTGAGTGGAATCGATCGCACGCGCGATCGTCTCCGCGCGTTGCGAGCAGCGGGCGCACTGTGCCACGTGCGGGTCCGCCTCCCGGGCCAGGAGCCACTCGAGAAGCTCGCCATCCGTGGGATGGTCATGGGATCGGTAGGCGGTGTCCATACAGCGCCTCCATTGATCTGCCGATGCGTTGCGTCGCCCGGAAGAGGTGGGTCTTGACGGTTCCGACGCTGACGCGGCAGAGCGCGGCGATTTCGGCCAGGGAGCGGTCGTCGTAGTAGCGCAGCGCGAAGACCTCGCGCTGCATAGCGGGAAGCACGCGGATCAGCTCGGCGATCTTTCGGCCGATCTCGCGGCCGATGGCCCGCGCTTCCGGACCGGGAGACGAGTCCACCGCCGTCGCGAGAGGACTGACTCCCCTCCCCTCCATCCTCGTCCGGAGGCGGCCTTCCGCCACGACGACCCTCTTCCTCTTCAGCCGGTCCCGGCACTGGTTGACGGCGATCCGGGCGAGCCACGCCCCGAAGGGGCACTCGTGCCGGAACTCGCCGAGAGTCGCCCACGCCTTGATGAAGGTGTCCTGTGCGGCGCCATCGGCGTCGTCCAGATCGCCGAGGAGCCGGTAGGCGAGGCGGGTGACCGCTCGCTGGTGGGTCTCGACCAGCCGCCCGAACGCCTCCCGGTCCCCTGACCGTGCCGCCCGGACGAGCCCCGCGGCCTCGGCGGCCGGTGCGGGCTCCGGGGAGGTCCGATCATTGGCGCACATCCACGTACATCGCACCGGTCACCGCCGCTTGGACGATCGTGCGGCCGGGAAGGTTGACATCACCGGGAGGGGACCGGCACGGACTATACGACATCCGCCCCTCCCGTGTCCCTAGGAGGGCGGGAAAAACTGCGCGCCGGCCCGGGCGCCACGCTACCTGCTATGGCGGGCGATCAGCAACCTGCACTCGACAGGGGCGCGAAGCCCACCACGCTCACTCGTAGCGCAGCGCGGTGATCGGATCCAGACGCGCCGCGCGGCGCGCCGGGTAGAAGCCGAAGAAGATGCCGACGGCGCCCGCGACCAGGAAGGCGCCCGCGGCCGCCGGCGCGGAGAGGAGCGTCGGCCACTGCGCGAGGTGCGCGATGAGCCGCGTCGCCGCGATGCCGAGGACGATGCCGGCCGCGCCGCCCACCAGGCTGAGCGCGGTCGCCTCGACCAGGAACTGGAACAGGATGTGCCCGCTCCGCGCCCCCACCGCGAGCCGGACGCCGATCTCGCGCGTGCGCTCGGTCACCGACACCAGCATGATGTTCATGATGCCGATGCCACCCACGAGGAGCGACACGGAGGCGACGCTGAGGAGCAGGTTCATCATCACGGCGCTCGCGTTCTTCGAGGCCTCGGCGATCTCATTGAGATCGCGGACGGTGAAGTCGTCGTCCTGGCCCGACGGGATGCGGTGGCGCTCGCGGAGGAGCGCGCGGATCTGCGGCTCGACCCTGGGGAGCGCGTCGGCGGTCGTGGCCGAGGCGACGATCATGTCGACCGTGCCCAGGATCTGCGTGCCGATGACGCGCCGCTCGGCGGTCAGGAACGGCATCAGGATCACGTCGTCCTGATCCTGGCCCCACGCCGTCTGCCCCTTGCGGGCGAGCACGCCGATCACCTCGAAGGGCACGTTCTTCACGCGGATGCTCGCGCCGAGCGGATCCTCGCCCGGCGCGAAGAGCTGATCGACGACCGTCTGCCCGAGGACCGCCACCGGATTGGCGCCCGCGTCGTCCCGCTGATCGAAGAACCGCCCTGCGCTGAGGGGCCAGCCGCGCACCGCGAGGTACGAGGGCGGCACCCCCTGCGCCGCCGTGGCCCAGTTCTGGTTGCCGTAGACGACCTGCACCACCTGGCGCTTGGCCCACGCGACGTCGCTGACCGCCGGGCACTCCTTGGCGATCGCCGTCGCATCCGCCACCGTGAGCGTCGCAGCGGAGCCCGAGCTCATGTGCACGCCGCTGGCCGTGGTGGCGCCCGGGATGATCATCACCAGGTTGTTCCCGAGGCTCTGGATCTCCCGCTGCACGGCGGCATTCGCGCCGCGCCCGATGCTCACCATCGTCACCACCGCGGCCACGCCGATGATGACGCCGAGCATGGTGAGGGCGGAGCGGAGCACGTTGCGGCGGAGCGCGCGGAGCGCGGTGACGACCGTCATCCAGAGAAGGTTCATCCGCGCGCGGCCTCCGGTGCGTGCCGTGACGACACCTGCGGCAGGTCCGACACGATCCGCCCGTCGCGGAAAGTGACGACGCGCTCGGTGTAGTCGGCGATGTGGGGCTCGTGGGTGACCACGACGATCGTGACGCGCCGCTGCCAGCGGAGCCGCACGAAGAGCTCCATGATCTCGATGCTCGACTGCGAGTCGAGGTTGCCGGTCGGCTCGTCGGCGAGCAGCACGGAGGGCGCGTTGGCGAGCGCCCGCGCGATCGCGACGCGCTGCTGCTGGCCGCCGGAGAGCTGGCTCGGCAGGTGGTGCTCGCGGCCGCGCAAGCCGACGGCCGCGAGCAGCTCGCGCGCGCGCCGGTGCTGCTCGGCGAACGGCACGTTGGCGTAGATCATGGGGAGCGCCACGTTCTCGAGCGCCGTCGTCCGCCCGAGCAGGTTGAAGTTCTGGAAGACGAAGCCGATCCGCCGGCTACGGATCGCCGCGCGCTCGTTGGCGGAGAGGGTCGCGACGTCGGCGTCGCCCAGGCGATAGGTGCCGCGGGTCGGCTGGTCGAGGCAGCCGATCAGGTTCATGCACGTCGACTTGCCGGAGCCCGATGCGCCCACGATCGCCAGGAACTCGCTGGCCCGGATGTCGAGCGAGATGCCGCGCAGCGCCCGCACCTCGACATCGCCCAGGTGGTAGACCTTCCACACGTCGCGGAGCTGGATGAGCGGGCGCAGGCCAGGAGCCATGGCTGGAGCTGGCTAGAGGCGCTTCAGCCCGTGGAACCCCTTCAGCGACGGACCGCCGGCCGCAGCATTCGTGCCCTCGCGCCGCAGGCCGACGACGATCGGGTCCCCCTCGTGAAGGTCCCCCTTCAGCACCTCCGCGCGCTGATTGTCGCGGATGCCGGCTTCCACCTCGACGCGCCGGAGCGCGCCGTCCGGCGCGAGGACGTAGACGGCGCTCTCCTCCTTCGCACTCGCGTCCGGCGTCCCGGCTCCGATTCGGTCCGGACGGAAGCGGAGGGCACGGACCGGGATGCGGAGGGCCTGGTCGCGCTTCGCCGCCGTGATCGAGACGTTGGCGGTCATGCCGGGCTTGAGCTCGAGCTCCGGGTTCTCGACCGCGATGACGACGTCGTAGGTCACGACGTTCTGCACGGTGATGGGCGCGTTCCGCACCTGCGCGACCTTGCCGTGGAAGGGCTGGCCCGGGTACGCATCGATGGTAAAGGTGGTGGGTTGCCCCTCGTGCACGCGGCCCACGTCGGACTCGCTCACGTTGGTGTCGACCTGCATCTTGGTCAAGTCCCCGGCGATGAGGAAGAGCGTCGGGGTCTGGAAGCTGGCGGCCACCGTCTGCCCGACGGCGACGTTGACCGAGACGACCACGCCGTCGACGGGCGAGACGATGTCCGTGTAGCGAAGGTTCACCTTGGCCTCGTCGAGGCTCCCCTGCGCCAGCGCGACGGCGGCCTGGTCGAGGGCGAGCTGCGCCGACGCCAGCTCGAAGGCGGTCTCGGCGGTGTCGACGTCGTTCTGCGCGATCAGGTTCCTCGCGAGCAGCACGCGGTTCCGCTCGAGGAGGAGCTTCTTGAGCTTCGCGTCGGCACGGTCCCCCACGACCTTCGCCTGCGCGTTCTGCAAGCTGGCCTCGGCCTCGCGCACCTTCACCGCGAAGGGCGCCGGGTCGATCTTCGCGACGCGCTGGCCCTTCGTGACCGGCGCGTTGAAGCCGACGTCGAGCGCCTGGATCGGCCCCGAGACGTAAGTCCCGACCTGCACGGTGGTGACCGGGTTCACGGTGCCGGTGGCACTGACCACATGCTCGATCGGTCCGCGGTCGACGGCGACGGTCACGTAGCCGGCCGGCGCCGTACTGCCCGCCGGCCAGAACCAGACGGCGTACGCGGCGGCGCCGGCGACGGCCGCGACGGCGACGATGGCCGCGCGCAGGATGCGCCGTGGCGGGCGGGGCGCGGGCGGCGCTTCGGGTTCGTCGAAGGTTGCCAGGTCTTGTGCGTGCGTGCTCATGGTGTCAGTCCGTCCCGAAGCGATGCGCCGTGGAGCGCTCGAGGGTGGCGAGCGCGGTCCGGTAGCCGACCAGCGCCTGGGGAAGCGAGTCGCACCACCGGTACACCACCCGGACTGGTGCTGCTCGGCCGACTGCTGATTTTCCGCCGACGGATGTGGCACAGGCCATCAGCCGTGCGCCCCAAGCGTCCGCCGCACAGCAGCTGACGCGCTGCGGCTCCGGAGCCGAACCCCGGATGTGCGCTCTGACGCCCCGCGCAAAGAAGAAGCAGCAGGCCCCGGCGCCTTGGCGCCCTCCTGTCCGCTTCGGGCGGTCGTCGCCGGGTTGGCGGTGGTGCTGGCGGTGGTGCCCAGTCTGCAGCATGCCACCCGTCTCCGGCGCCTTTCCGGCGCCTCACTCGCTAACCCGGCCGCAACTGAGCGTTAACGTGGCGGCAACTGGCCTGTCAATAGCCTGGTAGGAGTATGGAGAGCTATCGTTAGCTACCCTTTTAGCCACGCACTCAGGCCGCATAGCAAGCGCTATGCTGCGCCTCCCGCGAGTGTCCAGGCGCCGCCGGGAGACACCGCGCGCCCAACACCCGCTTGCAGGCGGTCCTCGAGCACTACGGGCTGCCCTCGAGCCGCCCGGTGCGGTAGAAGACTCGCTTGATCCACATCGTCGCCCGATCCTCCGTGCCCGGCACTCGATGGAACGGCCCCGGGGCCGGGCGTTCCATAATCTGTGCAGGTGCGCGTCCAAGACGCCCGTCGCTACGGGGCTTCGGTTCCTCGTTCGTCGCGCGCCAGAACCAAGAAGATTTTGGAGCTGGACGCTACCACAAACGTCCCGGCGGCTGCGGGGGAACCCACGCTGGAAGCCCCGCTAGCCGTGCCCGCAAATGTCGACACTGAGCCCAGCTAGGGGCGGCGGGCGGCGGTCTCCGTGGTTCTACCGAACGCTCTACGACATCTGGTTCCGGCTCGGCTGGCGTTCGTCAGAGGTGGTCGCGCTCCGCTTCCGCAACCTCGACTTCGCGCGCCAGGTGATCCGCGTCGAGGCCGGCCGGATGCCCCGCTTCGGCGGCATTGAGGCCGAGCCGAAGACGGGGCCCCGGGAGGTCGACTGCTCGTACGACCCCCGTATCTTCGCCCTCTTCGATGCGGTGCGGAGGACGAAGGAAAACCCCAGTCCAGACGACTACGTCTTTACGGATCCGGCTGGGCGACCGCTCTCGCAGAAATGGCTGCACAAGCGCGTCTGGCTGATCACGCTCGGCCGGGCGGGCCTCCGGGCACGCGGCCAGTACAACATCCGGGACACTTTCATCTCGATCGCCCTCTCCGCCGGCGAGGACCCCGGGTGGGTCGCCAAGGTGTGCGGCACGTCCGAGGAGATGATCTTCCGCCACTACCGCACCTGGATTCCCGGCCTCAACCCCGACGCCGGGCGGAAGGTGAGCCGCGTCCTGGAGACCGTGAGCGGGGGGAACCCGCCCCCCGATGCGTCCCCCGTGGCGTCCCCAGCGCCGAAATCAACGGCCGAAGCGCAGCGAGATCAGCTACTTAAGAGAGTGGAGGCGGGGGGAATCGAACCGGCCGGCCGAGGACAGCGGAGGAAGAAGAAGTAAGCTTTACCGGGACTTGAGCTGGGGCTGCCTACCGCCTACTACCCTGCATTACCGTCAGCTCGTCCCCGAGGGACAGCCAAGAGCGTCAGCTTCGAAGCCTGACGACCGTGCTCACTCAGCCCATCTCTCACCATCCCAGCCCCGTCCGGAACGCGATGGGCGGACGGTCGCCACGGTGTGAGCTGGGTTCAAATGGGCTGCGTGTGGGCACAGTCGGGGCACAGTCGAGCGTGTGTTCTCAGGCCATCGGCCCACGGGGGCGTCGCATCCGAGCCATCGCGCCCCGTCCGACACGGCTTCGACCGGCCCTCGTAGCTAGGACGCGTACGGCGTCCTATCCCTTACGCCCGCGTGACGAAATGCCTCCTGGCGTTCGCGGCATTTGTTACAGGCGCCGCAATGCTTCCCCTCCCGCGGCGCCATGCAGGTCAGCGTCAGGTGCAGCGGCAACGCCGCGAAGCGCGCGATCAGGTCGCTCTTCTGCAGACGCCGGTACGGCGCGACCACCTCGATCTCGTGCGCGAGGGCCTCGCTGAGCAGGCGGCCGTAGCCCTCGAAGAAGGACGGCGTCGCGTCAGGGAACGGGTTCGCGTCGAGCGAGCCGATCGCGATCATGCCGATGTCGTGCAGGGCACACCAGACCGCCGTCACGCCGATCAGGAGGACGTTGCGCCCCGGCAAGTAAACAGCGCTGTCCGGCGCCCCGTAATCCGGGACGCTTTCGCCGGTCGTGCTCCAGTGCTCGCCATAGAGGCGCCGCAGCGGCAGCTCGAGCGCCGTCAGCGGCTGGACGTTGGTGTCGTTCAGCGCGTCGAGGAAGGCACGGAGCGCGTGCTTCTCCCCTTCTTCCCAGGCGAGGCCAGCTTCGACGTAGACGGGGAAGACGATCGCCTCGCCGGCGAGGTCGGCGATGAGGACGGCGCTATCGAGCCCGCCGCTCGCCAGGACGGCGACGCGTTTCACCGTTCGCCCCGGGCCTGGTCGCGACACGACGCGCGGTTGGTCGAGGTCTCCCAGAGGCGCGCCTCGGTCAGGGGCAGGTCCTGCCTCGCACGCTGCGAGCCAGACGAAACGAGCGATGTTGTCCGCCACCCGTGCGTTGACGAACTCCCTGATCCAGGTGAAGTCGGCACTTCGCCTCGGCGACGACGCGTCGGACGACGGCCCGGTGGACGCGACGTGTGCCGGCGACGGCGGCGCCGCGGGCCCGCAGGTCGGCACGAGCCCCGTACCGGGGAGTGAAAAAAGCTCGTCAAAGCGCTACCCAGTATACACACAAGGGCCGTCTGCTAGGCTGGGGTGTCGATGAGCGACGCGCCCTGGTACGAGAGCTTTTTCGGCGACAGCTATCTCGACGTCTACGGCCACCAGTTGAGCGCCGAGGGCGCGGAGCACGAGGCCAGCTTCGTCGAGCGGGCGCTGGCGCTGAATGCGGGCGAGAGCCTGCTCGACCTCTGCTGCGGGCCTGGGCGCCATGCGCTGCTGCTGGCACAGCGCGGCCTGCACGTCACGGCGGTGGACCTGAGCCAGCCGTACCTCGACGCGGCGGCGGCTGAGGCGAAGCGCCGGGGCATCGAGATCGAGACGGTGCGCGCCGACATGCGCACACTGGGCTTCGACGGCCGCTTCGACGCCGTGATCAACATGTTCAGCTCGTTTGGATACCTGGAGTCGGAGGCAGAGGACGCGAAGGTGCTGCGGGGCGTTGCGGCGGCGCTGCGGCCCGGCGGCCGCGCCCTCTTCGACCTGATCAACCGCGAGTGGGTCATCAGAAATCAGGTGGCGGACGAATCGCGCACGGGCGCGGACGAGACGGTCTATCTCGAGCACCGCGAGCTGAACCTCGTGACGAGCCGCAACCACGTGACCTTCACCGCGGTCGCGCCGGATGGCAGCCGCCACGACCTGGACGGGCACCACATCCGCCTCTACACGTTGACGGAGCTGATCGGGATGCTCGAGACAACCGGTCTGCGCCTCGAGCGCGTATACGGCGGCTTCGACGGCGAGGTCTACGGGGTCGACACGCGTCGCATGATCGTCGTCGCAACGAAGCCCTAGCAGTCCGCCGCCCTACCCTTGCGCGAGCCGGTTACTCTGCGCCGCGTCGGGCTCCCACTGCAACGGGCTGGGCGTCTCCCGGGTCAAACGGGGGAACCCATCCAAACCCTGGGTGCCGGTGTACATACTGACAGGAGAGTAGGAGCCCTCCGCGGGCCGGACCGGCTCCGCGACCAAAATCGACGGAAGGAGAACATCCCATGAAAGCGTCCAAGAACACCGTCGGCAGACAGAACGATACGATCCCACGACAGTGAGCGCTGCAAGGCGTCGCATGTCAGGTGCGTGTCTCGCGCTCGCCATCCTCACGATCGCCGCCGGTGCCCCGCGCGCAAGCTACTTCGGCGCGTCGTCGATCCCTCCGGTGAGCAAGTGCTCCGACTTTGCGTGCGAACAGTGATACGCCGACCGAACGAAAGGAGTGGTGGCATGATCCAAAGAGTATGGGGATCGGTTCTTCATCCTCCGATGTCGGGACCGCGCGCGACGATGGTCATCCGCATGATGGCGGGAGGGGTCTTCTTCTGGGAGGGGATACTGAAGTTCGTTTACGTCAACCAGGGCGTGGGGCGATTCACCAAGCTGGGCATGCCGATGCCCGAGACGCTCGCCCCCGCCATCGCCGTGCTCGAGATCGTGGGCGGCCTGGCCCTGATCGCCGGCTTTCTCACCCGCCCTTTCGCCCTGCTCTTCATCGGCGAGATGATCGTGGCCATCCTCTCGACCAAGATATCGATGTACCTCGGCACCTCGCCTCTGCCGCTGCCCCCTGTTCCCCCGCAGGTTGGCATCTGGGCCGTCTTGCACGAAGTCCGCTCGGAGTACGCGCAGATCATGAGCTCCATCTTTCTCCTGATCTCGGGCCCGGGTCCCTGGTCGCTCGACGCGTCGCTTCTGTCCGGCGAGGAAGCGAAGCGAGACCGCTTGCTCGAGGCGACCGCTCGGCGTCCACTCGTAGCGGGGAGACGTCCGCCGGAGGCAGAGAAAGAGTCTTGGTCTGACGCTCGCCGCGTCGTCGGGCGCTAAGGAGACCGCGGCGCCCGCGCGAGCGGCGGGCCGCACAGTTCAAGGGGGCCACCACGGTGGCCCTCTTCGTTTCTGGGCGACGGTGCGTGCGGGTGTCAGCACGCTACCTCGCATGGCGACGGGTATGCTGCTCCTCGGGGTTCCGTGCTGCCTTGTATCTTCAGTTTCGAGGCTGCCGAGCCTACCGAGCACCATCGCGAACGAAGGAAGGATCACCCCTCTACCAGGCCGAACAATAATTCGCAGGCATCGCGTCACCAACCGCCCAACTCTGCCGGGCGGGAGTGAGCTGCGCATCGTCGCGCTCACCGCGCGAGGGATGCGCGCCGAACACCAGCGCGCGTTCGACGCCGGTTGCGACGACGTAACGTCCTCCCTCACTGTTCCCCGGAGGCGTCCGCCGAGGCCACTCCATTCTCCGAACTGAGCGTCGTGAGGATCGTGCACGTGGAGAGGGAGTCATCCACGTAGGCGAACACCTGGGCGCCGTCGCGTCTCGACACGCCCAGCGCGAAGGCGGAGCCCAGGTTCGGATCGACCGAGTACTGCCGCACGAAGCTTCCACTCCTCGTGAACTCGACGATCTCGCTGGGTTCGGTCGGGTCCTGGCTCACATTGGGATCCGCGTTGGCCACCAGCAGGTCCCCGTTCGGCGCGAAGATCAGGCCGAGGGGGCCGTGCAGATGGGCGGCGTCCTGATAGACGACGGTTCCCGTTCCGAGGTCCGTGTGAGTTCTTCCGGCGCCCCGGAGCGCGAAGATCGTGTCGTCCTTCTCGGACGCGACGAAGAGGATGTCCTGGAGAGCGTCATAGGCGAGCCCTGCCGGACCAACCACGACGGCCGCAGTGTCGGGGCCGAATCCGTAGCCGGATCCGATCTTCAGGAAGTTGCGCACGGTCGGGCTGCCATTCCCGAATGTCACGTCAAGGCGCGTGACGGTCCCATCGAACACGTTGGAAACGAACAGCTGTGCCCCGAGCCCCTGATCATTGATGGCCAGGCCCCAGGGGCCATTGATCAGCTTGGACGCACCGAACGTCGTCACGACATGCCCGCTCGCGTCCAGTACGTACAGCCCGCCGGACGCCGCTGTGCTCGAGGTGCCGTCCTGGGTGAACACCGACCCGGCGAAGACCAGTCCGGCGTGCACGACACCCAGGGTGTTGGTGAAGCCGATGGGAGGAGTCCCTTGGAAGAACAACCCCGTCTGGCCGTTGTTGGGGTCGATGGTGATGATCGTGCTGCCCCGGCCCTGGAGGCTCGTGTCGTTGAAGTTCGAGACGAGCATCTGGCCGGGCTTCAGGACGCCGCCGGACGGAAAGACGGCCGGCACGAAAACCAAGCCGTAGGGATTGAGATCGCCGTTGGCAGGAGCCGTCGAGACCTGCAGCGGCAGGAACGGCCTGAAGGAGTCGAACTCGGCGTGGACGGGGGGGCTGGATAGAAGGGCCAGCATCGTACCGAGCGCCGCGAGGACACTGACCTTGCGGTTGCGTGCAGCGGTGTTCGTGACGGTCATGGGCTTCTCCTTCCGGAAACGACTCCCCCCGACCGCTTCCGCTACCAATCCCGAGCTTTCCGCGCTCGCCTGCGCGGCCTCATGCATCCGGCGTGCCTGGATGATGGCTCCCGATGTGGCCGCTCACGGGTTCCCGAGCGAGACCGGACGCCACAGTGC
>Ga0209375_1001829_pt1 | contig 15760 bp, 15 predicted proteins | sample GraSoiAngelo_131_FD_185888 | JGI IMG/M metagenome (GOLD analysis project Ga0209375, IMG submission 185888) | Grasslands soil microbial communities from the Angelo Coastal Reserve, California, USA - 14_0929_02_30cm (SPAdes) (version 2) | ecosystem: Environmental > Terrestrial > Soil > Grasslands ... | reverse complement strand
GCCCAGCGCGCGCTCGGTTTCGCCGACGCGGGCCACGACATAGCGCAACTTCGCGATGAGCGTGTCGTTGGCCGCCATGGCCGGGCTCTCGCTCGACACGTGGAGGCGATTGTTGCGGATCCTGGCTTTCGCGAGCTCGGTGTTGACGTCGCTGATCAGCCGCGAGCTGATGGCGACTTCCTGCATCAGGCTATCCTTTTGCGCATTGACCTGCTCCAGCTCGGCCAGTTTACGCTCGGTCTCGGCCGATGTCCCGCAGGCGGCGAGGAAGACCAGCGGCGCGAGTGTCAACATGAGCTTCTTCATTGGGACAACTCCCCTAGCGAGAGTGGTGAGACTAGTATTGCCGCGTGTCTCTGCGGCTCCACGTCGGTACGTCCGGCTACAACTTCCCGGAATGGAAGGGAAGCTTCTATCCGCCCAAACTCCCGACCGCGAAGTGGCTCGAGTACTATGCCCAACAATTAGGCGCGGTCGAGATCAATTACACGTTTTACCGCACGCCCAACGCCAAAACGGTCGCCGGTTGGAATACCGCGACCCCGGAGGGATTCACCTTCGTGTTGAAGGCGCCGCAACGCATCACACACTACGCGCGCCTGCGAAACATCGACGAATCGCTCCGCTTCTTCTGTGATACAGTTCGCAAATTGAACACCAAACTTGGGGCGGTGCTATTCCAACTACCCCCCAATTTTAAGAAAGACTTGGCTCGCCTGGGTGACCTCCTGACGCAATTCCCGACCGATGTCCGCGCCGCGTGTGAGTTCCGTCACGCATCCTGGTGGTCAGACGACGTCTACGACCTGCTGCGCAGCACAAACACGGCGCTGTGCATCGCGGATACAGAGGAAAGCACGACACCGGAGGTGGCGACGGCGGATTTCGGCTACGTGCGGTTACGCGACCAGGGCTATTCGGAAGACGGGTTGAAGGAGTGGGTACAAAAACTCCAGGCACTCGGGGGGCGCAGCGCCTGGACTGATGCCTACGTCTTCTTCAAGCACGAAGAGCAAGGGATGGGCCCCAAGCTGGCAGCCGAGTTCCAGCAGCTCTTCGGTTAGCGCTTGCCGGCGACCTTCCGCCGTTTCGCCGGTTTCTCCTCGGCAAGACTCTGCCTCAACGCCTGCATGAGGTCGAGCACCTTGGCCTTCGGCGCCTCCTCCGGCTCCTCGGTGATCTGCTTGCCTTCGACCTTGCGATCGATCTGCTCCTGCATCCGCTCGCGCACATTGTCCTTGTACTTCTTGGGCTCGAATGCGTCGCCAGCCGCCTGGTCGATCAACTTCACGGCGAGATCGAGCTCGGGCTTCTTCACGTCGGCCTTCGGAACCGGCACCTCTGCGATGTCACGGATCTCGTCGGCATAGCGCAGCTGCTCCATAACGAGCCGCCCTGCCATCGGCCGGACCATGATGAGGTACTGCTTGCCGCGCGCGGCATACTGACCGATCGCCACGCGCTTGGTCTGCTCGAGCGCCTCCGCGAGGAGCGTGTAGGCGCGTTCGCCACCCTTGTCCGGTCCTAGGTAGTAGGTGCGGTCGAGCCAGATGCGATCGACCTGCTGCGCGGGGAGGAACTCCTTGATGTCGATGGCGCCGGTACCGCGCTCCTCGAGCGCCTTCAGCTCCTCGGGCGTGAAGGTGACGTACTGTCCTTTCTGGAACTCGTAGCCTTTGATCATGTCGCTGCGTTCGACCTTTTCGCCGTCTTTGGTGCAGAGGTACTGCTGCTTGAGGCGAGCCCCGTCCTTCTTATGGAGCAGGTTGAACGAGATCGCGGCCTTCGACTCGCCGGCAGCGAACAGCTGCACGGGCACGGACACCAGGCCGAAGGAGACCGTGGCTGAACCGATGGAATGGGCGGCCATATGAAGGTATGATACGCGTCCATGCCTCCCCGTCGGAAGACCCGGCCCCCCCCGGAAAAGGGCAACGGTGATTCGCTCAGTAGGTATCGGGCAAAGCGCGCGTTCGATCAGACGCCCGAGCCCGGCGGGCTAGTCCCCAAGCCGGCGCCCAAACCGGGCGGTTTGCTGATTGTGCACATGCATGACGCGACACGCCTGCATTGGGACCTGCGCCTCGAGATGGACGGCGTCCTCAGGTCCTGGGCCGTTCCAAAAGGGCCATCCGCCAATCCCGCCGACAAACGCCTGGCGGTCAAAGTCGAAGATCACCCGCTCGAGTACGGCGACTTCGAGGGAGTCATCCCGGAGGGCAACTACGGCGCCGGCACCGTGATCGTATGGGACCGCGGCGTGTGGGAGCCGCTCGAGGACCCGCACGAGGGACTCGAAACGGGGAAACTGCTTTTCAACCTGAAGGGCTACAAGCTGCGCGGCCGTTGGACGCTGATCAAGCTCAAGAAGACTGAGAAGGAATGGCTGCTCATTAAGGAACGGGACGAGTACGTCTCCACGGAGCCGTATACCAACGAGTCCGTGCTGTCCGGCCTCACGAACGACGAGCTGCGCAACGCGAAGCAGCGCGCCGAACCGATCAAGCAAGAGCTGGAGAAGCTCGGGGCGCCGAAGCGGGCGCTGCGGGTGGAGGACACCGAGCTGATGCTGGCGGAGACGCGGGAGCAGCCCTTTACAAAGGAGGGCTGGCTCTTCGAGGTGAAGCTCGACGGCTATCGCATGCGCGCGGCCCGTGAAGATGGCGAGCCGATCCTGTACTCGCGCAAGGGGCTCGACTTCACGGAGTCGTTTCCGGAGATCGCGCGCGCTGTAAAGGCCCTGCCGTTCGAAGGCGTGATCCTGGACGGCGAGCTGGTCGTGCTCAACGAGTCAGGTCGTCCGAGCTTCAACAACCTGCAAGCGCGGGCTAAGCTCGGCGCGCGCGAGGCAAGGCGCGCTGCGATCGAGTCGCCGGCGACACTCTACGTGTTCGATCTGCTGGCCTTTGAGGGATACGATCTTCGCAAGCTGCCGCTCATCAAGCGCAAAGAGATTGTCCAGAAGGTGTTGCCGCGGACGGGACCGCTGCGCTACTCCGAGCACTTCGAGAAGAATGGCGAAGCGCTGTACGAGCAGGTCGTGAAGCTTGGACTCGAAGGGATCATGGCCAAGAAGGCCGACAGCCCCTACCGCAGCGGCCGCTCGAGCGACTGGCTGAAGATTCGCGCCGATCGCATCGATGATTTCGTCGTCGTCGGCTTCACCAAGCCGAAAGGCGCGCGCGGCGGCTTCGGTTCATTGCACGTCGGCGCATACAAAGACGGCAAGCTCATTTATTGCGGCCGGGCCGGTTCGGGATTTACGGGCGACCAACTCGACGAGATCAGCGCCCAGCTGCAGGCGCTCGTGCGCGACACGCCTCCCTGTGAGCCACCGGAGCATGGTGCGCTGCCCAAAGGCACCGATCACATCTGGGTCGAGCCGAAGCTGGTGTGCGATGTGCGGTATAAGGAGATGACGAAAGACGGCCTGCTGAGACAATCGGTGTTTGTCAGGTTCCGTGATGATAAGAAGCCGGAGGACGTTGTGATGCCAGGATCCGGGAGTCGGGAGCCCGGAGACGGGGATTCAGAGCCGAAGGCGTCGCCCCGACTCCAGGCTCCTGGCTCCCAGATCCGCGAAGTCAAGTTCTCGAACCTGGACAAGGTCTTTTGGCCGGAGGAAGGCTATACAAAGGGAAACTTGATCGAGTACTACCGCTCGATGTCGGCGTGGCTGTTGCCGTATCTCAAAGACCGCCCCGTGGTGCTGACGCGCTTTCCCGACGGCATCAACGGGAAATCCTTCTATCAGAAGGATGCGCCAGGTTTCGTGCCCGACTGGATCCAGACGATCCCGATCTGGAGCGAGGACACGCAGCGCGACATCCAGTACTTCGTCGCGAACGACGTCGAGACACTCGTCTATCTCGTCAACCTCGGCACGATCCCGCTGCACATCTGGATGAGCCGCATCGACGATCTCACAAAGCCCGACTGGTGCCTCATCGATCTCGATCCCAAAGACGCGCCGTTCGAGGACGTCATCACGCTCGCGAAAACGATGCGGAAGGTGTGCGAAGAAGTCGAAATGCCGGCGTTCGTAAAGACAACGGGCAAGTCGGGGCTGCACATCATGCTGCCGCTCGGCCGCCACATGACGTACGACCAGTGCCTCAAGTTCGCGATGCTGTTTGCGCGGCTCGTGACCGATCGGCATCCCGACATTGCGACCACGCAGCGCACGATCAGCAAGCGCGAGGGCAAGGTCTACGTCGACGCCTTTCAGAATCGCGCCGGCCAGCTGATGGTCGCGCCCTACAGCGTGCGGCCGACGCCCGGCGCCCCGGTGTCTATGCCGATCGAGTGGGATGAGGTCAACGCCAAACTGCGCAACGGCAACTTCACGATCGCCAATGCGCGCAAGCGCATGGAGAAGCTCGGCCACGATCCGGTGGTCAAAGTGCTCGAGCTGAAGCCTAAACTGATGGGCGTTCTCGAACGCCTCAACAACCTGATTGGCGAAGACTGACTCGCGGTACGTCTACGTGTTCGCGCACGGCGCGGGCGCGGGGATGAATCATCCGTTCATGCAGCGGGCGGCCGAAGCGCTGGAGGCCCGCGGCATCGCGCCGCACCGGTTCGACTTTCCGTACATGCAGGCGAAGAAGAGTCGTCCCGATCCTCCGGCGGTGGCGGAAGAAGCCGTGCGCCAGGCCGTCGCCGAGGCGGCGCGCCAGCATCCGGGGTTGCCGATCTTGGCGGGCGGGAAATCATTCGGCGGACGTATGACGTCGCAGGCCCAAGCGTCGCAACCGATGCCGGGCGTACGGGGGCTCGTCTTTTTTGGCTTTCCCCTGCATCCCCCCGGCCGGCCGGGAACGAGCCGGGCCGAGCATTTGACGGCCGTTGATGTGCCGATGCTATTCCTGCAGGGGACGCGGGATGAGTTCGGGCAACTCGACCTGCTGCAGCAGGTCGTCCGAGGCCTGGGAGATCGCGCGACGTTGCATCTCGTTGAAGACGGCGATCATTCGTTCAAGGTGCCAAAGCGCACGGGCAAGAGCGAAGCAGACGTGATGAACGAACTGGCGGATACCTTCGTGCAATGGGCGGACAAATGGCGAACTACTGGCTAGTCAAAACCGAACCGAGCACCTACAGCTATGACGATCTCGAGCGCGAACAGACGGCAGTGTGGGACGGGGTGAAAAATCCGGTGGCGCTCCGCAACCTCCGATCCATGCACCCGGGCGATCAGGTGCTGGTCTACCACACCGGCGACGAGAAAGCCGTTGTGGGATGGGCGACCGTGGTCTCTGCTCCGTACCCGGATCCCAAACAGAAAAACGCGAACCTGGTCGTGATCGACCTGAGAGCACATCGCCGCTTGCCCCAGGCGGTGACGCTCGCCCAGATCAAATCCGATAAGACGTTTGCGGATCTGCCGATCGTACGACAGGGGCGCCTGTCAGTGAGTCCCGTGACGGCGCCCCAGTGGAAACGCGTGCTGCACTTGAGTGGTGCGGAAGGCTAGGGCCTCGCTCGTCTGCTGACCTTGCGGGCACGCCGCTCCGCGCGCACCGACGCGATGCCAGCGGCCACGCCGGCCACGACGGCGGCGCGTCCGGCGGCCTTCAGCACTCTCCCGGTGCGCAGCAGCGCCGCCTTGAGGCGCCTGCGACGCTGCTCGGTCTCGACCCGTTTCCGCGCTTCCTTCAGCAGCCGGTCGGCTTCGCGTGCAGCGCTGTCCGCCCATTTCCGGGCGGTCTTGGCTGCCTTGATGGCGGCTTGCTTGAAGCGTTCTGCGCGTGAAGCCATGGCTTCATCCCTCCGTAAGGGTCGCCTAGTGCTACGCCGTCAGGCGCCGAGAGTTTCGGCGGCTTTCGCCACGTCCTTGGGCTTCACCCACAGCAGCCCGCCATAGCGCCCCATCCCGGTACGGACCGCGCTCACGGCAATCACATTGATGCCGGCGGCGCCGAGCCGTGACAGCGTGGACGCCATGGCGCCAACGCGGTCGTCACCTTCGATCAGGAACACCGTCTTGGGCTTCGAGATCTTGAGCTTGGCGTTCTTCGCGGCCGCGAGAAACGCCACCGCGTCCGCGGGCACGACGTCGATCTGCGATTTGCGCGCGCTCGGAAACGCGTGCACCGCGAGCAGACTCACGCCGGCGTCGCGCAACGCGCCGAAGATGCGCGCGCCCGCACCAGGTTTGTCCGGCGCCGTGACGTAGTAGTAGTCGGCTCTGCGGATGGTGTCAGGCATCGCTCCCCCTCGAGGAGGTCCTCTAGAAGCCTCGCCTGAATGTCGGAGAATCGCAACGTGCGCGCGAAGCGTAAGTTTTGTCGTATGGACAGCGTCGCGGTCCGGCTCGAACGACTCAAGCGCGAGGTGCAAAAGGACTGGCGGCGGAAATGGCGCCAGAAGCTGCGGAAGGCGGCGCCCGCCAACGCCGCCGAATGGCGCGCCCTGGGGGCCCAAGTGCTCAGCGCCATTGGCCAGGTCGCGCTGATCATTGCACTCCCGTTCGCGGTGCTCGTGCGAGGCTCGGTGTTCATCTACGAACACGGGACGCGGTCGGTCTGGCTGGCGGTGCTGACCGCCGCGGTGCTCACGGCTGGAGTGGTGACGGCGTATGCGGTGTGGATCGCCCGCAAGTTCACGAAGCGCGGAGGCCGGGGCGGGCGCGCCCTGGTGATGCCGCTGGCGAAATGGGTGGCGCTGCCGCTGGTGGTGTTCTACTGCAGTTATTCCTTACTCTACCTGGCGAACGTCAATGCCAAAGCCGGGCCGGTGCGTGCGTACTACCGGTCCGTGCATCCGTTGCTGCGGCTGGCGCTCTCCACACTGATCCTGGTGGACCGCGACATGCTCATCACCGACACCGGCCGCGTGCCTGAGGACTACGGCCGCATGGGACTGCCGGCCAATAGTCGCACACGCCACTACAAACAGGCGGACGGCTGGATTCATGCGGTCGACCTGCGCACAACCGGCCGCGGCTTCATCAAGAATCGCGGTGTGCAGGTCTACTTCTGGCTGATGGGGTTCGATACGCGGCGGCACGTCGGGACTGCGGACCACTTGCACGTCGAGTTGAACTAGGCGAACAGCTTCTGCAGCTCGGCAAACGGGATCCCGTAAGCCTCGAGCGTCCCGTAGGTCCCCTTCTCCCTCCACTCCCGCGCCATGCGGCGGACCAAGCCGAGTGTCGCGCGCATCGGAGCCGAGCCGAACGTCACGCGCCGGACGCCGAGCGCGGCCAGCTCCTTGAGTGTCGGCGCGTTGGGTGTGCCGAGGATGTTGACCGGGGCCCTGATCTGCTGGACGAGCTGTTCGATCGTGTCGCGATCGCCGACGAACGGCACGAACACCGAATCGGCACCCGCCTCGCGAAACGCGTTTCCGCGCCGCACCGCTTCCTCCAGCCGTTTCTCCCGCGGGATGTCCGGTGCTTCGAAGGCGTCGGTGCGCGCGTTGAGGACGAGGCGAACCCCCGTGGCGTCGGCGGCCTTCCGCGCCGCCCGCACCCGTTCCACCGCCAGCGTGAAATCGATCAGGTGCTTCTCCTCGATCCGGTCTTCGAGATTCATGCCCACGACGCCGGCGTCGATCGCCCGGCGCACCGTCTCGGCGACCGCGACGGGCTCGCGGCCGTAGCCGGCCTCCAGATCGGCGGTGATCGGAACCGCAATGCGGCGTGTGATCCGCGAGACCGCCGCGAGCATCTCATCCCGGCTGATGCGCTCGCCGTCGGGATACCCGAGGCTGAACGCGATCCCGGCGCTGGTGGTCGCGAGGGCGGGGAAGCCGGCTTCCACGAAGATCCGCGCACTACCGGCGTCCCAGGCGTTCGGCAGGACGAGCATCGGCCCTTCGATGTGAAGTCGGCGGAGCGTCTCGGCCGTTTCGCTCATGGGCGGGTATCTTACCCCGTCCCTCCTCGGAGTCAAAGCTCGTGTTCGTCCTGTTCGTCCTGCTCGCCGTGCAGCAGGCCCCGTGTGTTTCGCGGTCTGCCAAACTCCCGTCTGTCGCGCACCGGTGGGATGCCGCGCGCGCGCGGGCACACGCCATTGCCTGTGAGAAGCTGGCGCCGAACATCCCGGGCTTCGCCCTGGCAGTCGCGGTAGATGGTCGGATCGTTTGGTCGGAGGCTTTCGGCTATGCCAACCTCGCAACCAAACGCCCCACGACGCCCACGACGCAATTTCGCATCGGCAGTGTCTCCAAGCCGCTGACTGCTGACGCAGTCGCGCAGCTGTACGAAGCGGGGAAGCTCGACCTCGATGCCCCCATCCAGGGCTACGTCCCGACATTCCCGGACAAAGGCGCGGTCATCACCACGCGATTGTTGGGCGGGCACCTGGCGGGCATCAGGCACTACCAGGGGGACGAATTCACACTGAACCAGCACTACGCAACCGTCACCGCTGGTCTCGCGATTTTCGAGAACGACTCGCTCGTCGCTCCCCCGGGCACACGGTTTTCCTACTCGAGTTATGGATTCAACGTCATCAGTGCAGTCGTCGAGGGTGCGTCGAAAGAAGAGTTTCTGGCGTATATGAGCCGCCACGTCTTCAAGCCGCTCGGCATGACCAGCACGGCCCCCGACAAGAATGACAGCCTGATCCCCAACCGCACGCACTTCTACGAGCGCACGAGGTTGGGACAGTTCGTTCCCGCGCCGGTCGTGGACAACAGTTACAAGTGGGCTGGAGGCGGATTCCTGTCGACCGCCGAGGACCTCGTGCGCTTCGGGTCGGCGCACCTCTCACCGGGCTACCTGCAGGCGGTGACGCTGGAGCTGCTGTTCACGCCGCAGCACACGACGTCAGGAGAGGCGACTCCGTATGGGATCGGCTGGTTCGTGGGCACCGACACACTCGGGCACCGCACCGTCTACCACGGTGGAAGCTCGGTGGGCGGCACCACGATCTTTGGCGTAGACCGCGACTCTCACGTGGTTATCGCCCTCGTGACCAACCTGACCGACGCGGCCCTCGATGCGGCGCAAGAGATTCGCCTCGTATTCGACTCCGCGGCGACCCAGCCGGTCCGGCCTTAGCTAGCGGGCGAGGCGGTAGCCGGTCTTGCGGACAGTGAGAATGTGTTTCGGATTGGCGGGATCGCGCTCCAGCTTGCGGCGCAGCTCGGCCACGTGCGTGTCCACCGTGCGGCTCATCACTTCGGCGCTGTAGCCCCACACTTCGATCAGAAGCTCGGAGCGCGTGATGCACGCGCCGTCGCGCCGGATGAGCGCGAGCAGCAGGTCGTACTCCTTCGGCGTCAGCGCCACGGGCGAGCCGTCGCGTAAGACGGTCCGCGACGGCGTCAGCACCTCGATAGCGCCGAACTTCTCGAACGGCGGCGCCGGCGGCCCGCCATTCTTGCGCGGCTCGGCGACGCGCCGCAACAACGCTTCGATGCGCGCAAGGAGCTCGAGCACGCCGAACGGCTTCGTGACATAGTCGTCCGCGCCAAGGCGCAGGCCACGAACCTTGTCGGCCTCCTCGCCCCGCGCCGTCAGGATGAGGACGGGCATGCCGTGGCCTTCCTCGCGCAACGCGCGCAGCACACGGAAGCCGTCCATCCCGGGGAGCATCAAGTCGAGCACAATGAGATCGGGCCTGGCGGTCTTCGCCCGCGTCAGGCCCCGGGCACCGTCCTTGGCGACTTCGACCTCGTAGCCTTCGATCTCGAGGTTATTGCGCAGCCCGTACGCGAGGTCCGGATTGTCCTCGATCACCAGGATCCGCTTGGCGTGTGCCACCGGAGGCATGGCGCTCATACCGGCAGCTCGATCACCACGCGGGTCCCCGTTCCCGCGGCAGGCCCGTTGTCATCGATCCACGCGCGCCCGTGATGCAGCGTCGCCAATTCGCGGACGACCGCGAGGCCGATGCCGCTGCCGGCGACGGCCGACTCGCGGTCGCGCTCGAGCCGCCAGAATCGGTCCCACACGCGCTCGCGATCGGCGCGCGGAATACCGGGTCCGGCGTCGTCGACCCACAACTTGGCGACGCCGTTTTCCCGCGCCGCGCCGATGCGCACGTCCTGACCCGCAGGCCCGTACTTGACCGCGTTGTCGAGCAGATTGAGCAGCATTTGGCGCACCGCGCCCGGATCGGCCGTGACGACGAGATCCTCCGGAACCGAAGCAGACACGCTCGCGCCCCGGGCCGCGGCCAATGGCGCAAATCCGTCGATTACCTCCTGGACCAGCGGCGCGAGCGCCGTCGGCTCGGGCGTGATGTGCGTGGTCTGGCGCTCGGAGCGGGAGAAATGCAACAGGTTCTCGACGAGGTGCGTCAGCCGCCGGGCTTCCTGATCGATGATCGCCAGCGAGCGGTGGCGCTCCTCGTCCGAGCGCACGCGCCCCAGCGTCAGCGTTTCTGAAAACATCCGGATCTGGGCGAGCGGTGTGCGCAGCTCGTGCGAGACGCCGGAAATAAAATCGGTGCGAAGGCGCGTCAGCTGGGATTCGCGGCGCAGCTGGAACAGCGCGGTCCCGATGAGCGCCGCCGTCAGTCCAAGCAGGCCGAGGATCAGCGGCAGCCGTGATCGCGGCAATCCGCCGATGATCAATTTGTCGGCGATCGCGCCGCGCAATGTCGCCTGCGCGTAGAGATCGCCCATGTTGGTTCCGATCGTGTCGCGCGCCGTGAACGGCGACGTGTACTGGACGGTGGAGCGATAGATCTCGACGCCATAGCGGTCGGTGATGATGATCGAGCCCATCGAGTCGTACTGGACGCCGCCCGTCAGTGGCCGCGGCAACAACGGAAATTTCTCCGTCGCTTGCACGACGAGCGGCCGCAATGCGGCCGGTTTCGCCTCGAAACCGAGCGCGGTCCGCAGCGTTCCTTCCGCATCGCGCACCACCGTGTAGGCAACGTAGCGACGGTCCCGGTCCCGCCCCGGTTGTCCCAGCACGGTCCCCATGTGCCAGGACGAGTCGTAGACGGCGCGCGTGTGCACCGGGAGTGTGTCGAGCAACCACTGTCGTACGAATGGGGGCAAGGCTTGGCCGGACGTCTGTAGTTGTCGCGTCTTCAAGTCCATCCGAAACGTGAAGCGGATATACGGCGCGAGTGAGAACTCGTGCTCCATCACGTCGAAGTGCAGGTCGGCGGGTCGTGGCAGCGGCTGGTGCGGCGCCATTTCGTGCGCGTGCTGCAGCGCTTTGAGGGGCGGCACAACGGCGTAATAGATTTCCTGCGCACTGCGTTGCGCCACGCGCGCCGCGGCGAGCGCCGCATAATCGCGCAGCACCCGATCGGCCTGCGCCCGATGATACCGCGCGGTCTCGTAGGCCTGGACCCCGAGCGCCGCGGCGACGGCGAACGCCAGTACCAGCAGGACCGCGACCACAGCGCCGCGTCTCACCCGGAAACGAGTCATCGTCTGAAGAATCCCTCTGAGAAGCGTACCGGGCAACGGTTTGTAAACTTGGCTGGACCGTTCCCTGACAAACCTGCGGGATGGACGCTCATACATTTAGCGCGGAACGAGAAGTAGGTCGCGGCGTAGTGTCGACGGCCACTCCGCCCGACCTCGCCAACCCGGAGCGCATGCATGGCTCCGGGTTCGGTTTTTTTCAGGGGAAAAAAATGTAGGGGCGCAGCATGCTGCGCCCCTACCATGCACCATGTCTGCGCCCCTACCGCACGTTTCTCGTCTAGCGGTTCGACATCACGACCGGTTCGACATCGCCGGCACGACGCGCATTTTCCCGAGCATCTCGGCGACGCGTTCCGCCGCGATCCCGAGGACACAGCCGATCGCGAGCGCGATCGCGACGCGAATGGCGCCGTTCATCGCGAACGTCCTGAATCCCATCGCGAGGTAGGTCGCGGCGCCGATGATTGCTCCTGCCGAATACGAGAGCAGCGGGACCCAGCGCGCCTGGTACACCATTCCGAACACCGCGGCACCGAGCACCAGCGCGTCTAGGATTTCTTGTCTCCCGAGCGCGGCCGCGATGGCGATATACAGCGCCGCCCAGATGACCCCAGAGATCGTTCCGAGGATCGACCTCTGCAGCCCCATGACACCGCCGCCCGCGCCCACGAAGCAACCGAGGCCGACGATCACGGGCCACAATTGCAGATTCACTTTGAGCAGATGCGAGATGGCGGCCCACACGGCCGCAACGATCCCCAAACTCAAGGCTTTGGTGGTTGAAGCGCTCATCTGTTGGGCCTCCTCCAGTGAAGGGGGATTGCGGCGCCAACATAATGGACTGGCAGGGCGGGGTGCAACGGCCGTGTGGCTAAGGTCGTTGAATTACATAGGCTTCCATCGCGTAATACTCCGGCAGTCCCAGCCGATCGGCCCGCGCCGCAGTCTCGAGATTGCGCGCCTCCACGCGCTGCCAGAACTCCCGCTCGTCATAGCCGGGGAAGGGCGCGGTGTCCTTCTGCGACTGGTGGCGGAAGATGGCGAGGACCTTGGCGTGCAGCTCGTCCTGCGACAGCGGCACGAGGACATCGGCTTCGGTGAGTGACCATTCCTGCCACGCGCCGCGATACAGCCACACCTCGGGTCGCGGCCCCTTGGAGCGCTCCAGCGCGCGCTCGACGGCGGCTTTGCAGGTCCGGTGGGTGCCGTGCGGGTCCGAGAGGTCGCCGGCGACGAACACGAGGTCGGGCTGCACCTCGTCGAACAGCCGCAGCACGATCGCGATATCGTCGTCGCTGAGTGGCCGTTTGCGGACTTCGCCCGTCTGATAAAACGGCAGATCGAGGAATCGCGCAGCACTCGGCGGAATGCCGACCGCCGCCAGCGCGGCAATCGCTTCCGATTCGCGAATGAATTTCTTCAAGTGTTGCACGACCGGGACGTCCACATCCCCCGGCGCTTTCTGTTCGATCCCGGTGGTGATGGCAGCACGCGCGCGCTGCATGGCTGCCGCGTCCAGCCCGAGGGACGCCGCCGCCCGTGTGACAAAATCGAGATGCCGTGTCACGTCGTGATCGAACACCGCGATGTTGCCGCTCGTCATGTACGCGACAACGATCTGATTCTCGTTTTCCCACAGCTTGCGCAGGATCCCGCCCATCGAGATGACGTCGTCATCGGGATGCGGGGAGAAGACCAGCACGCGCTCGTGCGCGGGCAGTCGCGCCCGCCCGCGAATCTTTTCGCGCAGCCGGTTGAACACCTGACCGTTGATCGGCCCCGCCGATCCGGCGCGCGCGAGCAGCGGGCTGAGGTGGTTCTCAGCGTAATCGCGCGCCGCCAGCTTGAGCACCGCCTTGCCGCTGCGTTCCGCGAGCCACACGACGGAGCGCTCGATCATCGCGGGCGTCCAGTCGACACTGCCCTCCAGCACCCAGGGTGTCTTGATCCGGGTCAGCTCGGCGGCGGCGGGCAGGTCGAGGTAGACGGTGACGCTGGGGTGGCGCTGCAGGAACGTCGCGGCGACGTCGGTGGAGATTTCCCCTTCGACCGCACGCGCGACGATCGCCGTCTTGTGTTCGCCGGTCGCCAGCAGGGCGATCTCCCGGGCGTCGAGAATCGTGGCAACGCCCATCGTGATCGCCTCGCGCGGGACGTTTTCGACGCCGAAGAAATCCGCCGCGGCGTCCTTGCGCGTCAGGGTGTCGAGCGTGACGATGCGGGTGCGCGACGTCGCATCGGACCCGGGCTCGTTGAAACCGACGTGCCCCGTCTTGCCGATGCCGAGGAGCTGGAAATCGATGCCGCCTGCCGCCCGAATCGCCTCGTCGTACGCGGCGCAGGCCTCGACCACGCGCTCGCGCGGGATGGTGCCGTCGGGGATATGCACGTTCTCCTTCGCGATGTTCACATGCGCGAAGAAGTTCTCCCACATGTAGCGGCGGTAGCTGTGGGGACTGTCGGGCGGCATCGGGTAGTACTCGTCGAGGTTGAACGTGATGACGCGCGAAAAATCGACGTCGCCGGCCTGATGGCGCCGGATCAGCTCTTCGTAGACGCCGAGGGGAGTGCTCCCCGTAGCGAGCCCCAGGACCGCTCGACCTTTGGCGCGGGTCTCGCGCTGAATGATCTCGGTGATCCGTTCGGCGACCGCGAGGGCGAGGTCCGAGTGCTCGGGAAAGACGACGGTGCGGAGTCGCTCGCGCTCGCGCGAGCTCTCGATCGTGAGGGGTGCTGCGCTGCCGGCGGCGGCCTTCGCCATCTACACCTTCACTTCGATGGTCGCCCCACGCTTGTACCGCACGTACAACCACGCCATCGGGACGATCAGCATGCCCGCCGCAATGATCGTGAGGGCGAGCAGGACGGCGGCCAGCAGAACGGCCCGCTGGGAGGCCTCCGCTGCCTGGAACATGGTCGAGTCTTGCTTGGCGAGGAGGACGATCATCGCCTGGCGGGCGTCGGTGCCGGTGCCCGTGCCCGAGCTTGTCAGACCGCTCAGCACCGTCTGCACAAGCTCGCGCTCATGATCGCCGGGCATGTCGTCGCCGAGTTCGGCGAGCTGCGTCCGCAGCGACCGGCCCAAACTGTCGCGCTGCGCGACGGCTTCCACGCGGCGGAACCGGGGATCGCTGCTGGTCGCCATTTCCCGCCAGACCTCCAGCCCGGCGTTGTACCGGTGCAGGGTCTCGGAGGTGCGCGCACCGCGGCTGACCGTTGCCGCGGCGCCCCGCAGTGAGATGATCAGCCACAAGCCGATCACCAGGGCGAGGGCGAGCGTCACCGCGCTGATCGTCACGGCAACCCCAGGCCGGATGAACGTATAATCCTTCATCGCGACCGCGAAGGATGAGCGGCCGACGGAGGGCCGCGACGGGAAGCCCGGGGGCGGAGTCGTCATTGGCCAGACGCTAGTGTCCGCTTGACGGCGCTGCAAGGGGGCGCAATTTGTACATGCGCCCCTCGCCCCCCACCTGACACCCGTCCGTCGCTGGGATGTTGTTGGAGGACAGTTGAGCGCTGTAGTGTTTCGCGGTGATGAAGGCGAAGTCCTGCGCCAAGCGAGCGCGGTCGTCGGCCGCCCGGTCGTCCTGTGGGAAGTCATCGGACCACACCACGCCGTGCCGCGCGCGAGCAGCGGTGCTGATGTCGGTGTCAGTCCTCCCAATTTTGATCTCGACACGATCCTGCACCGCTGGAGCGTCCGAGTCCCGGTTGGGTCGCGCTGGGTCACGGCTCCGGGGTCCACGCCGGATGCGTGGGTCGTCGCCCCCGTCCGCTCCCGCCCGCCCGCGCCGCCGCCGGGCGGGCGCGAGCGTCGCAGTAAGGAGCGACTCGCCCTCGAGCTCGCGGGGCTGGCGCTGGGGTTGATCGCGAACCCTGCGGCGGCGTCTACCGGCACGCAGACGACGACGGCGCCGTCCTCCGGCATGATCGTGCATCAAGCCAGCAATCCGCTGACCGCCGCGCGGGCCGGGCTGCAGCTCGCGATGGAATCGATCGGCCGCTGGGTCGATCTCGCTCCGGACCGCCGGCTCCTGCTGCTCGATGATCTCGGCGAGGTTTTAGAAGACATCGACCGGACGACGGCGCTGCTGCGCGCCGTGCGCGAGCATGGCACGACCCGCGGCGCCGCACCCGCCGGCCGTCCGGAACGCTTCGACGCGGTGCGCGTCATCCGCTCCTGCCTGACGCTCGAACGACGGCTGCTGCGCGACCGCGGCATCGATCTCGACTTCACGACCGCGCTCGAGGCGACGTATCTCAAAGGCGATCCGAACGCGCTGTTCGATCTGCTCGTCAACCTGGTGCGCAACGCCGCCGAATCGGGCGGCGAAGCCCCGTCGCCGGTGACCGTGCAGCTCGAGCAACGGGGCACGGATCTCGAATTGACGGTGCGCGGCCGTGGGAGCCC
>Ga0209375_1001823_pt1 | contig 15774 bp, 17 predicted proteins | sample GraSoiAngelo_131_FD_185888 | JGI IMG/M metagenome (GOLD analysis project Ga0209375, IMG submission 185888) | Grasslands soil microbial communities from the Angelo Coastal Reserve, California, USA - 14_0929_02_30cm (SPAdes) (version 2) | ecosystem: Environmental > Terrestrial > Soil > Grasslands ... | reverse complement strand
AAAGGATAATCACCTTGCTACTCTCAGAGGGCTCTCCACTTTTGCGGATCGAATTCGTCGCCTCCGGCAGGAACGACCGAATATCCGCATTGAAGTAGAAGCGGACGACCTTGAACAGGTCCGCGCTTTCGTCGAGATAAACGGCATAGATGTTATCCTCCTCGACAACATGACGCCGGCGCAAATTCGGGAAGCTCTGGCGTTGCGAAGGAACAATATCAAGTTTGAAGCAAGCGGCGGCATCACATTGAAAAGCGTGAAGCGTGTGGCAGCCACGGGAGTCGATTTCATTTCCATTGGCGCGCTAACGAATGCCGCCCGCGCGATCGATATCGGGCTGGAAATGACGCATGTTCCAGGCTGAGATGTCGGATCGGCTGATCGCCGATGAACTGCAAGCCCACTCCGCCCGCGCCACGATCGGCAGGCAGATCATTGTGCTCCAGCAAACCAGCTCAACAAACGACGCGATCTTGCAGGTCGCGACTACAAACTCAAACGAAGGTTTGGTTCTGTTTGCCGAACATCAAACTGCCGGTCGCGGTCAGCGGGGCAACCGGTGGGAATCGGCGGCGGGCAAAGGCCTTTGGTTTTCCATCCTTTTGCGGCCAGGAATTCAAATCGACGAGTCTGGCAGGCTGACAATTTGGGCGATCGAAGCTGTTTCGGATGTTATACGAAACGAGTTTTCTCTCGAACCCGCGATCAAGTTACCCAACGACGTTCAGATTTCCGGGCGCAAAGTAGCAGGCGTGCTCGTAGAGATGCGCGCGCAAGAGAAGGCGCCGCACCTGGCTGTTGTGGGAATCGGAATTAACGTGAATCAGTCAATGGAAGATTTCCCACCGGAATTGCAAAACCGTGCAATCTCACTTGCCATGGCGCTGCATCGGCCAGTTGATCGCCGACAGCTTGCAGTGGCGGTGTTGCGATACTTGGATAGGACGTATCGCGAACGCTTCACGGACGAAGCGCTGCAAAGTTAGACCTGCTGCGCCAACCATTCGCGATAGATGTGCGGTGAGATCTCCGATGGCTTGATCTCGCTGCGTCCGCCCCAAAAAACGTTCGTGTACGAAACGGGGATGCCGCTCGATTGAAGATGCTGATCAATGGCCGCCTTATGATCGAGGAGCAGTTGTTTATCGGTGCCGTGCGCCACAGCCATGATGTTGACGTTCTTGAATTCCGGTCCCGCGTCGCGCCAGTAGCAATGCGTTAGAATATGGTGACGGCCGACCTCGCCGCCTGCTTCAATTTCACGGCCGGGCGGCACGGCCCAATGAAACAGCGCGTTGAACCTAGTGACGCGTACACCGCCAGCCGATGGTTTGACATGCTCGAGAAAAGTTGAAAAACGCCCAATGATCTTTCGCGCGTTCAGTTCTTCGGCCAGCCGATAGAATTCCTCCGGTGATACGCCGGCTTCCTTCGCACGCGTAACCCACGGCGACGGCCTGATCTCTTCCGGAGTAAATTCGCGCTTGAGCGCGAGCAAGACACTCCACTCGTGCTCGCTAAGATCGACCATTTGCACCGGAATCATCTTCGCCGGCTGATCGGACTTACTGCCCGGCTCAATTGTTTTGCGGCGAACATGACCGACTCCGAGAGTGAAAATTCCTTTCGCCGGCATCAGCCGAAAACGCTCGGCACCGACTTTTTTGACCAGCAATTCGCAATGCGTTTGCAATGAAAATCCCTGGGGCACCTTGAGAGTGGTCCACAATTTGTAGTCCGATCCGGCGGTGACAGTGTCCGTGGAACGCAGCACCACGTGACCTGAAAACGGATCGCGCTGAAACATCCAATCGAAGGCGGCGTCGATCTTATTCTCAGGAACTTTCCATGCCACGAGCGCGCCTGCAGCGAGATTGGTCGCTAGCAGCGTTTGCCGAACCCGGCGGATCGTTCGTGCGCGCAGCATCGCGGCGATCCGCGCCATCACTACATCCATAGGCACACCCGAGCGAACTGCGATCTCCTCGAACGGTTCGCGCACGAATCCCTCGATCTTGTCCTCTGAAATCGCAAGTATCCTTGCGTTGATTGGATCGTTGTGTTCTACCGGCAACATCCCGCTGCTAATTAGCCCGTCACCGAGTAAATTGTCCAATACCATGGTTCGATATTCGGATGACCTGTCCTTGCTCGTCGCGCGCAATTTGTTTTTTCGTGACGCGAAGCTCGGCTCGGATGGCGGTTATAGCGATCGCTGGGTGCGCGTTGAGACTAAGCCGATTCCGTTTTATTTTCCGAATTGGCCAGCGCGCGTCGCGGCAGCGCGGTTACACGATTTGCATCACATCGCGGCCGAGTATGAAACAGATTGGCCAGGGGAAGCGGAAATCGCCGCGTGGGAAATTGCGAGTGGCTGCGCGCGTTACCATGCGGCGTGGATTCTTAACTTTGGCGCATTCGGCGCTGGGCTGGTTGTTGCACCGAGGAGACTTTTTGGCGCGTTCCTGCGCGGACGCGATGCAAAGACAAATTTATATAAAACCGGCTTCGATGAATCGCGGCTTGAGGATATCACAGTCGGAATATTGCGCGATCAACTCGGGTTGCGCGCGGCGATTCCATCGGCCGGTGCCACTGACGTTGGGCTGTTCCTTCTTTGGTGCATCCCGGCGGTGCTTGTATGGCTGCCGCTTCCGTTTCTTGCTGTCGTCCTGTTCTGGCTGATCAAGCGCGTGAAATTTTAAATTACGTAAACTCACGCCGCGCAAGAGAAAACGGCCGCAAAGTGACAGGCCGAACCGGCGAGGACAAACAAATGCCAAATGAAATGACTGTAGCGTAGGCGTTGGTTGACGAAAAAGAGCACGCCGGTGGTGTAGGCAATTCCGCCCGCCACAAGCCAAAACAGTGCAGGGTACGGAATCGCCAATGTCATCGGGCGAGCCGCAATGAGCACTAGCCATCCCGTGCCGAGATAAAGAGTCATCGAAAGTTTTGGATGGCGCGAGGCCCCGCGCGTCGTCTTTAAAAAAACGCCGAAAATCGCGAGCGCCCAAACAAGTGCGAGCATGGTGGATCCCCAGAAACCGCGAAGCGGGCCTAGCGTGAACGGCGTGTATGTTCCGGCAATCAACAAAAAGATCGCCGAGTGGTCCACCACCTGCAGAATAGATTTTCCGCGCCTTTGCGGCCACGCATGGTAAAGCGTTGATCCGAGATACAACATCGACAACGTGACCACGAAAATTACTGCGCCGAGAAAAAAGCCGGGGCTACTACGACGCGCTTCCAGCAGAAGAATCGGCGCGCCAATTAACGCGGCGCACAATCCAATTCCGTGACTGATGCTGTTCGCCAATTCTTCGCCCGTGGACTGCATCCGTTTCGGCAGCGCCAGCGTCTCGTCAGCTGCGTTCATCGCCAGGCACGATACAGCGCGCAACAAGCAATTTTAAAGCAAAAATGGCGGCTCACTGCAGCCTGTCAGGGACGGGTGGCGTTTCCTCGAACCGGCGCCTGTGTTCGTCTAGAATTGCTTGCAATCGCGGCCGCTGATCCGGTGCAACGATCGGATCCATTCGATCTTTTGCGCGAGAGAAGATTCCATCGGTTTCGCGGAGATCGAGCGAACGCAGGTTGCTCAACTCGTTATCCATTTGTGTCAGAACCGACCTCATCTTGTCTGCCTGTTCCGGATTTAGATGTAGCTCCCTCTGCAATCGATCCGCTGTAAGGCTTGATGGTTGACGCGGCTGTTCAGTGCGGCGCGCTACGTCTCTGATAGCGCGACCCGTGAGAAAGCTGCCCGTGAGTGCGCCAGCCGCAAAGGTTGCAATCAGCGCCAAAACAACCTTCCATCGAGCAAGCGCATTCATGGCCACAAAAAACAAACCGGTTAAAGGCTAGCCTTTTCGATGCCGTGGGAACATTGTTTTATTTGACCGGAACAGTTGGCGATCATTACGCACTGGTCGGTCGCGAAGTGGGCCTGGGGCTTGACGCGAACCAGCTTGATCGTGCGTTTTATTCAGCGTGGAACAAAATGCCGCAACGCACCGCCATCGATGGCCCGCGTGAAAACGACGACAAACTCTGGTGGCGTGAACTTGTCGATCTTGTCCTCGATCAAGTCGCGCCTTCACTGAGCGAGCTCGATCACGACAATTTCTTCGAGATCGCTTACGAACATTTTGCTGAAGCAGGTGTTTGGGAGCTTTACCCGGAAGTTCCCGGCGTGTTGGAGAAATTACAGCCGCGATTCCAACTCGCCGTGGTTTCAAATTTCGATGGCCGTTTGCGCCTTATTCTCCAGCACCTCAGTGTCTCGAAGTTTTTCAGCCACGTTTTCATTTCCAGCGAGCTTGGAGCCGACAAACCTGATCCGGAAATTTTCCGACGCGCACTAAACCTAATCCATCCGAATGCGAACGAGGTGCTATATGTGGGCGACGATCCAGAACGCGATTGGAAAGCAGCGAAGGCGGCTGGCTTGTTGGTCTTTCCGTTGGACCGACCAAGGAATTCGCTGCGCGATTTGGTAAGATGGGTCGACCGGGACTCGAACCCGGAACCAACGCCTTAAAAGGGCGCTGCTCTACCGATTGAGCTACCGACCCGCAGCCGAGCTTCACTTTGTAATGCTTGCCAGATTTTTTCAATGTACAATGACACGCCGTCGGACATGATCTCTCATCAACACAAATGCATCTTTGTTGAGGTGCCAAAGACTGGCTCGACCAGCGTCAGGGCCATTCTTGGCAAGGCATGGAAACCGCATCTGAATTTATGGCAGATCAAAAACCAGATGGAGATGTACTGGACGCATTATGGCGGAAGGAAAAACCGCATTCTGGCGGCTCTGTATTTGTTGCGTCCGGAAGAGCAGCGAAAAAAAATCGGGCGCGAACAATTCGAGACCTACTTCAAGTTCGGATTCGTGCGCAATCCATGGGACCGCGTTGTCTCGCTGTATGAGCGTACCGAAGCGCTACAGCTCAGAAACGAGATGACCTTCGAACAATTTGTCGATTGGATCGAGTACAGCAGCGCAACCTGCGTTCACTCGTCTCCGCATCGTTATCAATTGGATTGGTTTGTCGATCCCAACGGAAATGTGCTGGCCGATTTCATCGGCAAATTCGAGCGGCTGGACGAAGATTGGGCTTTTGTGGCACAAAAGCTTGGTTTGAGCGAAAAGTTGCCGCATCGAAGAGCCAATCCCCGTGACCGCCATTACACTGAGTATTACAATTCGCGGACACGCGATGTGATTGCTAACAAGTTCAAAGTGGATATCGATCGCTTCGGCTATGAGTTTTCCAAATAAAATAAAAGCGATCGTGCTTACGTGTGATCGGTTCCGCGCGATTACCCGGCATCTTATTTTCAAGTACGACCACCTATGGCCGGATCATCCGTTCGTTTTTCACATTCCTTATCAGGAGCTTGGCGGAACCGACACCCAGCGCGTCAAGTATTTCACTTCTCCTTCGGACATTAAAGGCACTGTGTTGCATTTACTGGCGGAGATCGACGACGAAGAGTGGATTTACTGGTGCGTGGACGACAAATACCCGATCGAACTTCCCACAGACAAGGTCGCCAGTCTCATTTCTCACGCCATGCGTTCACCCGGGATAGACGGCCTCTTGTTCTGCAGATGCAGGGCAACATTGAGCAGCCCCTGGTTCACTCTTCACCCTCACAAAACTAAAAACCTATTTGGCGATGTCTACCTGGAGCGAAAGACTTGGTCCCAAATATGGATTCATCAGATCATGCGCGCGAAAGTGCTCAGGCACCTGTTCACTCATTTGCCCGACCATATCCCAAACGCGAAGGTAATGGATGATCTGAAAGAGGAGGTGCCAAAGCTGCCCGAGCACCGGCTGTTTGTGACCGAGAAAAATTTTGCAGTGTTTGGAGAGAGCACTCGACGGGGTGATATCACGCAAAACTGTTATGAAAGCATTGTGGATGCGGGAATTGAGCTGCCAGAATGGTTCCAACGTCCGACGGGCGAATACGTGACACTTGGAAAGTTGTAAAGCTGCGCTCACACAAATTTCGCAGCCCATTTTCTACGAAACGTCGCGCCCTTTGGTGTTAGGTATTGCCCTTTACAATTGCTTTTAGCCCATCACCGCGCGAAGGGTCGCCCTCGCGCGACTCCGAAAAGCGAGGCAGAGACACTCGCGCACTCCGAAAGCTTGCGCGAAACGGTGATAGGCTTCGAATGGATTTCGCGCGAAGTGCTTTGGAGTGCGATGCGTCTTCGCATCGCTTTCATCATGCGATCAGCCAATAACCTTATTGAATGCCCTGCGGGACGTTGCAGGGCGTTATAGCTGCTCAAACGTGTAACCGAACCGCTCGATCTCCGCGGCAAACCGCATCCGTACTAATTCGCGAAGTTCATCATCGTAGTACTTCGAATAATGTTCGCGGGTGGAACGGTTGTATTGGGGTAATGTTGCCGGGGAAATGCCCAGTGTTCCGCAGACGGTGCGAAAGTCGTCCTCCAAATTCTCGAAGCACATGATGTAATCGACGTTAGCGAATGGGTCCTCTTCGTCCTGATCCAGTCGCAGATAGTCTGCAACCGATACAGCTTTGGAAATCATATTTCGGAATTTCTTTCGATCCCAAGTCTCGGGACTTTGCGTGGGCGTGAAATAATACGACACCATCCGATCCCATGGGTTTCGGACGCAGGTAAACTTATAAAGATTGCGAAACTGCTCGTCTCCGAGCGCATCGCGATACTCGCAGAGCGTGGAGTGTTTCTTGATCTTGTAATTTGGGTTGCGCAGTCCGAAACGCTCGATCCCGTCTTGCTCTTTATGTAAAGCGACGAGCTGATCTTCCGAATAATCGCGGAGCGCGCTCTGGATCGAGTTGCCCGCGGTTTTCGGTATGTGAACGAATAGAAACCGCTTTTGTAATGAGATCATTCGTGAGGATCTCAGTGTACGACGCGTTGTTCGGGGATGCGAGTGCTGGCGAGCATTTGTGGGCCGTGCGACAGGTTACTGCGGGAAAATGATCCTTTCTCACAAATACAAATTCATCTTCATCAAGACCGCGAAGACTGCCGGCACAAGCATAGAGGTCTTTCTGTCAAAGCACTGTGGCTCTAAAGACATCGTGACGCCGATTGCGCCGACCGTCGAAGGCCATCAGGCGCGCAATTACGAGGGGTTCATTAATCCGGTTCCCGAAGTCCTCCAACGACCTGGCAAAATCTTATCAACCTTGCAACACACACTCACAAGTCGCGACAAGTTTTATAATCACATGCCGGCACGCGAGATCAAAAACCGCGTTCCTGCCGATGTCTGGAACAGCTGCTTCAAGTTCTGCGTGGAAAGGAATCCGTGGGACAAAGTTTTGTCTCACTACCACATGCACGCCGCACGCGAAGGCGGCTCGCTTTCACTGGATGAATATCTCGCCCGTGGCAGGTTTCCCATTAACTACTTCCGATACACCGATCGCTCCGGCACGAAAATCATCGTCGACCGGATCCTTCGCTACGAGAACCTGGTGGCGGAACTCAGCGAAGTCTTCTCGCAACTAAAAATTCCTTTTGACGGCACTCTTGGCGTCACGGCCAAATCCGGATACCGGTCCGATCGCAGACCGTATCAGGAAGTCTTCAATGACGAACAACGAAAAATCGTCGAAAAAGCATTCGCTAAAGAAATCAAACTGCACGGCTATCGGTTTGAGCCGTAGCAGTGGCGTAGACCTTGTTGAGATTCGTGCTCGCCTAAATGCAGACTTGCCTTTGGCGTGGTTTTCTAATTCAATGGTCGTGTGGTCCCCGCTGAGAATGAGGTCACTCCACTGACCGCGATTGGCGGAAATGCTCATCACGGCCCGGTGGCGTTTACTACCACGCACTGGAGCGTGGTGTTGGAGGCACAAGGCGAATCGCCAGCGGCGCAAGAGGCGCTCGAAAAGCTTTGTCGCACGTATTGGCGACCTATCTATGGATTTGTGCGCCGACAAGGCGCCGAGGCTGAGGACGCCGAGGATCTCACCCAGGGGTTCTTCGCTTTATTGTTAGAGCGCAAAGATCTGAATACTGTTCGCAAGCAAAAGGGACGACTTCGTTCGTACCTGCTTACATCGGTTAAACATTTTCTGGCTGACGAGTCGCGCCATGCAATGGCAGTCAAACGCGGCAAAGGACAGCGCTTAATTCCGTTGGATGATATTCGTGAGCGTGAGTGCGTTGATATTGAACGCAGCGACAGGTTAACAGCAGACCAAATCTACGAACGTCGCTGGGCGTTCACGGTTCTGGAACAAGTGATGGCGCGGATGCGGGACGAGTATCGCAGTGCGGGCAACGTGCGGTTCTTTGATCAGATGAAAAAAATGCTCATGGACGAACCGGACCGGCCATCGCAAGCCCAAATCGCCAGCGAATTCGACATGACGGAGAATGCGGTCAAGCAGGCCTTTTACCGATTTCGTCAGCGTTACCAAGCCTTATTGCGAGAAGAGATTTCCCACACGGTAGCGATGCCTGGCGACATTGAAGATGAGCTGCGCCATCTAATTGCTGTGGTCCGGGCGTAACCTCTGATCGAATTTTACGCAGTAAAGAGGGGACCGCGCTAGCGACTCTCCGACAATGACCAGCGCACTCAGACTTTGCCCAAAGTGCGGAGCGGAAATCCCCGCGGACGCGCCGGAAGGAGGTTGCCCAGGTTGCCTTCTTGAGAGCGGTCTCCGTTTACTCGACGAAGACGCTGTAGCCGGGGGCGGTGACCCCGGCCATCCGGATCAACCAGCACGTACGGTTAAGAGAAGCGAGCGCTTCGCGGAGCTCCTAGGAGAACTGGGCGATTACGAATTTGCTGGAAGAGGTCGGTCGCGGCGGTTAGGGCGTGGTGTTTCGCGCCCGGCAAAAGAGTCTCAATCGCACAGTCGCCTTAAAAGTCATTAGCCTTGGTCAGTGGGCGAGAGTCCAATCACTCTGGCAAACGATGTTTTTTGTAATCGTCAATTTGTAGAAGGTGTTATCGCCCGAATGGTGAAGGATGACGACAAAGCGCGGTTGGCTTTCACCGCAGCGCGTGCCGAGCAGGAGAAAATCGTCCAAGCTCAACCAGACTTCGGCCCGCCGTTGTGCGTGCTAGGTCTAATCGATGCCGCTCTTGGCCGCAAAGAAGAAGCGCTGCGCGAAGGGCGGCGCGCAGTTGAGCTTCTGCCCGTGGAGAAAGATGCGCTGAGAGGTTCGGCGATGATCAAGTATCTGGCGATGATTGCTGCCTGGGCAGGTGACAAAGATCTCGCCTGCCGGCAACTGGGCATCATCGTCCGTCACGTATGGTCAATTGAAACTGCTTCCCTTTTGGGATCCGCTACGGGGCGACCCGCGCTTCGAAAAAATTGTCGCCTCGTTAGCGCCGAAATAGGCTTCACCCACCTCCGCCGAGACTTCGGCGCGGCAGGCCACGGATCACGCGAATAACGCGGGTGCTAGGGCGCGACGCCCAGAATGGGTTTTAACAGAAGGCAACGAAGATAACGAAGGTTTCTAGCTTAGACAGAACGGAACCTTTACTTTCTTTGTTACCTTCTCCTTAGGATCTTCGCTGCCCCAGATCCGTGATATCCGCCCAATCCGCGGTTCCTGAAATTCCAAAATTTTCCGCGTAACCTCGCGCCGGGTTTTACGCACTACTTCAGTGACAGACCAAACCAACTAAAGAAAAACAAAACAGAGGAGCAACTATGAAAACAAAACTAACAGAAACCGAATTCAAATCTGCCATTAGGCGAGCCGGACAGTTACTCAGTAAGTTAGCGGGGTTGGGAGCGGTTATTCTGATCTATTCCAGCGCGTCTGCACAGAACCTGTGCGTATCGGGAAGAGATGCCAGCGGTGGCGAGATCTTTAAATTCACCTGGGACGGAGGGCAAAGCATCTTCGCCTCCGGATTATATAAGCCTTCGGATCTTGCTTTTGATAGCGCGGGCAATCTGTTTTTCGTGGACTACGAGATCGTGGGCGATGGAGTCGGCGGCGAAGCCGCTATCTATAAAATTACGCCAAACGGAACGCTAACCATCTTTGCGTCCAGGTTGAGTTACCCTTCCGACCTGGTCGTGGAAAAGGCAGGCAATCTGTTTGTGGCGGATTACGACAGCGGCATCATCTATAAATACAAACCGAACGGGTTGCGAGCCACCTTTGCCTCAGGGTTGTACCACCCTGGAGGCATGGCTTTCGACAGCGCGGGCAACCTGTTCGTGGCGGATAACAGCATCGGTAACATCTATCAAGGTAGCATCTATGAATACAAACCGAACGGATCGCGCGCTACCTTTGCCGTGTTGGATCCGTCCGATCGCCCAGCCGGCCTGGCCTTCGACAGCATGGGCAATCTGTTTATGGCGGATTTGGGCGGGAACATCTACAAATACGATTCGCCTGGAGTTCTCCGTCGGCATCCTCGAACGACCTTTGGCTCGGTGCCGGGCAGCGCAGAAAGTCTGGCCTTTGACGGCGCAGGCAATTTGCTTGTGGTAGATGCAGGCGGGCTGAACGGCACCGGCAGCGGCATCCCGAATGCCATTTACAAGTTCACTCAGCAGGCGACGCGAAGCATGTTTACCTCCGGACAAACTCTGAACGAAACCTTTTCACATGTCACCTTGCAGCCAACGCCAGTCTCTTCTCAATGAATATCGCCTGAGGCGAAATGAGATGTGCAAGTCCAAAGCGTGAATCCGCAGCATGTGGCCGGGGTCACCGACCCCGGCTGCAGCTGCAACAGGGAATATGTTCCGGCAGCGAGCGCGCTTCACTCGGAGTCGGTTAGGCGTAGCCCCGAAATAAGCTTTCCGTCAGTTTCCCACCCCAGATAACAAGGTTCACTAGGACAAAAGGGACCTTGGTTTCGGGTTGTTACCTTCTGTTTGGGGCATCTTTGCCCCTGATCGGTGACATCCGCTGCCCGCCCGCCGTAGCCTGGGCGAAGGCGGGTGATCCGCGGTTTGCCGTTCGTTTTGGAGAAGTTGTCTTCTCGCAGCCGGCACGGCTGCGTCTACAACTTTCCGCGTAACCTCGCGCCGGATTTTACGCATTACATCAGTGAACGGCCAGAAATGAGTTCTCAATGACGAGAAATCAAAGAAAGCCAAAACAAGAAAGAAAAATAAATAATATGAAAACAAAAATCATCAACAACCTGCTTCTTAGTCTCGGCTTGGTGTTCGTGCTTGGGAGCACGATCACTCAGGTGCGCGGCGATAGCCAGGCAATTCAGCCTCCTGGGCAACTCCTAGTCGCTACTATTCATAGCAGCGGCGATGTCAACCGGGGGAAAACCGGTTCATTCGTCGTGGACATGAGGCAGTCCACGATGACTCAGATCCCTTACTTCCCGTACGTAAACTTCTCTGTCAGCGGCACCGCTATCCCAGGGGTTGATTACATTGCGCTTGTCTCCCCGGCCCAGCTCGGCCCGGACGGCTACGGAGTAATCCTGGTCAAAACCTTGCCTGACCCCAGAGGATCCGCCAACCGTCAATCATACAGCGTTGTGGTGACCCTGGAACCTGGCCCAGGATATGCAGTAGGCCAACCTAGCTCAGCCCAAATGATGATTAAGCCTTGACCAATGGATCTCAAGAGAGGGTTTGGCGCGTCACATCCGCGTCAAACCCCATCATCTTTCCAGATTGCTGCAAACGCGCGAAGTGCGTCGAAACAATCCTATCTCTGAATTCAATTTCTTCCACGGCCGTTGGAAGTCATACCAAAAGTTCGCGATTGCGAGGACGCCATCGCCAGCACGCGAGACGCGCGCGCTACCCCGGTCAAATCCTCAGTTTGTCGTCTGCGGAGTGCTGCCAGCGGTGAATCTCGATGGCGAGACGGGAAATCACTGACGCGTATTGCGCATCAGAGTAAAGATTGCGCGTTTCCCACGGATCGTCCTTCAAGTTGTATAGTTCGTTTAAATCCTTGTCGCGCAGACAAAGCTTCCAGCCGTCTGGAGAAACAAGCGTCCGAGTAGATTCTTCGACCGCGCGCTTGATCATGCGTCGCCGGGCCAGTGATGTTCCCTTTTTTATTTTTGTCCGGTTTGGCGCCCATTCTAGAAAGACATTATCTGGCGTCATGGCTTCATCTTGAATCAACGGCAGCATACTTTTGCCGGCGCATTGAGGATGTCTGGGCTGGCCAAGCAGGTCGAGTAACGTTGGCACGAAATCGATATGACTCACTGGTTGCGAAATCATTTTACCGCGCGTCTGGTCCGGCAGCCGAATCAACAACGGAACGCGCGCGGCTTCTTCGAACATTGTTTCTTTCCCGAACAGGTGATGCGCGCCAAGGCTGTCGCCGTGGTCGCTGGTATGCACGACGATCGTGTTCTCGTTCAAGCCGAACCGTTCCAAGCAGCCAAGAATGGCGCCGATGCTCTGATCCACGAGAGTGACAAGACCTAGATAGCGTTGTTTGATGCTTCGGTATTCTTCGGGCGTGATCCCGAAAAACAATTGAGTCGGTAATCGCTGGCGATCCAGGATCGCTTCCGCTTGCTGCCATTCGCGCATTAGCCGGTAGCGCAGCGGAATATCTTCACTCTCGGGAAGCGTGGCGGTTACATCGAGTTCCACTTCATCAAGCGGATGCTCGTCGTTGAGCGGCCCATTGTAGGGCGAGTGCGGTTCTACAAATGCCACCACCAGAATAAAAGGATCGCTCTGATGTTTTTCAATGAATTCGCAGGCGCGTTGTTCCAGAAATTTTGGCCGCGATAGATCGAGCGGCAGGTTACTGATGGCCAGTTCTGAGAATCGGCCGTTTTGTTTATCGGGCGTGATGCCCTTTGAGATTAGGAAATTTGTGTAGTCGCCGTAGTGTTCAGTGGAAATCCATTCGTGGAATCCGCGTCCGGCGGGCCCTTCCTCGCCGAGATGCCACTTGCCCATGTATGCGGTCTCATAATCTCTGTCCTCCATGAGCTCGGGAAAAACGCGAAACCGCCGATCCAGTGGCACGCTGTTGCGCGTGCATCCGTTAATGTGAGGCCACGTACCGGTCATTAGTGAAGAGCGCGAAGGTGTGCAGACCGGATGGGTGACGTAGGCCCGCTCGAAAACCACGGATTCAGAAGAAAGCTTGTTAAGATTGGCAGCGTGTACCTTCACGCCTCCGTAACAAGCGAGCGTATCCGCTCTCTGCTGGTCCGGCAGGAAAAGAATTAGGTTCGGCTTGCGTTTCGCGGCCATGCTTTTTAGGTCACGCACTAAATCAGCGCTAATGAGTGTCTGCAATACGCAGCTGTGTTCACCTCTCCCTTCCCAAGGGAGAGGGCTAGGGTGAGGGTTCGCGTCTGACTAGACTAACGCTCGGAATCCCTCACCTCAATCCTCTCCCCTTTGTTGAAGGGGAGAGGCGGATTTTGAGCGCATCGCATACGACGGGCACGACAAATCGACGGTCGCTCAAATTTAGAGTGCGCGGACGCGTCCGCGCTTTGAAAGCGGCGACATGTCGCCGCACTCCAAAATTCATCGCAACACTTCCAATTCCAGTGTTTCATCACGACATGAAACGGCTTTTGATCTTGCATGTATTCGGCGCGTTAATGGCTGCGATGGCGCACGGCGCAACAAACTTTGACCTGGCCGCAAAAGCGACAAATGAGCTCGCTGTCGATCTTCACCACCAGCTCGCGAGGCGGGACGACAATCTTTGCGTGTCTCCGTACTCAATTGAAAGCGCTCTGGCCATGACGTTCGCCGGAGCCGATGGCGAGACACGCACCCAGATGGCGCGTGTTCTACATTTTGGAAACGATAGCGGCGTGCCCGCCTCGTTCGCCGCGCTCCAGCATTCGCTGGAAGAAATGAGCGCGAAGACAGCGGAGCTCGTGAAACAATCCAAGAAATTTGGTGGCCCGAGTGAACCGATCACATTGAACATCGCCAACCGGCTCTTTGCGCAAAAGGGCTATGCGTTTCGCGAGGCTTTCCTGTCATTGGTGAAACAAAATTTCGGCGGAGCATTTGAGCCTATCGATTTCGTTGCCAATGCTGCGGCAGCTACGCAGCGCATCAACAAATGGGTCGCGGACCAGACGCATGATCGGATTCGCGATCTGATTCCAGGAGGGGCACTGGACAAGACAACGCGCCTGGTCCTGGCGAACGCGCTTTATCTAAAAGCCCCCTGGGCCAGTGAATTCTCCGACAACGCGACGCAACCGGAACCGTTTTATGTTCGCGGCGGAACGCCTGTCAATGTTCCGACGATGCGAAAGACGGACAGCCATTTCGGCTACGCGAAGCGTGAAGGATACACAGCTGTGAGCCTCCCCTACGTCGGAAATGATCTCCAATTCGTTATCCTTGTCCCCGACGAGGTAAACGGTCTGCACGCTCTCGAATCGAAGTTGAACAGCGACATGCTTGCTGGATGCGCAAAACTCCAGACGCGCGACGTTGATCTGCATCTTCCAAAGTTCAAGCTCGAACCGCCAACCATGGCTTTGGCCGAAAAATTTGAAGCGCTCGGGATGAAGACTGCGTTCGACAAACCACAAGGCAGCGCGAATTTCGACAAGATCGCGCCGCGCAAGCCGAACGATTACCTCTACATCTCGCAAATCTTTCACAAAACCTTTATCGCGGTGGATGAAAAAGGAACCGAAGCAGCAGCCGCAACAGCGGTGGCAATGATGGCGGCGACTGCTTTAAGGTCACCTCCCCCGCCGCCAATTGAAGTGAAAATCGATCGGCCATTCGTTTACGCGATTCAGCATGTACCGAGCGGCATCTGCCTTTTTCTCGGGCGTGTGACCGATCCTCGTTGAAATGGATGTCTCGACTCTTGCAAATCTAATTAATGCATGTGTCGTGACGACCGGCATCATTTTCGCGGCTGCGCAAATTAGTTATTACCCGTCAACGAAGACGAAGGGAAGCAATGCTCGAGCTGGTAAGATCATTCCAAAGCTTGGCCTTCACCAGTGCACTTCGGCGGCTCTCGGATATTTGAGGGTAAAGCGAACTGCAAGCTCGCGCTCCCGGTGCTTCCTACAGCGCCTTCTCCAGCACGATCTCCGATCCCCGCTCATCGTCCGTAGAGAAATGCACGTGCGAGAACACCCGGCGCACGAGCGCCAGGCCGAGGCCGCCTTCCTCGCGGCAGCGAGCATCCGCCTGCGCAGCGGCCTGTTCCTGAGTGATGCCCGCGCCGTGATGCCGGATGATGAAGCGAATGAGGGAAGGTGAGACTTCAGCACCGCACCATAGCAGGCCGGGAGGTTTATCGAGGCCGTATGCGTGCTTGATGACGTTCGTGAGGATCTCATCACAACCAACTAGCAGTTTGAGCACTGTCTCCTGCGGGATGCCCGCGAAATGGCCCCATTGCTCAAAGAAGCTGCGTGCTGCGCGGATGCTCTCCGCGGTGCAGAGAGCAGCGAACTCGCGCGGGGGTGGCGTTGTGCGGTCTTCTATAAGCAGGAGGGTGGCGTCGTCACGTGCGCCGCTGGCGAGATTCTTCCGCCAGGTGTCCACGATCAGGTCGAGGACGCCTGTGTTCGTCCAATCGTGGGATTCAAGCAGGCTCACCAGCCCGTCACGGGCAAGCTGGCCGCCCGCAGTGGCGATGGCCTCGGTGATGCCATCGGAATGCACGAGCCAGTGCGACCCGGCGGCCAGCGGGATGGTGATAGCGTTGCAAGCGGAGAGGCGGCGCTGCCCAAAGAAGCCTTGGCGCGGACAAGCCAGCTCGCGCCAAGTTCCCATAGCATGGTCGCGGTAGAGTGGCGG
>Ga0209375_1001819_pt1 | contig 15785 bp, 15 predicted proteins | sample GraSoiAngelo_131_FD_185888 | JGI IMG/M metagenome (GOLD analysis project Ga0209375, IMG submission 185888) | Grasslands soil microbial communities from the Angelo Coastal Reserve, California, USA - 14_0929_02_30cm (SPAdes) (version 2) | ecosystem: Environmental > Terrestrial > Soil > Grasslands ... | reverse complement strand
TTGGCAAATTGACGATATCGCCTGGATTGTTCCTGATCCGAAGCGCTAAGGTACTGCGGAAAATCATAGACGAGCGGCCAGTTCCATTTCAAAGTGGCGGTCGCTTCACATGACGAAAGAAACGCAAAAAGCTCTGGCAATTATTATCGCATCCCTCGGGGTGCTGGTGGTCCTGTTGCTTTGGGCAAATCATCTCCGGCCGCATCCGTAACATTCTACGCCCGGAAACGAAGCGGCTAACCGATTGCCACTGCATCGCGCCGCAGGTATCTATCTTTGCCCATGAATTCCGACGCGCCTGCTTCTCGAGGAAAAATGCTTGCGCTATTGCGCCCCGGTTCGTTCCGCCGCTACATCATCGGGTCGGCTATTTCGGATACCGGCACCTGGATGCAAGTAATGGCGCAGGGCTGGGTCATGAGCACGCTTACGAACAAGGCGATCCTGCTCGGCATGGTCAATTTTGCTGCCGGAATTCCTACGCTCGCGCTCACCATGCTCGGGGGCTCAGTCGCGGACAAATACGACAAGCGAAAAATTTTAATCTGGACGCAATTTGCCCAAACCGCGCTCGCGCTCATTGTCGGAATACTCGTTTATACCGGCCGGATTCACGTCTGGCACGTAGTGGTGATCGCTGCATTTTTAGGAATCTGCATCGCGTTCGAAATGCCAGCGATTAACGCGCTCGTTCCCGAGCTGGTAAAACGCGACGAGATCGCAACTGCCATCGCCCTGGACCGTTCCGTTTTTCATGGCTCGCGTCTGGTCGGTCCTTCGCTCGCAGGGATATTTGTGGCGTGGTGGGGCGCTGCCTCCGCCTTTTTTGCAAATGCCGGATCGTTTTTCGCTTTGGTGATTGCGTTGATTTCTTTGCCGCCGCGCGTTCTGGGAACGGCGGAAGAAGAAGAGCAACGCCGCAGCGGATTCAAAGAGGGGCTGCGCTATGTTCGAAATGATCGCACCATTCTTTGCATGATCGCGTTGATCGCACTAACGACTATTTTCGTTTTCCCATTTCTATCGGTGATGCTCCCGCTCTACGTCCGCAACATTCTCAAGCTCGGACCCGAGCGACTGGGATTGTTAATGGCAGTCTCTGGCACCGGTTCGCTCTTCGGCGCATTGGGATTGCTCAGCGTTGCCCGTGATCACCGGTTTCGCTTCATGACCAGCGCGGTTGTGCTCGTTGCGCTCGCGCTGTTGTGCATGTCCCAGTCGAACAGTTTCCTTCTCACCTCTGTCTCGATGGGAATTCTCGCGGTTGGCCTGTCAGCGAATTTTGGACTAGCCAATACTATCGTGCAAGAACGGGCGCCGGCACCGTTGCGCGGTCGAGTTTCTGCCGTCTTTGGTCTCAGTTTTTTTGGCTTGATGCCGATTGCCGGCCTGCTTACTACCGGTCTTTCCGATTTGATCGGCATGCGAACCGCGCTCGGAATTTCCGCCGTTCTTTTCGGAATATTCGCGGTGTTGATATTGAACGTCGCGGGTCGAACTGGGTGCGAGAAAACCGGCGCCGCCGTTCCCGAACCCGAAGCGCAACCCGCTGCTGTCGCGTGACAATCACGCGATGATTGCATTCTCCACCTGCTGGAATTCAGGTCGTCATACTTGCGGTGACGAGATGTTGCGCGAGATCCGGGCGCTTGGATTCAATCTGATCGAGCTCGGTCATGGCATTCGTATTTCGCTCATGCCTGGAATTCAAAAAATGTTCGATGCCGGCGAAGTGCGTTTCAGCAGCCTGCACAATTTCTGTCCGCTACCGGTGGAAGTAATGAGCGCGTCGCCGGATTGTTACGAATTTTCCGCCGCCGGAAAAAGCGAGCGCGATCGCGCCGTCAAACAGACCCTGCAAACACTGGATTTTGCGGAGCGCTTGAATGCACCTTTTGTCGTGCTGCATTGCGGTTCCATCTCGATGAACCCGATCACTGATGAGTTGATTGCCCTGGCGCAGAACGGCGCCCTCCTTTCGCGCAAATACGTCCGGAAAAAAATCGACGCGGTGCGAACGCGCGAACGCGCCGCCACTGCACAATTGGCGCGCGTCAAAGAGTGCCTCAAGCCAATCATCGAACGGGCAGCTGAAAAAAATGTTCGGCTTGGGATTGAGGGGCGTCGCGGGTATGAAGAAATTCCGTCGGAGCGCGAAATCCCGCAATTACTTGATGAAATCGGCGCGCCGCACGTCGGTTACTGGCACGATATGGGTCATATCCAAATCAAGGAAAATCTTGGCTTCCTTGACCATGTCGAATGGCTTAGAACGATCGCTCCCCGTACGATTGGCTGTCATATGCAGGATGTGAAATGGCCAGGACAGGACCATCAACCGCCTTTTCTAGGTGACATGCGACTGGAGCCGCTTACGCGCATGTTGCCGCAGAATTGCCAGATTGTGTGGGAGCTCAGTCCGCGTTCATCGGCAGAAGAAATCATGCAATCCCGCGCGATTTGGAAAGAACGCATCGGCGAATGAAAAAGATCCTTCTCACCCTTTTTCAAATCGCCGTCACCGTGGGCATGCTCATTTGGGTATTTCACGACCCCAACCAGCGGGCCAAAATGGCCGAGGCACTGCGCACCGCCGACTATCGATGGGTTGGCGCGGGGATATTGTCCTACGGTTTGGTGGAAGTTTTTGCGGCCTTTCGCTGGCAAATTCTGCTGCGCGTGCAAAAAATCCGACTCAGTTTTCCGCGGGTCGCCGGATTGTTTCTTATCGGCATGTTTTACAATCAGTTTCTGCCAGGCGGCACCGGCGGCGATATTATTAAGAGCTATCTCCTGCTCAAGGAGACATCGGATAAAAAAGCGGGCGCGTTGCTCGCGGTGGTCTTCGACCGGCTCATCGGTTTGGTGGCACTCGTCGCCATTACTGTCACCCTCGTCAGTTTGCGCTTCGATATATTGTCCCAAAGTCCGGAGACGCGACGGTTGCTCTGGATTTTGTTGTTTCTCCTGGGCAGCTCGATCACGGCTCTCCTCACCAGCTTCATCATCAGCGGCTTTAATCTCTTTCATTGGTTACCCCACAGGTTTCCCGGGCGAGAAAAATTGATCGAGGTTTCGGCGGCTTACCATCTTTACGCGCGGCACTGGATCGCAACCTTCCTTGCCTTCGGGGCATCACTTGGCGCGCATTTGGCGACGTTCACCACTTTTCTTTGCGTGGCCTACGCTTTCAATGTGCCCTCGGCGTTTCCGGAAGGCGTGAAAGTGATCGACTTCTTCGCTGTGCTGCCGATCGAGCGAACGATCACGGCATTGCCGATTAGCTTCGCCGGGTTGGGTCTGCGCGAACAAATCTTGCAGGTCATGCTGCACAATGTTTGTCATGCCTCCGTCGCCGTTTCAAAACTCATCGGCACGATGGGTTTTCTCATCATTTTTTTCTGCTGCGTGCCCGGCGGGATCGTTTACTTCTTCTACAAGCCGAGCGGCGAGATCCGTCACGTGCGCATGCGTGAAATGGAAACAGAAGTAGCAACGCTTGAGCATGAAATCGGTCGTTCGGAATAAAAACGTGGAACGGGCCCCAGCGCCCCGGCTTTACCCGTCGCGGCGCCGAGGCCGGCCCAAGATCCAACTTCCATTCGTCGCCGTTACCTTTGCCATGACGGTTGATGGCAAAGTGACAACGAAAAACTACGCCTCCGTCGATTTCACCTCGCGCGAAGACAAAGCGGATCTCATTAGACAACGCGCGCTCGGTGATGCCGTTCTTGTCGGTCATGGCACCATCGAAAACGACAACGTGCGGCTGGGGATTCCGCGGGAAGACTTACGCAAGGAGCGAATCGCACGCGGACAACCGCCCTATCCGATCCGGGTGATTGTTTCGAATAAAGGTCGGATCAATCCCAGGTTGAAGATTTTCCAAACTGATTTTGCGCCCGTCATTATTTTCTCCACCACTCGAATGCCGCTCAAAACGCGGGAACAGTTGCAAGAAAAGGCGACGCTTTATCTGAGTCAGGCCCGCCGGGTTGATCTGCGCTGGATGCTGCAGGAACTGCGTCACGATTACAAAGTAAAATACGTTGCCTGCGAAGGCGGCCCTGCGCTGTTTCGCTCGTTGCTCGAGCAGGGATTGGTCGATCAACTAAATCTAACAATCGCGCCGTTTCTTTTTGGTGGAAAAAATGCACCGACACTTACTGGCGTGAGCTTTGATTTTCTGCCGCACAGCGTTCGCTGTTCGTTGAAGAAAATGAAAGTCCTCGGTGACGAATGTTTTTTGACATATCGAATCGCCCGTCATTCCGAGCGCAGTCGCCTGCCGCGCCGTAGCTTTGTGCGAAGGCCGGGAGGGATCCCGGCGCGAAAGCTTTAAGGTAACTTCATTGGAATCGTTCGACTGCGCGCGACTCGGGGAGTGCTTCGGGGTTTTAAACTTCAGGTATGCCAGAACCAGGAACACAGACCTCAGGTCTGTGCGCCACACAGGTCGATGACCTGTGTTCCGGCGCTCCGGATGACCCCGGACTTTCCGTCCGCTGGAACGATTGCTAGATTGGCCAATGCGTTTGCGCGTACTGGTTTCGGTTAGCGCGATCTGCATCCTTTCTCCGATTGCCGTTCTCGCGGAAGCGGTCGTGGAAGGTCATGTGGAATTGCCGAAATCGCATTCCGCACCGGTGATGGCCAAACGCTATGAGATCGTCACGATCGGCGGCGTGCTCTCGCCCCAGCCGCCGCTTGCCGTGGTCTACCTCGATGGCTCCTTTCCCAAATCTACTGCGCCCGCAACGAAGGAGATCGCACAAAAAGATCTGGCATTTCTTCCCTCACTTCTGCCCGTGCAGGTCGGCACCAGGGTAGAATTTCCAAACCTCGACGATACTTACCACAGTATTTTTTCTTATTCGCCGGCCAAGCGGTTCGATGTAGGTCGCTATCGGCCAGAGGAACGGCCGATTCCATCGGAGGTTTTCGATACGCCGGGATTGGTAACACTTCGCTGCGATATTCACGAACACATGCGCGGCCTTATTCTGGTTCTAAATACTCCGTACTTTGTCGTGACCAATCCTGACGGACGATTTCGATTGAGTGGGCTCCCTTCGGGGCACTACGTGCTCAAGGCATGGATCAACAGCAAGACGACGCGCGAACAACCCGTGGAACTCAAGGCGGACACGGTGTTGCATGTTGATTTTCCGTGAACTCTCCAGCTGAGGCAAACAAGCGCGGTGTCGTAAGGTTCCGGACGAAGCTTGTTGCTGCCATGATGCTGGTGGTTTTGGCCCTGACAGCTTTGGGACTCTATTTTACCCAACGTAAGGTGGCGGCGACGGCAGAGCGTGATTTACAGGAAAATTTTCAAGCCAAGCTCGTTTCCCTGCACAAAATCCAGGAGTTGCGTCACACCGCTCTCACCGAGCGGTGCGGCGAGTTGGTCTTCAAGCCACGAATTCACGCCGCGCTTGAGGACAACGCGCTTGATCTATTGTATCCCAGCGCCAAGGACGAACTCCGGGATTTGATGGAAGGGCCGGAGCCATCGCAAGCGGAAGCGGCAGGCTCCCTTCACGCCAGGTTCTACCGTTTTTTGGATGCTACGGGCGCGATTCTCTCGCCTCCAAATCCGCAGGATGTAGGCGAACTAGGCGCGAAAGTGAAAGCGCAGTTGGCCTTGAAGAAACTACCCGAGACGCAACAAATCGGTTACGTCTCGGAAACTGCCGACGCCAGCGATGAAGCGGTCGATGAGGTAATGGTGGTGCCGATTTTCTCGACTGAAACCGGCGACGTTATTTCCGCGCTCGTTGTCGGATTCAAGCCCTTCGAGGTTATCAGCAAAAGCGCTGGCCCGGGGTTAAAGAGCGGAATTTGGATGAATGGGCGGCTACATTTACCCTCGGTTCCGGAATCCGCGGAATCAGCACTCGGGAAAGAAATAGCTAACGCGGTCACTAAGTCAGATCGTGTGGAAAACAACTTTAGCGTTACGATAAATGGAACGCCGCAGCTTTTGTTCTACAAGCTTCTCAATCCAGAATCGATTTTTCCGCCGGCCTACGAAGTCTGCGTTTATCCGCTGACTGAGTCGGTCGCACAACAGCGTCGGCTGCGCTGGCAAATTGGCGGTGCCGGCGCGCTGCTTTTACTCGGTGGTTTTGTGGTCAGCCAACTGGTCGCCGCCCGCCTCTCTGTTCCAGTAGAGAAGCTGGCGCTGGATTTTGAGGAAGATCACATGCAACGAAAACGTGCCGAAGCGGCCCTCGCCTCTACCAGCGAAGAATTGGAAAGATCGGCCCGGTATTCCGCCGACGCCTCGCATCAATTGAAGAGCCCGGTGTCCGTTTTGCGCGCGGGTCTCGACAGTTTGCTGGCCCGCGAAGATTTCAAACCCGAGGTCTATCATGAGCTCTCGGCTTTGCTTCACCAAACCTACCGATTGACCGGCGTAATCGACGACCTCCTGCTTCTCTCGCGTGTGGACGCCGGCCATCTTCAGATTGAAGCCGAGCGAGTAAATCTCGGTAAGCTGATTGAAGAATGGTTAGATGATCTCAGCGCGCTGCCCGACTCAGCAGATATGAAGATCGAGAAGGAGCTTCCAGCCGAAATATATGTTGCTGGCGAAAAGCGCTACACTTCGCTTATCGTACAAAATCTTTTAGAGAACGCGCGCAAGTACAATCGCCCGGGAGGCTGCATCCGAGTTGCGGCCCGGAGAGAGACCGCCGAGGTGATGCTGACTGTCGGTAACACTGGGCGGCCAATTGCGCAGACTGCACAACAACACATTTTCGAGCGGTTCCATCGTGGGGCGCCGGTTTCAGAAATTTCCGGTCATGGGCTCGGTTTGAATTTGGCGCGCGAACTCGCGCGACTGCATGGCGGCGATTTAAAACTGCTTCGATCGGATAATGATTGGACGGAATTTGAGGTGCGCTTTCGCGTGGCTCATCCGTCGTTCAATCGCGCCGCGGAAGTAGCATGAAGCTACTTCGAGGACTAGCCTTTCTTGTCGCCTGCACCGCATACGCGACTGAGCCTGATGATTTTTTAGACCGACTTGATACCGCTCTTACCATCGCCTCCTTTCACGACAATCTTCGTCTACGATTGAGTGGCACGATTGACCTTGAAGCGTATCACCTCCAGCAGCCGGCGCCGGGGCTCATCGACAGTAAGATCGATAATCTGTTTAACCCACGACTGACCCTGTTTCTCGACGCCCAAATTGGGTCGCACATTTATTTTTTCACGCAAGCGCGATTAGATCGTGGATTCGATCCAAGTGATCACGGCGCTCAGGTTCGGCTCGACGAATACGCACTCCGGGTCACGCCATGGGACGACGGCCGTTTCACATTGCAAGTGGGAAAGTTCGCTACCGTCGTCGGCAATTTTGTCCCGCGACATTTGTCATGGGACAATCCCTTTATCAACGCGCCGTTAGTTTACGAAAACATCACAGCCATCAGCGACAAATCCGCACCTGCTTCACCGCAGGATTTCGTCCGAAGCTTTGAGGCGGACGCGAAGTATGAATTCAATCCCGTGATCTGGGGACCAAGTTATGCCAGCGGCATTTCTGTCTCCGGGCGACTTGGCCGATTCGATTATGCCGCGGAAATGAAAAATGCATCGCTCTCTTCGCGGCCGGAATCCTGGAATGTGACCGAAACTGATTTTGATCATCCAAGCTTCAATGGGCGGCTTGGCTTCCGACCAAATCAAATGTGGAATTTTGGTGTGTCAGTAAGCGACGGCGCGTATTTCCGGAGCGAAGCCGAACCAACATTGCCGCGTGGTCGCGACATTGGCGATTTTCGCGAACTTGTTTTGGGACAGGATGCGAGCTTTGCCTGGCACCACCTGCAAGTATGGGCGGAATTTTACGAAGCGCGCTTCGAGGTGCCGCGGGTCGGCGACGCGGACACGTTCGCATATTATTTTGAAGCCAAATATAAATTCACGCCCCAGCTTTTCGGTGCGCTGCGCTGGAATCAGCAGATTTTTGGATCCGTCGAGGATGAGAGAAAGGGCAGCCTCCGCTGGGGTCAGGATCTGGGGCGCATCGACGCTTCGATTGGATACCGTTTCACCTCGCACACCCAGCTCAAGCTACAATACAGCTTTCAGCACGAAACGACCGGCCCGCGCGACGACAACCACCTGCTGGCTGCACAGTTCACAGTCCGCTTCTAACCCCCGCATTTTCACTAGCCCGGGAGAATGCGGCCGAAGGGCAGCTACTTCCAAAGAAAATTACGTGTTACCTAGCATCCGCCGCAGACGCTTTTGCCTCTCCCTTTCGGGAAAGGGAGAGGATTGAGGTGAGGGATTCCTTCTTCAGATTCGTTCATTCCAACGACGGACTCCATGTTTTCGACTCCTCACCTTTAGTCCTCTCCTCGACCGAGGAGGAGACGAGACGCTCCGCCGCAAACGCCACTAGACACAGACCCAGCCGCCAAAAAGTAACGCGTCTGTTACCTTTGCCATATCGTTCCCAGCAAGGATACGGTTTAATGATGGAACCTCTCCACTTCCCACGGTTGCGCGCTACTCCGCCAATGAGAATGTTAGCTAACCCATAATGGGCCGCTCCGGTAAGTCTTAAAGTTTGTGCGTACTCTGGTTGTTGAAGATGAAGTTCCACTGGCGCGACAGATCGCTTCGGCACTGATCGAAGCCGGCCATGATCCGGTGGTGACTCACGATGGCGAAGCTGCATTGCGCGACGCTGCGGAGTCTTCTTTCGACCTGATCGTGCTCGATGTTGGGCTTCCACGAATGGACGGGTTTGAAGTCTTGCGCCGCCTGCGCGCGCGCCACATTCCGAGCCGTGTTTTGGTGCTCACCGCACGTGGCGAAGTCAAAGATCGTGTTGCGGGCTTGCAGCTTGGCGCGGATGATTATTTGCCCAAACCATTTGCCATGCAGGAATTGGTCGCCCGCGTCCGCGCCTTGGGCCGTCGTTTTGCCGAAGAACCGCCTCTCACCTTGCGCGTTGGCGATCTCACTTTCGATTTGGCGAATCATGAAGTGTATCGCAGCGCGCGACGAATCGAGCTGTCCGCACGCGAACTAATGTTGTTGAAGGTTCTGATGCGCGAGCCTGGCCGCGTCTTCACCCGCACGGAATTGTGCGAGCGCGTCTGGGAACACGCCCACGAATACGACACCAAGCTAGTCGAGGTTTTCATCGGACGGTTGCGCAAGAAAATTAGCGATCCGCCATTGATTCATACCGTGCGTCACGTCGGCTATAGTATTCACGAGCCGATCACACTCTCCGGCTCTCAGCGAAGGTAACAGCAGCGTTACCTTTAGCGAGCAGCGCCCGGCGTCATTCATTGCGATTCTACTGCTGTGAAACTGATGACTAGCATCTCGCCGCGACTCATCGCTTTCACAGCAAAACTGAACACAGAACCACTTAATACGAAAGGAAACCGCCATGAATAACGTTGAACGTCGACTAGAACCTCAAGTAGCTAATCTCTCGCCACCTCCACGCACTCTCCCGCGACGATCTTTTCTTCGCCGCATGGGACTGGGCGCGGTCGCGCTTGCCCCCGGAGCCGCACTATTAAGCTCGGCCTCAAAAACGTTTGGCGATGAGGAGGAGAACCAGATCGGAATCAGAGCCGGTGATGCCGCCCTGCTCAGGTTCGCGGCGGCGGCAGAGATACTCGAGGCCGACTTTTGGATCCAATACAACGAACTCGGCGGCGTTCAAGATGCCGAAGTTCCTGGCGGCACTGGGAATGAAGCTTACACCGAGGCCATTGAGGTGCTGGATGAAGACATGCCCATATACATCCACGACAACACCGATGATGAAATCACCCATCACAGGTTTCTCAATGCCTACCTCGCTTCCAAAGGCGCGGCTACTGTGAATCTAAATCCATTTCGCACTCTGCCAGGCAGTTCAGCGACAGGATCTAGCGGGAAACGGCGGCTTACAAACCTCACGCAGCTTACTCTTGACACCAGTTGGTGGACTCGTTACCGCAGCAGCGCCCATAACCCTGACCTTGATCCGGACTTCATCTTCGCACAAGCGGTCCCCACTTTGGCGGTTGGGCAGCATACGGCAATTCCCAGGACCGATGCTGATTTGAACCACCCGAAGTTCGTTCAGGCGATGGCCAACACTGCGGCTTTCCACTTTCCGACCATCGAACAAGGTGGGAACAGTCTCTATCCATCGATGGCGCAAAGGGCCAGCAGCGTCGAAGTCTTGCGCATCCTGATCAGCATCGGCCCCACCGAGACAATGCACTTTCAAACCTGGTCGGACAAAGCCGGCAATGCGCCGCCATTGACTGCGTTGGACCCGGTGACCGGAGTATCGGTGACGTTTCCTGATCTGGAGGACGTCGGCCAGAACCTGCAAAAGAGCTTGATCATGCCCGAGCCGTGCCCGTTCCTCAGTCGAAACCTCCCGCGATGTTCGATCATTCGACCGACCAGGACCAACGGGGTGGCCATGGGTGTGGTTAAGTTTTTGACGGAGATGGGGCTTTTCATCGGTCAACCACCGGCATTCTTTTCGTTTCTGCACCAGCTGGCCCGAGAAGCAGATGCGGCTCGACGCGAAGTCTAGGATGGGGATTAGGGGCGAATAGGCCAGCGCGCAGAGCCGTGCAAATATCCGCAGGGTCCGATTCCCTGCGGATTTTCGTGCATGCAGCTATAGTTCCCTGTCTTTTCGCCGAGGCCTACGCACCAGTTCGCCGCCGCAATTCGGACAAATGCTTTTCATTTCCTCTGCACACTTCTTGCAAAAAGTGCATTCGTAGGAACAAATGTAAGCTTCGCCGCTTGGCGACAATTCGCTTCCACATCGTTCGCACTTTGTTCGCATTTCCAAGGCCATGTTGTTAGTCGCCGGGCCACGCTTATCGTTTCAAACGATTATCGGCGCAACCGCGATGCACAAAACGAATTCAATCATTATGCACAGGTCGCGCGCCGAAATCTTCGAGACCGCGGCAAACCTTGAGCTCTGGCCAAAAATTTTGCCGCACTACCGTTACATCAAATATCTCGAGCGCGGCACCGACCGTAATCTCGTCATCATGGCCGCGAGCCGTTTCGGCATTCCGATTTCCTGGGTGTCCGAGCAAGTGATCGATCGGGAAAAATTCGAAGTGCGTTTTCATCACCTAAAAGCTTTCACTAAAGACATGTTTGTCGTCTGGACCTTCAAAGAAACGCCCGCCGGCGTGCTCGTCGAAATCGCTCACGATCTGAATTTTCGTGTGCCCGCGCTCGCGCCACTGGCTGAGCCGATCATCGGCGATTTCTTTATTCATCACATCGCCAATCGCACGCTTCAATGCATGAAAGCGTATCTGGAAACCAAAGGAAAGAATTGCGCCGCATGAAGAGAAGGCGCTCGGTCATCACCGGAATAGGCCCGATCACGTGCATCGGGATGGGCGTCGAAAATTTTTGGAAAGGTATCCTCGCCGAGAAAAGTGGAATCTCGCGCATCTCCAGTTTCGATACTTCGATGTTCAACGCCCATTGCGGTGGCGAAATTTCCGATTGGAGTCCGGGAGAACTTTTCCCGCCGCATCGATTGAAGCGCCTGGATCGCTATGCGCAGTTTTCCGTTGCCTCGGCTAAACTGGCACTGGATGATGCTGGCCTCACCTATTCGCGGGAGCAGCCACAGCATCGATTCGGCGTTAGCTTCGGGACTGCGCTGGGCGGAGTTTGCCAGGCTGAAGATCAGCACATCCGCTTTCTGAAAAAAGGAACGCGTGGAGTGAATCCAACTCTGGCCCTTCAGGTCTTCGGCGGCTCCGCCCATTCCAATATCGCAATTGAATTTGGGTTTCGCGGGGTTGGCACCACTAATTCAAACAGTTGCGCCAGTGGTTCCGTCGCGGTCGGCGAAGCCTTACGCTACATCCGCGACGATTTCGCCGATGTGATCGTAGCGGGTGGAGCGGAAGCGGCGCTGGCCACGCTTTCCTTCGGCGCATTCGATCTCATTAAGACCATGAGCCGCTGGGCTGGTGACCCTGCTCTGGCGTGCCGACCATTCGATCGTCTGCGTGATGGCTTCGTCATGGGAGAAGGTGCCACATCGCTGATTATCGAAGAACTCGAACACGCACGAGCCCGTGGCGCTCGCATTTATGCGGAAGTGCTGGGCTACAGCCTGAACAATGACGCCTTCCACATGACTTCGCCCTTGCCCAATGGTGAATCGTGCATTCGCGCAATGCACCAAGCTCTGGCGGACGCACAAATCGAGCGCGAGCAGATCGACTACATCAATGCCCACGCGAGTTCGACCCAGCTAAACGACAATACCGAAACGATGTCGATCAAGGTAGTTTTCCGCGACCGGGCGAGAACGATTCCGGTGAGCGGCACAAAAGGATACTATGCCCACCCGTTGGGCGCGACCGGCGCGATTGAAGCCGCCCTCTGTGCGTTGGCGCTGGATCGGCAATGGATTCCGCCGACGATTAACTATCAGAATCCCGATCCATCATGCGATCTCGATGTCGTGCCGCATCATGGCCGCGCGGCGAAATTGAACTACGTCATGAGCAATTCGTTTGGTTTCGGTGGAATTAACGCCTGCGTGATCTTAGGGAAAGTGCGCAAATAAACTGCCATAAATGCGTGTCATCCTGAGCGCAGCGAAGCGAAGTCGAAGGATCCCGTTGAAGCTACCTTAGAGCTTCCGCGCACGTCATCCCGAGTCGGGCAGACAACGCGTGACCACACCTACACACGTGGATCACACACCGCCGCTTGCGTGACCAATTCAGCCTGCGTGAGGTCCCTCGCTTGCGCTCGGGATGACGAGCGATTATTCGCGCAACAGGTCCGGTCGATTTTCGCGCGTGCGTTTTCGCGCCTGCTCTTTTCGCCACTTCGCGATTTCGCCGTGATTTCCGCTCAACAAGATTTCCGGAACCTTCCAACCACGAAACTCCGCGGGGCGTGTGTATTGCGGTGCCTCCAGCAGACCTTCGCGAAAACTGTCGTCGTGGGCGGATTGTTCATCGCCGAGAACGCCTTGGATCAAACGGACAATCGCATCAACGAGAACGACAGCTGCGATTGCACCATTCGTCAGCACATAATCGCCGATAGATATTTCCTCATCGATCAAATTTTCAACTACTCGATGGTCAACGCCTTCATAATGGCCACAGACGATGATGAGATGCAATTCTTGTGAAAGTTCTGTCGCCAGTGATTGATCCAAACGGCGTCCGGTGGGCGACATTAAAATGACTTTTGATTTTCGATTCTCGATTCTCGATTCTTCGGCGTTCGGTGTTCGATGTTGTGTGTTCGATGTTTTCCTAGTCTCACTGCGCAGATCTTCCACCGCCGCAAAAATGGGCTCCGGTTTCATCACCATCCCCTGCCCTCCACCGAAAGGCGCATCATCCACCACGTGGTGTTTATCGTTCGTCCAATCGCGCAGGTTATGAATCCTCAACTCGAGTGCACCATTCTCCTGCGCGCGTTTCATCATGCTTTCGTTCAGCGGCGCTCGGCAGATTTCCGGGAAAAGCGTGATGATATCGATGCGCATGGGCACAAATTATCCCGTCATCCCGAGCGAAGTCGAGGGATCCCGCCGCGAAAGCTTTAAGGTAACTTTAACGGGATCCCTCGACTGGCAGCTGCCGGACTCGGGGATGACAGACCTACTCCACAATTTCGAGCGTGGCGCGTTGATTGTGGCGGGCGGCGGCGCTGGAGAGTAACGCCCTAATCGACTGAATGGTCTGACCATTGCGGCCGATGATGCGGCCGACGTCACTTTGCCGCAGTTGCAGGCGGAAAACCGTTGTTCTGCCCGACGGAATTTCCGTGATGATTGCCTCGTCAGGGAATTCGGCGAGCTGGCGGACAACGAACTCGAGAAATTCACGCATGGTCTTATTCTTTGTAGCGGCGCTCTATGAGGGCCATCCAGCGAAGACTTAGTCTAGCCTTACTTCCCCCGCGGTCATGGACCGTCGCTACAGAGCAGCCACGCTCGCCGCCTGCTTCTTATTTTTCTTAATCAAACTGCGGACTGTGTCGGACGGCCGGGCACCTCGCGTAAGCCAGTGCTCGATCCGGTCCAGCTTGAGCGTGCTGTTGTGCCCTTGCTTTTTCGGATCGTAAGTGCCGACCAACTCGAGAAATTTTCCGTCGCGTGGACTGCGTTTATCGGTCACGACGACCTTATAATATGGGCGATTGAGAGCGCCCTCTCTGCGGAGTCGAATTGAAACGGCCATATAAAAAACGTTAAAGGTTAAAAGGGTTACAATGTTACAAGGGTGCGGAACACTTTCAATTTAACGATGTAATCTTTGTAATTCTTTTAACTTTCTCTTCATCTTGCCGGCGTTCTTCATCACCTTGCGCATTTGATTGAAACGCTGGAGCAAATCGTTCACTTCGGTGACGGTCCGCCCGCTTCCGCGCGCGATCCGCTGACGACGCCGCGCATTTAGAATGTCGGGCCGGGTGCGCTCCTGCGCTGTCATGGAAAGCACAATGGCTTCTATGCGCCGGAGCTGCCTGTCGTCGACCGAAGGGCCGGGCACATTACTCATTCCAGGTAACATGCCAAGGATATTCTCGAGCGGGCCGAGTTTGCGCATCATTTTGAATTGCGCGAGGAAATCGTTGAAATCGAATTTCGCGGTGCGCAACTTTCGCTCCAGCCGCTCCGCTTCTTCTTCGTCTACCGCTTCGGCCGCTTTCTCGACCAAACCAACGATGTCGCCCATTCCAAGAATGCGACCCGCCAGCCGATTCGGGACGAAGGTTTCGAATTGATCGAGCTTTTCGCCGATGCCGGCGAATTTGATCGGGCGTTGCGTCACTTCGCGCATGGAGAGGGCTGCACCGCCGCGCGCGTCGCCGTCGAGTTTGGTCAAAACAATTCCCGTTATTTGAAGAGCGTCATTGAAATGTGTCGCGACGCTGACCGCTTGCTGGCCAGTGGCAGCATCGGCCACGAGCAGAATTTCCTGGGGCTGCAAAAATTCGCGCAGCCGTTTTAATTCTTCGATAAGAGGCTGATCGATCTCCTGGCGGCCGGCGGTGTCGAAAATATCGATGCTGTAGCCGCGGTCGCCGGCCGCGGCTACAGCGGTCGCGGCGGCGTGTAATACATCTTTCTCGTTAGGTGCTGGGGTAAAGACCGGGACATCGATTTGCTTGCCAAGGGTGGCCAGTTGCTCGATCGCAGCCGGGCGTTGCAGATCCATCGCGACCAAACGAGGTGAATGCCCCTGTTTCTTCAGCAAACGCGCCAGCTTCGCCGCCGATGTTGTTTTCCCCGCGCCATTCAAACCCACCATCAAAATGCGCGCGGGTTTTTCCAGATTCAGCGGAGCAGCATCGCCGCCGAGTAATGCGGTCAGCTCGTCGTGAAATATTTTAACGATTTGTTGGCCGGGCGTAATGCTACGCAACACTTCTTCGCCCAGTGCTTTTTCTTTGACCCGCGCGACAAAGTTTTTCGCAACTTTGAAATCGACATCGGCTTCGAGCAACGCGAGACGGACCTGGCGCAACGCATCGTTAATGTTCGACTCGCTGATTGTCCCGTGACCGCGCAGGTCCTTGAAAATGTCCTGAAGCTTATCGCCTAATTGGGAAAACATGGGGGCAATTCAATTTGCGGTCGCGCGAAGATCCGGGTAGCGCACGCGTCTCGCGTGTTGGCGAAGGTGTCTCACCTTCGCGGACTTTGTCGAAAGATTGTTTCGGCGAGACACCAAAACCAATACGCGAGACGCGTGCGCTACCCGAAAGATTCG
>Ga0209375_1001818_pt1 | contig 15794 bp, 25 predicted proteins | sample GraSoiAngelo_131_FD_185888 | JGI IMG/M metagenome (GOLD analysis project Ga0209375, IMG submission 185888) | Grasslands soil microbial communities from the Angelo Coastal Reserve, California, USA - 14_0929_02_30cm (SPAdes) (version 2) | ecosystem: Environmental > Terrestrial > Soil > Grasslands ... | reverse complement strand
ATGAAGAGGGCCGCGATGGTGTAGTGCCACGGTTCCTCCATGTAGTAGTGGGCGCGAAGGGTCTCCTTGATGTCCGCGAACAGCTGAGGACCCTCTCGGACACAGATCGGCCCCTCCCATGTCGCGATTAGCTCGGAGATGTGCGCGGGGTCCGCTCCAAGCTCGACGGCGATCTGCGCCTCGTTCATTCCCCGCTCTCGGAGCGGCGCGATCTGCGCGAGATAGAGCTTCCCGCCCTCTGGGGGTTCCTTGTCCAAAGGTGAAACCGACTCACGCATCCGGCTCGCCTTCGGGCGGCTTCGCACGGATGCTCACTTGACCGTCGTACACGATCTCGACTTCATCCCCGGCCTCGACCTCCATCCCTCGCGTCCAATCCTTCGGTAGGACGACCGCGAGGGACTTGTTGACGCGGAGGACCTTCGCCGTTCTGCGGTTCATGGGGAAGTATATGTAAGAGTCCCTACATAACTCCCGACGAATGGCGCGTTCGTTTGCGAATACGCCAACGGTGCGGTGCTAGCGTATGCGGAAGAACGAGAAGGCCACGTTCGAGAGTTTGAAGGCAGAGATTCGACAGGACATCGCCGAGATTCGGAAGGATCCGAAGCGATGGACGCGCTACCTCGAAGGCTCGAACCTCGCCAAAGCCGAGCTAGATTGGGTTGTCCAGGTGTCGAAACTCCTTGCGAAGGGAGGGGATGAGTACCTCGATTCGAAGATCGCAACTCCGGAGGAACGCAAGACCTATCGGTACTACAAACACAAGGTCAAGGAGAAGGCCCGACGGGCGATGAACGATCTTCTCAAGATCGTGGCTGTCTCGGAGGCTTATGACGATGCGGCATGGGACGAAATGTTCTATGTCGGGAATCTCGCGATTCTACTCGCGGCCTTTGTAGAACGGCAGGGACTTGAGGCCGCTCAACCGCTCGCGGCGGCTATCGAGATCGGGATGCGCGGATGGGCGCTCCGCAACATGGATGCCAAGCTCGCGGAAGCGTTCGATCTCCAAGTGCCGGTCATGATGCGAACGAAACCCGACGTGATGACGAAGCTCGTGGTCGAAGCGCTCCGGGAAGCGGTCAAGGACTCGGAAGCCGTGCCGGAATCCTAGGTCTTAGAGGGATTTCGGTCTAGACCCTTACCCCACATTGGCCACATGGCCACATTCCCTCCATATGGAGTAATGTGGGGTGTGTGGGGTATGTGGGCTACGGGGACGGAAGGCACGTTGAACATGCGCTGGACATTGATTGAACGAGCGAGAGACATCCCTCTGACAGGCCTTCGACATCGGTTCGACAAGATTGATACAACTCGATGGCCTTGAGCGCGCGGGATGAACGCTCTAACGGACCCCGAAGTCGCGGAGATCGCCGCGAAGGTCGGTCGTCCTCGTTCGACGGACAACGGAAAGATCGCGCTCGACGTGGACCGCATCCGCGCGATGCGGAAGGCGGGGTTCTCCTGGCGTCAGATCGCCGACTATCTTGACGTGGGCGTTTCGACCGTGCGTCGGAGAATCCAGGAAGGACAGAGCAACCTACAAGCCAGCCGCCTTCGATGGCCTTTGTAGCGCGAAAGCGGGGGAGCGGCCCCATTCCTCGCTAGCAACTAGGTTTTGGAGTCCGCTCCCCGCCGCGAATCCCTAGGGAGCGGCGGTTTCCTTTTCTCCGTACTGATGTCCGCAGTACTTGCAGAACTTCGAATCGAGATCGATAGGTTGTCCGCACTCGATGCAGAACTTTTCGGGAATCATGAAGGCCATGACCGCTGAGGACAATCCGACCGAGACAAGGACCGCAGTAACGATCAAGGGCGCTAGAATCCAAGCCAAGAGAGCATAGACGTTGACACCCAGAACAGCAGGTGAGACCGCAATAGCGCTCCCTAATACAAGGACACCGATCACGACAAGCCCGACACCGACGACCAAGAGTTTGCGACGGGTCGACAAATTCCCCCTCCATCGTGGCATCGACCATGCGCTATAAAAGGGGAAGGTGCCGGACCGCGAGGCCCGGCATGGAAGGGAAAGATGCCACGGGAGGTTAGTCGGTATCGAGACGACCGATAACGGCCAAATCTGCACCGGGCGTATGGGTGGAGCGCCGTCGTGCGGATTCGAACCGCAGACCACCCGATTAACAGTCGGGGGCTCTACCGGACTGAGCTACGACGGCCCGCGCGGTCATACCGGCGAGGGACTCAAATAGATTCTCATACCCAAATTCCAACGAGGAATTTCGCGAAGGGCTTTGAGGGCTAGCCCGTGCGCACATGGATTGTCCATGAGGCTGTCGCACCGGGTCGCCTCACAACCCTTAGATAGCTCATGGGATGGTGGGCCGGAATCATGCTTGGCATGAAGCGAATCTTCGCGCTTCTGGGCCTCGCGATCGGCTTGATCGCAGCGGCTTTGATGTTGTCCGCTTCCGCCCGCGGCTCCGTGTACATCTTGGGCATCCTCGCGGGCCTCGGACTGCTTTACGGCAGCTACCTGATCTTTCGCGGGAAGACGAGTCTCCTCTTCGGTTGGGCCAAGACGCGGACCGGCGCCCTCATCAACCTGGTCCTCGGCGTGGCGACCCTGCTGATCCCCGGCGGCGTCGGAGGGACCGCGTCGATCCTCGCCATCGTGAGTGGAGTCCTCGGATTCCTCGCCGCGTGACGAGGTCAGAAGGCGCCGGATTAACCGAGCGCCTTGCGGAGTTCCTGAACCGTCGAGGACATCGAATCGAGGACGCTCTTCAGGTAGTCGAGGAATTCTTCCAGCTTGTCGGTCGTGACCGCGCCTTCGGGGGATGGCTTGATCAAACCCTCCTGCTCCAGGATTCGGAGGGAGTAGCGGACCTTGTGCTGCGGGAAGTTCAGGAGCTCGGAGAGGCGGATGATCCCGATCGGCTGGTTCTCCATGATCGCCTTGAGCATCGCGACATGGCGCTGGAGGAGCTTGACTTCGGACTCAATCTTGCTGGTGAGTGCGCTCCTCCGGCTCACGGTCCCCTCCCCCTACACAGCGTGTCATGGGCCGTGATAACGTGGCCGGACTTAAAGGGTTCGACGTGACGCGGAAGTGAAGAACGCCATCGGCCGATTCGATGCCTCGCCCCATCCACGGGAGCCGACCGCGAGGACGCCGATCGGGACGGATTTCGGGAACAGCGCGAGACCTCGGGTCGCCGCCGCTTGCGGCGTGAGCCCGTCCGCGATCTTGTCGTAGACGAATTTTGAGAGGACGCGCCGGATGATTTCTTCTCCGATCCCGGTGGCCGTCACGGCCCCGGCGGGACCGGCGTACAGGCCCGATCCGACGAGGGGAGAATCTCCGATCCGACCGGGCATCATGAAGGCCGTGCCACCGGTCGAGGAGCCCGCGGCAAATCGGCCGCGGCGGTCCCGCGCCACCGCGCCGACGGTGTCGTGCCACTCGAACCGCCGCCATCGCCGCGCATCCGCCGGCAACCGACCCTCGCGAATTCGCAGCCGGCTCTCTTCGAGCCGCCGCAAGGTCGCCGGAGTGGACGGGTCGTACGACGGATGCCCTTTGGTCCGGGCGAAGGCGGTGGCGTCTTTCCCGGCCAAGAGCACGTGCGGCGTCCCCATGACGTCCCGCGCCACGCGGATGGGATTCTTCACGGCCTCGATCACCGCGACCCCGCCCGTCTCCAAGCGGGAGTCCATCAGAGCGGCGTCCATCTGCGTCCGACCGTCGAGCCGCATGCGCGATCCGGTCCCGGCGTTCAACCGCGGATCATCCTCCAGGACGACGATCGCCTCGACGACGGCATCGAGGGCCGAGCTGCCGGATTCCAGCATGGAGAGCCCTCTTGCCCCCGACCGATCCGCCGCATCCTGCGTCGAGGCATTCGATCCGGCCCCGCAATGCGTGAGGAGGATCGGTCGCACGCGCCCCGCACGGAGGCGGTCGCTTTCAACCTTTCCGCTGGCTTCGAACCTTCGGCGACGCCGGAGCGCCGAGGCGGATTTGGAGGTCCGCGATTCTGCGCCTCAACTCGTCTCGGATCGCACGCAGTTCCTCCTTCGACCTGCCCGTGGCCCCGGGAATCGGCCAATCTTCGGCCTTGTGCTTCGCACCGATTGGGCATCGATCGAGGCAACCGAACGTGACGACTCGCGAGGCATCGGCGATCAGTTCCGGTGTCACGGTGCGCGGCGTCTTGGGACCGAGCCGAATCCCGATTTCCGCCAAGAGATCGACGACGACCGGATTGATGGCCGCCGCGGCCTGCACGCCCGCGCTCTCGGCCCGCCATCCCGGCGGCGGGGCCGCGTTGAACAACGCTTCGGACAACACGCTCCGGAAGGTGTTCTCGACGCAGACGAACAGGACCAGGCCCACGGAGGCGCTCAGCGATTCGTGGAGCAAATAGATTCGGGTCCCCACCACCGCGCCGCGAGAACGTATATGTCGCCCAAGGGCATTCGCGCAGAATCGCGGGCACGGAATTCGGCGTGTGTCCGCGGCGGGATTCAATCATGGAGCGCAACGCCGCCTTCCGTCGCGTTTTCCATGTCCTCTCTCCCGCGTTCCTCGTTTACTATCTGATCCCGGAGACGTTGGTCGACGGCATCACCCGGATGGGGGTGTCCGTCCTCTTTGTCGGCACGGCCCTGTGCATCGAGATCGCGCGCATCGCGCTCGGGATCCGTCTGTTAGGGCTCCGTCCGTACGAGGGGCAGCGGGTCTCCGCCTACGCCCAGGGACTGTTGGGCCTCGCGTTCGGCCTGTTCGTGATTCGGGACCCCCGGATCGTCGTACCCGTGTTCCTGGGCATGGCCTGGATCGATCCGTTCGCGGCCCTCTGTCGGAAGAGCGGCTGGTCCCGGGTCGTCCCCACCGTGGCGTACCTGGGGCTCTTCCTCGGCACGACCTTGATCATGAAATCGTTTGCCCTTCCGAATGCGTTGCTCTTCGCCCTGGCCGCCACCGCCACGGCGATGCTGATGGAGGGACCGAAGTTTCGGCAGATCGACGACGACCTCCTCCTGCAGGTCGTCCCGATGACCGTCCTGTACTTCCTCGTCGCGGGATTCGGCACCGGGTTCGGCGCGTCACTTTAGGACTTCGAGCTTTCCGTAGCGCCCGGCGCTCACCTGAATGTTCCCGCGCCACTCGCGCGCCCATCCGTTCGTGATCCGAATCCGGTCGTTCGCCTGGACGCGATCGATCTCTTCGTTCCACAGGCTCACGGAGACCTCGGAGCCGTCGTCATCGACGGCTTTCGCGTCGCAGACCTTGCCCGTCGACCCGGACCGGCTCGAGAAGTCCCGCGCCGCGCCCTTCTCCCGGATCGTGAGCTCGATCACGTCGACCTTGCTTTCGGGGCGCACCTCGTTGACTTTCATCGGGAACGAGCGACGAACGCCCCCGTGTTCCTTAAGGATTTCCTCACAGGCCGATCCGAGTTGACATGGAGGGCACGGCCGATGCATCTAGCGGAAGCGACGGTCGTTCCTCTGCCGTCGTGAGACCCGGAAATTCTTTCGACCGAGGAAATAAAACTTATTACGTCCGCTCCGGATATCTTGGGCGTCGATCGATTGAATCGAATCAAGGTCGTTAGCGAAGTCGCCGAACTCGTCCCAATTCTCCGCGCCGTTGACAGCGACGTCAAAGCGGAGGTTTTCAAGGAGGTTTCGGCGGGCTGGATGACCGTGAGGGAGATCGAGGCGAAATTCGGGGCGGAAGGGGCGAACGCCATCCGGTTCTTCGAGAAGATGAAGCTCGTCGAGACGAAGTGGCAGACCGGTCCCACGGCCTCCCCGGAGAAGGCGTACCACGCGTTCTACTCGTCGTTCCACATCAATGCCACCGCGCCGATCCAGGAGATCTCGGACGTCCTGCACGCCGCGATGATGTCGGAGGAGACCTACGCCGTGATCGAGGAGAAGATCTTCGAAATGGTCGGGCCGGAGGGCAAGTTCTCCGGCGACGTCGCGGATGCGCTGAAGGTCACGCAGACGAAGCTGAAGGCCCTCGTCAAACGGTCCCCCCGGCTCGACTTCCGAGGCCATCGCATCATCCGCTTCGAGGATTGAGCCGTGATTACGGTCCTCCGGGTCGGCCACCGACCGGCCCGGGACAAACGGGTCACGACCCATGTCGCGCTGACCGCGCGGGCGTTCGGCGCCGACGCCATCCTCGTTTCGACGAAGGACCTCGCCCTCGAACGGTCCATCCGCGACGTCGTCCGGCGCTTCGGGGGCGACTTCCGGATTCAGACCGGCGTCCCGTGGCGGCGAGTCGTCCAGGGATGGTCCGGGTCGAAGGTCCACCTCACGATGTACGGCGAACCGGTCGAGAAAGTGGCGCCGCACGTGCGCACGGACGACCTCCTAATCGTCGTCGGCGCCGAAAAGGTGCCCCGCGAAATGTTCGACCTGGTCGACTGGAACGTCGCGATCGGCCACCAGCCCCACTCCGAGGTCGCGGCCCTCGCGGTGTTCCTCGACCGCTTGTCCGGTGGAAGCGCGATCCGCCGCGAGTTCTCCGGCCCGCTGCGCATCCGCCCCAGCCCCAGAGGCAAGGTCGTCCTCGAGTCTGAGCCGTGAACCAATAACCTTAATCGCGGCCCCAGAAATTGGAAAGTGTGCGGTCCCTCGTTTGGCTCGCCCTGGCGGCCCTGTTGGTCCTGCCAGCGGCGACGGCGACCGCGGAATCCACGAGGGTGGAGGGTCCCGCCCTGGCTCCGGGGGACACGTGGACGTACCGGACGAACACGAGTCTCGCGACCGGCCTGGCCTTGAACGGCTTGGTCACCCTCACGGTGACGGGCCACGCGGCGACCGAGGTGGAGGGGCGCTCCTTCGACGCGTACATCCTGTCCGTGACCGGGGCGGGGACGGCGTCGGGGACCTTCGCTTTGCGCTCCGGTGGCTCGACGCAAGCATCGGGTGCCTGGACGCTCTCCGGTCGACAGATCGTGGACGCCCGCGGCTTGAAGATCCTGTTCTCGGTCCTCGATCTCGAGGCCAACGGGACGATTCACACGAATTCGATTCCCTTGGCGTTCCAGCTCAGCGTCCAGAACACCACCTCCTTCCGGATCGATTCGGATCCCTGGCAGTTCCCCCTGACGATCGGGGCGACGAGCCAGGTAGCCCGCCAGATGAATTTCACGGAGGATTTCCGGCTCGTCTACTTTGGAGGCGGTCCGAACCCCTCCCGCACCGCGGGCGTCATCTGGTGGAACGCCTCGTACTCCATCGAAGCCGCGACGTCCGTCGAGACGCCCGCCGGGCATTTCGACGCCTATCCGATTCGCGAATCTGAACCGGATGGTACGGAGACCGTCTCCTTCTTCGCACCGGTCGCGGGGAATCACGCGCGGACGGAGGCCCGCAATGGGACGACGCAGGTGGGGACCGCGGATCTCGTGAGCTACCGGTACCAGGCCCTCGAGCCGCCGACCTTCCTCGGCCTGACGATGGACCGCTGGGCCTTCGTGACCATCGGGGCTGCCGCGACGACCGTCCTTGTGGTGTGGTGGTTCTGTCGCAGGAGGAAGCGCGCGAGCCGGGATGGGCATGGCGTCCCGGTCAAAGAAGCTCCTTGAGTTCCGTCGGTCGCTCCTCGAGGGAGACCGTCACCGTATGCCGGGTCGTCTTCGGAGGGAACGGATCGTTGTGGAGACCGCGGCGGAGGACCTCCTCCTTGCTCACGACGGAGACGACCGCATCGGGCCACGTCCCCAGCTTCACAATGTCCGATCGGTAGTCTACGAGATAGACGGGGATGCGCACGTAACCGAGCTTGCGAAGCGCCTCCGCCCGGTGATGGCCGTCCAGGATCACGAAGTCCCGATCCGCCACCAGGATCGGGCGTTTCAGGACGCCCTCCCGCCGGATCTGTTCGGAAAGTTCCTCGAGGAGGGCCGGCCGGATCCGCTCATGGCCCCGCAGTCGGCCGAGTTCGACCACGGCGAATCGGAGGGACGGGGCGGTCCGTGTCGACTGTTTCGCGTCGCGCACTCACTCTCACATGCGAGGCCGACCGCATAACCTTTTTCAGAACCGAGCGGGCTACTTCGCCGCCGCGGCCATCGGAGCGGGCGCGGCGCCCTTCCGGAGGGAGACGCGCTTGGGGAAGTATCGTAGCACGACGATGTCCCCGACGCTCTGGACCCAGCGGTACGGGACGCTGACCGCGCGGCTCCCTTCGACGAGGAGGGGATTCGTCTCCCCGATGAAGATTCCGTCCACGGCGCCGTTGTCGACGTCCACGACCAAGTTGTTCACGTTGCCCAGGAACACGCCGTTTTGCGTGTAGACCTGGAGCCCGATGATTTCGGATAGCTCTTCGAGCAAGCTGACGCACCATCCCTTCTGCGGTGTGTATCCAGGAATTCCATCTTAAACGCTTCGGTGACGCCAGCATTCGCCGCGAGCTCGTCCGGTGTCGTCGATGATCGAGAGGCAATCGGGCCCTTTCAACCGTCGGTCGAGACGGCGTCAGACGATGTGGGTGACGATTTCTTCCAGCTCGCGATCACAATATTTGCATACCACGCGGAGCGGGTTTTTCGAGCGGACCACGAACTCGGTCTCGATCGGCTCTCGGACGTTCGAGATGCAATTCGGGTTCGCGCACCGGAGGATTCCGACGGCCCGATCCGGCAAGGTGACGCGGCGCTTCTCCGCCACGTTGTAATTCCGGATCACGTTCACCGTCGCGGCGGGCGCGATCAGGGCGATCTTCTCGATCTCGCGGGCCCCGAGCTCCCGGTCCTCGACCTTGACGATGTCCTTCCACCCCATCGCGCGGCTCGGGACGTGCATCGCGACCGTGACCGTCGATGTCACGGAGTCTCCGATGCCGAGGATCTTCAGGACTTTCAAAGCGCGGCCGGCCGGGATGTGATCGATCACGGTCCCGTTCTTGATCGGCGTGACCCGGAGCTCCTTCATTCCCCGCCTCCGAGGATCAGGTCGAGCAAGGCCATGCGGACCGGAAGGGCGTTCGAGGCCTGCTTGAAGTACACGGCGTGCTTCGTCCGATCGACCTCGGGCGCGATCTCCGAGAGCCGCGGGAGCGGGTGCATGATGATCAGGCCGCGCTTCGCGTCCCGCAGGATCGCCTCGTCGACCCGGTAGGAGCCGGCGACCTCCTCGTACTCCTGCGGATCCGGGAACCGTTCCTTCTGGATCCGGGTCACGTAGAGGACGTCGGAGTCTCGCATGACCTCCTCGAGTCGATGCGCCGTCCGGAAGGCGAGGCCCCGCTCCTTCACATGTTCGAGGATCTCCCTCGGCATCTCCAACGTGGGAGGGCTCACGAACGTCAGGTGGGCGCCGAGCTCGGCGAGGGCATACGTCAGGGAGTGGACGGTCCGGCCGTACCGGAGGTCCCCGACCAAGGTCACGTTCTGTCCCTCGATCGAACCTTTCTCGTCCCAGATCGTGTACAGGTCCAACAGCGTCTGCGTCGGATGCTGCCCCGCGCCGTCCCCGGCGTTGATCACGGGCCGCTCGGTGAACTCCGCGGCGAGGCGCGCCGCTCCCTCTTGCGGGTGGCGCAGGACGATCGCGTCGCTGTACGACTCGACCATCCGAATCGTGTCGGCGAGCGTCTCCCCCTTTTGGACCGAGGTGCCCTCCGTGCCGCTGAAACCCAGGACCCGCCCGCCCAGGCGCGCCATCGCGCTCTCGAACGAGAGCCGCGTCCGCGTCGAGGGCTCATAGAACAGCGTCGCGAGGATCTTCCCTTCCAGGGATTTGGACCGACGACTGCCCGCCGCGACGGGCACCATCTTCTTCGCGGCCTTCAAGACGAGTTCGATGTCCGCCCGCGACAGGTCGCGAATCGAGAGGATGTCGCGTCCCTGGAAGCTGGACATCAGGCCCCATATTCGGAGGTTCAACTTAAAGGATACCCGAGGGGCCCACGGTCAATCGGAACGGCCCTCGGCCTTCGGGCCGCGCCACGCTCACGGCTTCGAATCCTTCCGGCCCAACTGGGTGACGTTCGAGGGCAAGATCACGATGCCGCCTTCGGCTTCCATGTACCGCTTCCAGTCCGTCGTGTTCTTCTGCGCCTGCTTCGCGCGCTCGACCGCGATTGTGGCGACGACCTTCCTCACGACCTCGTCGACGTCGACGCCGAGAATCTCGCGGAACAGGTACTTCATGCGTTCGCGGTCCATGTGTCCGCGGCCATTCGGAGGCCCTTATAAGAGAAAATTGTCAACGGTCTCAATGGCGAGACGGTTCCTCCCGCGTCCGACGGTCGGGCGTTGGAGGCTTTGTCAAGGCCGGGAGAATCGCGCCGTTCGGCGGGAGATACCGCCCCATCGAAAATCAGAATAAAAGAGGCAGGCCGAGGGGTTCTCGGTCCTGCCTGTGGGTTGTGGAGGAGGGGTTATTGGGTTGGGGTTGGGGAAGGTGTCTGGAACGCCGGCTCGATGACCTCGACGGCCTTCCAGTCGCCGCCGAAGTCCTTCGTGATCCCGGTCGCGAGCTGGAATCGGACCCGCAGGCGGCCGTTCTCGAAGAAGATGTAGGCGTTCTTGAGTTGGGACATGTAGAGCGAGATCCGCTTGCCCTTCTGCGTGAGGGCCCGCTCCGTGCACCGGATCAGGCCCGCGCGCTCCAAGGCGTGGATGCGGCGGTAGCACGCCGCGATCGGTATGCCGTACTCGCGGCTCAGGTCGATCGCGGACTTCGCCTTCTTGAAGGTGGCCACGAGAATCTTGGCCGAATACTCGTCCGTGACGAGTCGTGACGCTTCAAGCGGATCCACGATCACTTCCTCCTCGCCTTGGCTGAAGAATCGACGAATTAGAGGGTATATAAGTGGGGCGAGGTGAGAATCGCGAGTGATTCTCAATCGTGAGAACGACGCAGGACCGGGACGTCAGCCGCCGCAGCAGCCGCTTTCCTCGTTGGCGCCGCAGTCGCAGTTCGGCCCGCAGGAGCCCTCGTGCTCTTTGTGGAGGACCGGCAGCAAGACCGTGTTTGCCGGGGCCGGGGCGGCCCCCTTCTTCTTGTTCGCGAGGAGCTCGATCAGGCTTCCCATGGTAGGATCCCGCGATGGAGGCCGTCCGTATTTCTAGATGTCGTCACGCGAGATGCTTTTTGAGACGCGCTTCGAAGGGGCCCTTAGGCATCGCGCCGACGACCTGGTCGACGAGCTTGCCGTCCTTGAAGAAGAGCAGCGTCGGGATCCCCATGACCATGAACTGTTGCGGGACCCTCGGGTTCTCGTCCGTGTTGAGCTTCACGAACGTCACCTTGCCCGCGTAGGTCTTCGCCAGCTCGTCGATCATCGGGGCAATCGCGCGGCAGGGCGCGCACCACTCGGCCCAGAAGTCGACGATGACGTAGGGATGCTCCTTAATCGCCTGGTCGAAATCGGCGTCGGTGACATGGATGGGCGCGTTCGCGGTGGCAATTTCTACTTGCTTGTCCGCCATATTTGACACCTGATGCTATTACGAAGACGGTCCCATATAAATCTCAGCGCACCACGTCTGCATGGGGCTCTAGCGAGTCAGGGACCCACATCGCCCTGAGCTCGGGACAGTATCCAAGCCTTCCGGACGGCACGCTTATCCCATGCCTGACCATGGAGCGATCCATGAGCGCCGATTCGTGGGGGCGGATGGCCGGGTGGTACGACGCCAAGCAGGGCGACACGGGAGATTTCTGGCACCGGACCCTCATCGATCCGACGTTCCTGCGGGTCGTCGGGGACGTCCGTGGACTTTATGTTCTCGACTTGGGATGCGGGAATGGATACCTTTCGCGGCGGTTCGCGCAGGCCGGTGCGAAGGTCGTCGCCGTCGACGCCTCGGCCCCTGTCATCGAGCGGGCCCGCGCTCGAGAATCCCAAGAGCCGCTCGGGATCGAGTACCACGTCGCGGACGCGGCCCGGCTCGAGTTTCTGCGGGCCGGGACGTTGGATCTCGTGGCCTGTCACATGGCACTCATGGACATCGAGCATGCGGACGGTGCGATCGGCGAGGTAGCTCGAGTCCTCCGGACCGGCGGCCGTTTTGTCGCGAGCCTCTCCCATCCCTGCTTCGACCAAGGGCCCAGTTCCACGTGGCTGACGGAACCCCTTTTCCGTACGACGAAGGTCTGGCGAAAGATCGAGAAGTATCGAGAGCCCTTCGCCGACGAAATCCCTTGGGAAATCGCCCCGGGACAGATCGTCACCACGACGGGATACCATCGGCCTCTGTCCTGGTACGCCCGCGCGCTGCGGGGAGCGGGCCTCCTGATCCGATCGCTCGAGGAAGCCTGGCCCACCCAGGAATTTGTCGAGGGGAGTCCCCAAGGTCCGTATGTCGCCGAGATCCCGCTCCATCTCATCTTCGAGGCCATCAAAGTCTGACCAAGGATCCGGGGGCATTCTCGCACGCCAGACGTCGACCGGAGGTCGCCGCAGGCGCCCTGCGGGAGTGTTATAGTTATTTGACTATAACTTCCGCGGATGCCGACGTTCCTTCCTGTTGGGCCCTCGCGCCGGGCGGACCAATGCCGCCTGACCCCGGTCGGCCTCCGCAATACTCATATAGAAGCCCTCGTATAGACCCGCGGGAATTCTCATGATGGGCGGTCAGCCAATCATCATTCTGAAGGAAGGGACCGAGCGCGAGAAGGGCAAGGGCGCGGTGTTCAACAACATCGCGGCGGCGCGCGCGGTCGCGGATGCGGTCAAGTCGACCCTGGGGCCGAAGGGCATGGACAAGATGCTCGTCGACTCCCTCGGCGACGTGACAATCACGAACGACGGGGTCACGATCCTCAAGGAAATCGAGATCGAGCACCCGACCGCGAAGATGCTCGTCGAGGTCGCCAAGACCCAAGACGACGAGGTCGGGGACGGGACGACGAGCGCCGTCGTCCTCGCGGGCGAGCTGCTCAAACAGGCCGAGTCTCTAATCGAGCAAGAGGTCCACCCGACGATCATCGTGAATGGGTACCGGATGGCGGCCACGGAGGCGGTCCGCCGGCTGCGGGAACTTGCCTTCGACGTCAAGAGGACGGACAAGGAGACCCTGCGCTCGATCGCCCGCACCGCGATGTCGGGTCGGAGCGTTGGCGAGAACGCGGACTTCCTCAGCGGCATCGCCGTCGACGCCGTCCAGGCGATCGTGGACGAGGTGGCCGGCAAGCTTCGCGCCGACGTCGACAACGTCCTGGTCCAGAAGAAGCACGGCGGGAACCAGAAAGACACCGCCATGATCGACGGCATCGTCCTCGACAAGGAGCGGGTCCACCCGCGGATGCCGAAGTTCGTCCGGGACGCCAAGATCGCCCTCATTAACCGCGCGCTCGAGGTCAAGAAGACGGAGGTCAACGAAGAGATCCGGATCCGAGATCCGGCGAAGCTCCAGCAGTTCCTCGACGAGGAGGAGAAGAGCCTCAAGACGATGGTCGCGAAGATCCAGGAATCCGGCGCCAACATCGTCCTCGGCCAGAAGGGCATCGACGATGTCGCCCAGCACTACCTCGCGAAGGCGGGCATCTACGCGGTCCGGCGGGTCAAGGAGAGCGACATGAAGAAGCTCGCGAAGGCGACCGGCGCGCGGATCGTCACGAACCTCGATGACCTCACCCCGAAAGAACTCGGGAAGGCCGATCTCGTCGAGGAGCGCAAGGTCGGGACGGACGACATGACGTTCATCACGGGCTGCAAGAAAGCCCGCGCCGTTTCGATCCTGATCCGCGGAGGGACCGAGCATGTCGTCGACGAGGTCGAGCGAATCCTGCACGACGCCCTACGGGTCGTCGCGGCGGCGATCGAGGACGGCAAGGCCATCTCCGGCGGCGGATCCGCGGAGATCGAGCTGTCCATCGCGCTCAAGGACTACGCGGCGAGCGTCGGCGGGCGGGAGCAGCTCGCGATCGAGGCGTTCGCGGGGGCCCTCGATGTGATCCCCCGGACCCTCGGCGAGAACGCGGGCCTCGACCCGATCGATGTTCTGATCAAGCTCCGTGCGGAGCACCAGAAGAAGGGCGGCAAGGCGATGGGCGTCAACGTCCTGACGGGCGAGCCCCTCGACATGATCAAGGCGAACGTGATCGAACCGCTCCGGGTGAAGGTCCAGGAGATCGACTCGGCCGCGGAAGTCGCGGCGATGATCCTGCGGATCGACGACGTGATCGCGTCCAAGAAGTCTCCGCCTCCGCCGCCGGGCGGCGGGGAGCATGGTCACGGCGGCGGCATGGGCGGGATGGGCGGAATGCCGCCCGGCATGGGGATGTAGGTCCCTCACCGCTCGATCGTCCCTTCCGACCGCAGGCCCTCGAGGATCTTCGCCCGGAGGGCCTGCGCCTCCGGCCGTTCCCCTCTCGGGAAGACCTCGATGATCTCGGTCCACTCGCCGGGTTCCGCGAGGGCGGCGTGTCGAGAGACCTCGATTCGGAAGCGGGCGGCGACGCCGTCCGCGCTCACGATCCGCGCCGGCGTCTTGGACCGCCCGCGGACCCGCTTGACCTGCGCGTTCTTGCCCTCCGTCTCCAGCGCATTGAGGACCGCCTGCTCCGCCTCGTCGATCGACCGACGGGAATAGATGCTGAAGGACACGGCCCCGCGGGTCGCGACGCGCGTCACGAAGACGAGGACCGTGAACATCAGGACGAAGATCGCGATCGTCAGCAGGGAGCTCGCCGCGACGACGGCCTCCGTCCCGAAGGCAAAGACCGCGACGATACCAACCCCGAGCAGGCCGCTCGAGATGCCGAGGAAGAGGACGGCGGCGCGCGCGTGGTTCGCATAGGCCCATTCGAGTCCCGGCACCGCCACCTACGCGCCCTCCACGACGAGCGCCCCGAACTTGCCCCGACCGACATCGAGCCCGAAGTTTGTCCGTTTCACGTAGCAGTCGAGGGCCCGGACCGTCGCGCCGACCGCCAGCTTGCCTCGCTCCACCATGCCGACGTCCTCGTCCCAGAGGACGAAGCGACAGAAGCCGCTCTCGTCCCTCAACTCGAGGTTGACGACCCGTCCGGAGGTCCCGTCCTGGCGGGTGAAGGTCCGGATCGGCGTGATGGCGGTGACCGTGGCCCGGAGGTTCGCCTCCATCCCTTCCTCGAGGTCCGCGATCCGCTGGAACGAGGCGACGCTCCGACCATGGCGCTCGACGACGATCATCGCGGCCGCGTCCCGATCGAGGAGGGCGCCCCACTCTTGGATGACGGCGTCGACCTCCCGCTCGAATGCGTCCGCTTCCAAGAGATCCTTCACCTTCTCATAGAGAGGCGAGCGCACGGGCGCCGAACGCGAGAGCGCACAAAAGGTTTGTCCCGCGCACAACCGACGGGTTGCGGTTCCGAGCCTTCAAGCCCGACCCGGCACTCGTCGGATGCATGTCCGGCAGCGAAATCTCCGCCCCGGCGTCGACGTTCCTATCCGGCCTCGGGAAGACGCTCGGATACAACGTGGAAGCGGACGGGGAGCGCCTCGCGATCGCATTCGAGCCGTGGTCCCTCGAGCACGAAGACCCGTTCGAGGTGCCCTGCCTGCGCCTCCAGTTCCGGCAGGAAGGCGACCGGATCATCCTCGAGCGATTCCTCATCACGGACGACAGCGAGGAGCGACTCGTCGACCTCGATGCCGCCCGGGACGCCCTGCAGGCCTGGATGGACTTCATGAAAGACTGAGCCCGCAGGCCGGTCAACCGGAGATCGGGGCATCACTTGAGGCGGATCGTCTCGAGGTTCATCGGCGCCCGCGTCTCGAGGCCGAACTTCTTGTAGAGGCCGGACGCCAGGTCGGAGCATTTGTACTCCTCCCCGTGGTTCACGATGACGCGCTCCGG
>Ga0209375_1001817_pt1 | contig 15796 bp, 8 predicted proteins | sample GraSoiAngelo_131_FD_185888 | JGI IMG/M metagenome (GOLD analysis project Ga0209375, IMG submission 185888) | Grasslands soil microbial communities from the Angelo Coastal Reserve, California, USA - 14_0929_02_30cm (SPAdes) (version 2) | ecosystem: Environmental > Terrestrial > Soil > Grasslands ... | reverse complement strand
GTCCGAACACCTGCCCACTCGAAATCAGTGTCCTCCGCGACACGCGAGCCGGGAGCTCATCACGTAACTCCATATCTGACAACGGATGATGGACGACTGACCGCTGGCCCTCCTCCTGCCTTACCCGGGGGCGTTACTGCCGTTCGACCAATCACAAGGAGGACTCCATGCGGAAGGCGACACTTATTCCCTGCCTCATCGCCGCGCTCGTCGCGAGCGCATGCGGTGACAAACGGCCCAAGACGGGCGATGCCAACGCGGCAGAGGTGACGACTTCGACCCCCACCAGCCCCGTCAACCCGGGTCCGGTGTCGTTCGAAAGCGCGAACACCGCTTTCACAGAGAAGCGTTACGCCGAGGCGGTGCGGCTCTTCACCACCTACACGACCGATAAGCCCGGCGACGTGTGGGGTCAGTACATGCTCGGCCTCTCCGCCTGGCGGACGGGCGACCGCGACGGCGCGGTGGATGCGTTCAAGCGGGCGCTCGCGATCGACTCGAACCACGTCAAGAGTCATCTCAACCTCAGCCGGGTGCTGGTCGAGCAGGGCAAGGCGCAGGAGGCGCTCCCCCACGTCGAAGCCACGCTCGCCATCGACTCCACGTCGGGTGAGGGATATCGGATCCTCGGTCGCGTGAAGGACGAGCTGGGAGACACAACGGGAGCGGTCGACGCGTTCAAGCGCGCGATCGTGCTGGACGAGCGTGACGTCTGGTCGATGAACAACCTGGCGTCGGCGTCGATCACCCAGCACAAGTATGCGGACGCGCTCGGCCCGCTCGCGCGGGCGATCGAGATCGACTCGACGGTCGCGACGTTCCACAACAATCTCGGGTTTGCGCTCGAGAAGGGCGGCTACATCACGCAGGCGGTCGACGAGTATCGCGCGGCGCTGGCGATCGACCCGACCTATCAGAAGGCGTCGCGCAACTTGGCCCGCGTCGAAGGTGTGCCGAAGGACTCTACGGCGGCGCCGGCGGAGTTGGGCAAGCTGTCGCGGAGCTTCTTGGAACAAGTGCAGAGCTGGCATTGATCGTCCCCGTAAAGACGGGCACTTATGTAGGGGCGCAGCATGCTGCGCCCCTACATCGTTCCCGTAACCCTACGCTATCCCCAGGTCCCGGCCGAGGGCGAGGATATCGTCTCGGATCCCCTTTCGCTCGGCCAGCAGCCGCAGGAATGCCCACCGCCGGAACGCAAACAGCGCGAGCGCGCGCGCTCCACCAACAATGCGATCGAGCCGCTCGAAAAAGATCAGTGCCGCATACCCGGTGAGTGGCTCGATCGCCAGCGCGAGCAGCGCCGGCTCCACACCCCGCGAAAGCCACACGGCCGCTGCTACGGCCGCCCAGGTAAGAGGAAACAGCAGCATCGCGGCGAGCACCTTGATGCTGGCAAGGGACTCCTCGGCGCCCTTCGCCATGCCCGTCGCGACGAACCCCGCCGCCCGGTACGCCGGGTAGTGCGTGATTACGCCCACCAGCGCCGCCGGTAGCAGGATCAACAGCACGAGAACCGCTTTCGCGACGTATTGGAGCACACGGTCGAGCGCGAACCGACGAGGTGTCAGCTGACGCGGGTCGAGCCCCGCCGCCGCGAGCGCCGCCTGGTAACGATCGATGCGACTCGCGAGGGCGGCGAATCGCTCCGGCCACTGCATGCGGGCGACTTCGTATCCCGCGAGCAGCCGGCGCCGCAGCATCAACTCCTCGGTCAGCGACGGGGGCGATGTCGGTACGTCGTCTGCCGCGCTGACGATGCGCTGCGCCCGATCGACCAAGGCGTGGGCTTCCCCCTCCTCGGCCTGGAGCGTGACCGCGGCCAGCGCCCGCTCGATCCGTGTCGTCAGCTCGCGCACCGGTCCGAGGGGCGGCTCCTCGCCCGGCTCGAGCCGCACCGTGTCCACCGCAAATGGGTCGCCGAAGTGCAGTAGCGCGGCGCTCCGAAAGACGCGCTTCGCGCGGTAGTACAGGCCGGCGGGGACGATCTGGATCGGCACCGCGCCCGGCAGGGCGGCCGCTGCGCCGAGCGCGATACGGGCAGCGCCGGTCTTGAGGGGCCGGAGCTTCGGATCGGAATGCGATGTGCCCTCGGGGAAGATGGCGATGGCCCCCCCGCGCGCCAGCACCGCGCGTGTCGCGTCGAACGTCTCGCGGTTCTGCGACGGGTCGGACCCGGCATCCTGACGCCGGTGCACGGGAATCGCCTCGAACGCGCGACAGAAAAACCCGATGACGGGCATGCGGAAGAGTGGCGCCTTCGCGAGAAACGAGACGCGCCGTGGCGCCAGGCACAGCATGAAGGCGGGATCAATGAGCCCGCTGGGGTGATTGAGCACGAAGATCACGGGGCCGCGCGGCGGCACCTGTTCGAGGCCGGAGACTTCGATGCGGCGAAAGAAGATGCGCAACATCAGGCCGAACAGCGCCCGGAAGAGCGCTCTCACGGGGAGGGCTCGACGCCGGCACTCCGCGCGCCGCGCCAGGCGGCGTAGGTCCAGATGATCCCGCCCACCAGCACCGCGAGCGGAATGATCAAGACGGCCTCACCAAGGGAGCGGGCATCCGAGATGACGCCGACGAGAGACGGTGACGGAACATCACCCAGGATATGGATCGTGAAGATGCTCAGCGCTACCGCCGTCGCCCGCATGTGCGGGGAGACCAGGTTGACGATGGTCGAGTTGATGGGGCCCGTGGAGGCGAACAGGCACAGTTCCGCCGCAACGATCGCCGTCCAATACACCGCGGGCCGCGGCGCCGCGAGGGCGACGAGCGTGAGCGGCGCGGCGACCAGCGTCGCCACGCCCGAGACCCAGAGGTACGCTTGCCGCGAGCGGCGGAGGAAATAATCGCCAACCCAGCCTCCGGCGTACGTCCCGAGGAATCCCGTGATCACCACAATCGCGCCGAACTGCACGGTCGCCTGCGCTTTGGGAATCCCACGAGTGCGCTCGAGGAAAGAGGGCGTCCAGAACGCCAGCGCGCCGATCGCGAACGTGTAGGCCGCATAGCCGAGGACGGTGAGGAGGTAGGGACGGTTGCGCAGCAGGGCGGCATAGGCGGCAAGGGCGGCACGGCCCAGGGTGACAGAATGGGGCCCAGGGGCGGCAGCGTCAGGATCCTGCGCGCCGCGCGGCGGATCGTACAGCCGCAGGGCGAGCGCCGCCAACACCAGTCCCGGCACGCCGGCGACGAAGAACGCCTCGCGCCACCCGAAATAGTGATCCACCAGCCCCCCAACCACGTAGCCCAGCGCCGACCCCACGGGTATGGCGGCGAAGAAGATCGCAAACACGCGACCCCGTCGCTCGCGGGGGAAGTAATCGGCCAGGAGCGCGGGCGAGATCGTGCCGTAGGCGGCCTCGCCGACTCCGACGGTGGCCCGCGCGGCGAAGAGCGACGCATAGCTTCGGGCGAAGCCCGCGAGCGCCGTCGCCACGCTCCAGATCGCGACGCCGAGCCCGAGCAGCCGCGTCCGGGACCGAGCGTCGCCGAGCGACCCGAATAGGGGCGCGGCGGCCATGTACACGATGATGAAGCCCGTCATCAGCGACCCGAGCTGCGTGTCCGAGAGCTGCAGCTCGGAGTGCTTCATGCTTTCGGCCAGCGCGGCGACGATCCACCGGTCCAGGTAGTTGAACAGGTTGATCAGCGTCAGGACGGCGAGCGCCCTCCGGGCTACAGATGCGCCTTCAACCAAGCGGTGAAGAGCCCGTACAGGTTCTCGCGCGTCGTGCCGCCGGCGATCGCGTGGGTCTTGTTGGGATAGATCCGCATGTCGAACTGCTTGTTCGCGCGCTCGAGTCGCTCCACCAACCGCACGCTGTTCTGGAAGTGCACGTTGTCGTCGCCGGTCCCGTGCACCAGCAAGAAGCTGCCCTTCAGACTGTCGGCGTACGCGAGCGGCCCGCTCTGGTCGTAGCCCGCCGCGTTTTCCTGCGGCGTGCGCATGTAGCGCTCGGTGTAGATCGTGTCGTAGAACCGCCAGTCGGTGACGGGCGCGACGGCGATCGCGGCCTTGAACACCCCCGCGCCGCGGAACATGCTGAGCGAGCTCATGTACCCGCCGTAGCTCCAGCCCCAGATGCCGATGCGATCGGGGTCCACGAAGGCTTGCCGGGAGAACCAGCGCGCCGCGGCGATTTGGTCGGCGGCTTCGTAGTGCCCGAGGCGGAGATAGGTCATCTTCATAAACTTCGCGCCGCGACCGCCGGTGCCCCGGTTGTCCACGCTGGCCACGAGGTAGCCATCCTGTGCGAGCATCTGGTGCCACAGGTAGTTCGGACCACCCCAGCTGTCGGTCACGGTCTGCGACCCCGGTCCACCGTATACGTTCATCAGGAGGGGATAGCGTCGCGTCGGTGTGAACCCTTTCGGCTTGATCAACCAGGCGTTCAGGTCCACCCCGTCGGGCGTCCGCACGACGATGAACTCGGGGCGGTTGAAGCCGAGCGCCGCGATCTTGTCACGCAGCTTCGCGTTGTCCGCGACCGGGCGAACCAACCGGCCGTCCGCGCGCCGCAGCGTCTGCACGGGAGGGATCCCCGCGCGGGAGTAGGTATCGACGTACAGGGCGAACGTCGGGGCGAAATCGGCGCTGTGGGTTCCGGAGTCGGTCGACAGACGCGTCAGGCCCTTGCCGTCGAGCCCCACCCGAAGCACGTGCCGCTCGAGCGGTCCCGGAGTCGCACCGCTGAAATAGAGGACCCGATTCGCCTCGTCCACGCCGTACACTTCCCCCACATCCCATCCGGCCGGGGTCACGCGCCGCACCAGGGTGCCCGACCGATCGAACAGGTACACCTGGTCGTACCCTTCTCGCTCCGAGGCGAACAGGAACTGCTTGCCCCCGTCGATCCAGCGAGGCTGGTTCGCGTCGACCCACGCCGAATCGGTATCGGTCATGACGAGGCGGGACCCGCCCGTGCGCGCATCCACGAGCAACAGATCGAGCCGGTTCTGGTGCCGGTTGAGACGGGTGAGCCACAGCGAATCGGGAGCGCCGGCGAAATCCATCGCCGCGATGTAAATGTCCTTCTCGGGGCCCAGGTCCATCCAGGTCGTTCGCCCCGTCGCGACCTCAACGGTCCCGATCTTCACCTCCGAGTTGGGCGAGCCCGCCTTGGGATAGCGGACGGGGACGAGCGCGGGATAGAGCGAGTCCTGGTCGACCAGATAGAACGGCCGGATCGCGGACTGATCGACTCGCCAGAACGCGATCCGCATGCCGTCGGGGCTCCAGCGAAAGGCGTCGCGTAGGTCGAGCTCTTCCTCGTACACCCAGTCGGAGGTGCCGTTGATGACGTTGTCGCCTCCATCCGTCGTGAGCGCTGTCTCCGTCCCGCTCGCGAGGTCGGTCACGTAGATGTTGTTGTCACGTACGAAGGCCACACGGCGCGCGTCGGGTGAGAACTTGGCGAACTGTTGATAGCCGGCCTTCGTACTGACCGGAATCAGCCGGCGGGCGGTGAAGTCCCACACGAAGAAGGTGCCCTTGGTGTTCTGTCGCCACACGCGAGCCGAGTTGGTGAAGATGAGCAGCTTCGTGCCGTCGCCCGAGAAGCGGTACTCTTCGATCGCGATCGGCTTGCGGGCACCGGACGCGGTCAGATCCGCGCCGCGCAGCACCAGCTGCCTCGCGCCGCTGAGCGCGTCGACACGGTACAGGTCCGTGCTGCCGGACGCGTCCGGCTCGACGGTCGTGTACGCCTTGCCGTCCTTCATCCATGCAAGGTCGACGAGATCGCTCGCGAAATCGGGCGAGCTCCAGATGGCGTGGACCGTCAGCGGGAGCGGCGGCGAGGGGGCGGGAACGCTTTGCGCGGCAAGTGATCCCGCGAAGACGAAGACACAGACCAGCCTCGAAACCATGATGGCCACCGGAGGTGTTCAGGGTGTCCCAAACTTAGCCCCCGATGGCCATTTGGCCACGACTCCCTGATTCGGGCCGCATGACGTGTGAGGGCCCTCACGTGTGGTCACGACACGCGCGATCTTGTTGTGCATCGATTCGGCGCACCGGGTGGCCGCTATGAGACAGGAGGAGCGATGACACAGGTGAGTCAACGCGAGCGGGCGGAAGCGTTCCGCCGGCGCCACCGGGAGGGCGGCATCCTCGTCCTCCCCAATGCCTGGGACGTCGTGACGGCGCGAGTGATCGAGCGCGCGGGGTTCGACGCGATCGCGACGTCCAGCGCGGGCGTCGCCTGGGCGCTCGGCTACGCCGACGGCGAACGCATCAGCCGCGGCGAGATGCTCGCCGTGGTGCGGCGCATCGCGTCGAGCGTCCGCGTCCCAGTCACCGCCGACATGGAGGCCGGATACGGTGCGACGCCGGAGGCGGCGGCCGAGACCGCCCGCGGCGTGATCAGCGCCGGGGCCATTGGCCTGAACCTGGAAGACGGGACGAACGACGGACGCCTGTTGGACATCCACCTGCACCAGGACCGCATCCGGGCAATGCGCGAGGCGGGCGCCGCGGCGGGCGTCCCGCTGGTCATCAACGCCCGGACGGACGCCTTCGAGATCGGTAACTGGACACCGGCCGAGCGGCTCACCGTCGCCGTGCGGCGCGGCAACGCGTACCGCGCTGCCGGTGCCGACTGCCTGTTTGTGCCCCATGTGAGCGATGCGGCGACCATCGAGCGGCTCGCCCGCGAGATCGAAGGGCCCGTCAACGTCATCGCGGGCCCCCCCGCCCCGCCGATCCGGGAGCTCGAGCGTCTGGGTGTGCGGCGGGCGAGCCTCGGGCCGCGCGTCGTCCAGGCGGCTCTCGGCCTGGTACGCCGCGCCGTGACGGAGTTGCGGGAGCGCGGAACCTATGATACGATGGGAGAGCTGCTCATTCCGTTCGGCGAGCTGCAGGCGTTGTTGGCGCCGACCCCTTGACGGGATTTCGAACGCAGTGGTATATTTATTCTAGGACGTGAATATTTAGTCCGGTCTGGTTAACCCGTTTGGGTGGCCTCGACATGCTGCGGAACCGTACGCTGAACACCGTCGTGAACCTGAATCCGGCGACTCCCCCCGATGGGAGCGAGCGGCGGGCGTAAGCGTATAGATGACTGAAGCCAAATCCCCCGGCCCGCTCCCAACAGAGCGGGCCTTTCGTTTGTCGGGCCTGGGAGGAGACACGATGGCCGCAGTCGACCGATCGCCGTGGGCTCACCGGCGCACGCGCGACCTCGATCCCTGGCGGGAGCACGACGCCTGTGGCGTCGGCTTCGTGGCGCGCGCGTCCGGCGAGCCCTCCGCCGACATCGCCCGCCTCGCCCTGCAGGCCCTCGCCCGCGTGGCGCACCGCGGCGCCGCGGGGACCGACCGCTCCGGTGACGGCGCGGGGCTCCTCACTCAAATCCCGACACCGTTGTTCCATCGCGAAGCGGGGAGGCTCGGCGTCGTGCTGCAGCCGGGCCAACCCTTCGCGGTCGGGGCCTTCTTCCTGCCCCGCGAGTCGGATGCGCTGGCCCGCGCGACCGCCATCGTCGAGGACGTGTTGCGGGGAGAGGGTCTCCCGGTGCTTGGGTGGCGCGACGTGCCCCTGGACCAGGATGTGCTGGGCGCCGGCGCGCGCGCCTCCTGTCCCACGATCCGCCAGGCGATCGTCGCCGTGCCCGACGACGGGCGCGCCGATGACGCCGCGCGGGAGCGCGCCTTGTATCTGGCGCGCCGGACCATCGAGCGCCGGGTCGCCGCTGCCGGCTCCGGCCTGGACCCGTTCTTCGTCTGCTCGCTGTCGTGTCGCACGCTGGTGTACAAGGCGCTACTGACGGGCACGCAGCTCGGCGGCTTTTTCCCCGATCTCCAGTCACCGGACTTCGCGACAGCGCTCGCGATCTTCCACCAGCGCTACTCGACCAACACAACGTCGAGCTGGCCCCTGGCGCAGCCGTTCCGCATGCTCGCCCACAACGGTGAGATCAACACGCTGTGGGGGAACCGCAATGCCATGGCGGCGCGAGAACCCGTGCTCGCCGCGCCGGTGTGGAGCGACGCCGTGGACCGCCTGACGCCCGTCATCTGGGCCGAGGGCAGCGACTCGGCCAGTCTCGACAACGCACTCGAGCTGTTGGTGCGCTCCGGACGCGATCCGGTCCATGCCCTGATGATGCTGGTCCCAGAGGCCCACGAGGGTGCAGTCGAGATGGAACCCGCGCTCCGGGGCTTTTACGAGTTCCACGAGTGTCTCGTGGAGCCGTGGGACGGACCCGCGGCCCTTGCATTCTCCGATGGCGTGTTCGTCGGCTCAGCCCTCGACCGCAACGGGCTCCGCCCCTGTCGCTACAAGGTCACCCGCGACGGCCTGGTTGTCGCCGGCTCCGAGACGGGACTGGTCGATCTGGATGCCGCAGAGGTCGTAGAGAGCGGCCGGCTCGGCCCGGGCGAGATCCTGGTTGTTGACACCCGTCGCAAGGCGATCCTCCGGAACGCCGAGGCGAAGCGCGAAGTCGCCCGACGCCGCCCCTACGGCCGCTGGGCCGCTCGAGGCATTCGTCCCCTGCGGCCGACGGCGGCCGTACCCGAGGCTCCGCCGGCGACCGATAGCGAGCGCGTCGCCCAGCAGGTCGCTTTCGGCTGGAGCTTCGAGGATCTCCGTTACGTGCTCGAGCCGATGGGCGGCACCGCGCAGGACGCCGTGTGGAGTATGGGGGACGACACCCCCATCCCGCCGCTCGCCCGCGTACCGCCAGGTCTGTACGCGTACATCCGCCAGCGCTTCGCCCAGGTCACGAATCCCGCGATCGATCCCCTGAGGGAGACGCTCGTGATGTCGCTGCGGATGCACCTCGGACGCCGCGGTTCACTCCTGGTCGACCGGCCCGACGGATTGCGGCTCGTGCGGAACGAGCACCCCGTGCTGCTCCCGGAGGAGGTCGCTGCGCTCCGCAGCGGGGTGGGCGCCCAGGTCGTTACGCTCGACACCACATGGGCAGCCGCCGGAGGTCCCGATGCGCTGCGGGCGGCGCTCGACGGGCTGTGCCGGGCGGCGGGCCTGGCAGTGCACGACGGGGCGCGGATCGTGATCCTCAGCGACATCGGAGCCAACCGCGAGCGCGCGCCGGTGCCGGCGCTGTTGGCGGTCGGCGCGGTGCACCAATACCTCCTCCAGGCGGGCGTGCGCACCCGCGTGGGACTGGTCGTCGAGACCGGCGACGCCTGGGACGTGCATCATTTCGCGGCGCTCATCGGCTATGGCGCGGAAGGCGTGCACCCCTGGCTCGCGGTCGAGTCCGTGAAAGCGCACGTGGCGGAAGAGGATGCCCGGACCCGGTTCCGCGCCGCCGCCGAGGCGGGTCTCCGCAAGATCCTCTCGAAGATGGGGATCTCGACGCTGTCGTCCTACTGCGGCGCCCAGATCTTCGAGGCGCTCGGGCTCGGTGCCGAAGTGATCGACCGCTGCTTCACCGGGACCGCGTCGACCATCGGCGGCATCGGCTTCACCGAGATCGCCGAGGATGTGTTGGCGAGGCAGCGAGCGGCGTATCCCCCGGTCGAGCCCGCCGCGGAGCCGGTGCTGCCCGACCACGGGCGGGTGCGCTATCGCCGGGACGGCGAAGATCACGGCTGGTCGCCCCAGCTGGTGCGGGCGATGCACTCCGCGGTCGCGGCGGACACGAAGCAAGCGTACGACACCTTCCGCGACCGGGTGGCAGCCCGCGTGCCGGCGAGCCCGCGGGATCTGCTCGCGTTCCGGGCCGGTACCCCAATCGCGCTCGAGGAGGTCGAGCCCGCGGAGGCGATCCGCCGCCGGTTTATCTCGACCGCGATGTCGCTCGGCGCTCTGTCGCCCGAGGCGCACCGCACGCTCGCCATCGGCATGAACCGGATGGGCGCCCGCTCGAACTCGGGCGAAGGCGGGGAAGACCCGGACACCTACGCCGCGCTCGCCAACGGCGACAGGGCGGACAACCGAATCAAGCAGGTCGCCTCTGGGCGGTTCGGCGTCACGACGCACTATCTGGTGCGCGCCGACGAGCTGGAGATCAAGATCGCGCAGGGCTCCAAGCCCGGCGAAGGCGGCCAGCTCCCCGGGCACAAGGTGACTGCGCTGATCGCGCGGTTGCGCCACTCGGTACCGGGCGTGCCGTTGATCTCGCCGCCGCCGCATCACGACATCTATTCGATCGAGGACTTGGCGCAGCTCATCCACGATCTGAAGCAGGTCAACCCGCGTGCCCGCGTAGGCGTCAAGCTCGTCGCGGAAGCCGGTGTGGGGCGGGTCGCGGCGGGGGTCGCCAAGGCGTACGCCGACTACGTGCTGGTGTCCGGTCACAATGGCGGCACGGGGGCGTCGCCGCTCTCGTCCATCAAGCACGCCGGTTCACCCTGGGAGCTCGGGCTCGCCGAAACGCAGGCGATCCTGATCGAGAACGGCCTGCGTCACCGCATCGAGGTGCGGGTGGACGGCGGCTTCCGCACGGGACGCGACGTCGTGATCGCCGCGTTGCTGGGCGCGGAAAGTTACGGGTTCGGCAGCGCGGCTCTCGTCGCGATCGGCTGCGACATGGCACGCCAGTGTCACCTCAACTCGTGTCCGACCGGGATCGCGACGCAGCGGCCCGAGCTGCGCGCCAAGTTCAAGGGGACGCCAGAGCAGGTGGTCGCGTACTTCACGTGGATCGCCGAGGACGTGCGTCGCATCCTCGCCGAGCTGGGGTGCCGCACGATGGACGAAGCGATCGGCCGGGTGGAGCTGTTGGAGCGGGTCGATCGCCCCGAGGTGCCCCGCGCGCAGATGCTCGACCTCTCCCTGCTCCTGGTGGACCCACGCGGAGGCAGCGAGGCGCCGCGGCGCCGCACGGTGGAGCGGAACGACCGGCCAGGGCCCGAGTCCCTCGACGAAGAGATCCTGCACACGCTCGCCCCCCGGCTCGACGCCGGCCGCCCGTTCGCGGGCGTCTACGACATCGGGAACCACGACCTGACGGTGGGCGCGCGCATCGCGGGCCGGATCGCCGAGCGGGTCGGCAACACGGGTCTGCCAGCGGGCACGGTCCGCCTGCGGTTCCACGGCAGCGCGGGGCAGAGCTTCGGCTCCTTCGCCCTGCCTGGTATGCATCTGGAGCTCGAGGGCGAGGCGAACGACTACGTCGGGAAGGGTCTCACAGGGGGGGAGATCGTGATCCGGCCATTCCGCGGGAGCGCCGCGCGAGCCGATGAGCAGGTGATGCTCGGCAACACGGTTTTGTACGGCGCCACCGCGGGGAAGCTGTTCGCGGCGGGACGCGCGGGGGACCGGTTCGCGGTGCGCAACTCGGGAGCAATCGCGGTGGTCGAAGGGGTTGGCGCCCACTGCTGCGAATACATGACGGCGGGCGTCGTGGTGGTGCTCGGACCGGTAGGCAGAAACTTCGCAGCCGGCATGTCGAACGGCGTCGCCTACGTGCTCGACGAGACCGAGACGTTCTCGGTGCGTTGCAACGGCGACATGGTCGCCGTCCGGCCGCTCGAGCCCGCCGACGAGGAGCCGCTGCTGGAGCTGATCCGCGAGCACTGGGGCAGGACGGGCAGCGGGAAGGCGCGCGGCGTGTTGGATTCGTGGGACCGCTATGGCCCGCTGTTCCGCAAGGTCGTCCCCCACGCGGCGCCTGCTCCCGTCGCGCCGCCCGCGGAGACGACGCCGGTGGCGGTGTAGGCGTCAGTCACGCCGCCGCAGCAGCGGCAGCTCGAGGCTGTCGCGCAGCGCCTGCCAGCTCGCCTCGATGATATTTTCGGAGCACCCCACCGTGCTCCACCGCTCGGTCCCATTGGCAGACTCGAGTAGGACGCGGGGCTTCGCCGCTGTGCCGAGGTGCTCGTCCACGATCCGCACCTTGTAGTCCACGAGCCGCACCTGCGCGAGCTCTGGGTAGTGCGGCAGCAACGCCTTGCGGACCGCGTTGTCGAGCGCGTTCACGGGCCCGGCGCCCTCAGCGGCGGTATGCATCACGTCGCCGTTCACGCGTAACTGGATCATCGCCTGCGCCGTCATGTCGCCCTCGCTGCGCCGCTCGACGATGACCGTGAAGCCGAGCAGCTCGAACGGCGGCCGATAGTCCGGTGAAGCGCGCCGTAACAGCATCTCGAACGAGCCGTCCGCCGCCTCGAACTGCAGCCCCGCGTGCTCCAGCTGTTTGATGCGCTGGAGCACCTCGGTCTCCGGGACGCCGGCCGCGAGACCCAGCGCGTCCGCGCGCAGCCGCACGTTGTGCCGTCCCGAGAGCTCGCTCACCACGACGCGCATCTCGTTACCGACCTGGGCCGGGTCGATGTGCTGATAACTCTCCGCGAGCTTTGCCACGGCCGCGACGTGGATGCCACCCTTATGCGCGAACGCGCTGGCGCCCACGTACGGGGCGTGCGGATCGGGATTAGCGTTCGCAACTGCCGCGACGTAGCGCGCGAGGTCGGTCAAATGCCGCAGCCGCTCGGGGGGCAGCACGGCGACCCCGAGCTTGAGCTGGAGGTTCGCGATCAGGGGAATCAAGTCGAGGTTGCCGCAGCGCTCCCCATAGCCGTTGATCGTCCCCTGCACGTGGTCGCACCCCGCACGCACCGCCGCCAGCGCGTTCGCCACCGCAAGCCCGCCGTCGTTGTGCGGATGGATGCCGAGGGGCGTGTCGACCCGGGACCGGACTTGGCGCACGCGCTGCTCGACGACGTCGGGGAGCTCGCCACCGTTCGTGTCGCACAGCACGAGGCAGTTGGCTCCCGCCTCGGCCGCGGCGCGGAGCGTGGCAAGCGCGTAGTCCTGGTCGAGGCGATAGCCGTCGAAGAAATGCTCCGCGTCGTAGATCACCTCCCGCCCGAGGCCGCGAAAATATCCCACGCTGTCCCCGATCATCCGGAGGTTTTCGTCGCGGGTCGTCTCGAGCACCCGGTCCACGTGCAGCGTCGAGCTCTTCCCCACGAGCGTCACCACCGGCGTCTCGGCGGCCAGCAGGGCGGTAAGATTGAGGTCGTCCTCGCAGGCGCTACCCGCGCGCCGGGTCATCCCGAAGGCCGCGACCTTGGCGTGACGCAGCGGCTCCTTGCGAATCCGGCGGAAGAATTCAGCGTCCTTGGGGTTCGACCCCGGCCAGCCGCCCTCGATGTAATGGATCCCCAGGGCGTCCAGCCGTCGAGCAATTTTCACCTTATCGTCCACCGAGAGCGAAAGGCCCTCCCGCTGCGTGCCGTCCCGCAGGGTCGTGTCGTAGAGGTACAGGGTCATGGGCGCCATTCTCCCCAAAAAGCAGCGCGGCCTCTCGGGATCGAGAGGCCGCGCCGCGCATCAATCGGAGTCGAGAATCCGTCAGCCGAGTGCCGCCACGCCGCCTCTCCGGAGGAGTCGGATCGCGATGGTGCTAATCGGCAGATTCACGTGACGGAAGCTCATGCCTGGGATACTAACCGCGGGGCGGGATGCGTCAATCCCACCGCTTCGGCGCTCAGGAGCTCGCGGACCCGCACCACCTCACCGATCACCACGGTCGCCGGAGGCTCAAGACCCTCCTCCGCAATCCGGTCGGCGAGCGTCGCGAGGGTGGCGACCACCGTCCGCTGAGCCGGGAGCGTACCGCTCGCGATCACGGCGGCGGGGGTGTCGGGATCCGCGCCGTGCGCGAGCAGCCGGGCCGTGATTTCGGGCAAGGCCGAGAGTCCCATCAGCACCACCAGCGTCGGTACCCGAGCGAGCGACTCCCAATCGAGGTTGGACACGCCGTCGCATTCGTGTCCCGTGACCACCGCGAAGGCCGACGCCAGCCGCCGGTGAGTGACGGGAATCCCGGCCGCCGCAGGCACAGCGACCGCGGACGTCACGCCGGGGACGACGTGAAACGGCACGCCCGCGGCATGCAGCGCTTCGCACTCTTCGGCGCCGCGGCCGAACACGAAGGGATCGCCCCCTTTCAGCCGTACGACTGTCAGCCCGCGTCGCGCTCGGTCGACGAGCAGCGCATTGATTTCGTCCTGCGCACGGTCGCCTTTCCCTCCGTGAGGGCGTTTGCCCACGAACACACACTCCGCTCCGGGCGGCGCTTCGGCGACCAGGGATGGAGCAACGAGGCGATCGTACACCAGGACGTCGGCCGATCGCAGGATCTCGAGTCCCCGCGCCGTGATCAGGCCGGGGTCGCCGGGGCCAGCGCCGACCAAATAGACAACACCCGGCTCGCTGTCCGCGAGTGAACTCGCGGCTCGGCACTGCCGCTGAAGCGGCAACTGCAGCGCCCGTTCACGGGCAGTGCCGAGCCGCGGCTTCAGCCGCGACTCTTGAGCCCGGACTTCATCAATTAGCTCATCTATCCGCCCCCGCGCCCCTTCCATGTCGCCCCGGCGCACGAACTCGATCGCGTCCGAGTCCACGATGCGGTACCACAGTGCCGTTCGGGTACGGGCGTCCGGGACCCGAGCTGCGAGGTCGGGCCGCAGCTCCCCAAGGAGGGCGCAGAACCGGGCCTCGGCTCCCCCGATCATGTTGGCGATGCGCCGCCGCAGGCGGGCAGCGAGCGCTGGACTCTTGCCCGAGGTCGAGACCGCGACCGTGATGTCTCCCTCTCGATGAATCGCGGGCGCGATGAAGCTGCAATGCTCGACATCGTCGACGGCGTTCAGCGGCACGCCGGCTCGCTCGGCCTCGGCCCACACAGACGCGTTCACGCCACGATCGTCGGTCGCCGCGATCGCGAGCCAGGCGCCGGCAAGGTCGCCCGCTCGATACGGTCGACGCCGCAGCTCGATGCCGTTTTCGGCCGCGACGGTCGAGAGGCCGACTGTGGTCTCTGGACTCACCACAGTGACGTGCGCGCCTGCCGCGAGCAGGCCGCGCACCTTTTGCTCGGCCACCGCGCCACCGCCGATGACCACGGCGCGACGACCCCGCAGGTTCAAGAAAACCGGGTAGAAGGTCATGGGCCGGCGGGCACCGGGGGGGGAACGCGCACCGCATCGACTCCGACGCGATGGACGAAGTCGCCGAACCGCTCGTGGTCGAGGCGTTCATCGCGATAGCGCTCGAACAGCGGTCGCACGGCGGCGACGAGCCGGTCGCGCGGCACCAGGTCCGCGTACAACGTGCCGAGTCGCGTGCCGAGCATGCTGCCGCCTACGAACACGCCGTACTTGTTCAGCGAGCGACCGACGAACGCGAGGTCGGCTGTGTAGGGGCGGGCGCATCCGTTGGGGCATCCGGTCATGCGGACCGTCAGCGCGGCATCTTCCAGACCCAGTTGCTCCAGCTCGTGCTCCAGCTGCCCGATCACGTCCGGCAGCGCACGCTCCGCTTCGGCGACGGCCAGGCCGCACGTCGGCAGCGCCGGACATGCCATAGACCATCGGCGCACGGGCGTCAATGATGCGTCCCGCGTGATCCCGTGGTCTGCGAGGATGTGCTCCACGAGCGTCACCTGCCGGTTCGGAATGTCGGTCAGGAGCACATTCTGCTGCGGCGTAAATCGCACGCCCGCGTCGACGGTCTCCACCACGCGGCGCAGCCCACTCCGGAGCCGGCGATCCTCGCCGTCCACGACGCGCCCGTTCTCGATGAACACGCCCAGGAACGAGCGCTCGTCTCCTTGCTCGTGCCACCCGAGGTGATCCTCGATGCCCGAGACCTCCACCGCCGTCGCGGGGGCGAGGGGACGTCGAAGCTCCCGTTCCACCTGATCGCGAAACCACCCGAGCCCTTGCTTGTCGAGGAGATATTTGAGCCGGGCGTGGCGCCGATCGGCGCGGTTGCCATGATCGCGCTGCACCTTGACGATCGCTTCCCCAACCTCCACAACCTCCCCCGACCTGACGAATCCCAGCGTGTCCGCGAGCCGCGGATATG
>Ga0209375_1001812_pt1 | contig 15828 bp, 16 predicted proteins | sample GraSoiAngelo_131_FD_185888 | JGI IMG/M metagenome (GOLD analysis project Ga0209375, IMG submission 185888) | Grasslands soil microbial communities from the Angelo Coastal Reserve, California, USA - 14_0929_02_30cm (SPAdes) (version 2) | ecosystem: Environmental > Terrestrial > Soil > Grasslands ... | reverse complement strand
CGTGAACAGGAAAAAGTTATCGCGACTAACGAGGCAAATCTCTACCGCGCTCTGTCGCGCCATCAATTTCTCAAGATGAATAGCGGCATAAACTCCGCCAAAACCACCGCCGAGAATGACGATTCGTTTTCTTCGCGGCTTACGAGTCACCCGGACGATCATTGAGTCTTTCTGTTGCGAAGCAGCCGGTGGAAAGGGTCTAGAATCTTGTCGCAGCCGCCAGACTACTGCGCAGACGATTGTTCCTCGGCTGTGTTTGGGAGCTTCGACTGCGCTACTCTGCTGAACCCAGCCCGGGTTGGCTCTTGCTCAATCGCATCTCGAGCGGCACTGAACTCTTTTACCGCCCTGCCCATACCTCGGGCAAGTTCGGGCAACTTCTTCGCCCCGAACAGCAGCAGGACAATGAGAAGGACCACCATCACGTCGGGTCCCACGAGATTGAAAATACTAGCGATCGTAACAGACATAAAAAATCTCCGGTGTATTTGTTTGGTAAGAAGGTTGTGCTGTGTTCAATCCATTCATACCGATCGGGCGCAGTTATATTCCGAGAAAGTCGCCTTTACGGCGGGTCCTGGATGAGGAGAGGTCGATTTGCCTGCCTTTTTCGAAAAACCGGGGAATAAAAACCGGGTAGTCGCGGTTGTATAAGCGAATGCAACCGGACACCAATAACGGAAAAATCCTTTACCAAAGCGTCAGGACCGAGACGAGGTGGCCTCGTCAAAAAACGTTATGGCTTTACAGTTGAAGGAAGAACATGCTTGCGAGTCCGCAGATTCGGATCCGAAGATTGTGAAGTTCGCAATCGTTAAAAAGCGCCAAGAGGATCACTCTTTGGAAGTGGGACTAGCTTCCTTTGAGGACGCGATCCTGCCGCATCTTGATGCCGCGCACAACTTAGCCAGGTGGCTGCTCCGCAACGAACAGGATGCGCAGGATGTTGTCCAAGAAGCCTATCTGCGTGCGTTCAAATCGTTTGCAGGGTTCCACGGCGGCAATGGCCGGGCCTGGTTGCTGACGATTGTCCGAAATACCTCCTACACGTTGCTCAAAAAGAACCGGGCGGTTGATCTCACGACAACTTTTGATGAAGAAATACACGGGTCCGGCGACGAAGTCGTCAGTCCGGTAACGATTCTCGAGCGGAGTGACAACGCGGAGTTAATCAAAGAGGCGATGGATCACTTGCCTGCGGAATTTCGGGAAATCCTGGCGCTGCGCCACCAGGAGGGTTTGTCTTACAAGGAAATAGCCGAAATCGCGCAAATTCCGCCAGGCACGGTGATGTCGCGGCTGGCTCGTGCGCGCACCAAACTTAGGGAATATTTGGCGGCTCGGATGGGTAAAGAGAAATAGATGAACTGCGAACAATGTAAAAACCTGATGGATGGTTATCTGGATCGTGAACTGGATCCGATCACTAACCAGAAGATCGAACAGCATTTGCGGGACTGTCGCAACTGCGATCAAGCCTACAAAGCGCATGGCTCGCTCGTGCGCGCGATTCGGGATGGAGCCCCTTATTACAAGGCGCCCGCGAAACTGCGCGAGCGAATTCAATCCTCGCTGCGGCAAGAGATTGCCAAAAAGCCGGTTCGAAATGTGGAAGATTCTCCATCGCTGTTTTCAGCGAGACCGCGCTGGACGCGGACCGTTTCTTTCGGAACACCCTGGAGCGGGCTGGCCCTCGCGGCTGCAATCGTGTTCGCCGCGATCATTACTTTTAATTTGATGTCCCGACTGCAGCGGCCAGGCAATGATCAGTTTCTCGCGACGCAGCTCATCGCTAGTCATGCGCGTTCGCTGATGGCAAACCATCTCACCGATGTCGCTTCCTCCGACCAGCACACGGTAAAACCGTGGCTGGACACCAAGCTCGATTTTGCTCCTCCGGTTGTCGATCTTTCCAGTGAGGGATTTCCTCTGATTGGCGGCCGCCTGGATTATTTGGATAACCGGCCAGTGGCGGCGTTGGTTTACGAACGGCGCAAACACTTTATCAACCTGTTTGTTTGGCCAGCGTCATCGGACGCAGCAACAGCTCCGAAAACGATAACACGCCAGGGTTATCAGCTTCTGCACTGGGCGGACTCGGACTTTAATTACTGGGCCGTTTCCGACGTTAACGCTAACGACTTGCAGACTTTTAAACAGCAGTTCGAGACGCGGACGCCGCACCATTAACGGCCCGCTGGTCCCTCGTCACACGATTCCAGGCTAGCCATTCGGCAGAGTCGCGCCCTGCCCTATCGCATCGGAGCGATTCTTTCCGCACGCCACTCCGTTGAGAAAACCGTCTCCTTCAAGCGGGAATATTCGCTCAGCAAATCGGTATGACTTGGTGAAGGCAATTTAAACAAAATGAAAACGAATCACAAAGAGACCCGCAGCTCCGGATCGACGCTTACTCCCCTTCTCCGGTATGTGAACACAAGAAGTTTGGCGATCGCGATGTTCGTTGCCTTGGCAATTCTCGGCACGACGCGCGGCAATGAAATGAAAAAGACGGCGCCGGCGAAGTTCCAAGCGCAAACGGAAGAGCTGTCGCAAGGCTCGTTGGAAGTTTATTCCGCAACTGATGAATTCAAAGACGGGGATGCCCGGTATTTTCCGCACAGCTCTTACGCCATCTACACGACTGACGGAAAGCTCTTGAAGAGTGTTGGAAATCATATTTCACGCACAGATGAAATTCCCGAAATCGTGGCTCTTCCGGTGGGCTCCTACACGGTGGTGGCTCGAGCGGAGAAATACGGATACGTGCACGTGCCGGTCGCTATCAAGGAAGGTCAGCGGACGATTCTCGACTTGGATATCTGGGGAAGTAAGACCTTAGCGCGGTTCGCGCATAGCTGACCAAAGGGGAACACAAACAGCCAAATGTCAGCGCACTCAAAAATCATATGAACTCATTTAACTTAAAATCCGCGCTGCTCGCGAAACATGCGCAACATCCGGTGATCATTCATTTCCCAATCGCACTGTTCATCATCAGTGTAGCGTTTGATTTGCTCTCGATCTGGAGAAGCAACCCCGCGATGGCGAAGGCGGCATACTACAACCTTCTCGCGGCTGCGCTGACAGCGCCAATGGCGATCGCAACCGGATTGGCTGCATGGCAGTGGCAATTGGAAGGCGCGAAGCTTAAAGGAAACTTGCTGTTGCACCTGATCTTCGCCTTGGCTGCAAGCGGAATGATCTGGTTTCTGTGCGGATTGCGCTTTCGTCAGCGGCAGTCCCAACAAACACCGGGCATCTTCTACATTTTTCTCGCGCTTGCCACGGTCCTGTTGATCGCAATCGCCGGACATCTGGGCGGGTTTGTCAGCGGGGTTGAAAGCGGTGCCAATTAATTTCGGGAATAAAACTTCCCGGAATCGGTAAGCACAAGTGGAGGCAACACCAACCAATCAACCTAAAGGAACCAAACATATGTCCGATTATATCTCTCACGACCACGAACACGACGGAGTCGATCGCCGTGGCTTTCTAAAATGCATGGCCTGGGCGGGCACCGGCGTGCTTTGGACAATCAGCGGCGGCGTCCTCGTATCGAAGACCCTGGCGCAGATCGCCAAGGCCGGCGGTTCGCTGCCGACTGCCACTGACCTGAGCTTCCTGCAAATCAGCGACAGTCACATCGGCTTTTCCAAGGATGCCAATAAAGACGTGACCGAAACGTTCAAGGTCGCTCTCGACCGGATCAATGCAATGCCAACGCCGCCGTCGTTTCTCATTCACACCGGAGACATCACGCAACTGTCAAAGCCGGAGGAATTCGACACGTTTGATGAGGTGCTGAAGAGCTGCCGAACCAAAGACGTATTTTTCGTTCCAGGCGAACACGATGTCCTCAATGACGGAGGCAAGTTCTACCGTGAGCGCTATCTGAAGAGTGTCGAAGCGAAGGGATCAGGCTGGTACAGCTTCAACAAGAACGGCGTTCATTTCATCGGGCTGGTCAACGTTTTGAATCTTCAGGCCGGCGGCCTGGGACAGTTGGGCGACGACCAACTCGAATGGCTCGAGGCCGATGTGAAAGGTCTCGGCGCGGACACGCCGATCGTTGTTTTCGCTCATATCCCTCTGTGGGCGGTTTATCCGCAGTGGGGCTGGGGTACGAGCGACAGCGAGCGGGCCTTGGGATATTTGAAACGTTTCGGCTCGGTGACGGTCCTCAACGGACACATCCATCAAGTGCTTCAGAAGGTTGAAGGGAACATGACCTTCCACACCGCGATGTCGACCGCGTTCCCGCAACCCGCGCCTGGAACCGCGCCCTCGCCGGGCCCAATGAAAGTACCAGCCGAAAAACTGCGCAGCATGCTTGGCCTGGCGAACGTTCAGTACATTCAGGGCAAAACCTCTCTCGCCATCATCGACTCAAACCTCAGCTAAGGAAATAGATCTATGTTTACACTTATTAAGACACAAAAGTATTCAGCAATTGTTTTTGCCATCAGCTTCCTGTTCCTGACCAACTTTACTCTCGGCCAGGATCAGAAAGAAGCCTCGGCCGCGAGCCCCGGGCATAATCAAATTGTAATCAAGGACTTTGATTTTAGCCCCAAGACCTTGACGGTGAAATCCGGGGAGAAGATCACGTGGATTAATCGGGACGACGAACCGCACACGGTCGTCAGCGTCGAAAAGCAGTTTAAGAAATCGACTGCGCTCGACACGGATCAAGAATTCACGATCACCGCGGGAGCGCCCGGTACTTACACCTACTTTTGCTCAGTTCATCCCAAAATGACTGGCACAATCGTGGTCGAGAAGTCGTAACGATTGGCCGCAACGCACTAAATCCACGAGCGCCGGCAGCACGAGATTATTTCTCAGCCGGCGCGTCGTCGCGCTTATCGGCCATCTCGGTGGAATACTCAGCGGCGTTGAAACGCCGTAAGTAATAGCGGTCGAGTCGATCTCGAATCGGGGATCGTGCGAGCGCCGCCACATTTCCAAATGGAAATGTGCATGAGAGGCTGTCATCGTGGTGCGGCGCGAAGATGATGTCGATTAGACCCGAAGGCCCCGGCGCAGAGGCGTTCTCGCGGCGCCATGAGTTGATCTTGCTCCTCGCAGTCTGGGCTGTACTCGCGACATCGATTGTTTTGCTGGCGAAACAAAATTTGTCCGTTCCCGGACTTTATTATGACGAAGCGGTCTTCGCCGGACTCGCGAAGGATTTCATCACCGGCCACGTCCATGGGCAGCACATGCCTAACAATGAAGTTTTAGTTTTTCTCGGCCGTCCATTTCCCGTTTTCGTGCAGCCATACCTTGGCGCGTTGAAGAGCTGGATGTTGATGCCCCCTTTCACATTATTTGGAATCAACGTGGCCGTGCTTCGGCTGACAAATCTGTGCTGGGCATCGATCGCCCTGCTTTTGTTTATGCTGGCTACGTGGCGCTGGCTGGGCATCCGCGCGGCACTGATTGCTGGTCCGGTGCTGGCGACCGATCCCGCCTATTTTTTTCTCGGTGTCCTGGACTGGGGCGTCACCGGTCCCAGTTTTATTTGCCGGTGCGCATCCTTTTATCTGATCGTGCGGTGGTGCAGGCAAAAGCGAGCCGCGCAACTTTTCTTCGCCGCTTTTTTTGCCGGACTGGGATTTTTCAATAAGATCGATTTTGCTGTTCTGCTGATCGGCTCCGTCATCGCCGGCACTTTATGTTATGAAAGACTGCTGCGGCGAGCGCTGCGAGGACAGCTGCCAGTTGCTGCATTCGCCTGTCTTGGTTTCCTTTTGGCGGCATCGCCAATCCTCTTCAAGATGCCCGGACTCCTGAGCTACGGACTGTCCGGGAAAGCCTCCAGCGGACCGACTGAGTTTGCCGATAAACTGCACACAATGGTTTCAACCTACGACGGCTCCTATTTTTATCGCCTGATGGATGCCGGCGGCGCTTTTGAGAAAATGTTCCAAGAGGCAACTCAAATACGCTCACTCGCCGGCGTGATTTTCCTGATCGCGAGTAGCGCGTGGCTATTGGCGATGACGGCAAGCCGAAGAAAGAGTCGTGCTCGAGTTGCGCGGTTCCTTTTGTTAGCGGCTGCCTTGATTACGATCGGTGTATTTGTTCTTCCCGGTGCAGTGCGAATTCATCACGCCGTGCTGGTTTTTCCGTTGCCACAAGTCGTGATTGCGGTTGCGATCACCTCCGTTTGGAAATCAAGATCGACATCGAAGCGGCCGCCGGTCGCAGTCCGACCACTCGCGTTACTCGCCATCGCCCTGTTGGTGGCCAGTCAGCTCTGGGTTATTTCAAAAACGCAAACCTTGATCAGGGAAACCGGTGGCCGCGGCCGCTGGAGCGACAGCCTCGATGCCTTTTGCCGAGAACATAGGCATCGCACGGACCTGAAGATCGTGAGCCTCGATTGGGGATTTAACGAACAATTGGCGTTCCTCACCGACGGGCCGAAACTTTACGAGCCAGTTTGGGCACTTGGACACAGCATACCGGCGGGCACGCCACTGGTGAAAAACCCCAGCTCACTCTATTTAGTGCATCCACACGAATACGCGGTCGCGCCGGAAAGCGCTCCTTATTCCTATTTCGCTGAAAATGGCGACGACGATGCCGAAATTCAGCCGTACTTTGACAGGCAAGGCCAAGTCGCCTTCTACACAATCCGCTTTCGCCCGCAATAGCTCAGACTCGACCGGCGATTATCGATCTTGCCAATAGTCAGCGCTTGGATGCCGCGGCGTTGGTGGCCGCAGCAACTTTCCAGGCAGCATGAAATTGTTGATCGATCTGGTCGGCCTCGTACTTGCGTCCCTGCGCATTTAAACAATCGCGCAGTCCGGCAAGCGCACGCGCATTGCGTGGATGTTTCTCAAGGTCGGCACGGAACACTTTTTCTGCTTCAGCAAAGTCTTTATCCTCAAGCAAAACGCGCCCCAAAATCGGCCGCACCGGCGGATACCAGGGCGGTGGCTCGCTGTAATTGAGCGCGTCCTCAGCAGCGACTGACTGCTTCAGAAGATCAATCGCCGCTTTGTCGTCATGTCGGCTGCGGTCTATCTCGGCCGCCAGCAAATTTTCATGAATCTTAAAAACGGCGCCCACATTGTTGAGCATGTCGTACATTTGTTCCGGAGGAATTTTGCCGGCCACCTCACGAAATTGTTTTTGTTCCTTTTCCGCTTCCGCGGTTTTTCCAGTGTTGGCAAAAGCGATGCCGCGGAGCGAATGCCAGACCGCATTTGTAGTAACGAACGACACGTCGGGCGCGGGCAATTTTAAAAGATCATTCCAACGCTCAAAAGCAAAGAGCACGACGATTGGCGTGGGCAGAAAACCTTCGAGCATCGGCATCGCTTTCACACCGGGTGCAACATTCGCAACCAGTTTCGCGGCCGCGTCTTTCGCTTCGGCAAAATTGCCATTCATGCAGGAGGCATACGCGAGAAAGTGAAGGTTGTGGCTGTAATACAGCATGCGGTAAACGCCCTGCTCCTGGGTCTCGCCCAGAAATTTCTTGTCCGCCGCAATAGCGGCCCGGTTGCAATGCGCCGATGCAAAATGGTCGCCGACACGCGCGTAAATGTGGGCGGGCATGTGCGCCAGATGACCTTCGGCCGGAGCTAATTTCTCCAAACGTGCCGCGCTTGGCAGCGCGCGCTCGGGGTGCGGCGACGCTTCAACAGCGTGAATGTAATAATGATTCGCGCCAAGGTGATTCGGGTCATGTTTTAAAACCGACTCGAGGACCCGTACAATTTCTTCGGTGCCTTCGGCGGGTTTCCCGTCCGCCGTCCAAAGTTTCCACGGATTGAGATTCATCGCGCTCTCGGCGTAAAGCGTGACCGCATCGAGATCGTCCGGATAACGTGCGGCTAGCTTGGACATGGCGTCTTTGTAGATGACATCGAGCTGATGCAAATCCGCCTTCGGATCGTTTGAATAGCGGACCGCGACCGCGTCGATATACGCGCGCTCGGATTCGGAAGCATTCGGCTTGAGCGCGACAGCCCGCTGCGCCGCATCGTAGCCAGCCTTCTCGCGCTCAAGATCGACCGGCAAATTGTAATTCGGGCCGAGGGTCAGCGAGACGCCCCACCAAGCCATGGCCAGCTTCGGATCGAGCTCGGCCGCGCGTTGAAACGATTTTCTCGCTTCATCGTGATTGAATCCGAAGACAAGTTTTAATCCTTGATCGAAAAACTGCTGCGCTTGGGAATTTTTCGTCGAGACCGGATGATGAACGTCGCCCAGTCCCGGCAAGAGCTTCGGAGATGAAGCTGGATTGGTTTTCGCAGGCGCGGCCGAAACTGAAATGGCGAGGCCAGTCGCAAGCGTCAGGATGATTCGTTGAATGAACATGTCGATCTGGTGTCCCGTTTCTATTTTCTATCTTCCTCCAGCTTCGCCTTCACAGCCACCTCGATTTCCTGGTAAAGCGCCTGATCGTTCTTCAAAACTTCTTTCGCTGCGTCGCGCCCCTGCGCCAGTTGCGTGCCCTTGTAATTCAACCAGGAGCCACGCTTTTCGATGACCTGTTTTTCGAGAGCGAGATCGAGCAGAGAGCCAGTGGTAGAAATGCCTTCGTTGTACATGATGTCGAACTCAGCTTCGGTGAACGGCGGGGCGACTTTATTCTTCACGACCTTGATGCGCGTGCGATTGCCCATGACGCTCCCGTCAGTCTGTTTGATAGCGCCGATCCGGCGAATGTCGATCCGCACGCTGGCGTAAAATTTTAGCGCTCTTCCGCCCGGGGTTGTCTCCGGATTGCCGAACATGACGCCGATCTTCTCCCGGATCTGGTTTGTAAAAATGCAGGTGGTTCGTGCTTTTGAAATGAGCGAGGTCAGTTTGCGCAACGCCGCGCTCATCAGCCGTGCTTGCGCGCCGACCGTGGTATCGCCGATCTCGCCTTCCAATTCGGCCCGCGTCACCAGCGCCGCAACCGAATCGACCACGATGACATCGAGCGAATTCGAGCGAATCAACGTTTCGCAAATGCGGAGCGCTTCTTCGCCGGAACTTGGCTGCGAAACAAGCAAGTCATCCAGATTCACGCCGAGTGTTTTGGCGTACTGAGGGTCGAGCGCGTGCTCAACGTCGATGAATGCGGCCAGACCGCCGCGCTTCTGCGCTTGCGCTATCACGGTGAGGGTGAGCGTTGTTTTCCCGGAAGATTCCGGTCCGAAAACTTCAACCACGCGACCACGCGGAAATCCGCCTACGCCCAGAGCGCGATCGATCAAAATGTTGCCAGTCGGAATTACATCAATGTCGACGATCTTTTCGGCGCCGAGGCGCATGATCGCGCCTTCACCGTAATCCTTCGCTATTTGCTGGATAGCGAGGTCGAGGTTCTTGTTTCGCGCGGCAGTTAATTTGTCTGCGCCAGTTTTCTCTTCAGTTTTCGTGGCCATATTTTTGGGGGATCTCTCTAAATAAGTCCGCCGCGACAGATTCGCCAAGCAGAAAAGCTAGCGCGCGCGCCGATCCCCTCTGGAAAGCAGTTGCTCAAACCGGGCCCCGCCGAATATTCGTCGCATGACGTCAGAGAAGAAGCATGAACGGTTCATGCGCAGCGCGCTAGCTGAAGCGGGAAAGTCCATCGGGCAAACGAGCCCGAATCCCGCGGTCGGCGCTGTTTTGGTTATTGGGAACCGAATCGTCTCGCGCGGACACCATCGCCGGGCCGGATTTCCTCATGCCGAAATTGAGTGTCTCCGAAGTTTTCGACGGAAGGTCCCAAAAAACGCCACGCTCTATGTCACGTTGGAGCCGTGCTCCACGAGAGGTCGCACTGGGGCCTGCACCGATGAGATCATTCCGGCAGGGGTTAACTCTGTTGTGATTGGCGCGACCGATCCGAACCCGCGCCATCGCGGCCGCGGGATCGAGATTTTGCGTAGCGCCGGGATAGAAGTGAGAGCGGGCGTGCTCGCGGAAGAATGCGCTGCATTGAACGAATCATTTAATAAATGGATCGCGACCGGAATTCCGTTCGTAATTGCAAAATGCGGAATGAGCTTAGACGGCCGCTTGACCCGCCCTGAAAAGGGATCGCGCTGGATCACAAGCCCGACCGCGCGCCGGCACGCGCAGACGCTGCGCGGGGAAACGGACGCGATTTTGATCGGCGCGGAAACGCTGCGGACCGACAATCCGCGTTTAACCGTCCGCGGTCGGCGCCAAGTCCGCCAGCCGGTGCGCGTGGTGATGACTCGTTCCGGTAAACTCCCTCGTAGCGCTCGTTTTTTCACGGACCGCTTTGCTAAAAATAGTTTTGTTTATCGGAATATGCCGCTGGGCGCGATTCTGGCCGAATTAGGACAAAAAAATATAACCAGCGTGGTGATCGAAGGCGGCGGAAACGTCCTCGGTCACGCTTTAGATGAGCGACTGATTGATAAGGTGCAAATTTATGTGGCTCCGATCTTGACCGGAGGGCCAATCGTGGCCTTTGGTGGACGGGGGGCGCCTCGGACACACGAAGGCGCGCATCTTGAGCGGGTAAAGTTTGAAAAGATCGGACCCGATATTTGCGTGACGGGTTACCCGAAATACGATCGCGGCGAGAGAGGGTGAACAAATTGCAAAACTTTTACGTCTACTTCTGGTTCAATAACTGAAGTTTGGGAGGTAACATAAAACATGAAAAAGCTTCTTTTAATCGCGCTCGTGGCGGGTGGATTCGCATTCGCTGCAGCCCCGAGTTCTAATGCTGGTATCGCGATTGGCATCGGAGTCGGATATCCGGGATACGGATATCCTTATTACGGATACGGCTACCCTTATCCGTACTACGGATACGGATACTACCGGCCGTACTACTATGGGCCGTCATTTTATTGGTATCATGGTCATCGCGTCTACTATTCGCGGCATCGACACCATTATCGGCACTGGTAATAACCAAAAACGAAGAGATTTTTGAGGCCGGCGGGTGAAAAGTCCCGCCGGCTTTATTTTTTTGGCGACGTTGAAGCAGCGGGCGCGGATGGCGATTTAACTGACGGCGACGGTTCTTGAAATTCCTTCTTTAAACGTTCCTGTAGCGCCGGCAACTGCTGCTGACGCTTCGCTTCGGTTTCCTGTCGCAGTTCGTACTCAATGCGACGCCTTTCCTGCAGGTAACGTTGCTCAAACTGTTCCCGTTTTTCACCCTCGAGGCGCAAGCCGGAATCACGCAAGGCCGCATCCACTTCCAGTTTTACCCGCGCGCGGTAAGCTTGTTCCCGTTCGCGCAACACCTTTCGCTCCTCCGGACCCATTTTCATCCAACGCTCCGCATTCTTTTGGAATATTTTTCGATCTTCCGGTGGCATCGCGATCCATCGATCGCGCGGATTGTTCAAATTTGGAACATGTCGTGGCGGAGGCATTCTCCGAACATTCGGACGTTGCCCTCCTTGCGGCTGCGCTTGGATCGATTCGGAGCCGATGATCAAAATCGCGCCGGTCGCGATTGCGCCTACAATGTTTGCGTATCGTCGTCCCACAAGCTGGTCTCGTCTGTGGCCAACAATTCGTCCAGATCGGCGACAACGTCATAATCCTGCGGATCGATTTTCACGATCGCGTCCGGCGGACTGTCGGCCGGATTCCGACCGGCGGGCTGATGGACGGCCAGGATTGTCGCTATCACTGCGATCGCCACGCCCGTCGCCAGAACAAGCCTTCGCGGACTAAGCCAACCGCGGAGCCATTCGAAGCGGGCCGAGCGCCCCCGAATTCTCCGAACGACGTTGCGTGCGAAAAAAGGCGAAAGCTCGGCTTTCGGCGCCCGGCCGAGGAGATCCCACAATTGTTGATCGTCTTCGCGTTTCATTTCTTTCGCGGATTAAACAAACCCAAGCTCCGAAAGTTGCGCCGACGCTTCGTGCGACGACGTCTTACACTTCCGGCGCTTCCAAAAATCCTTCCAACTGACGAATGCGGGTAGGATGGCGCATTTTGCGCAGCGCTTTCGCCTCGATCTGGCGAATACGTTCGCGGGTCACGCGAAATTGGCGGCCGACTTCTTCTAACGTCCGACTGTATCCGTCGACCAAACCGAAGCGCTGTTCCAGAACCTGGCGTTCGCGCTCAGTTAGCGTCTCGAGCACATCCTTGATTTTTTCCTTCAGCAACACGATTGCGGTCATGTCGCAGGGGTTTTCAGCGCCCTTATCTTCGATGAAATCGCCGAAATTTGTCTCTTCGCTTTCACCGACGGGCGATTGAAGCGAGATCGGTTGCTGCGCCATCTTCAAAACCGCCCGCACTCGGTCCACCGGCAGCAAAATTTCCTCGGCCACTTCCTCCGGCGTCGGCTCGCGGCCATATTCCTGGACCAATTGCTTTTGCACCCGCATCAATTTGTTGATCGTCTCGATCATGTGCACAGGGATGCGGATCGTGCGTGCCTGATCGGCAATCGAGCGGGTAATGGCCTGGCGAATCCACCAAGTAGCGTAGGTGGAAAATTTATAGCCCCGACGATATTCGAATTTCTCCACCGCTTTCATCAAGCCCATGTTGCCTTCCTGGATCAAATCCAGGAAGGACAAGCCGCGGTTGGTGTATTTTTTAGCAATCGAAATCACGAGTCGCAGATTGGCCTCGACCATTTCAGTCTTGGCTCGTAAGGCTTTCCGCAGCCAGCTTTTCAGAGATTGATATTGCTCCGCGTACTCATCCAGAGAAAGCCAGACTGATTTCTCGAGCTCGCGCGATTTGATCCCGACTGGTGAGTGCGCTCCAGAAGAGCGGCGATGTTTTGCTATTTCACCCTGAACATTCAGGAGCGTCCGATAATGCTCGTCCGCCAGGTGAACGAATTCTTCCGTCACCTTTTGCTTGAAATAAAATTTCGGATAAAGCTGTTGCAGAGAAGCGAGCGTTCGCTGAAACGCCTTCAATCCCTTGGTGTCCTTTTTGGACGAATTGCTCGACAGCTTCGCGTAATTCTGGGTAATGGTGTCGCCTAATTTCTCGACCTGCTTGCACAATCGCGGCAGGATTTTCATGTAACGCTCCCGGCTCTCGATTTTCTTGTCGAGAATGACGCGGTCGAATCGCTCCCGGCCTTCAGTGAGTTTTTGGGCAAGATCGAGATGGGCGCGCGCGGTGAAGCCGAAACGGTTGATGTGCTTTTGCACTATATTTTCGGCTTCCTCGATCCGCTTGGATATTTCCACTTCCTGCTCACGCGTCAGAAGCGGCACCTGACCCATCTGTTTGAGATACATCCGGACCGGATCATCGAGAATATCCAGCTTCGTCTCGGGTTTTTCTTCCTCCTCCTCGTCGAGATCTTTTTTTACTTCTTTATGTCGATCGACGTCGGATGCCTCGATGACGTCGATTTCCATTCGGCGGAGCCGAGTAAGAATGGCGTCCAGCTCGTTCGCATCTGTTATTCCATCTGGAAGCGCCTCGTTCAGGTCATCGAACGTGAGATAACCCTGCTCCTTGGCCAGTTTGATTAGCTCGCGAAGACGGACTTGAATTTCATTCGCCGCGTCAGTTTCCGTTTTCGTTTTGAGTAATACGTCAGCTCCATTTCTTCGCGCGCGGACCAATGATGTGATCCGCTTCGACTTGAATGCTGCGATCCTCGCTTTGTCTTTCAACTGGGGAGTCGAGATTTTCGATGTTCCTCGCCGGCGCGCCCGCTTAAATTTCGGCCGCTTCGCCGATGATCGGCGGAGGCTCTTCCTTGCTTTCGAATGCCTGGCCAAGACTGTGGGTTAAGAGTTGCGGCCTTCGATCAGCGTTCCCATAGATCGACAATCATCGGTCGGGCTCGGGAACAGACGAAAGCCGGGAAATCTGGTGGAGTTGCTCCCGCAGGTCAACAATTTCTTTCTGTAAATTAACGACCTCGCCCGTGGTCAATTGGGGAAGCCGCATTCGCGTTTCGGCAATCTCAAGCTGTCGGCGTAAGGTCGCTTGAATTAGGCCTTTCCACCAGCTCTCAGCCACTTCTATTGCGTTTGCCGGCATCTTTTGCAACAGCCAAGCAGAAACCAGGCCCTCCTCTTCCGCCGTCAATTGGGACATGAAGGAATTGAGAGAAACGGGATCGTCCAGACGCAATTCGCTCTCCAGAATCCGGGCGAGCAATTCCGTGCCGGATATTTGGGGTAAGACTTCACGCCAGTTTTGTTCGAGAAGAAATTTGCGAGCTGCTTCGTCACGTAAAGCGAGAAGACAGAGGACGGCAACATCATGCCGCGGAGGCATCGCAACTGCGGATCGAGCCGGAGCGGATTCGGCGCTGCGTTCAGACCTTGGCCTAGTCATAAGTTTTTCGAACTCAGACGCTGGAACGCTGAGGCGCGCACTCATCTTGTTCAAGACCTGGCCGCGCATGAGCGGATCACGCACCTGCGAAACAGTTTCGGCGAGCTTCCGGGCCAGCTGCATTTTTGCCCCAAGCGAGCTTAGATCGACAACTGCGGCTTCGCGATCGATCCAGTAATCGAAAAAGTCGCGCGCAGATGTTACGCGCTTTTCAAATTCTTCTTTTCCATTCCGTCGAATGAGCGAATCAGGATCCTCGCCCGGTGGCATATCTGCTACCCGGACGATCAGATCATGTTGAAGGAGCGCGTCGAGTGAATGTTCCGCCGCTTTTCGTCCGGCTTGGTCAGCATCGAAACAAAGAACGACCTCGGCAACAAAACGCTTCAGAATTCGAGCCTGATGCTCGGTAAAGGCGGTGCCTTGCGGCGCGACCACATTTTTGATGCCGGCTTCAAACAGAGAGATCAAATCGAGCTGGCCTTCGCACACGATCGCGCAGTTTGCTTCAATCAGCGCCCGTTTGGTTTTATGGAGTCCAAAAAGCACGCGCCCTTTTTGAAAGAGCGGCGTTTCCGGTGAGTTCAAATATTTCGCCACCTGCGGATCGGACTCGAGCAACCGGCCGCTGAAGGCAATCACCTCCCCGACGTCATTACAGATCGGAAATATAATGCGCCCGCGGAACCGATCGTAGACTTCATTGCCGGGCCGTTCTTCATCGCGCGGCTTGACCAGTCCACTTTGCAAGAGCTGACTCCGCGAGTAACCGTGCTCGAGCGCCCATTTCAAAAACGCGTCCCAACTGTCCGGGGCAAAACCGAGCTGCCAATTTTTTGCGATCTGTTTGTCGATTCCACGATTTTTCAAGTAGTCGCGGGCCGCTTCCGCGAACGGCTTCTTCAAGAGATTTTCCTGGAACCATTCGGCGGCCTCGGCATGGAGTTTGAGCAGCGTGCGGCGCGCTTCATGTTGTCGATCTTCGTCCGCGGCCGCGCGTTCTTCGACAATCGGAACGCCAACACGGGCCGCCAATTTTCGCACGGCCGATGGAAAATCGAGGTGCTCGTATTCCATCACGAACCGGAAAACGCTTCCCCCGACGCCGCAGCCAAAGCAATGAAATGTCTGACGCTGCGAATTGACGTGAAACGACGGCGTTTTCTCCTGATGAAAGGGACAAAGCGCCCTAAAATTTGCGCCGGCCCGTTTCAGCGGAAAATACGAGCCGATCACCTCGACGATGTCGTTGGCGGCCGCGATCTGCTCTATGGTTTCTGATGGAATCACTCGCTTTTATTTTTCGCTCGTTTGCTTTCTGAAGCGATGCCAAATTTACTCAGCGTCGGGGCGCTTTCCAAACTATGAAGAAATTATCGATCCTCGTTTTGATCGCGGTCTTGTCTGCGCTGGAAATTGGGCAAGCCCGGGAAGTCATCCATAAAGGCGACGTGGTCGTCGCGCCAATTAGCGGTGAAATTTCGCCTTCGCTTCTCGCTTTTTTGCGTCGCGCCCTCAAGACCGCCGAAACCAGCGGTGCAAGTGCGATCATTTTCGAAA
>Ga0209375_1001808_pt1 | contig 15866 bp, 19 predicted proteins | sample GraSoiAngelo_131_FD_185888 | JGI IMG/M metagenome (GOLD analysis project Ga0209375, IMG submission 185888) | Grasslands soil microbial communities from the Angelo Coastal Reserve, California, USA - 14_0929_02_30cm (SPAdes) (version 2) | ecosystem: Environmental > Terrestrial > Soil > Grasslands ... | reverse complement strand
GGTTGGTCGGTATTGCATTGTTCCTCGTTGCGATGGAAGGAGTGATCTGTGTGCTGATGGCCGCGCCGTTCGCATTGGCGCTCGCGGTGGTGGGAGGAATGATCGGCTACGCGGTCCAAGAGCTGTATTGGCGTCCGAAGCGTACGCCGACAATGCTCTCCATCGTGATTCTGATGATACCCGGGACGTTTGCGATCGAGCGAGGCGCAGGATTGCAGGCACCCACGTTCGAAGTGCGCACCGCAATTGAGGTGAACGCGCCACCGGAAAAAGTATGGAATGAAGTCGTGGCCTTTGCGGAAATCCCGCCGCCGCAGGAGTTGCTGTTTCGAGCAGGAATCGCGTTTCCGATTCGTGCGGAGATCTCCGGGCACGGCGTGGGTGCCGTGCGAAAATGCATTTTTTCGACAGGTCCTTTTGTTGAGCCGATCGAAGTGTGGGACGAGCCGCGTTTGCTGCGATTTGGTGTGACCGCGAATCCTGCGCCGCTGAATGAGCTGACACCTTACGGGCACATCGACGCACCGCACTTGCACGGATACTTCGTCTCCGAGAAGGGGCAGTTCTCGCTGACGGCGCTACCGGGAGGGCGCACTCGCCTGGAAGGTACGACCTGGTATCACAACGCGATGTGGCCTGCAGAGTATTGGCATTTGTGGTCGGATTACATCATTCACAAGATCCATTTCCGTGTGCTGGAACACATTCGCGCCGAAGCGGAGGCTGCGAACCGGTAAGACGGTGCTCTCAACGCAGACAGCGAAGAGTTCGCAGAAACGAAAGAGCCGAGAACAAAGGAGCAGTCCTTGGATCGCGACAAAGAACAAGTCACTGCAGAAGGCGAAAACAGTTCCAATAAGACTGTTGTGATTACGGGCGCGTTCAGCTATACGGGGAAATACGCGACGCGCATTTTGCTCGACCGTGGATACCGAATCCGCACACTGACGTATCACCCGGAACGCGAAAATCCTTTCGGTGACAAGGTTCAAGTTTTTCCTTACAACTTCGACAATCTCGAGCGGCTTACGGAAACACTGCGCGGCGCTTCCGTGTTGATCAACACCTATTGGGTGCGTTTTCCGCGCGGCAGGGCCACGTTTGAAGTCGCCGTACAAAACACGCGCACGTTGATTAGCGCCGCGAAGAGCGCCGGTGTGAGCCGCATCGTCCACGTAAGCATCGCCAACCCATCGCTGGAATCTAACCTCGGCTACTACCGCGGAAAAGCGCAACTGGAGAAGGAGGTTTTCGAGTCCGGTCTTTCTTATTCGATTCTTCGGCCAACCGTCATCTTCGGCCTCGAAGACATTCTCATCAACAACATTGCCTGGTTCGTGCGGCATTTTCCGGCGTTTGCGATTCCCGGCGATGGCCGCTACCGGGTCCGTCCAATCTATGTGGAGGACATGGCGCGGTTGATTACGAACGCCGTCGAGCAAAGAGAGAATGCCGTGCTTAACGCCGTTGGACCGGAGATGTACACGTTCGAGAAACTGGTGAACCTAATTGCCGAGCAATTGCGCCGCCGCGTTCGTCTGGTTCATGTACCGATGCCTTTGGCTTACCTTGCTACGCGCGTGGCGGGCTGGCTTGTCGGAGACGTGGTCCTCACTTGGGAGGAATATAAGGGGCTGATGGATGATCTTCTCGCCCCAGCGGGTCCATCAACGGGCGAAACGCGATTGAGCGAATGGCTGGCCGCGAATCGAGAGCAAGTTGGTCGGCGCTATGCGTCGGAAGTGGCACGCCACTATGCGCGGACAACAAGTGCATCTGAGCGCGAGACGCGCGGCTACGCGAGTGCCGCCGTTGACCGGTGACTCGCTCGCCTATCCCTGAGCTAGGTATTTTTCGAGAGGCTCCCAATAGTTCGTTCTCCACCCTTCGGCGAGGTGCTGCCCATCGCCCTGGGGGAAGCCGGTATGGTCAAAACCGAGTTTGGTGCCCGAGCCTTGCTCGGTGAGATCGAATCGCGCAATCGAGTATTGACCCGCCCCCCAGCTAGCTGCGCGCCAGGCCTGGACAATTCTTTCGTTGGGCACCAGCTCGATGTGCCGGCCCGTGACGTAGCCGCCAAACGCGGAGAAGGCCCCACCCACTTCCGGGCTGATTTCCACGGGCTTGCTTCCCGGCACCATGCCTGCGGCTTGCATGGCCGCGCTGAGCAGCACCACCTTGTTGAATTGTTTGGCGTCCGTTAGCGCGTCATAGACGCGCTTGCGGCTCGCCTTAAAAACGACTTCCTGATGAATGGCTTCACACGTATGAGAAATCTCGTCGGCACCGCCTGCCCATGCTTCGATGGAAGCCAAGGTGAGACAACCGAATACGCTAGTGGCCCCGATGATCACTTGGCGCCGAGTGGCTGCGCTGGCCAATATTGGCAGGTTCTTTCTGTCGTGCATCATTCCCTCCACGATTCGTGACTATTAGCTGCAACTGCGGGCTGCCCGCAGCGCCTGCATGGGAACACGAATCCAAAATATGTTCAAAATAATATTTTGCTAGGCGCACGGAGGCCTCCGGGGCATACTCGGTCGCCAAGCGATCGAGGAGGACCCATGCCCTATCCCGCCGGACACCGCGCAGAAGTAAAGAGAAAAATCATCGACAGCGCGAGGAAACTATTCAATCGATATGGATTCGAGAACGTCTCGCTGCAGCAGATCATGGCGGGAGCGGGGCTGACTCCCGGAGGATTCTACAGTTATTTCAAAAGCAAGAGCGATCTCTATGCGGAGGTCCTGGGATGCTTCTTCACCGATCCCAACTGGAAGAGTTGCTGGGAGGGCGTGCATGTGGATTTGTCCTCCACTGGCGTGGGGCCGCAAGTGGTGCGCGCGTATCTTTCGCGCCAGCATTATGAAGACGTCGAGAACTCGTGCCCCATGGTGGCCTTGCCGACCGACGTGGCGCGCAGCGGGGTCACCGCCAAGCGGGCTTTCGAGACTATATTCAAGGCAATGGTCAGTGTGCTGGAACGCAGCCTGACGGATAAGAAAGGACCTCGACGCACCAAGGCCCAAGCCATCGCCGCGTTGTGCATCGGTGGGATGGTGGTGGCCCGGACCATGGTGGATCGCGAACTTGCAGACGATCTAAGGGGCGGTTGCACCGCCATGGCCCTCAAACTTGGGGGCTGGGAGAAGCACAATGGCCGCGGTATACGCTAAGTGCGACTTTGGGGATGGGAGCTCTCCCCCTAGTTTTTGTGTAAACCCACAATTCTTCCAAGGAACATTCATAGCAGCGTGAACGATTTCGCCAAGGACGATTTGCGGGCATCGAAGATCGACTGGCACGGCGAGAATGACTGGGAAAAGGGGGATCGAGATTCACAATTGTCTTCCCCCTTTGCGGCATTAAGGGCGTTTACCGGCCTGAAAACCGGAGCTAGGGCGCCGCGACCGCGGTGCGGTTACCGGGGACAATTTGAGGCTGGTAGGCAAAGACTTCGCGACTGGCCGAATTTACGTACACCTTAAGCCAGTTCACGTCGTTGGTGCCATTGCTCTGGTTATCGCCGTAGGTTTCGACGCGCGTAAAGTTCTCGAGGCGCCCGCCCTGGTCGTCCAAAAAGGGCTTGTCCACGCGGAAGTAATGCGAGTCGCCGTGAACGTAGGCAACCGGCTTCTCGAAGGCGACGACCTCCGTTCGCAAGGCAAGCAGAAACTGCTGGAAACCGTCGGGCTGGCCATCGGTCTCCGCCAGGGTCTTGGGGTTGCGCAGGGGTCCGCGCGTACCGTCGGTCAGGTCGAAGCCGGGATCGACCTGCGAAATCAACATGATCGCCGCGGAATGACGCTGTTTGGCTTCGGCAAAAGTCTCCAGGAGCCAGGCAATGTCGGCGGCGTTGCGAGCCGCAAATTCAGCGGGATCGGGAGCCGTATCGCACAGATTGTTGCAGGAGCCCTGAATGTTCAGGGTGGCATAAGTGACGCCACCGAGGGTCCACCGGCGATTTTCGACGCAGGGGACACTGCCGCTGACACCGAGGCAAGGAGGAGCCGATTGCACTTCCTGGTGGAGGCGATGCTGCCCGAGCGAGAAAGGATCGCTGAAAAAGACGGCGCGCTCGTGGTCGAGGCGTTCGAGGGAGGAGAATCCGCCATTGGAGGGACGGTCGCAGTCGGTCCAGTCGTTATCGCCGGGCGTGAGGATCGCGGGAGCACGCAACGAATTGAAATATCCCAGAGCTTGCGTGTATAAGGCGTCGCTGCAAGTCGTGGGCGTGGTCGAGTTGGGCGTTCCGTTGCCGGCCTTGAGGTCGCCGTCGTGCACCGTGAAGGCGAGATCTTGTGAGTTCATGTCTGCGATCAGGTTGGGGACGCCGGTGATGGCTTGGACATCGGAGTAGGGTAAGTCGCCCCAGAGGCCGATGGCGTAGCTCGTATTCCCTTCGTTGTTTCCCTGGCTATCGTCAAGCCTTCCGGCACCCATCAGGCCTGCCCCACCTGCGAGCACAAGCAGGGCCAGAGCGTATAAAGGCAATTTCTTCATTTTTTGCCAACCTCTTTCGTGCCGGTGGAACGGATTCGCTTGCTTCGTTAACATGCTGGCATTTCCTCCCGGGCGCATTAGCGCCGCATTGCCGCGAGCGAGACGGACAGGGACACCCTATGACCCGCTCCCGTGGAGGAAGAATCTAGGCGAGTCACCGGCGGATCGGTTTTACAGAACTGTGAATGGCGTGTTTAATCCCAGAGGGCGCCACGGCGGGGAGAGATGAGGACATGATGGATGCAAAGGACTTTCGGCGGATTGCGTTGAGTTTGGAGGGCGCGGAAGAGGGCTCGCATATGGGGGCGGTGGACTTCCGCGTGGACGGGCGGATTTTTGCGACGCTGGCTTCGGTAAAGCAGGGCTACGGGAATCTGATGCTGACGCCGGAGCAGCAGGCGGCGTTCGTCGAGGAACTGCCCGAAGTGTTCCTTCCCGTCCATGGGGGATGGGGAAAGGGGGGAGCGACGCATGTGCGGCTGGCGGTTGTGGGCGAGGGCGTGCTGGAAGGGGCGTTGCGGACGGCGTGGAAGCTGAAGGTGGAGAAGAACGCAAAGGCGGGGAAGAAGGCTAGCCCCAGGACAAAGAGGATGCGAACAAGAAAGACCGGACACAAGAAGCAATGAGGGGTCGGCGTGCCTTTTACAGATGAATGCAGCCGTGAAGAGACGGGAAAAGCAAACAATTAAAATCATCGATAAGTAAAGGAAGATCTGTTAGAACGGTTTGTCATGAAGTCACAGGGCAGAAGGGGTTTGTTCATTTGTGAAATTGTTCTCCTGCTTACTGTTTTCGCCTATTTCTACGGACCGGCCCTCGGGATTTACTATGCGACGAAACGCGCCGTTAAGGATGATCCATCTTTTGCACGTGTCCCTGAACCCCTGCCTACCAACAACATCGCACAAGCTGCGAGCAAGAAGCTCACATTCTTCGACGTGGAGTTTCGTGTGCCCTGGAATGGTGAGGTACAGATAAAACAATGGCAGAGAGTGGTAAGAATTCAATTCATTGACGGACAGTTTGTAATGCTTTTCGACCCTTCTTCTCGGGTCGATAGAATAAAGGTTCTGGCTGAAAATAGCCCGGGCCATGATTCTGAAAGGGTCTTTGGCAGAGAGGCATTGCGCTCTAACTACGCCTTTCTAAGCGCAATACTGAACGTCACTCCCAGGGATATTTCGCCCTGGATGCCCCGAGTTCAACTCGTTCGAAACTCTGTTTTTCTAATGCTTAAGGGAGCAGAGCTAGCTAACACACAGACAGGGCTATTTCGGTTCCAGAATGAAAGAGTGAAGGGTTTTCAGAGAGGCGATCTCGCTAGATCGCCCTCTGTAATCCTTGACGCTTTCGACGACGCCGATCGAGAGTACGAGATCTTTGTGGGGACAACCAAAGACACAAAAGGCCTTGTGAGTCAGGAAGATGTTAATTTGATTTTGTCCACGCTGAAGCCAATACAAGCCAGTTCACGTTGACCAAAAGAGGCAGACCTCATCAGTGACAAACTAAGGGCGGCCTGCCCACCGGATTGGGTTCAGGATTCGGAGAGGATGCGCTTGTAGTAGGACTCGTAGATGGGGATGACGTCGTTGGCGCAGAATTTTTTCTTGGCGTTGATGCGGGCTTTCTTGCCCATTTCGCGGCCGCGGTCGGCGCGGGACAAAATTTCGATGGCGTGGCACGCCGCTTCCTGCACGTCGCCGGGTTCCACCAAATATCCATCCACACCATGCTCGACGACTTCGGGCATGCCGCCGGTGTTTGTGCCGATGACGGGAACTTCGCAGGCCATGGCTTCGAGGGCGGCGAGGCCGAAAGATTCGAGCTGGGAAGGAAGCAGGAAGAGGTCGGCGACCGCGAGCTTGTGATACACGGCATCTTGCTTGCCGAGAAAGAAAACGTCTTTTTGGAGCTTGTTCTTGCGGACGAGGTATTCGGCGGCGCCGCGGTCGGGGCCATCGCCGATGAGGACGAGCTTGGCGGGCATTTTGGCGCGAACGAGAGTGAAAATCTCCACGGTGTCTGTCAGGCGCTTGACGGGACGGAAATTCGAGAGGTGCATGAGAATAGGCTCACCGTTGGGCGCCCATTGCGCCGAGAGGCCTTTGTCGGCGGCGCGGCTGTAGAGATCGCAGTTCACGAAGTTGGGAATAACTTCGATGGGGCGCTTGATGTCGAACTCTTTGAGCGTCTGGCTGAGAAGGTAGCGGGAGATGCAAGTGACGCCGTCGCTTTGCTCGATGGAAAACTTAGTGATGGGGAGATAGCTGCGGTTGCTGCCGACAAGAGTGATGTCCGTGCCGTGCAACGTGGTGATGAAGGGAAGGCGGCGCGGCGCGGCCATCGAGCGCGCAAGCAGGGCACTGACGGAATGAGGAATCGCGTAATGTACGTGGAGAAGGTCGAGCGATTCAGACTCGAAAACTTCGAGCATTTTGGTGGCGAGTGCCAGCGTGTAGGGAGGGTGATCGAACAGGGGATAGGAGACGACTTCCACTTCGTGGAAATGGATGCGCTCGCCGTCGGGATTCAGGCGGATCGGCGGGGCGTAGCTGATGAAATGAATATCGTGGCCGCGGGCGGCAAGCTCGATGCCAAGCTCGGTGGCGACGACGCCGGAGCCGCCGTAGGTGGGGTAGCAGGTGATGCCGATGCGCATAGTTTTAGTTGTCAGTTCTCAGTTTTCAGTTCTCAGTAAATCAGATTCTTTGCGACCCGACGGTCGAGACCTAGAACGAGAATCCGCTAAAACTTGCGAAACAACAAAACTAATTCTCAGTGAGTCAGCAACGCCGAGCGCAGGTACGATACAACAGATTCGTTGGCGGCCACCAAGCCGGGCTAAAGCCCGGCTTCTACAAATGCACAAAAACGACGGGTCTGAGACCCGCCACTACGGGGCAACGGGTTGCAGGGCCTGGTAGCTGAATGCTAGAGTCGCGCGCACCGGGGGGCAGAATCCCGGTGGTGCGGCATCTAATAGACGCTCTTATTTAGACGTTTGGCTGGGGAGAATCGTGACACGACTTTCTGGGAAGGTAGCCCTGATCACCGGCGGAGGTACAGGGATTGGGCGGGCCATCGCGCTGGCATTTGCGCGGGACGGGGCAAGCGTGGCCGTAGCGGGGCGCAGGCTGGATAAGTTGAAAGCAGTTGCCAGAGAGATTGATCAGCAGGGCGGTGCGGCGCTGGCCCTGGAGTGCGACGTGACGCGCGCAAAGGATGCGGAACGGGTGGTGCGCGAGACGGCCAAGAAATTCGGAACGCTGAACGTGTTGGTGAACAATGCGGGCACGCTAAGCGTTTCGACCGTGGACAGCATCAGCGACGAAGACTGGGACCGGGTGATGACGGTGAACGTGAAGGGGCCGTTTCTGATGTCGCGGGCGGCGCTGAAAGAGTTTCGCAAGGCCGGTGGCGGAGCCATTGTAAATATCGGGTCCGTGCTCGGGCTGGTGGCGATGAAGGATCGCGCGGCGTACTGCGCCTCGAAAGGTGGCGTGACCATGCTGACGAAGGCGATGGCTCTGGATCATGCGCACGAGAATGTGCGCGTGAATTGCATTTGCCCGTCCATTGTCGAGACAGAGTTGGTGAAGGGGTTGTTTGACGACAGCGAGCAGGGGAAGCGACTGAAGCAATCAAGGATGGGGACGATTCCGCTGGGACGCTTTGGGAAGCCGAGGGACGTGGCGGAGCTGGCGGTGTTCCTGGCTTCGGAGGAATCGTCGTGGCTGACAGGCACGGCGATACCGCTGGATGGGGGGCTGACAGCGTTCTGAGTTTTCAGTGGTCAGTTGTCAGTCTTCAGTAAAAACAAGAATTGAGAAGAGGAAGCGAGGTTGGTCAGAGCTCATCGTCGAATTCTTCAGACGGAGCAATGTGTCGACTGACTCGTTTTCGACGATTCTTTCCTCTTTCTTTTTACGGGAAACTGAGGACGGAGCACCGAAAGAGCCTCCGATGGGAAACGAATGAAAGTCAAAGCCAAGCAATCGACGGAAGAACGGTGGGCAACGGAACTGGTGCGCGAGCGGATGAAAGAAAGCCAGGCGATTGTGCATCTTGGCTTCGACGTGGAAAAGGTCGAGAAGGGGCGGGCCATTTTTCAGTTGGATGTACGTGCACACCATAAGCAGCTTCATGGCGTCGTGCACGGGGGGATTCTGGCGGCGCTGGCGGACACTACGGCGGCGATCGCAGCGTACACCGCAGTGCCGAGGGGAACGGAAATCGCTACGGTGGAGCTGAAGATCAATTACCTGGAGCCGGTGCCGGGCGGGCGCATAAGAGCGGACGCACATGTGTTGCGTGCCGGAAGGAATTTTGTTGTGGCCGAGTGCGAGATCTGGAATGAGGATAAGTCACTGGCAGCAAAGGCGCTGCTCACGTTCGGAGCAGCCGCCGGACACTCGATCCAGGAATAGAAAAATTACTCTTCCCCGCCTTGCGCGGATTCCTCTCCGTCCTTGTACACGTACTTAATGACCCGCTTGAAAATGAGCAGGTTCGGGCTGCCTTGGCGTGTGAGCTTGATGCAATCGCGGTCATACCACTCAACGGTCCCGCGAAGGACCTCGCCGTCTTCCAGAACAACGGCCATCGGCGTGTGAGACTGCATCTGCTTGACCCAGTAAAAATTCTCGGCGTGGGTGATTTCCGGTGGTGCCGGTTTTTTACTTGGTACTGGGCCATTGTGCGGAGGGCGGGGGGCGCTTGGCTCCTTGATGTCCGCAAACCCCGGACGAAACATGCGACGATTCACCATGACTGCTCCTTTTAGAACACCTCAGGGGTGGAGTGACTGTTCTTAAGATGCGCGGGCAGCGCGTTAGGTTTCAGTCTAGCGGTTCCAAATCGCACAGGCCAGACTTTATTCGCAAAAACATTAAAGGCAAGGCGCGGAACCGCCCGAAGACATGGGCGCAAGGGAGGCCGCGAGGGCATCGAGGCCGAGCTGGCGATTCAAGTTGCGGCGCGCACCGGCGTAAAGCTCGTCAAAACCGGCGATAGCGCGAAGAACCCACGCAGAATCGACGGATTTGCTGAGCAATTCCAGCTCTTTGGCGAGATTCGTGTTGCGGAGAACAGGTTCCTTCATTTTGGACGTGAGCTCGAGCAGATCGCTGAGCAATCCGTAAAAGACCCCAAGCTGATCCTCAAAGGAAGACTCGCGGTCCTTGGCGAGAGCGGAAGTATCGGCGAACAATTGGGCGAACCCTTGACCGTGGGCGGCGCGCTCCAGGATGCGGAGGGCATTCTTGCGGTTCTGGGCGGCTGCGGCAACGTCCATTTCGATGGCCAAGCCGGGGCTGCCTTCGGCCAGTTGGGCGGCGAGCTTAACGTCCGCAGGCTTGCGAGCGGTTTTTTCCTTGAGGATTTTCTCCACAGCGGCCTGGGGAAGCGGCGCAAAGTGGAACTGCAGGCAGCGCGAAACAATGGTCGGCAGAAGCGCGTATGGCGAACGAGCGGTAAGGATCAGAGTGGCCGAGCCGGGGGGCTCCTCGAGGATTTTCAGGAACACGTTGGCAACGTTCCAGTGCATGGTTTCCGCGCCGTCGAGGACGAACACGCGGCGGCGGCCCATTGGCTGAAAATACGCGGCGCGCTGAACCGCGCGCAACTGGCCGATGCGCAGCATGGGCCGCGCGACGGGGCTTTTGAGGCGAACGGGATCGGGAACGAGCGCCCAGACATCAGGGTGCGACTGAAGGATCAACGGAATGCGCTCGACAGTGGCGGCGTCGGCGCTCTCGCCACGTTCGACAAGACCCTGTTCGATGAGCTTTTGTGGATCGGCCAGCAGGGAAATGCGCTGGCAAGTGGCGCACTCGCCGCAAGAGTCGTCGGTCAGGCGTTCACAGTTGGCGGCCTGCGCGAACATGCGCGCAAGCGTGAATTTACCGACGCCACGAGGGCCGGTAAAGAGCAAGGCCTGCGGGACGCGCCCGGTGCGGAGAGTGCCGCGGAGCGCCGCGACGATGCGTTCGTTGCCAAGAAATTCGGAGAAGCCCATCAGCGGCTGCCCGGACCGGCGTTCTGAAATACTTGTGTGGAAATGACGGGGTTTACCGAGGCGAGAACATCCTGGGCAATCTCCTTTGGTGCGCGCATCGCGGCTTGAGCGGCGTCGAAGCACTCGATAGTGACCCAGGGAGACTCGCGCGCGAGCAGGTCATAGATGCCAGCCGCAAGTTCCAGGTGGCGCAGGCTGGCTTCCAGGATGTCTTGCTTGGCGGAGGTGTACGCCCGCTCCGATTTCTTGGCCACGAGCGCCTGAGCTTCGCGCGGAGGCACGCGCAAGTAGATGATGCGGTCTTCGCGCGGGAGGCCATAGATGCCGTACTCCAGGTGCTCGATCCAGCGGCGAAAATCAGCTTGCTTGTCGGGGGGGACGCGCGCGGTCTGGTGCGCGAGGTTCGACCCGATGTAGCGGTCCACCAGAACAATTTGGCCGTTGTTGAGGGCAGCTTCGAGCTTAGGCTTGGCTTCGAAGCGGTCGCCGGCGTAAAGGAGAGCGGTGAAGTGTGGATCGACGGCTTCCAGCGGGCCAATATCGCCATTCAAAAATTGCCCGACCATCTTGCCGAACCAGGACTCGTACTGCGGGAACCCTGTGGAATAAACGGAATGCCCGCCGCCCGCGGCCAGGAGATTGTGAAGCAAATCCATCTGCGTGCGCTTGCCGCTGCCGTCGATGCCTTCGAAGGCGATGAGCCTGCCGAGAGGGCGTTTGTTGACTTGTGCCTTCACTTCCGCCTCGTTGAGATGGCAACCGAGTCCCTCGGTTGTCTGCGAGCAGTCTAACTGCTGTGGTTCTGCGCTGCAACGCCGCGCATGTTAGGATTCGAATTTGAACATGGCGCAAACTTCGATTCGACAAAACTTGCTTCAGATCCAGGAGAGGATTGCCAATGCCGCGAATCGCACGGGACGGCGCATCGAAGACATCACGCTCATCGGCGTGTCGAAAACCCATCCTGCAATCACCATCCAGGAAGCCTTTCAGGCAGGGGTACGGCACTTTGGCGAAAACCGGGTGCAAGAGTGGGAAGTAAAACGCGTAGGCACCAACAATTTGGCCGCGACGTGGCACTTGATCGGTCATTTGCAGGGCAACAAGGCGGCCAAGGCGGCCAAGTTGTTTCACTGCGTGGATTCCGTCGATGATTTTGCCCTGGCGCAAAAGCTGGACCGGGCAAGAGCGGAAGCGAGCGTCCCTGCCAAGCTGCGCGTGCTGATCGAAGTGCGAGTGGCTAAGGAAGAAACGAAGAGCGGTGTGGAAATCGCCGCGCTTCCGCAGTTGGCCGAAGAAATCGCCACGCTGCCGCATTTGGAGCTCGCTGGACTGATGTGCATTCCTCCTTACTTGTTGGAGGCAGAACAGGTACGACCCTATTTTCGCCGTTTGCGGGAGTTGCGCGAGGAGTTGCAGACCAAGCTGGGCTTGCCGCTGCCCGTTTTGTCGATGGGCATGTCCCACGATTTCGAAGTGGCCATCGAAGAAGATGCAACCGAAGTCCGCGTGGGGACGGCGCTGTTCGGAACGCGCGCAATGAAATAGGGAGTGCAGCAGGGGGCGGGATGCTGGAGATTCAAGAACGGGACGGTGTAGCGATTTTTGCAGTGCGCGTGCAGCCGCGGGCGAGCAAGGATGAAATCGCCGGTGAGATGGGCGGCGCTTTAAAAGTGCGGCTGCAAGCTCCGGCGGTGGAAGACCGCGCGAATGAAGCTCTCGTGGAATTCCTGGCGCAACTTTTGAAAACGCCGAAGACGGCTGTTAGAATTCTCAGCGGCGATCGAAGCCGCATGAAACGCATTGAGATTCGTGGAGTGACGCAACAACGGATCCAGGCGCTGCTGGCCGTGGAAGCCTGAGAAGACTGTTGATTCATGTTGTGTGATGAGAGCGTGCCCGCCATGGGGCGGGCCAGCCCCATGGAGCGTATTCAACAATGACTGCGAACATTCAAGGAATTCAAGCTGATTTGCGCGGCGCCAAGCTCGATGGCTGGCTGTTTTACGATTTTCGCGGGCGCGACCCCATCGCACAACACATTTTGAATCTGCCCAACGGAATGCGAACGCGCCGCTGGTATTACTTCGTCCCGGCCAAGGGCGACCCGAAGAAACTGGTGCACAAGATCGAAGCGGAGTCGCTCGCAGCGCTGCCGGGCGACACGCTGTATTACGCGGGGCAACACGAGCTGCACAAGAATCTCAAGAAAATGCTGGGACGGGCGAAAAAAGTGGCCATGCAATATTCGCCGAAGAATGAAATCCCCTACGTGGCTATGGTGGACGCGGGAACCGTGGAACTGGTGCGGGGCGCAGGGCCCAAAGTGGTGAGTTCCGCGGACCTGGTACAGAAATACGAAGCCTGCTGGAGCGCGGAGCAAACGGAGTCGCACTTTTCGGCGGGGGTGATTATTGACCGCATCGTGAGCGGTGCTTTTGAACATGCAGCGAAGTGCGTGCGCGAAAAGATAGCGCTGACGGAATACGATTTGAAACAGTGGATCCTGAAGGAGTTTGAAGCGGCGGGAATTTGGGCGGAAGAAGGTCCGGACATCGCCGTGAACGCGCACGCGAGCGATCCTCATTATGGTCCCACGGCGGAGTCAGCAACGCCGATCGGTGAAGGCGATCTGTTACTTCTGGACGTTTGGGGCAAGAAGAAAACGCCCGGAAGCGTTTATTATGATGTGACCTGGATGAGCTACTTGGGAGCGAAGGTTCCGGAAAAGTATGCGAAGGTTTTTACCGTGGTGCGCGAAGCACGCGACAAGGCGGTGGACTTGATTCGCACTCATGTCGCCAAGGGGAAACCACTGCAAGGCTGGCAGGTGGATCAAGCAGCGCGCCGCGTCATAGAAAAAGCCGGATACGGCAAATATTTCTTTCATCGCACCGGCCACAGCATCGGAGAAAAGGTTCACGGAAACGGCGCGAACATGGATGGCTTGGAAACACACGACGCGCGACACTTGATCCCTCACACGTGCAATTCCGTGGAACCCGGAATTTATTTGCCGGAGTTTGGCGTGCGCACCGAAGTGAATGTTTACATTGATGAAGACGAAGCGCGCGTGACCGGTGCCGTGCAGGACGAGATTTTGGCGCTGCTGTCATAGTTCCAGCAGAGAAGGAAGCCATGGCCGAAGGCGAAACTTCAGCGGTAGCTCCAGCGCGGGATTCGAAAAGCGAGACGATGGCTTTCGTTGTGGCCGCGGCCGGCTGGCTGGTACCGGGACTTGGGCATGCGCTGCTGAAAATGTGGGGCCGCGCCGTGGTTTGTTTTCTCACCGTCGGTGTCCTGGTGATGGTCGGAGCGGGGATGCGAGGAAACCTTTTCACCTCAAGAGGGAATGACGCATTCGATTCTCTTGGATACATTGCGGATCTGGGCACGGGGAGTTTTTATTTGGTGGCCCGATCGCTTGAAGCGGACGGTCCTGATGTGTCGCACGCCGATGGCGATTACGGGACAAGATTTCTTGCCACCGCCGGAGTGTTCAATTTGTTGGCGGCCCTGCACGCCTACGAAGCAGCGCGAGGCCGCAAGGCATGATGGCCCACCTGCCGTCGATCGCATTGAAGCTCAGCCATTTGCAAGCTTTGGTGCTCTTTGCCTTGGTGATTGCGATTGCCTTCGGATTCCTGGGACGGCGCCAGCCCATCGAGCGCCTGAAATACATCCTCTGGACTCTGCTTCTTTTTCTGTTGATTGGCGTGGGAATAGGCTGGGCGATGTATCCCTTCTCGCACTGAACGTCGCGTCGTTGCTAGATTCCTGATTTCCTGGCTGAAGAGCGAATTCTTGATGCCGCACACTGACTCGCCTTGGATGCTTATGGCTCTGAATGAGTCACTAGCGATTCGCCGGATGAATTGACACTGTTTTTCAGCGGATGCTATTGTCGTTAAGCAGGCCGAGGTAGCTGAGTGGTAGATCAGTTGATTCGTAATCAAAATTTCCTCTAACGCAGGAAAACGTTCCCTAACTAAAACGGCGCGAGCTCGTCCACGCATGAAGGGTCAACGCGAGGAATTCCGGGAACGACGGACCTCGACCTGAAAACTGGCAAGCTCCTCGATCCCCATTTCCCAATCGGCATCCAATGCTCAGCACTTGCGCCCCCCTGCTAGCCCTTGGTAGCGGGGAAGTGAAGACCGAAACAGTCTACTCGGGTCGCAAGAGGTCGGCGTCATTATGTAACTCTCGGCCAGATCGGCAGTAGAATCTACTTGCCATGGCTGCTGAAGTGAAGCTCGAGCTGATCATTGAAGCCCTCGAAATGGCCGACGATTCGGTCTCATCCTATCTGGACGTAGAAACAAGCGAAGTGCGTTCGATCACGGAAGAGGAGTTCGAACTAGCAGAGGATCCACAGACAGTCATCGAAGAATTGCCAGACTGGCAACGTGAGTCGGTCAAAATCGCGCGGAGCATTCAGGAAGAGGAGGGCAAGCGATACCTGACGCTACCTGACAAGTTCGACGTCCACGAGTGGGCCATCATGGATCGCTTCTCCGAAACGTTGAAAGACGCACGGTTGCGGAATGATTTCCATGACGGCATTCGCGGTGCAGGTGCCTTCCGCCTTTTCAAATGCCTACTTACTGAATACAACTTGTGGGACGCTTGGAATCGGTTCAAGCAAGTCGAACTTCGGCAGATGGCCATCCAATGGTGCGAAGAGAACGGCATTACCTTCCGTCAGCTTTAACCGAGATGGAAGAGGGAAGAGCAGCGATACACGTCCGGTGAGACTAGATACAATCGCATGAGCTTACCGCACAGTCTCAGCAGAGGGAACTTGAGGCATTTAGTTGCGGTCTGATCTGGCGGGGAACGCTGAGTCAGGGACAGGCCGCTCTGCTACAATAAAGGTACAGCATGGTAGATTCTCTCGACTCGGGAGGTAGAGCGATGAGTGTGTTGCGTTCCCAACCGATGGCTGAACAGGGAAAAAGAGCCCGTGCTTGGCGCGAGCGGCTCGTTGAGAACGCTGTGGCCAATGTCCGCCTCGAAGGACTGGAACCTAGTCCGAAGGCGCTGGAGATTTGGCAAAGCTACATTGAGGGTGAAGTCTCCGTTGAACAAGCCGGGGAACTGATTCGAGCGCTCCCGACAGGTGTGTAGTTTCCTCGATGAGTTCCGACCTGTACGTTTATCCGGGTACGACGGTCCTGAAAAACATTCCTGGGATTCGTAATCAGGAAATACTAGACCACTTTGAAGCGGACCGAATGGGACAACGGTCCTTAGAGCTTATAGAACGTCCGCTATCTGGGCTCTTCGATATTGAACACCTGCAAGGAGTTCACCGTTACCTGTTCCAAGATGTCTACGAATG
>Ga0209375_1001807_pt1 | contig 15867 bp, 10 predicted proteins | sample GraSoiAngelo_131_FD_185888 | JGI IMG/M metagenome (GOLD analysis project Ga0209375, IMG submission 185888) | Grasslands soil microbial communities from the Angelo Coastal Reserve, California, USA - 14_0929_02_30cm (SPAdes) (version 2) | ecosystem: Environmental > Terrestrial > Soil > Grasslands ... | reverse complement strand
TGGAATCGGGCGGTGCTCAACTCGGCGATGAAAAGAATCCAGGCGTAGAGCATTCCGAACCCGGCGACCCCCGCCCGGCCGCGACGCCGCAAGAGCAGGAATCCGAGCGCGCCGAAAGCGACGAAAGCCGAGACCTTGAGAACAATCCAGCCCCCCGACCAGGTCTGGAGAAAATCAACCCTGATGTCGATCGACATCGCCCCCGTATCGGGCCAGAGCCACAATGCAAGGTACTTGAAGAACAAGCCTGCCTGAGTGACTGCGCTCATCGACCAGGAGAAATCCGCCACTGCGTGCCCGAAGACGCCCTCGAGCTGATTGGCGACGGCACCGAAATCCGGCTCGTACGTCCTGCCGATCAGCCAACGGCTGAGCAGTGTCACAAAAATCGCCGCGGGCGCACAGGCCGACAAGTAGATCGCGGTATGGCGAACTGAGAAGCGCCGTTCCGCGCCGACCAGCAACACGGTGAACGCCGCCGCCGCCGGCAGCAGGATGCTGTGCTCCTTCGAAAGGACCGCCACGCTGTACATCAGCGCCGCCGATACGGCATCGGCGTGCCGGCCCCGCACAAGCCCCCGCACGAAGAACACGATCGACAGCAGCGAAAACAGTGTGGCGATGACGATGGTCCGCTGGACCAGGTATCCCGCTCCATACACAGCCACCGGATGAATCGCGAAGAGGGCTGCGCCGATGAACGCCCACGTCGTGGCGTTCGCACCCGACGCGGATTCCGGGCGGTTCGCCGGCAGCCGCAGCAGATCGTGGATGAGTTTGTAAATCGCCAACGCGCAGGCGATATGGAAGGCGAGGCTTACTATCCGGTGGGCGACCATGCCCCCGATCTCCACCTCCGTGACGGCGAGCGAGAAGTACGGAGGAAGCCTCAGCCCGAGGCCGAACGGGTGCGTGGCATAGTAGGAAAAGTTCTGTCCCGAGAAAAACACCCAGTCGTCGAAGACCCGCGGGCTTCCCAGAAAAGGCCAGTAAAGACCGCAGGCGAGCCCCGCGATGAGGCCTGCGGCGATCCAGTGCCGGGACCGCCCGACGATGCTTGCGAACATGGGAAAAAAAAAGGTACCCCGAAGGGTACCTTTTCTCACTGCGAAGTTGCGCTTAGCCGCGGCAGGAGCCGGGCAGGAACTTCTGGTTCAGGTTCGTGCCGTCAGTGGAGTTGCCACAACGCCAGCCGAAGACCGTGTTTCCGCCCACATCGGTAGAGCTCATCGCCTGCACCCCCGCACCACCGGGATTTTTCAGCGGGACCAGGGTGACCACCGTGTCGTTGATGGGCGGGGTAATGGTGGTAGCAAAGCCCTGTATCGTCACCAAGACCCTGCCGTTGGCGTCGGTTTGAATCAATTTCACGTACTTCGAGGCTCCGCCGGTCGTGGCGCTTGTGACTTCGCAGCCCCAGAAGTTGGGCAGAGGCGCGCTGGTGGCACTCTGGAAGACCTCGGTGATCGAGGTGCGGCATGCGCTCGCAGCCAAGATCACTTCGGATATCTTCGCCCGGTTGCTGTAGTCCTGATACGCCGGCAGTGCTACCGCGGCCAGAATGCCGATGATCGCAACCACGATCATCAACTCGATCAAGGTAAAGCCCTTCTGAATCGCTCTCATGGATAACTCCCTTCTCAACACGCCCCTATGGCGCTTGGGTGGGTAGGAGCAAGTCGCATGCCGTCTTTGGAGCTGTGGACTTACTGTATTGTTTCTATGACATTTTACGTCATTTCTTGAGTGTGAGCCGACACGGAAAAAAACGCCTTCGATCTAAAATGCGGCACAGTCTGACGCTGAACGTCACCGCAGCGCCACGCCGCATTGAGCCGTCGCAGCGTCACTTCGCCACCTCGGCCAGGAAGTTTTCCAAGGCGCGTATCGGCGCCCTATCCTCGAAAAGAACGTGGCGTTCCGCTGCGATGCGCTTGCGGGTGCGCTCGCGATATTCACCGTCGCGGATGAGTTTGACCGCGAGCGCGATGTAATCTTCCTCCGATCCGGCGACCAGCTCCTGCAATCCCATCCGCTTCAGGATACCGCTCGCCAGCCTGCCGCGTAGAAACCGCCCTTCCCGAGTCACGATCGGGATGCCGCGCTCAACCGCTTGCATCGCGGTGTTGAAGCCGGAGAAGCCGATGGTGTCCAGGAAAACATCGGCACGATCGAGCAGTCCGTCAAACGCGGGGCCGCTCAGCCAGGGAATGAAGATCACGTGATCGTCGATGTTCAGGCCGTATCGGATGAAAACGGCTTCGAGTCGCTGCCGCAATTTTTCCGCCAGAATACTCACCTCCGGTATGAAGAAAATGAACTGGCACCGGCCCAAGCTGCGGGCGATTTCGGCAAAAACCCAATCGTGTTGAGGTGCGTATTTGAACGGCATGCCGGGGCACAGGAAAAGCGGAGACCGGGGGTCTATGCCCAATTCGTCCAGGTCGAGACGGATGGCTTCATTCCCCCAAGCCCGGTAGAAACACCCCAGATTGGGCAAGGTGATGAGCCGTTCCGTGTAGTTCACCTGCGCGTCGGGAGGCTCCATTTCTTCCGCGGACAGGTAGTAATCGATCGTCGGCAGCCCGGTCGTCTCGGGATGTCCCCACGTCGCCACCTGCACCGGCGCTAAGCGCAGGCTGGCGAGCTTTATCGACAGCGGATCCATCCCGATCTCCGGATAGATCAGCACGTCCAGCTGCCGGTCGATGATGTCCTGCACCCACTGCCGCAGAGGTCTTGCCCCTTGCTCGAAATGCGCTGCGGAAGACTTCGCAAACAGGGTCTCCCGGTCTTGACGAGCGCCGAAATAAAACGCGTAAAGCGCGAAGCGCTCGCGGCCGATTTTCTCGAACCAGCCCTTGACGATTGCGTTCCAAACCGAGTGGTTCCAGAAGTATTGCGAGGGGACGCCGATACGGATCACGCCGTCGGAGCTGCGCCTTCCGGGAACGACAAAGCCCTGCCGCCCGAACCACTCGCCCATCAGCCGCGCGCAGAGATCTCCGTAGCGCTTCAGCAGACTGCGGTTGTTTTCTTCCTGATACGCCAGCGGAAACGGTTGCTGGACGCCCACCGCCCTGAAACCTTCCGCGCTCCGAGTCCCGTCAAACCAGCGTTCCAGCTCATCCAGCTGCCCGGCGAAGGCGGTTCTGCAGCTCGCGGGATCGGCGTCCGTCCCATACATTTTGGGTACTTGCGACATCGCAAGCGCCCAGCGCGCCTCGACGTACTCGGGATCGAGCGAGAGCGCCTTCTTGTTGCAGGCTAGCCCTTCGTACAATCGGCCCTGGTTTCTGAAAACGTGACCCAGGCCGTAATGCGCTTCGGGGAGGTCCGGCCGCAGCGCAAGGACCTTCTCGTAGCAAGAAATCGCTTCATTCAGTCTGTTTTGATCCCGCATAACATCCGCGAGGTTGTAATGAGCTTCGAGCAGGTCGGGGTCGAGCACGAGCGCCTTCCGGTAGCAGGCAATCGCCTGATCCGGCTTGCCCTGGACATTGAGCACGTTGCCCAGGTTGACATATGCCGGGGAAAAGTCGGGAACCAGAGACAAGGCTTTTTCGTAACTGGCGACGGCTTCATCCCATAGGGATTGATCTTTGTAGGAATTCCCCTGATCAAAGTGCCATTCGCAAGATTCGCGCTCAAGCGTCGGCGCCCTGTCATCGTGGACGGCGGCTTTACCGACATTGTTCTCAGCCTTAAGGACATCCTGCAGCCCGGCGCGTGCCGCAGGAGCATTGGGCGCGAGAGCCAGGGCCCGCTTGTAGCAAGCGAGGGCGCGATCCAGCCTACCCTGCGCCCTGAGGGCGGCACCCAGATTGACGAGCGCGTCGACGTAATCCGGTTCGAGCGCCAGAGCGTTCAGGTAGGAAACGACGGCTTCGTTGAGCTTTCCTTGCGCCCCTAGCGTATTGCCGAGATTGTTGTGTGCAGGCGCATTCGAAGGATTGCGCGAGAGAGCGCGCGATATCAGCTCAGCGGCCCGTCCATGTTCGCCCCGCTGATGGGAGATGACGCCCAAGAAGTGCAGCGCATCGATGTTGTCCGGATCGACCGCCAGCATTCCACGGTAAGCGGCCTCCGCCTCCGACAGACGCCCTGCCTGATGGTGTTGCAGGGCTGCGTCCAGCTCGCCTGAGACGGAGACGGGTGGATCTTCGCCCGCGCCCGAAGGGCCCAGAATCGGGGGCTTTTCCACTGCCCCCTTACGGGCCCCGAAAAGCCGTCTGAGCATACGTTCAACGACCCGGTTCCCGAGGAGGCCCCGATTTGAGCGCAACCAGCGCGATCAGCTCGTAAGTCCAGGTTTCGACGAACGCCTTGGGGTATCCAGCCTCCTTCAGCGCCCATCGGAACTGGTTGCCCAAGCGCGCCTTCTTATAGATATTGAGCTTGTGGGTACGCGCGAATTGCTCGGCGCGGGAGAAGACCGCGTGGTACGTATTTCTCAGCCGCTTGGATGCTCTCTCATCGTGCGCGTCCAGACCTGCGGGGGGCGCGCGCTTGACAAGTTCCGCGACGATCGAAAGCGCAAACTCATCGATCTCCTCCGTATCGAACCACTGAAAAATTGCCATCATCGATGGAATCCAAAAGGGCCGCCAACCCCGGCACTCGATGTCGCGTTAAGCGGGGTCACGCGGCAAATCCGGGTATTTTTCTTTCGTCGACCTCGTCGATCTGATCGGGGTCGAGAAATTGCTCGGCGTAACGCAGATAGATCTTCTTGCGAACGAATATGTCGAACAAGTCCGGGTCGATATGCCCGTTCAGCCTGAAGTTCCCGAGAATCTTGAGCGATTCGGAAAGCGTCTTGCCGCGCTTGTAAGGTCTGTCCTTGGCGGTCAGCGCCTCGAAAATATCCGCGATCCCCATGACCCTTGCCTGCACCGACATCTGCTCCCGCTTCAGTCCACGAGGATAACCCTTCCCGTCCATGCGCTCGTGGTGACCCCCGGCGTACTCCGGTACGTGACTCAGATGCTTCGGCCACGGCAGCGCTTCCAGCATCTTGATGGTCGCAACGATATGGTGATTGATCATCTCTCGCTCCTCGTTGTTGAGCGTACCCCGGGAGATCGTAAGATTCTTGATTTCATCATCGGTGAGGAAATCCGCCGTCCCTCCTGAAACGTCGATCCACTTGTACCCGGTGCCGATCCGGTTCACTCTTTCCCGCTCTTCAGGGGCCATAGCCTCACCGCCGACATTGGCTTGACGCAGAAATTCGCGATCGCCTTCGACCTGGCGCAACCTGTCCCGCAACGTCTGATCGATTTGGGCCAGCCGCTTGCGCGCAGCTACCTCATCCAGCGCCGATTCGCCAAGGAGCTTGAGCTTCTCCTTCAACGAGGCGATTTCCAGATCGCGTTTCAGCACTTCGAACCGCGTGTCGACGAGATTGATGCGGTCGAAGATTGTTTCCAGTTTGGTCGCCTTGTCCACGACGTGCACCGGCGTCGTAACTTTCCCGCAGTCATGCAGCATGCCCGCAATCTTGAGTTCGTAACGGTCCTTCTCGCTCATGTTGAAGTTTCCGAGCGGTCCTTCAGTCGTCTCATTGACGGCTTCGGCAAGCATCATGGTGAGCACCGGGACACGCTGGCAGTGTCCGCCGGTATACTTGGACTTCTCGTCGATCGCGGTGTTGATGAGCTCGATGAAAGACTCGAACAGCTCCTCCAATTGATTGATGAGGTTCCGATTGGTGAGCGCGATGGCGGCCTGAGATGCAAGCGATTCCGCCAGGCGCTGGTCCGAATGCGAAAAAGGCCCGATCTCGCTCGTCACCAGATCCATGCTGTTGATAAGCTGAAGGACGCCGATTATCTCGCTCTCGTGATTCTTCATCGGCACCGTGAGGAATGCTTTCGAGCGGTACCCGGTCTTCTTGTCGAAATTGCGCGTTCCGGAGAAATCGAAACCCTCTTCGGAATACGCATCGGCGATATTCACCGTTTTGCCGGTCAAGGCGGTGTAAGCGGCGACCATCTGGTTGTTGGGTGTTCCGTCCTTTCCGTAGAGGTGCACCGGATAGAACGGAATCGGGTTGCCGGTGGTGCCGCCCATCGCGATACCCATAGCCTCGTTTCGCATGATCGCAAACCTGAGCTGTGGTCCTTCGTCGGAGGGCTCCAGCACGTACAAGGTGCCGCCGGCGGCGCGCGTGACCGCCTTCGCCGCAAGGAGGATCTTCTCGAGCAGGTGGTCGATGTCCTTTTCCTGCGACAGCGCCGCGCCTATCTCGTTGAGTTGCTCGAGGCGGCGAAAAAGATCTTCAACGGTCTCCAAGAGCAATCCCCCGGTCTGGGCGGCAGCCGGCGTGGAGCGAGCCGCTACTTGATACAGACCGCGCGCACCTGCGGCATATCGGTAATTCCCTGTAGTACCTTTTCGATCCCGTCCATCTTCAAGGTTCGCATGCCTTCCTCGAGACTGACAGCGAGGATTTCCGCGACACGCGCGTGCTCCTGGATAAGCCTCTTGAGAGTGTCGGAAGCGATCAGCAGTTCATGGAGGCCGACTCGGCCTTTGTAGCCGGAATTGCCGCAGGCTTCGCAGCCCTTGGCCCGATAGAGGGTAAAGTGACCTTTGTCGCCGGCGTAGCTTCTCGCCAAATCCCTGTAGACGTTCTCATAAGCAGACTTGGCGTCCTTCTTGAACGATCCGGTGTTGAGCAGCTCGGAGCAGTATTCCTGGAGCATGTGCTTCATCTCGTCGGCGCCCGGCGCGTAAGCCTGCTTGCATTTGCCGCACAGACGCTTGGCCAGCCGCTGCGCTAGGATCCCGAGCAGCGCGTCGGCAAAGTTGAACGGGTCCATGCCCATGTCGAGCAGCCGGGTGATCGACTCCGGAGCGCTGTTCGTGTGCAAGGTGGCGAACACGAGGTGGCCCGTCAGCGACGCTTCTATACCCGTGGAGGTTGTCTCCTTGTCGCGCATCTCGCCGACCATGATGATGTCCGGATCCGCCCGCAGGAACGATTTCATCACGACTGCGAAATCGAGGCCGGCTTTCTTGTTGACCTGGACCTGACGCAGGCCCTTCTGCGTGATTTCGACCGGATCCTCTGCCGTCCAGATCTTGGTATCAGAGGTATTGAGAAACCCGAGAACCGAGTGGAGCGTCGTCGTCTTCCCCGAGCCCGTCGGACCGCAGCAAAAGAACAGCCCGTAAGGCTTGCTCACCGTTTCCTTGAGCTTCGGCAGATTGGAAGGCGAAAGGCCGAGCTTGTCCAGGGGGATGGGCTCCCCTGCCGAGAGAATACGCATGACGATGTCCTCGACGCCGCCTTGAGAGGGAATCGTCGCCACGCGCAGCTCGATGTCGAGCGGTCCGAATTTCTTGAATTTTATTTTCCCGTCCTGCGGCTTGCGCTTCTCGGAAATGTCGAGGTCGCACATGATCTTGATGCGCGCCACCATGGCGTTTCGGTAGGAACCCGGGACCTCGATGTAAGGAACCAGCGTTCCGTCCTTCCTCAACCGGATCTCGGTCTTGCCTTTGCCGGGGTAGGGCTCAATGTGGATGTCCGATGCTCCCTGGTTGTACGCATCGATGATGATTTTGTTGACTAGCTTGACCAACTCGTTGTCGGCTGCTGCGGACACATCGTCGTCCCCGGCCATCTCGGCGGGGACCTCGTCCTCCTCGAGGCCCGAGAGCATGTCGCCGATATCGCCGGTGTCGGCCGCCTCCGCACCGTAGAACGCCTTGAGCGTTTCCCTGAACTCTTTGAGAGTCGTAACTCGATACGCGAGCTTGCGCGCCGCAAAGACGTTCTGGACGATTCTGGAACTCTTCACCCTTTCGGGGTCAAGGCAAAGGATGACCAAACCTTCTTTCGCCTCCTCGATCGGTACCCACTGGTTGGATTCGACGTAATCGCGCTTCAGGTTTTTCAGCAGATCCATCGGTTTGATGCGGTCGGGCTTGAACGGTTCGTACGGCACCCCGAAAAACTTCGCGAGGGCTGCGCCGATCGCGGGAATCTTGACCTGGAACTCCTCGATCAGCACCGTTTCGACGTCGACAGCCTTCTTGCGCGCCGACCGGGCCGCGAGCTCGAACTCGGCCGCCGAGATCACGGCATCGCTCACCAGAAAGTCGTACTTCGTCTTGAGGACCTGCGGCTTCTGGCGTTGCTTGAGTGCGATGGCCAGCGTCTGGCAGAGCTCCGCAACCCCCTCCTCGGCAAGCTGTCCGAACGGCACGCCGGCTCTGTTGTTGATCAACTGGACCACGCCGACGAGTTCGCTGCTGCCGGGCTCCGCGACGGGCGCGACCAGCATTTGCTTGGTGCGATACCCGGTGCGCTTGTCGACTTCCTGCAGGAAGCGCAGGTTCGCGTTATGCGACTTGAGCTCGCGCTCGTCGTAGACGTCCTTCAGGTTGAGCATCCTCTTCGATAATCCGACGTAGCCTGCAATCGAGTGTTCGGCGATCGGCAGTTTCAGGTCCTTGAAGGAGTTGAGGCCGGTCTTGACCTTGGAAACGATGGTCTGTTTGTCCTCTCCCACGGTATAGATCGTCAGCCGGTCGGCGTTGAAGAGGGTACAAATGTCGGCGCTGACTTCCAGCATGATTTCGTCCACGTTGCTCGTGGCGTGGATCTTGTTGGTGACGGTCTGGAGATTCTTCTGAAACGTCAGCCTGCTGTTGACGTCAGAGGCCGCGCCCGGATGCGTTTGCAATACCGCGCTCATAGGCAATCCACCTTAAGGTTCATCAGGCCGAAATATCCCGATAATCAATTACTTTACCACTGTTCAGCCCCGGCGGCTGACCCGGGCGAGGGCGTTTTCCACACACCGGCCGCGAAATGCCCAAAGCGAGGCTTGTCCAGTCCCTCACGCTCCGCCTTTCGTCTCCCCCCAGAGCCCGCCCGCAAGCACGAACGCACGGTACCCGCGCTGAGCGAGGAGAAATGCCGCGGCGGCGCTGCGTCGCCCGCTCTGGCAATAGAGCACGTACTCTTTCCCTTTGTCCAGCACGCCAAAAGCGTTGCGGATTTCCGAAAGGGGAATATTGATGGCACCCGCGAGCTTGTCATATTGATATTCCGAAGGGTAACGCACGTCGACCCATTGGGCTCCCCTTGCGATCTTGTCGCGCGCCTCCTCCGCCGACAGGCGGTGCAGCAGCGGTTCCCGGAGGAGCTCGGCAAAGTCCTTCCGGGATAGCCGCAGGAGAGCGCCGTCTGTCTTCATCGTAACGGTGGCGTTGCGCCTGGCTTCCGACACCAGCGCTTCCTCGCCGAACGCGTCGCCGCTTTTCAGATCGGCGAGCAGCATCGAGACTCCTCCGACCGTCCGTTCGACCTTGCACCGGCCGGTTTCGATCACGAAGTAGAAATCCCCTTCAGCGCCCTCGCGGATCACCGCATCGCCCTTCTTGACGTCGATGCGCTCAAAGCGGCGCAGCAGCTCGTTGATGTGAGCCGGCGGCAGTCGCGAGAACTCGCCGTATTTGAGGCTGCTTACGCTGAACATTCCGGACATCAGGGTCCAGCTGGCGGGCAAACTCCCCTCGTCTCCGGCTTTCTTCTGTTTTTCCGAGCGGTCGGCGGATACGGCTTCATCCCAAGTAGCCATGACGTCGAGCAGATCGTCGTCGATGCGCATCAGCTCGACGTCGGTGATCGCCTTGACGCTGGTGAAAACCTCGCCCCGCCGGCCCAGTGGATATCGTGAACGCTCGGAGCCCGCTACCAGCACTTTCGAAGAACCATCCGGATAGGTAAGGACGAGCTCTCCCCGCAGGAGATAAACCGCCTGGCCCACGATCCCGCGCACGAGAAAGGGATTCGAATTCTTGCGCGCGGTCTCTACGTGACAAAGATCGACGAGTTCGTGGAGCCTTGCTTCGGGAAGCGAAGCGACAGGTTCAAGAGTCTTCAGCGTTTCGATGCGTACTCTGTTTGCGCACATCGCGCGTTCCTCGCTCACCGCGGGCGGTTCCGCGTCTTCCCCTCAAAATTCGAAAACTTGATTGTTTTGCAGCATGCGCGGCCGGTATTGACCGGCGTCCTCCTCGATTTCCTGCATCGTGAGCTCGATTTCGCCGGGCTTCAGATGCGTGATATAGATCTCCGCGCTACGTTCGAGTTTTGCGAGCTCTTCGGCGAGCATGCTCGGACAAAGGTGCTTCGAAATGACCGCCAACCCCCTTTCCCGGTTGCAAAAAGCGGTCTCGATAATCAGATACCTCAGGTTGGAGATCTTGTTGACCACCGCCCAAAGAGGGTCGTTGGTTGTCGTGTCGCCGGTAAACACCAAGCTCTCCCTGCCGGAATCGAGGTGATAGCCAACTGCAGGCACGACATGATTTGCCGGTAGCACGGTGAGCTTGCGCTTTTTCAGCTCGACCGTATCACCGACCTGGATCTCGCGGTATCGAAGGAAGGGTTTCTCGGGACTCGGGATCTGGGCGAAATCGGGCCAGATGCTCCAGTTGAAGATGTGATTGCGCAGGATCTCCAGCGTTGCCGGAACGGCCCAAAGCGTGAGCGGCTGGTCGCGCATCCCTCCGACAGTATCGACCATGAACGGGATGCTCGCGACGTGATCGAGGTGCGAGTGCGTGAGAAAGATGTGATCGATGAGAGAGAGCTCGGTGAGCGAAAGGTCGATGACCCCCGTCCCGGCGTCGATGAGAATGTCGTTGTCGAGCAGCATCGACGTGGTGCGCAAGTGCCGGCCTCCTATCCCGCCGCTGCACCCCAGGATTCGCAGCTTCATGGAACGGGGCCCATCGCTATTTCTCGTCGAACACGGTCACGCCGGTCCATTCGGGTGGCGGCGGGCTTCGGCGCTTTCCGGCCACTTCGTTCGCGTACAACTCGTAGAGAGCGCACCCGGGGTTCATGCGCTGCAGGTTTAAGAGGCTCACTTCCACCTGATCCCACTGCCGGGAACGGTAAGACCTGATCGTATGGTGCCAGAGCTTGAGCTCGTCCAGAACCTTTTTCTCGACCTCGGCCTCCAGGCCCATTGGCTCGTAGATCGTGATTGCCTCGTCCTTGCCCTTGACCTTGATCTTGTCGATCTCCTTGAAAACCACGTCCTTCACAAGCGCCCGGGTCCTCTCCCCGACGAGTATCCCCACGCCGTAGTACTTGGTGCGTCCTTCCAGCCGGGAAGCGACGTTTACGGCATCTCCCATGGCGGTGTACGCCATGCGTTGTCTCGATCCCATGTCCCCAACCCGCACGTTTCCAGAGTTGACGCCGATGCCGATTTTGAGGTTCGGCCAGCCGCGCGCGGTGAATTTTTTATTCAGCTTATCGCACTCGCGCAGCATCTCCAGTGCCGCAAGAACGCCGTTGCGCGGGTGATCCTTGTCTTCCACCGGAGCATTCCAGAAAGCCATGATCGCGTCGCCTATGTACTTGTCGAGCGTGCCGCGGTATTTGCCCCGGATGATATTGCTCATGTCCGTGAGGTACTCGTTGATGTATTCGCGCAGGTGCTCGGGACTGAGTGCCTCCGATATGCTGGTGAAGCCGCGCACATCGGAAAATAGTATCGTGAGGTCGGCACTCTTCGGGGCCATGGTGTACTGCTCGGGGTCCTCCGCCATGATGCCCACGAGCTCGGGAGGCACATATTGCCCGAAAAGCTCCGCGAGCTGGCGTTTCGAGCGCGTCTCGACGAAGTATCCGTAAGCCATGTTGACCGTGTACAGGGTCACTGTCATGAGCACCGAGGCGGCAAGCGGCAGCACCAAGTCCGCAAAGGACCACAACCACAAGTCCAGCAGCGTGATGAGCGTCATCCCGGTCACCGTAGCGACGGTGGCCCAAAGCGGCGCGAGCATCGGGATGAGCAAGGTGAGCACGATACCGCCGGTGACGAGCAGCAACAGCTCCGCTCCGAGCATGTAAGGCGGCTTGTGCTTCAGTTTGCCGTCGAGTATCCCGGCGATGAGGTTGGCGTGAATCTCGACCCCGGGATAGACTTTGTCGACCGGGGCCGAGCGAAGGTCGAACAGAGAAGGCGTCGACGTACCGATTAGAGCAATCCTGCCTTTCGCCCTTTCCACCGGAACTTTGTCAGACCAGATGTCGGCGAGCGAAATATACGGAAAGCTACCGCGCGGACCACGATAGGGCACGAGTGCGGCAACCTCGTCGTCGACCGGGATCCTGAGCTGTCCGACTTCCAGCCACTCCAACCCCGTGTAGCTTCCCCTGATAAAGGGCTCCGGTGCATTGCCTGTAAGGACCTTCGGGAGAGCGAGCGCCGTCTTGTTGTTGCGTACGGCATCCTGCATCCCCAAGTACAGTCGCACGATCGCGAGAGAGAATGCTTCGTAATACCCGCCCTTGTATTCCATCAGCGTCGGCACACGCCGCGACACGCCGTCATCATCCACCAGCGAGTTGAAATGCCCGGCGTTGGCTGCGCTCGCTTGAAGCTCAGGCAGGTTGGCGCCGTAGCCTTTCCAAATTGCAAAGTGGATTCTCTTGTTGCCAAAAGTACCGGGGGGAAGCACCGGTTCCGGTAGAGCCCCGCTCTCCACTGCATCCTCGTTGCCGTTGAAATAGTAGCCGAGAACCACCGGACGGCCGCGGAGAAACTTCGTGAAGCTCGCATCGTGGTCGAGCTCCGGGCGCAGTTCCTTCAGGGCCGACTGGAACGGGCCCACGTCCTTCAGCCGGGTCCTGGCCAGCTTCTCGAGCACCGGCAGGCCCGAGCTCTCGTCGGGCTCGGCAAACACGACGTCCAAGCCGACTATGAGCACGCCGTATTTGTCGAAGAGCTTTTGCATCAGGGCAGTGATCTTGTCGCGGCCCCAGGGCCAGCGACCGAGCGCGCGGGAATCTAGGCTGCGCTCGTCGATATCGAGGATGACGATGCGGTCATCGGGCGTCCCCGGCATGGTCAGCCGGAGCCGGTAATCGTAGATGATGTTGTCGAGCTGATTGATGAAGCCGATGCGGTAGCTCTTGTAGGCATTTCCTACGACGTGGCCTACGAATACCAGAACTACCAGCAGGCCGAGCGCGATCCGAACGATGTGCTGCTTCAGTCTTCCTCCCCGGGTCGGTTCTGAAGAGCCGAGGCTCAGGTCTTGAGGAAGAATTCCATCTTGACCCCGGCGAGTTCGATCACGTCATGGTCGTTCAAGGAGTGCGCCTGGGCGTCGAGGGTCTTGCCGTTCACCACCGGAAAGCTTACCCCCTCTACGTGGGTGATGAAAAAGCCCTGGGGCCGGCGCGTGATAACGGCCACCTGGACGCCGGGTTTGCCGAGTGTCGTGAGCGGTTTGGTGAGATCGAGCTCCTTGCCGGCATTGGCCCCGGAGAGAAGCTGCAGCGCCCCATTTTTTTGAGGCACGGCTGCCGGCTTGGGCGGCGCGACGGGCGCGGCGGTCGCACTCTGGCCCGCGACGGTGTCGCTGAAATTTCTTGCGCCTCCCGCAGCCGCTGCCGCCACAGGGGCCGCCACAGGAGCCGCAGCAGCGGCGGGCGCGGGGGTAGCGGCTTTCACCGAACCGGGGCGGAGCACCATGGTCTTTTCGAAATCCGCCGCCTTGGCTTGCCCCGCCACGGCTTCATTCACGTACTTCAGTTTGTATTTGCCAAGCTCGATGATGTCGTTGTTCTGCAGGAAGTGCTTCTTGATCGGCTGTCCGTTGACCACGGTGCCGTTGGTGCTGCCGAGATCCTCGAGAAACGAGTCCTGCAGGATGGTGACGATGACGGCATGTTCCCCGCTCACTGCCAGATTGTCGATCTGGATGTCGTTGTGCGGCTTGCGGCCGATGGTGGTACGTTCCTTGGTCAGGGCAATCTCCTTGAGGACCAAGCCGTCCATACTGAGTATCAGCTTCGCCATAGCAGTATCCCTCTGCTCAAACTATTTCAAGCTATTTGAACCAGCTCATCATCTTGCCCACGATGCTGCGCGGCGCGGGGTAGTCCCGCAGCACCCGGACCAGGATTACCGAAATATTGTCTCGGCCCCCGTTGTCATTGGCCGTTTGCACCAAGTGCTGCGCACATAGTTTCAAGTTGGAGCTGAGCGTCTGCAGCGCGAGGCCGATGTCGTCGTCGCTCACCATATCACAAAGGCCGTCCGAACAGAGCAGATAAATGTCTTCCGGCTGCGTCTCGTAGTCGTGGATCTCCGCTTCGACGATCGGATCGATACCGAGCGCGCGCGTAACCAGATTCTTGTTCTGGGACTGTCGGGCCTGTTGCGGTGTGATCACGCCGCTGTCGATCTGCTCCTGGAGAAGCGAATGATCTTTGGTCACCTGCCGGAGCTCGCCGCCGCGCAGCCGGTACATTCGCGAATCCCCGATGTGCGCGACGGTCATCTTGTTGTCGTAGAACAGGGCGACGACCAGAGTCGTCCCCATGCCGGCATACTGAGGCTGGCTCTGTGCGGCCTGGTAGATCGACGTGTTCGCCTTGGCGATCTGCTCGTGCAACAGCTGATGCGCGACGAGCTGGCCGCTGTGTGCGTCGATCTCGTATGGAACTCTCTTCTCCAGCAGCTGCTGCAGCTCGGTAATGATCACCGTCGTGGCCATGCCGCTTGCCACCTCGCCCGCGTTGTATCCCCCCATGCCGTCGGCCAGCACGACGAGGCCCTGGTCCCCGTCCGACGCGATCGAGTCTTCGTTATGCGACCTGACCATTCCGGGATCGGTACAACTCGCGACTGCAAGCGCTCCCGACAAAGTCATGATGCTTCGACGAAAGTCACAGGCTGATGTCGACGCCGGCGCCGACCGCTGCAGCGGAAGGACCGCCCACAGTAGCTCGCAACGCATCCGCGAATTCCTCGCCCGTCTGGTAACGCTCGCCCGCGTCCTTGGCCATCGCCTTGTCCAGGAAGGCGACCAGCGCCGGCGGCAGGGTCGGGTGGTACTGCAGGATATCCGGCGCATGTTCATTGGCGATCCTGTACATGAGTTGCGCCATCGAATCTCCCTCGAAGGGTAGTTTGCCGCAAACAAGCTGATACAGGCTTATCGCCAGCGAGAACAGATCGCTGCGCCCGTCGATCTTCTTGCCCTGGAGCTGTTCCGGCGACATGTAGGACGGCGTACCGAGCACCATTCCGGTTTTTGTCTTGGACGAATCCGTGATGCGGGCAATTCCGAAATCGGTCACCTTGACGGCGTCGCTTTGAGGCTCGTACATGACGTTGGCCGGCTTCACGTCTCGGTGCACCACATTCTGCCTGTGCGCGTAGCCGAGCGCGTCGGCCACCCTCGCCACGATCGAGATGACCTTGTCGGGCGAGAGGGTGCTGCCTGGTTTGGTAAACGGAACCAGATCCTGACCCTTCAGGAGTTCCATCGCGATGTAGCACAGGTCGTGCTCTTCGCCGGCGTCGAAGATAGTCACGATGTTCGGGTGGCTCAGACGCCCCGCGGTCTCGGCTTCGCGAAAAAAGCGCTCCTTGACCTCGACGAGCTCGTCCGCCTCGAATTCCTGCGAAAGCGCCATGGTCTTGATCGCCACGACGCGTCCGATTTTCGGATCCTTGCCGAGATACACGGTACCCATTGCGCCCTTGCCGAGCTCTTTTTCCACTCGGTAGCGACCGAGCATCGGCTTCTCGGCGCCCCCGCCGAGCGCGAGGGTTCCGCCGGGGTGGGTCTGCGCGCCGCCGAGAACAAGGGTTTCCGACATCTGCTTGGCGCGCGACAACCTCGCTTCGAGGTCGCGGAACTTCGGGTTGTAGTCGGCCATGTAGCGGAATACGGATTCGGCCTTGTTGAACTGGCGCTTGCGCTCGAAGTCGAGGGCTAGGTTGTACAGGTTGTCCAGCACCGCGTCGGACATCGGCACTTGGCGGAACTTGTCCCAGGCGAGGTCGAGCTGCCCCTGCGCCTGGTAGG
>Ga0209375_1001797_pt1 | contig 15933 bp, 24 predicted proteins | sample GraSoiAngelo_131_FD_185888 | JGI IMG/M metagenome (GOLD analysis project Ga0209375, IMG submission 185888) | Grasslands soil microbial communities from the Angelo Coastal Reserve, California, USA - 14_0929_02_30cm (SPAdes) (version 2) | ecosystem: Environmental > Terrestrial > Soil > Grasslands ... | reverse complement strand
GCTTCTCATCCTGCTCGTCGAGGCGCTTGACGAGCACGCGGTCATGGAGCGGGCGCAGCGTCGTCTTCATTGCGTGAGCCATCGTGGTTGCTTGAGCCATCGTGGGTGCCTCCCTCGTCCAGGTGGTGTGAGCACGGCTGGGTTGTCCAGCGTCTGAGTGTACCACTGAAATAGTACACTATTGACGAAATTGATCTAGTGTACTATCGTGCCAATACAGTATGACGATCACGATGAACCTCAAGATCGATGGCCACAGCCCGATCCCGATCCGCCGGCAATTGACGGAGCAGCTCAAGCACGTCATCGAGAGCGGCGGCGTCGCGCGGGATCAGGCCCTGCCCAGCATCCGGGAGCTGGCCGGCTTCCTCGGCATCAATACGAACACGGTCGCGCGCGTCATCGAGGATCTGAAGCAGAGCGGATACGTGGAGGCTCGGCGGGGGAAGGGCGTGTTCGTGGCCCCGGCGCCGCCCGTCCGCCCCTCCCCTCACCTCCGCAACGGCTTTCTACAGGATACGGTGATGCGGGCGGCGGCCCTCGGGATGACCGCCGACGACCTGGCGGTCGCCGTGCTGAGCGTGGCCAGCGTTCGGCCTGCGGCTGTCCAGGGGACCGTGGAGGTCCTCCTCGTGGAATGCAGCCCGCCGGAGCTCGACTTCTTTGCCGGGCAGCTCGAAGCCCACCTCCCGGTTCGCGTCGATAAGGTGCTCCTCGGCGAGTTGGCGACGGTCACGCGGGAGAAGCAAGCCGGTCGTTGGCGGGCGGCGGTCACGAGCTTCTGCCATCTTCCGGAGGTGGAGCGGCTCCTGAGCGGCCGGGGCGTCCCCGTGATCGCGCTCCTCGCCGAGGCGCATCTCGAGACCCTCCACCGCTTGGCCCAGCTCCCGTCGGGGACGCGGGTGGGCGTCGCCTCCGCCGCCGTCGAGACGGCCCACAACCTGGAACACTCGATCGCCAACGCCGGCCTGCCCAACATCGTGCTGGTCGGGGCTTGCCCCGCCGAGGGGGCGGCCCTGGGTCGTCTGGTGCGACGAGTGGACGTCATCGTGTCCTCCACCGCGGCGGCCGAGCGGGTCCGCGGGCTCGCGGGCCCCGCCGTGCAGGTGATGATCGACGACCGGGCCCTCGACCCGCGGGCGATCGAAATGCTCGCGGCCCTCCTCGTGCGGCAAAACGGCGACAGGCCGACGGCCGCTCCGCCCGCGGGCCAGAGGCGCGTGAGCCCTCGTCCATCCAACGGGCGCCAACGGCGACGAGGCGTCACGCGTGACACGGTGCCAGTGAAGTGACGCGGGTGAGCCGTAACCAGATGAAGGAGGAAGAGTCATGAGTTTCGCCATGTTCGTGGCGTGGGTTCTCGCGGGAGTGGTGGCAGGCGTGCTCGCCGGATTGGTCATGAAACGCGGAGGTTACGGACTGAAGAAGGACATCATCTTCGGTCTCGTCGGGAGCATCGGATTGAGCTGGATCTTCCGGGCAATCGGGGTGTTTACGGGGTCAGGAATCGTCGTGGCGGCGATCATCGCGTTCATCGGAGCGGTCATCCCGATCGTCGTTCAACGCAAGTTCTGGCCGACTGAGAGTGCTGGCGAGGAGAAGGCCGATAAGTGGTGGCGGTGGGGGCTGGGCGCAACGGTCGTGGCCGTGGTGGCCTGGATGACCCTCGGCCCGGTGCCGCAGCCGGCAGCGACGGCCGCGGTGATCGAGGACAAGACCTACGCCGTGACCCCGGCGTCGGTGAAGGTGCAGGCCGGGATCGTGACGGGCGAAGTCACCGCGATGAAGGTCGCCGAGCGGGTCGAGAAAGGGTCCGACCGGATCGTCAGCCCGGCGAAGCTCACCGCGACGCTCACGCTGAAGAACACGTCGGCCAATCAGACGGTCCGGCTGATCGAAGGCAAGCTCCTCTACATCGATGCCCAGGGACAACCAATCAAGCTCGAGGACGCGCGGACCGAACCGACCCTCAAGTTCGCCACGTACGGCAGCGAGCGGCTCGATCCCGGCCAGGAGGCGACCCAATCCCTGGACGTGGAGTTCCCCGCCGAAGCCCTGAAGGCGAAGAGGCTGAAGGAGATCCGCCTCGAGCTCGCGTATATCCCGTCACCGTTCCGGGAGGAGAAGGTCAACTTCGCCGTCTCGATCGGCGCGGGCAAGTGAGCCCCCGGAGGTGGCTCCGCCAAGGAGTCACCTCCGATTCACCCTTCGGCGCCCCGACGATTGATGGGGAGAACACGATGCAACCCATGCACGGCCTCAATGAGCTTCGCGAGCAGGGCCGGATGACCTGGATCGAAGCGGAGCGCGGGTGGGGCGCCGAGCCGGAGGACATTGTGGATGCACTCTCGAGTGATGGCTTCGAAGAATGCAAGCGCGAGACGACGACGAGCCGGCGGGATCTCCGGCCCGCCCGGCGGCGTGTGGCAGGGCGTCAACACCTAGGCGGCACCGGCCCGCGCGGAAGGCCGAGACAGTGCGAGGACCGCGAGCTTTCCCCAGCGCACACTCAACGCTCTCGCCCGCGGGCTTCCTCGGCGACGCTTGCGCTCCCAATCGCGGAGACCGGGTGAGATCTGATGCTTAGGGAACCCATGTCTGTCTCCGGCGGCTCACGGAGGGGCCCCACCAGCGCCTCTACTTGAGATAAATCCGCCCCAGTTCATGAAGGGGAACTGCCCGCGGCGGCTCGCAGCCGTCTCACCTGCTTGGCTTTCTGCAGCCAGGGGAGAGCCTCGTCGAGCCTCTCCCGCTCCATCAGGTAGACTCCGATGTCGTTATACGGCGTGCCGAACTCCGGGTCGATCTCCTCTTGCCATAGCTTCGTCGCTTGCCTCAAAGGCTCTCGTCCGTCCATTTTCAGCGTCCCCCGTCACCTGCACCGGGACCCTCCGGGGCCGTGCCGGTGTCGACCGGCACGGCCCCGGTCCCGACCGGCCTCGATCATGCGGCCTTGACTTCGATCGTCCTCGGCGTCGCGGCTCGCGGCGCGGGGACCCTCACCTCGAGCATGCCGTTCGCGGACTTCGCCTCCACTTGGGCGGCGTCGACGCCCTCGGGGAGCGCGAAGCTCCTCTGGAACGCACCGTACGCGACCTCGCGGACGAAGTAGTCCTTGCCCGTGGAGTCGTGGTCCGCCTTGCGCTCACCCTTGACGGTGAGGACGTTGTCCATCAAGGACACCGCGACATCCTTCGGATCCACGCCCGCCAGGGAGAACTGCATGACGTAGGTGCCGTCCTCGATCCGCCCCTCCACGGCGGGGAGCAACGGGGCACGCTGAGCGGCTTCATCCCTGGTGCCGTAGAAGAACCTCTCGAATAGGTCGTCGGCCTCGTGGTGGAGGTGGAACTGCCGGGTCGGGGACCAGTGAAGCATGGTGTTCATGGTGCTCTCCTTCGTTATATATCTAATAACATATTATATAATTAATGTCAATTACGAGTATAGGCCTGCGCCATTTGGGGCCCGGGCTACGACTTCGCATCAAACAGTGCTGCGGAGGTAGCGGCAGCTTACACGGCCCCAGCTAGGATCGCCGTCACCAAAAGAGCGCCTAAGGAGCCTTGCAGGGTAGGATCACCATTCATACGTCATCCGGGGCTCGGAGTGACCGGCGAACGTCAGCGTGAACAGGGCCGGCGGCCCAACGGGCCGCATTGCTGAGGCGTCGCCAGCCGTGACGGTGCCACACGGCCCCGTCGACGCGTTGCTTGCGGAGCTCCACGCCTCACGCCGAGGCTTGACCGCCGACGAGGCGCGCCGGAGGCTCGGCGAGGTCGGGCCGAACGAGCCCGCGCGAGCGCCGCGCACGGCCGGCCTCGTCCAGATCCTCCTGCTCCTGGCGAATCCGTTAGTCATCATCCTCCTGATCGCGAGCCTCGCCTCCGCCGTGCTCGGCGAGCGGGTCAACGCCTCCATCATCGTCCTCATGGTGGCACTGAGTGTGGCGCTCAACTTCGTTCAGACCTATCGCTCCCATCGCGTCGCGGAGCGGCTGCGCGACGCCGTGGCGCCGACGGCAACCGCCCTCCGCGACGGAACCTGGAGCGAGATTCGACGGCGCGAGCTGGTCCCCGGGGACATCGTCCGACTGGCGGCCGGCGATCGCGTTCCTGCCGACGCGCGCCTCCTCGAGGCGCGAGACCTCCACGTCCAGCAGGCCGCACTCACGGGCGAGTCGATGCCGGCCGAGAAGGACGCGGGCGACATCGAGGTCGCCCCGCGTCAGCCGGCGGATGCACGCAACGTCGTCTTCCTCGGCACATCGATCGTGAGCGGGACGGCGACGGCGCTGGTCGTCGCGACGGGGCCCGCGACCGCGTTCGGCGACATTGCCGCGCGCCTGTCGATGCGTCCGCCCGAGACGGAGTTCGAGCGCGGCACCCGCCAGTTCGCGCTCCTCATCATGCGCACGGTGTTCTTCCTCGTTCTCTTCGTGCTTCTGGCCGGAGCGCTCCTGCATCACGCGTTTCTCGAATCGCTGCTCTTCGCGGTGGCGCTCGCGGTGGGCCTGACGCCCGAGTTCCTGCCCATGATCAGCGCCGTCACCCTCTCTCGCGGAGCCGCGCACATGGCGCGCCAGAAGGTGATCGTCAAGCATCTCGAGGCGATCGAGAACTTCGGCAGCATGGACGTCCTCTGCAGTGACAAGACCGGCACGCTCACGAGCGGAGACATGATGCTCGACCGGCACCTTGACCCGTTCGGCCAGGTATCGACCCGGCCGTTTACCCTCGCCTATGTCAACAGCTCCCACCAAACTGGCATCAAGAGTCCCCTCGACGAGGCGATTCTCAAGCGCGGCGGGGCCGGCATCAGCGGATACCGAAAGATCGACGAGATCCCGTTCGACTTCGAGCGCCGGCGCCTCTCCGTCGTCGTCGAGAACAGCGGCGGGCGCCTGCTGATCACGAAGGGGGCTCCGGAGGGCGTCATCGCCTGCTGCACGACATACGAGGTCGACGATCGCCGGGCCGCGCTCGATGAGGCGACGCGGGCGCGCTGCGAAGCGACCTACCGCGAGTTGAGCGCTCAAGGATCTCGGGTCTTGGCCGTCGCCTACGCGGTGGCGCCGCTCCAGGCCATGTATTCTGCCCGCGACGAGTGTGAGCTCGTGCTCGCCGGCTTCGTAACCTTCTTCGATCCGCCGATGGAAGGCGTCGCCGAGACGCTCCGCGCGCTCCGCCGCGACGGCGTCGTGGTGAAGATCCTCACCGGCGACAACGAGCTTGTCGCCCAGCACGTCTGCGGTCAGGTAGGCCTCGACAGTGCCCGCATCGTCGGTGGCGACGAGATCGAGCGCATGACCGACAGTGCTCTCGCTGCGGTGGCTGAGCACACGACCGTCTTCGCCCGCGTTTCACCCGCGCAGAAAAACCGGATCATCCTCGCGCTCAAGAGTCGCAATCACGTCGTCGGCTTCCTGGGCGACGGCATCAACGACGCGCCCTCCATCCACACGGCGGACGTCGGCGTGTCCGTCGCGACCGCCGTCGACGTTGCCAAGGACGCGGCCGACATCATCCTGCTGGAACGCGACCTGGACGTCCTCCACGCCGGAATTCTCGAGGGCCGGCGCGCCTTCGGCAACGTGATGAAGTACCTGCTGATGGGGACGAGCTCGAACTTCGGCAACATGTTCAGCATGGCGGGCGCGTTCCTCTTCCTGCCGTTCCTGCCGATGCTGCCGACCCAAATATTACTGAATAATTTCCTCTACGATCTCGCCCAGATCACGATCCCCTCCGACAATGTCGACGATGCATTCATCCGGACCCCGCAGCGGTGGAACATCGGAATCATCCAGAGGTTCATGGTGGTGATCGGGCCTATCAGCTCGATCTACGACTTCCTCACGTTTGGAGTGCTGCTGTGGGTGTTCCGCGCCTCCGAGGCGCTGTTCCAGACGGGTTGGTTCGTCGAGTCGCTCGCGACGCAGACGCTCGTCCTCTTCGTCATCCGGACCGCGGGCAATCCCTTGCGCAGTCGGCCGAGCCTCCCCCTGGCGGTGACCACGGTGCTCGTGGTACTGATCGGCGTGATCTTGCCCTTCACGCCGCTGGCCGCTACGCTCGGCCTCGTGCCACTCCCGGGCGCGTACTTCGTGTTTCTCGGCGGAGTCACCATGACCTATCTCGTCCTTGTCGAGGTAGTCAAACGCCGACTGATGCGCAAACTACTCGGCATGGGCCCCGCAACACCTGAGACGAAATCAGTCACGCCAGCAACGTAGGTCCCCCTCACGGAGGGGGCAATCGCGGAGGACACGAGATGGCCACGGACGACGAGATCCAGAAGTTCGTGCAGCATCACCACGGCTTCATCCCGAAAACTGGGTGGATCGCTCATGTCAAGGAGGTTCACGGCGTACCGACGCTGCGTGGGGCGAACCGGGCCCGTCGTGATCGTGACATCGAGCCGTGCCCACCCGAAAAGCGTGAGGCGATCGAAGAGGCGCTTCGGCATTTCCGCATGATTTGACGGCGGCCGGCGTCTAGTTCAAAAGCTTGGTCCTTTCGCGCCCCCCAGCGTAGTCGCGCCTGGCGCGCTCGAGTTCCTCGACGAGCTCGCGGCGCTCAGCGAGGAGGCGCCTCGCTTCCTGAGCGCGCGTGAGGAGGAGCGCGCCGAACCTGAGCTGGTGGCGCAAGCGCCCTGTGCCCACCAGATACCGATACGCGATCAGACCCCCGAGCGGGAGTGAAAGGAAGAAGGCGAGCGCCCAGCGGAGACCGCCCGCCCACCCGACGAGCGACGTCTCGAGCGACCAGAAGAGCGGGAACGCGGCGACACTCGCGAGGAGCCGGATGGTCGCGTAGTCCGTCTGCCGCACCAGCGCCGAGTCGAGCATGGCGTAGACGTTCAACGATCGTTACTGGTCCGCATCACGAGAGCCACAACGATCAATGACTTCGCGTGGTTATGACCCTAGACAGTCTCCCGGACTTGGATACAAGCGGGTTGTGTCTTGTAAAGACTCTTCCCACGGCACTGACGTGTTGGCCGTATCGGAACACGGCGCTCCGGGACGGCGCCCGAACATCCACGCGCACTTCGTCGGTCGGCAAAGGGAGGACGGCCTCGATACACTGCCGGCCCGCGCCGCCGAGGCAAACCGAAGCACTCTCATCGCGGACATCCCGTTCCCGGCCCCTGAAAACGTCGCAGCCAAGCGGTGCGCGAGCGAAAAACGAGCGTTCTGAGAGCGTGCAGGGTTCCTAACCCCGCGAAACGATTGAACGTCGTGCAACGTCCGAAAACCCTCTTCGTTGAACGTCTCCCAAGACATGGCCAGCGACGGCGAGCCGGCGGCCCGCCAGGGGTCACGACCGCTCGGACGTCTATGGCGATAGAGTGCGAGCACACACCCGGGAGAAGAACGCTTGTGAGACAAGGGCAAGTCCTACGGGTCAAAGCTCTTACGATCGAAAAGATCACCGTCGAAAGAGATGGTGAGCACCACTACAGTCTCGGTCCGGCGCGTAGCACGCATGACGGTCATGGCCCTCTGAAGATCGGCGATGTTCTCGGCGTGGCGAAAGACTCCGCCCCGAACGGCGACACCCTCGTGAAGATGCCCTGCGGATGTGACCGCATCCTTTTTGCGAACTGACGGAGCCGAAGAATCCGCCGGAGGCCTGATCGGCGTCGAGCGTACCGTCGGAGTTCACCACCCCTTCCAGGGACTCAGCGAACCGGAGGCCCAACCATGCAGAGAGAGCGCCGTATCTCGATCCAGTCGACAATATAGGTGGCACCAGGCTTCGCGCCGTTCAGGATCCTGTCCGCGTAGGTGGCGGACCGGCGGAACATCTTCATGAGGTGGGGTCCGTAGGAGAGCAGACCACCGTCACTCACGAACTCCCTGAACTCGTACATGGCCGGAATGCGATGCTCCACCGCAAAGCGAACAATCCGGCTCCGCTGGCTCAAGATGAGGGGATCCGCAGGCGCACCCATTCATCGCACTCCTTTGGCGAACTCGCTTTCTTGGATGAAGCGCCAGCCTGCGCGCTCCGCAGCGCCACGGTCGTCGCTCGCACCGGAAATGCCGAGGATGTTGCCGACCATCACGTAGTCATGCCCCGGAATGTACTGCCGCAGCTGGCGCAAGAAGTCGTGCTTCTGGATGCCGCATGGCCCCACGAACGAGCAGATGTGGTGCCAGTCCGGACAGTGCAGCGTCACCATCGCCCAATTCCCACAGAGGCCGACGATATGGCCGTGCTCGCGCAGCTTGACGAGATCGACCAGCTTCACAGGACCCTTGCTGACCTCCAGTGTCTCATCCACGTCGAACGCGTACACTGCCATAGCGGTTTCCTCCAGCCACAAGCGTGTACAGCGACCCTAGCGCGAGGGGCCGTCACGACTGGGCGGTTTTGGGTGTCCACCGAGGGTAGTCGCCCAGCGGCAAGTAGTAAGGAGACTCTTCCACTGCATTAGTGGGTTGGATTGCTGGTCGTCGGGCATGGCTCAGTTGACCAGCCCGCGCACTCACTCCGCTCCCGCTCTCTGACGCGAACCATGAGCGTCTGATCGATGGTGGAACTCTGGCCTCGCGTTAACCGATCTGCAAGCACAGCGCGGATGGCCAGCTCGATGCGGAGCCAGGGAGGGGTGTTGCCAGGTCCGCTCGCGCTCATTCATCACGCCGCCATCCTCACAGTCAGGCCATCACGTCGCCCTGGGCGTCGATGATCTCGAAGACGCCCTCCACGAATGCCCTCGCTGAGGAGGCGTCGTCCAGGGGGTTCATCCAGCCGGCGAGAGTACGGATCGCGGCTTCGGACTCAAGAAGCTCGACAGCCGCAGGATCGCCGCGAAGGGTGCCCTTGTCCCACACGATCGCATACGTCTTCCCCTCAAACCTCGCCCGCTCACTCGGAGTCAACCGGTCAAGTCGTACCCGCACGCGAAGGTATGCGGCGGATGTCGTGTTTGCTCCCGCAGCTCCTTTTGCACACTCCGGACACTGCTCAAGCTCCTCGTCGTACGCAATCCCATGGATCGGGCATCGCACGATATTCAGTGGCGTTACCTCACTCGATCACCTGATCCGCGCGTAGCAGGATCGACGGCGGGATCGTCAGGCCGAGCGCCTTCGCAGTTTTAAGATTGATGACGAACTCAAACTTTGTCGGCTGTTCGACTGGCAGATCAGCGGGCTTGGTGCCTTTGAGGATCTTGTCTACGTACCCCGCCGCGCGGCGGCCGATGTCGAAGCCACTCGCACCGTACGAGAAGAGGGCGCCGCTCTGGGCCAAGTCGCTATTCCAACCTACCACCGGAAGCCGGCGCTTCGTCGCCGAGTTGGCGATGTCGGTTCGGTGCGTAAAAACAAACGGACCTGACACCAGAACAACGCCACTTGCGTGCTCATGAGCTACGGTCGCGAGCGCGGGTTCGAGTTCACCAGGATGGCGTACCTCGATGAGACGCACTGCGAGACCCAACTTGCGCGCAGCAATTTGCGCTTCCTTGAAAGCCGAGGCGCTTGTCGGATTTGGCGGGCCGGTGAGAATCCCGACGGACTTCAAAGAAGGAACGACCTCCTGGAACAGCTCGAGTCGCTTTCCGGTTAATTCGACGGTGAGGTGAGTGAATCCGGTGATAGTCCCGCCGGGACGCGCCAGGCTCGAGACGAGTCCAAGAGCAACGGGATCACCGACCGCCATGAAAATAATCGGGATTACCGCTGAGGCCCTCTTGGCAGCCATGGCGGCTGGGGCGGCCATGGTCACAATGGCTTCGACCTTCAGTCTAACGAGCTCGGCGGCGAAACCTGGGACACGGTCGTCCCTTCCATCTGCAACTCGCCACTCGAGAAGCAGATTCTGGCCCTCGACGTAGCCGTACTCACGAAGGCCCTGCCGGAAGCCATCGGAATCGGAAGTAGGCAGGGTCGGCCCCGCGAGGAACCCGATTCGATGGACCCTTACGGGCTGCTGCGCCTCGAGAGCGAGCGGCGTGGCGAGGAGGTTCACACCAATTGTGGCGAGGAATCGGCGGCGTGTAATCATTCGATAACCTGATCCGTCCGTAGCAGCAGCGCCTGTGGAATCGTCAGGCCGAGCGCCTTCGCGGTCTTGAGATTGATGATCAACTCGAACTTCGTGGGCTGCTCGATGGGAAGGTCCGCGGGGTTGGCACCCTTGAGAATCTTGTCGACATACTGTGCGGCGTGGCGAAACATTTCGGAGAAATTCGGCGCATACGACATTAGACCGCCAGCCATTACATAGTCTCGGTTCGTGAACATCGTCGACAACCGCTTCTTGGCTGCGAACTCAACAAGCCGTCCGCGGGCGGCGGGGGTCATCATTTGGGTCACGAACAATGCATCGACACGGCCGCTCGCGATCTCCGCGAAGGCATTCCCAAAGTCCTCGCGATTCCGCACCGTGATGGCGATAGGTTGAATTCGCAATGACGGCGCGGCGGCCTCGACTTCCTTGAGCATGGCCGCGTGCCACGGAGTAGCCGGGCTCCACAGTACCGCCACACGCGATACGGTCGGCACCGCTTCCTTGAGAAGCTGTAGTCGCTTCGCGCTCATTTCGGGCAGCATGCGCGTGACGCCGGTAACATTGCCTCCAGGCCGCGCGAGATTGCTGACGAGCCCGCCTCCGACCGCGTCTGCGCTATTCATTACGATCGGGATGGTCGCCGTCGCCTGCATGGCGGCGCGGACGGCCACCGTGGCATCGGCGACAATGATGTCCGGCTTGAGACGAACCAGCTCCGCGGCCAAAGCGGGCAGGCGGTTGAAGTCGTCGAGTTGATACCGCCAGTCGATGACGAGGTTCTGTCCTTCGACATAGCCGAGGTCACGAAGCCTTTGGCGAAGGGCTTGCGGAGGATCTGCGTCGGGAGAATAGAGGCTCATCAAGACACCGATGCGCCAGAGCTTCCCTGCCTGCTGCGCCCCAGCGGCGAGCGGTGTAGCGACGAGGCTCGCAATTCCGACCAGGAATATGCGACGCGAGATCATTGAATCACCTGATCCGCGCGTAGCAGCAGGGATTGCGGAATCGTCAGCCCGAGCGCCTTCGCCGTCTTGAGATTGATGACCAGCTCGAACTTGGTGGGCTGTTCCACCGGGAGATCGCCGGGCTTCGCACCTTTCAGAATCTTGTCCACGTAGGTGGCTGAGCGCCGCCACAAGTCTCTGATACTCGGCGCGTACGACATGAGACAGCCCGCTTCGGCAAACTCACGCAGAAAGCATCCCATCGCCAGGTGATTCTTTGCTGCCAGTTCGGCGATCCGGGCTCGGTGCACATAGTGCATTGAACTTCCTGGAAGGAAAATCGCTTGGGCTCCTTGCCGTGTCATTGCTGCGAAGGCGGTCTCGAACTCGTTAGGGCTTCGAGCCTCGACAAGCTGAACCTGCATTCCGAGCGCTTTCGCTGCGACTTCTGTTTCCCGTACTATCTCCTGAATTCCCGCGAACGCGGGGTCCCACAACACGGCCATTTGGGAAACTTTGGGAATTGCCTCCTGCAAGAGTTGTAGACGCTTGGCAACGACCTCCGGCGTTTGTGGCCAGACTCCAGTAATACTGCCACCTGGCCGTGCGAGACTCGCAGCAAATCCTCTACGAACCGGATCCTGACCCCCCAGTATTGTCACAATAGGAGTCGTCCTCGTAACCCGCTGCGCAGCTTCGACCGCCGGCTGATTTGCGGGAACAATGACATCGACTTTCAGCCGTGCCAAGTCCTCAGCGAGTTCGTGGAAGCGTTCTGCCCTACCGTCCGCATAACGCCACTCGATCGTAATGTTCTGACCGTCGACGTAACCTAGGGCCTGTAGCCCTTCGCGGAACCCGTCGGCCCAGGGCAGCTGCGCGTCGCGCGTGATTGCCGAGATCACACCCACGCGAGGAATGTTCCTGTGTTGGGCCTCAGCGACGAGCGGCACGCCGACAACACTCAGGAGTCCTATCAGGAAGGATCGGCGGTGCACTGACACCTCCACCGAGCGAACGGCTGGGACGGCGCGAATCTAGGGCGTCAGGCGGGGAGCGTCAAGGCGAGCCGCGCCACTGGCGCAAAGGACTTCCTTTGTGCCGGCCTGCTGGCGTCTACTGCCCTCCTGATTCGACGGAGCCTTGTGAGGCGGTTCGCCAAAAGGTTTTGTGCCAGCGGGCGGGCGTTCGATTAGTCTGCGGCCGTGGGTCCCCCAGCAAGCAGGCGTCGCATCTCTCTCCCCGCTCGGAAGGACAAGACACGCTTTGCGGGGATGTCGACACGCGTTCTAGTTTTCGGGTTGTATCCAACCCTGAACCTCCGCCGGCGGACGTGGAAGCTACCGAAGCCGCGAAGCTCGATCTTCTCGCCCCGAACCAGCGCGGCGATCATCGCGTCGAAGATCGTCTGAACGGCGATTCTCGCTTCTCGCTGCGGCATCAGTAACCGAGCGGCCAACTCCTCGACCAGCACCGCCTTATTCACCCCGAGCCTCCCTTGGAGGGGCGCGCTTCTGCCCTCGCCGGGCTGATCGGTCGATTCGGGGTCCCAGGGCCGCCCTACGCGGTCGCCACGGCCCGTGCGACGACAGTGTGATGCGTGCCGAGCATCCGGGCAACCGCCCTCAGTGAGCGCCCTTCGGCGATGAGGGCTCGGGCGCGCTCGGCGTCGACGTGGTGCTTTCGCGGTCGCCCGAGGTGCCGCCCCTGGGCTCGGGCCCGCCTGACGCCGGCAATCACGCGCTCCCGGATCAGATCCCGCTCGAACTCGGCGATGGCGGCCAGGACGTGAAACAGAAGCCGGCCGGCCGGGGTCGTCGTATCAATCGCTTGGTCGAGCACGACGAGATCCACGCCTAGAGCTTCCAGCTCCTTCGCCAGCGTGACGAGGTGATGTGTGGAACGGGCGAGCCGGTCGAGCTTCGTACAGGCGACGACCTCGAGGCGGCGGGCCTTCGCGACGGGGGAGTCAAGCCACCTGGTGAGGACGCGAGCAGAACGGGTTCGCCTTGACGCTCTTCATGGCGGACGGCCGCCTACCATTTCACGCGCGATCTCCAGCAGAAGCTCGCGGTGGCGCTCGACGCCGAGGTCCGCGCCTCGGCGCCGCCGCCAGCCTGATGCCCGCACACCGCTTCTGATCGATGTCCGCGTGCGCTCGCGGCTCTCGCGCACCGCCGAGTCGGGCAACCCGACCGTCGTCACGGCTGAATCAGTATCCCGCCAGGAGCTACCTGATCACCGTCCCGGTTGGCGGGACGGCGTGAGTCCGTGGCAGCCGTCGATGCCGAGGCCCGGGCGTCCGCGCCGCCGTTGTAGGCGAGGTGTAAAATCCGCCTCAGGCTGTAGAGCGATGGGCCTTTGCGCAGCGTGCGGTGTCCGAATCCCTGGGGACGGCACGTTGTGCGCCCATCACGTGCCGGGCAGCTGCAACCACTGGGCCGAGAACAACAGGCTCATGTGCGATCTGCTGCACCGCGGCCGTATTCCGTCCCGACTGCCGCCCGCTGAGCGCGAGGAAAAGTTCTTCGACGCTGAGGTTGTTGTTGAGGTTGCTTGACCGTTCCTTCATCGTTGGTGGCTGAAGATGACCTGCGAAGACTACGACGAGAGAAACGGACCCGGCATCGTCGAAAAGGCAGCGCTCCTGATCGCTCCACTTCTCGCTTCACGTCCGATCCGCGCGCTGGCGCGGTTACTGCCCCGAGACGTGAGGAAGGCGATCGTCACCGTACTGCTGACGGTGGCCAACGTCCTCCGCAGGTAGATCAGGAGACGCGCTCGCGGCTCTCGCGCACCGCCGAGTCGGGCAACCCGACCGTCGTCACGGCTGAATCAGTATCCCGCCAGGAGCTACCTGATCACCGTCCCGGTTGGCGGGGAGGCGTAACCCGGCGGAACACCGGCGCTCGTGGTCGACCCTGTATCACCTCCGCGTAGCTGATCTTGGCCCGGTCGGCGTTCATCGAGCGGTAGTGAGGGTTCCCCACAGCGCAGGCCGAGAGAAAGGGATCAGTCTGAGGGTGGCTATCGCGGCGGCTTGCGCAGCTTGAGGAGGATCCACGCGATCCCCGAGAAGACGACGACGGCCGCACCCAGCCATGGCAGGTCGAACAGGAACATGATGGCGAACGTGACCGCCGCCATGATCGCTGCGATCAACGCGGCGTGCTGCATTCCTGCTATGCGCCGATGAGGGTCGCGGCCCCGGCGTCGAGGCCATCAGGCGTGGGGCACGCTGGTGCTACTCTCGTCTTGCTCATCGTCTCCTCCTTCACAGGGCAGGGGTGCATGGGCCACGGCCCCGGGCGTGTTCACGCACGCGCCGGGGCCCTCTCGTTTCCCTACTCGTTGAGGGACGATCGAAGTGGCCACGGGGCCCCGCCCGGCGTGCATCCGGTGCACCTCCGTCCAGCGCTCGCAGCGGCCGTGTCGGCGACACGGGAAGGGCGACCGTCACCTATCTGATACCTTGACACCGTTTCGCACCCGGAAGGGCTTGATCCAGATCTGATCCCGGCCGAGAGGGCGTTTCTGCAGGAATCTCCCCTCCGCGATTGCGGGATTCACCCCATGGCTGCTCGCCGGTCCGCCGGGCTTACTCAAGTCAGGGACGCGGGACGCTGATGGCACGAACTCGCGGCGTGGTCGTCTGGATCGTCCTGGCCTGCTTGCTGATCTTCATGGTGTGGGCGCTGCTGCTTCACGTCCTGAACCTTGGATGACCGAGGTGGCCACCGACGATAAGCAGCCGTCGCCTGATGGCCTCGACGCCGGGGCCGCGACCCTCATCGGCGCATAGCAGGAATGCAGCACAGGCGGGAACCTCGGTCTCATCGTCGCCCATGTTCTTGTTGCCCTGCTCGCGTTGGGTGCCAGGAGCGACGCCGCTAGGCGAGTCTCGACTCCGACACCGGCGGTCGTCACGCCGACACGGGACACGAGTCAGCCCGCGACACTCCAGCGAACGGCACCGACAAGTCGTGAGAGCGATCGAGGTGTGCTCCTGCTCCTGCGGCCGTCATGGTGGGGCACCTGTCCTGCCGGCCGGCCAGAACGGAGATCAGCACCGAGATCGGGTCCCGGATCGGGCAGCGCAAGGCGATAGCTTTCTTCGGGACCTCGATGTTCGGCGCCGCGGAGTTCGGCGCGCCCGGCAGCGCGTGAAAAACAGAGCTGATGCGCAGCTCTCCTCCACCGGGCAATTGCGGGGATTTCCGTGCTCGATTCGAGCGTTGACCTCATTGCCCGCGCCACTCGCAGGCCCGAACATGACGACTACGTCCTGACCAGGAGACCGCCGACATCGAAGCTTGAAGAACAACGGATGATGATGTTCAGGATCCGGGAGCTCGAGCAGCGGATGGCGCCCGACGGTGGGAACCCGGGCACCCCGCAGTCCAACGGCGCAGTCCCGACGCGCCGGCAGCCGACCTGATGACGCGGAGGCTCTACCTGACGGTGGAGGGTTGATCGTGCTAACCGTCTGCTCCGATCCTGTATCGATGTTTTTCGCGTTCGCTTTGAGGGATTCACCCCATTGAGTCCGTCGACCCGCGAGTGCAGTGTCTGAGGAGTTCGGGACCCACTCAGCGCTGGAGCGGGTAGTTCTTGAAGGTCAGGCGGCAGAGGCGCGCGGGACGGTTCGAGTGGTGGCTGACGGGGCAGACGTGGCCGGCCCGTTGCCGGTGTGTGCTGATCGCGCGGTCGTCCTCTGCGCGGACGAGAAATCTTCGCCACGTCGAGCGCGGGAGCGAAGGGGAGCCGTGAAGAGACTGCGGATCCTCCTCGTCGAGGACAAGTGGCGTGTGGCCCAGCGCCTGAAGGTCCAGCTGGAACGCCTCGGCCATGAAGTCGTGGGGCTCGTCAACGACGGTGAGCAGGCCGTGGGCTTCGTGTGGAGACTCGAGCCGGATCTCATCATCATGCAGCAGCACCTCCCCATCATCGATGGGATCGAG
>Ga0209375_1001793_pt1 | contig 15962 bp, 12 predicted proteins | sample GraSoiAngelo_131_FD_185888 | JGI IMG/M metagenome (GOLD analysis project Ga0209375, IMG submission 185888) | Grasslands soil microbial communities from the Angelo Coastal Reserve, California, USA - 14_0929_02_30cm (SPAdes) (version 2) | ecosystem: Environmental > Terrestrial > Soil > Grasslands ... | reverse complement strand
CCAGGATGTCGGAAATCCGGCAGAACGGAATGCCTGCTTGAGGCTGACCATGCTCATCGAGCAAGATGTGGGCGCTGGGCTCCCAGCCGTAGGTATCGGACAGAACCTGCATCCAGTCGGGTGAATGAAAAACGCTGCTGGGAGCTTGATGCACCAATTGGCCCCACAAGGAATCGGTTCGCGGATCGACTCTTACGAGGTTGCCTACAACGTTCAATTTATTTGCCCCCTATGCGACGGACTCGGAATATCCGTATCGCGATCAAGCGAGAAAGGCAGTTGTTTCCTCTGTTTGAGCAAGCACTTTGTTTGGTTGACTAATCTCTGGAGCTGCGTTGGCGTCATGTTCCTGGAAAATGTGCGCAGAGCCTTTTGACTCGTGCGGAGCCGGCACTTTCGAAGCCTCCGCTTCGGGCAGCACCTGCCGGTATACGGAGAGAAGATTCGGGATGGAGTAATCCCAAGCAAGCTGGGTCTTGATGCGGCCGCTCCCGCAAGCTCCAAGAGCCATTCTGCGGTTCGGATCGTCCATGAGTTGTGCCAGCGCGCGCGCAAATGCGCGCTCATCGTTGGGAGTTACGTAAACCGCGGCTCCCCGTGCCGTGAAGCGATGCTCGGGCAAATCGAACACTACAATCGGTTTGCCCAGCGACATGTATTCCATGATCTTGAAGATCGTTGAACGATCGCTGTACGGGTTGGCAGGCGAGGAGTCCACACAGATATCCGTCGCGGCCAGAATCCGCCGGAGGCCCTCGCCGAAAATGGGCCCAGTGAAGCACACATAATCCTGGAGACTGAGTTCCTGCGCGAGGGTCTTCAAACTCTCCATCGCATCGCCAAAGCCAACCAGTAGGCAATAAAAATCCCTTCGACCGAGATGGTAAACAAGGTGGTGCAGCGCCCGCACAAGGTAGTCCACGCCGTCCTGGACACCCATCACTCCCACATAACCGATAATGGTCTTCCCCATTTGTCGGAGAGCCTGGTCAGGCTCAATGGGAACCATTGCACGGTCCAATTCAATTCCGTTTCGAACGATGGTGATCCGTTGTTCGGGAACGCGGCCGCGGTCCAAAGCAATTTTCTTGTAAGACTCATTTGTGACGATGACGTGATCCGCAAAGCGGCAGCTGAGCTTCTCCAGCCAGACGAGCACACGATAAACATTTGGATTTCCGCCACCTCGAAGCCTCGCGGCGTACATTTCTGGAGACAGGTCGTGATGGTCGTAGACAAAATGTTTGCCGAAAACCTTGTAGAACAGAGCGATGAATACGAAGGTGTCCGGGGGGTTGTGGGCGTGAATCACGTCGAAGCCTTCGCGGAAGAAAGCCCCCAGCGACAGGACGAAGCTGGCGGCCATCGAGTACGCGTATTCCCAAACATAGGAGAGAAGACCGTTCCCGGTGGAGGGCGCCGGATAACGGTAGACTCGGACGCCGTTCACGATCTCGCGAGAAAGCTGTCCTTTCGCTGATGGACAGATCACCGTCACCTGGTAACCTGCGGAACTCAGGGCAAAGGCCTCCCGGCGAACTCGAAGGTCCTGCGGGAAAGGCAAGTTTTCCAGCAACATGAGGACTCGATTTTTGTCGCTTACCTTCACGGTTTCCCCTTTATCACCGTTCGCAATTTCTGACCAAGTGTTATGCAAGCTGCGGAGCAAGCGACGGCTTCGTATGCTCCGGACGCACCCGTGAATCTATAAAGATGCGCTGCCAGAGTTCCACATTCATCAGGCCCCACAGTAGCCCACCGTAATCGGCAAATCCGTTTTCATGCTCAGCGATCAACTTTTCGACGAATGGTGGATTGAAGAGACCCCGCCGCCGCAATGCCGAGAGGGAGAGCACGTCGCGCATGAACGATCGCGCTTCTTTGCGTAACCACGAAGAACTCGGCATGGGGAAACCTTGTTTCTTGCGATGGAGGATTTCCGGCGGCAGCCAGGCTTTGCTCACTTTCTTCAACAAATACTTGCGGGTCAGATTTCTCAGCTTCAGGTTTTGCGGAAGCGCCGCCGCAAACTCCACGAGCTTGTGATCCAGGAGCGGCACACGAGCTTCCAGGGAAACGGCCATGCTCATTTTGTCGCCGCGCGCGAGCAACAGGTCCGCCAGCCAGAGTTTTGTGTCCACGTACAGCATGCGGTTGAGCGGTTCGACCGCATCGGTTCGCGACAAGTGTTCGGCGAACACGTAGTCCGCGCCATATCCACTCAACGATTCCTTCAGGTTCTCAGACAGCAGCGATTGCCTCATCTCTGAATTGAAGAGCGGAAACCAGTTGACGAAACGGGTGATCTCGTCCGGCTGGCTCAAGGCAAAAAGAGCCAGTTTTTGCCGGCGCATCCCTCGGAGGTGCGAACAGGCACCCAGCGCAAGGGATTTGACAGGCTGGGGAATCGCTCGAAACAGGGGCGCGAATCTTTCGCCTGAATAACGCGCATAGCCCGCAAACAGTTCGTCGCCGCCTTCTCCGGTAAGCACCATCTTGACGTCACGCGCGGCCAGTTCGGCAACCAGGTAATTCGCCAACGTAGCATGCTCCGCGAGCGGCTGATCCAAATGCCAAACCACTTTCTCCGCCAGTTCGCAGAGGTGCGAAGGCCGGATGATGACCTCGTGGTGATCCGCTTTGAATTTCTTTGCGACCATGCGCGCATAAGGAAGTTCGCTGAATGCCTCGCCGTCACCTTCAAATCCCACGGAGTAGGTTTTGACGGGCTCGTTCATGAACTGACTCATCAGCGCGACAATCGTGCTTGAGTCCAGGCCTCCGCTCAGAAACGCTCCGAAAGGAACGTCGCTCATCAAGTGCTGTTGGACGCATTCGCGGAGCAAAGTCTCGAGCTGTTCGCCATAAGCCTCTTCACGGAGGTGACCGTTGCGGTGATTCGCAAAGGACAAGTCCCAGTAACGCCGGACTTTCAATCCATTGCTATCGCAAGTGAGGCTGCAACCCGGTGGCAGCGCACTGATTCCGTCAAACATTGTCTGCGGCGCCGGCACGTATTTCAGCGACAGATAATTGTTCAGGGCTTCTACATTCAACCTTGCTTGTACAGCCGGATGCTGCAGAATCGCTTTAATCTCCGAGGCAAAGGTTAGCGCGCCACCCGCTTGGGCAAAATACAAAGGCTTGATTCCCAGCCGATCGCGGGCCACGAACAAGCGGCGCTGGCGCGCATCCCAAACGGCGAACCCAAACATGCCTCGCAAATGGTGCGTGCAGTCCTCACCGAATTCCTCGTACAGATGAACGATCACCTCGGTGTCACTCTCTGTCGCTAGCACATGTCCGCGGCTTTCGAGCTCATCGCGAAGCGGGCGATAGTTGTAAATCTCGCCATTGAAGACGGTGACGATGGTCCCATCTTCGTTGGTGATCGGCTGCTTACCGCCGCTCAGGTCAATGATGCTGAGCCGCCGCATCCCCAGAGCCAGGTCTTTGTCGAAATGCGCACCCGAATCGTCCGGTCCCCGGTGATGGAGAACGCGCAGCATGTCGCTGAGAACCTCGCGGTTCGCGGGCTTGTGTGTTTTGTACTCAAAGAAACCGCAGATGCCGCACATTACAGGATTCCTCGATTTCCCCGGGCCTGTCTACTTTGCTGGAGCATAAGAATCTGAATGGGTCCTTCCCTCGAAAGGTTTTTCCCGGCCCCTTAACACTCGCTCGTACACTTCAATAATTCTCCCGGACACAGACTCCGGGTTCAGATGCTGGATATGCGCACGGCCATCGGTTCTTGGACAGTGCAGGAGAATCTCTTGCATCCACGCCGCGAATTCCGGGATGTTGGGGCGGCAGATATGGCAATCGCGCGTCTTGCCGATTACCTCGCGAACATCTCCGACATCGGTCGCCACGATCGGGAGGTTGCAAGCCATCGCTTGCTTGATGACGTTCGGGGAACCCTCCTGATAAGACGGGAAGACCAGCACGTCGCAAGCGCTCAGGTACAGCGCGAGCCGCTCCTGGGGCTCTTTGTGAACCACGAGCAATTCAATGGAGGCATCTTGCTGGGCCAGGGCATCCGCCGCAGCCTTGGCCAGCGGGAAGCGTTTCACCGGTATTTCCGGATTTGCGGCAAAGAGTATGTATTTTTTGTCCGGGTGCAGACGCAGAATCGCCCTGGCTTCATTCTTTTCCGTGGGCCGGAAGAGTTCGAAATCGACTTCGTGCGGGATGAGAAAGACGTTTGACTTCTTGAGTTGTCTCGCCATTTCCGAGGACTGGACAATCGCGGCATCCACGCGTTGCGCCAGTTTCCTACAGGCAGCGGCCGCAACAAGGCTCCAAGCCGCTTTCTTGCCGCGCTCATTGATGGTGCCCAGCAAATCGTCCCCGTGGTAAGTAACCACGAGGGGAACTTTCCACTGTGTGCGCGCCACCAAGCCGACATAACCAAAGTGCGCGTGCACGAGATCAAAGGAGCCCTGCTGGAGGCGCTTCCGCAATTGAAAGATCGCTTTCGGATATAGCAATTTTCGGATGCGCCCGCGCATGACCAGCAGTTCAACGTCAATCCCCGCGCGCTTGAGAGATTCCGCCTGCGTTCGAACAAACGAGCCGAAAGCCGGATTCTCGGGCGTCGGATAAATCGCCGTCATGATTAGCACTTTCATCGAACGGTCCCTCGTCCTTTTGTTTGTGAGATCTATAAGAAGCAGTGGGATACTTGTGGTTTCTTCAGGCCATTCGAACTAACCGCCGTGGGCTGCGAGTTTCACCTGCGCTCTGAGAAAAACTCGACGTTCAGGTGACCTTCGCAAATAAATCTTGTCCCGCAGGCGCCGAGGCGATCCTGTACATCGCCGCCAACAACCCGGCAATCAGCCAGACCAATTGCTGCGTCGGGCGTCCGCGGAAAACGTCGACGGTCATGTGCACCATATGCCCCGCCAGGCCCGCCGCAAAGCCGAGAGCGAGCGGCGAGAGAAGGCGGTCCTGAAGATTCCAGCACTGCCACCCTTTGCGCACTGTACCGCCGAAAAATACGAGAAAGGCCACCAATCCGCCTATTCCTGTTTCCGCCAGGACCAACAAATATTTGTTGTGAACGGCAAAGAGAAAACCTTGTCGAAACTCGGAAGTCAGGTAGCGGCCCATGACCACCGTGAAGTTGTTCGCGCCTACTCCGAGCACGGGGTTGTCTTCAATGATTCGAAACGCCAAATTCATCAAGGGAATGCGCGATTCCGCCGACCCTCGATCATCCCCGAACAATCGCCCCGAAATAAGCGAGTGAAATGGCACGTACAGCAGCGCAAGAAGCGCAAGGACTGCAATCGGCGCCTTGAGCGAAAGCCTTCGCCGCCGCCAACTGATGAAACACAGCAGCGCGAGGGACAGCGCCAAGGCCAGCCATCCTCCCCGCGAGAACGTGAGAATCAGGGCAATGCTGCCCAACGCCAGAACCGCTGTTGCCAGCCACTTGTAAATTCGGCCGAGGTTTGTGAACAACAGACTGGCGGCGCATGTGATAGAAATGCTGAGGTAAGCCGCTGCGAAATTGGACGACCCAACCGTGCCGCCAATGCGCGTGAAGCCTTCTTTCGGGTCGCTGTCGATATGGATGTGAGCTGGACTACCCCAGATGGTCGACGGCATTCCCGTGAACCGGAGGATGATCATCACCACGCTTTCCATCAGGCACGCAACGAGGAGGACGGAGACCACGAAAACAATGTCCTGCCTGGTTCGAACGTTACCCGCCACGTAGAAGTAGACCAGGCACGCTTCCAAAAGGAGACATACTTCAAAAAGGCTGAGACTGACATCCTGTGCGACAAAAACAGAGAACGCGGTAATTCCGAAATACGCGAGGAGGGGCCAATTGATGCCAATTCCAACACGCGGCACGGGATTTCGATTTGCGAATGATCGGATCAGCCACGACAGATATAAACCGATAAGAGCGAGCGTCGTCGCAGAGAGACTCAGCCCACCCAGCGCGCCGAGCGCCGCGTCGTCCTCACGATAAAAGAAGTGCGTGCCGAATTGAAAGGGAATGTCGAGGATGACAATCGCGAGCAGAACCCTCTGTACCGACGCAGACGCCAGCGCAAGAAACGGGCTGAGGATTGCCACGACAAGGGAGGTTCCTCCCAAAGAGCGCAGACTCGCGGAACTCCCTTGCGCTTCTATGCTGCTTTGACGAAAGCCTACGCCGGCTGGTTGTGACGGGCCCTCATTCCCGAATGCGAGTGGCATCTTCCCCACTTCTCTCGGTGAACGCATTCCCACAGAAGTCATAACGATGGACTGATGCCTCGGACATGAGGTTCACAAGCAACTTGGCCGGTTCGATTTACGGCCTGGAATTCGGAAATGGTTTGGGCAACAAACTCGATCTGGCGGCCGGTAAGTTCCGCATACATCGGCAACGACAGGATTTTCTCGGCGTACGCCTCGGTTACGGGAAAATCTCCCCGTTTGTGTCCCAGATCCTGATATGCCGGCTGCAGATGAATCGGAACCGGATAGTGGATGCTTGCGTTGATGCCTTTGCTGACGAGGTGGTCTTTCAGTTGGTCGCGTTGCTCCGTGCGAATGACGTAAAGATGCCACACGGATTCGGCGCCACCGGCTTCGCCCGGCACGACGACCCCACTGCCCTCCAAATGCTTTTGATAAAGTGAGGCGTTCCAACGCCGGGCGGCGTTCCACTTTTCCAGATACCTTAATTTGACCCGCAGGATCGCCGCTTGCATTGTGTCGAGCCGGCGGTTGTAGCCTCGGAAAAGATGCTTGTATTTTTCCTTCTGCCCATAATTCCGGAGCATTTCCAGGCGATTTGCGACCTTCTTGTCGTTGGTAACCACCATGCCGCCATCGCCGTAGGCCCCCAGGTTTTTGCCAGGGTAAAAACTAAAAGCCGCCGCATGGCTCAGAGAGCCCACGCGCTTGCCTTTGTAGCGCGCACCGTGGGCCTGGCATGCGTCTTCAATCACCATGACCCCATGCTTATCGGCAAGTTGCTGGATGGGATCCATGTGGGCCGGATGCCCATACAGATGAACGGGGAGAATAGCTTTCGTGCGGCGAGTGATGGCTCTTTCGATGGCCGTCACGTCCAGAGTGTAGGTGTAAGGATCGACGTCGACCAACACCGGCTTGGCGCCAGCATGCGACACGCCGAGTGCGGAGGCGATGAAACTGTTGGCGGCGGTGATGACCTCGTCACCAGGACCGATATCGAACGCCCGCAACGCGAGTTCGAGTGCCGACGTACCGGAGTCCACACCGACCGCATATGGCACGTCGCAGAAAGCGGCGAACTCTTCCTCGAAGAGGCGCACCTCGCGCCCCAGGATGAAATCCGCTTCCTGGATTACCTTCGATATTGCGTGATTAATCTCGGCGGCGATCGCCTGGTATTGGATTCCTAAATCAACGAACGGAACATTCTGGTGCTTTGGGCTCGTCAACATTTGCGTGGACATAGTCCGCCTGATCCTCCACTAATACTTGCAGTCCTTTAAGTTCGATCGAACGATTCATGGCTTCGAGCACCCGCACCACATCCCGCCCATCCGTTCCGTTGCTCAGCGGGCTCTTCCCAGTTCTCACACACTCCAGGAAGTGCCGGCACTGATTTTTCAGCGGTTCAGCGGGCTCGACCCGGGGGCTGACAATGTCACCATCCCGGATCTGGAAGCGAAGCTCCCCATAGTTGAGCGGTTCTTCTTCCACCGGACTCACACCCTTCTCAAACACGCGCACTTGCTCCACTCCATTGAGGTCGTTAAAGACGATTCTGCGGTCGCTCTTGACCACCACGACCTCTCGGGCTTTATCGGGATCCGCCCAGCTGACGTGCACGTGAGCGAGAACATTGTTGGGATAGCCGAGGGAGATAAAACCCACGTCATCCCGGCAATTCCCCAGAACCTTCCCGCCAATAGCGCTGACCCACCCCGGCGTGCTGTTCAGCAAGTAATTAAAGATAGCGATGTCATGCGGGGCAAGGTCCCAGAGAGCGTTTACGTCGCGGCGGATAGGGCCGAGGTTTGTCCTTCGGGCATACAAATAGTATACGCGCCCGCTGTCCTGCTGCACGTACTCCTTCACCTTGCGGACGCCCGCATTGAAGATGAATGTGTGACCCACCATCAAGGTCGCGGACTGCGAGTCCGCCAACTCGATCAGTTCTTGCGCGTGGGACGAGGTTGTTGTGAGTGGCTTTTCCACAAGCACGTGTTTTCCTGCCAGCAACAAACGGCGGGTGACGTTGAAGTGCGAAGTCGCTTCCGTGCAAACAATCACAGCCTGCACGTCCGGCTGCGAAATCACATCTTCGATCTGCGTCGTCAGATACACGTTGGGGAACCGCCGCGCGACCTCCTTCAAACGTTCCGGGCACTGCTCGCAAACGGCAACGACACGCGACTCCGTCAGTTCGTTGAAGATTCGAACGTAGTTCATTCCCCAATAGCCGCATCCGATGACCGCGATGCCCGTGGGCCTGGAACTAGACACGTTTTCCCTGACTCCCAACGGAAGGATGGCGTTGCTCATTCAGCACCTCTTCTGGAAAGGACTGCCGGAATAGTGAGAAACAGAATCTTCAGATCGAACCACAGGGACGCGTTGCGGATGTAGTCCAGGTCCATGCGGATCATGTCCTCGAAGGATACCCGGCACCTTCCTTTCACCTGCCACCAGCCGGTAATCCCCGGCATGGCGGCAAAACGGTGGTGATGACGGGGACGGTAGCCGGCAACTTCATACGTGGGGACCGGACGCGGTCCAACCAAGCTCATGTCTCCTTTGAGTACGTTGAAGAGTTGGGGAAGCTCGTCCAAACTGAACTTCCGGAGGAAGCAGCCGACTCTGGTCACGCGAGGATCGTTGGTCAGTTTAAATTTTCCGCCACTCTCGGGTGTGGGCTGTGCACGGCCCTCGACAAAGTCCTTGATGTAGGCTTCGTGCAAGGAAGGATCCGCGTCTTGAACCATGGAGCGGAACTTGTAGAACTTGAAATTTTGAACTAACCAGACACGCTGGCGCCCAAGCTTCTGACGTTTTGCCCCCACACGTTCCTGGGTGAAGATCACCGGCCCGGGCGAGTCCAGCTTGATCAGCAGGGCGATGAGCAGGAGCAGAGGAGAGAGAAGAATGAGCAACGCAAATGTAAGAAAGATGTCCATGCCGCGTTTCAAGACACCGTAGAAAATGTTCTCTGATTCGGGCTCCGTCACTGCAATTCGGCTCGACCATTGCCATGTTTGCTGTTCAGCCATTTCGTTCATTCCTGACGTTTTGGATTTGGGGACAGAAGCAAGTCCGGCCGACCTTCTCAAAGCTAATCGGCCGCTGGGATCCCTGCGCCGTGGTGTGGCTGGCGCGGGTTTGTGAACAACTTCTTTTATAGCCGGCTGTAAAGCGCCTCGGGGATGGGATAAGTGCGATTGTTGAGCACAACGCCCAGCACTTTCGTATTAGCCACCGCCAAACTTTCCTTGATCCGGCGGGCCGTATCACGCCGCGTGGAATTCGCCTCCAAAATCAGCACGACGCCATCCGTCCACTTGCTCAGTAACATCGCGTTGGCGTTGAGCCAGAAAGGTCCGGAGTTGAACACCACGTATCGGTACGCGTTACGCAGTTCTTCCATCCTAGACCGCAGCCGGTCCGTAACCTTTGCGATATTCAACTGCGAGGCACCGTACCCACCCGTTATCAACCAGAGGTTGGCGGGCGAGAGTTGCTGCGCAAACTCTTGTATCGGCGCGGATTCTTGCGTGGCTTCGGCGAGCCCCTTGTTGTTTTGCAGGTCGAAATACTCATGGAGCGAGGGACTCTGGAAATTTGCATCCACCAGGCAAACGGAACCTTCAGCCTGTGCAGCGAGTATTTCGCCCGCGCGAACGCAAATCGAAGCGCAACCGGCATCACGCTCAAGTCCTGAGAACAGCGCGATTCGCGGTGAATTCTGTTCGCCTCCAAGGAAAATGCGCTGCACGAGTTTGAGTTCTTCCTCGCGGGCGATTGCTTCTCTCTTCGCGTCTTTGTAGACCCCTCGCGCCCGGACTTTTCTTCCCCAATTCTTTTCGCTGGCTCTCCCTGCGTCCACCGAAGGGCCTGCAGGGGGCTGCGGCTGCGGTACTTCCTCTGTACGCCATGCCACCTCTGCATGCGGGGCCCGATGGGTGCTTTCTTCCTTGACGGAAGGCGGTTCCTGGGTGCTGAATTCGCTGAAAACGTTGGTTCTCTCTGCGCCAGGCAACGACCCTAAATTGGAAATGCTCTGGCGCACCTCCGGTTCCAGCTCCACAGGTGTCTCGCTGATGGAGTCAGGCCCAATCTCATGCCCGGCCCACGCTGGGACAGCCGGCGCAGCATTCAGCGGCGTGATTGGATCGCGAGATATCGGGAATCTGTCTTCAAGCGTGCTGCTAAGTATTTCCCAGTGGCCCATCTCTTCCACTGGTTCATGGTTGCGGTTCGAGTCCAAGTCCAAAGGACCAAGCGGTTCCCAAGGCTCGCCGATCGCTCGGAACACATCCGGCAACGAGGTTTGATGTAGGGCATGGTTTTGCGTCTTGGCATCGACTTCCGGATTCGGCTGCTCGGACTCCGGAGCGATCTCAGCGGCGTCTTCCCAGCCGTCCAAGGTCTGAAAAAGCCCCTTCTCATTGCTGATGTGATGTAACAGTTCGAAGTTCTTGCTCATGGCCGCACCATGGTTTGCCTGTTGATCTCAAATGCGTATTTTCAGTGCCTGTCTTCCCTCTGCTTTGAAGAGCTCAACGGAAGGCGAATCTCTTGTCCTGCGCTGAGATGGGTTAGGTCTTTGAGGTTAGGATTCAACCTGCGAATCTCTTTTTGAATTGCCTCGTCATATCTCCCAACGAGGGACAGGCACAACGCCCGCAGCGTGTCGTCCGGCTGAACTATATACGTGAAGACATTCGATGAGTCCTGACGCCCATCAGCCTGTTGGGGATCTGGGGGTTGTAATCCATCGGAAGCCGCCGCAACAGGCGACCCTGGCGTGTGTTTCAGGCTCGAGCTTGCTGAAGCATTTGGCGACGAGAGATCGCTTGCCGGTTCCGGCTGAAACGTTCCCGCTCCCGCGCGTGTGCCGAGATAGATGGCCAGGCTCAACAGCATCAGGGCAAGGAACGAGGTCTGATAAATTCTCTGATGAGAGAGTTTTCCCTTCATCCGAGAGGAAAAAGACGTGAATGACGGGACAGTCTGCGGAGCTGCGCGCCGTTGTGCCGGCGGTCTCGTGACCTGCGGATTCGTTGCTGGCGGTTTCGCCGCCTGCGAATCCAGCGCCAAGTCGCCCGCCGCTTCGCGGACGATTTCCGGCCCAATCTGCCTGCAGCGCATCGCGCATCCTAATGACAAAGCATTGAAGCAAAGGTGATTGATCAAGCGTGGAATTCCCCGGCTGCGTTCGGCAATAGCTGCGGCCGCCCCCGGAGTAAACAATTCCGTTCCCTGGTACCCAGCCACATGTAGCCGGTGATTGATGTAGCGGACTGCCTCGGCAGCCGGCAACACCTCCAGCCGTGCTCGCACGGCAATCCGTTGCCCGAGTTGCGTCAAGCCGGGCTGCGCTAACCGTTGCTCGAGCTCCGGCTGGCCGGCCAGAACGATTTGCAGAAGTTTTCTGTCCGGAGCTTCGAAGTCGGAAAGCAATCGAACCGTTTCCAACACGGAGTCGGAAAGGTTCTGGGCCTCGTCAATAAAAAGGACGACGCGCTTCCCAGCTTTCGTTTCGCGGAACAGAAAGTCGTTCAAGTCCGCGTGCATTCGCACGATGTCCCGATCCTGACTGTCGAGGCCAAGGTCTTCCATCAAATAGCGAAGAAGTTCGCGGGAATCGCACTGCGTTTGAAAAAGGAATGCGCTGTGGACGTAGCCCTTCCAGCGTTTGAGCAACTGGAACAGCAGCGTGGTCTTTCCCATCCCAGGCTGTGCCACCAGAGACAGAAATCCACGTCCGGTCTCAATCCCATAGAACAGGGACGCCAGTGCCTCTCGGTGACCCGGACTAAAATACAAGTACCGCGGGTCCGGAGTCACACCGAACGGCTGTTCGTGCAGTTGGTAGAAGTCGAGGAACATCGCTTAGTCGCCATCCCTTGGAATCGCGGCTACCACCGGACTCCCCAGAAGTGATTCCACTTCTTCCGGCGTCCGGAACGACGGATCCCAGTAATCCACGGCAAATGCCAGCACGACGCTCGACACCGCCGCCAGGAGTCCGCCCAACATCAACACAAACAGCCATCGCGATTGCGCGGTAAAAGGCACGGCCGCGGGCTCCGCGACCACTACGTTCGAAATCCGCTGCCGGTCCAGCGCATCGGAAATGCGCGCTTCTTCCTGCTTGCGTAGATAAAGCATGTAATTTTCTTCGTCTGCTTTCGCTGCGCGAAGTATGTCCTGGTGGAGAATTTCCTTACTGTCGAGTTGTGCGCTTTCCGTTTTGTACGTGCGCACGAGCGAGGAAGTCGCCGTCGCACGCGCTTCCAAACCCGCCAAGTTTGTCTGCGCCTTGGCCAGCTCTGACTTCAACGCCTCATAAGTTGGGTCGCGGTCGGTGATTTCATCCCGGAGCGGCGCCTTTTCAGCCGCCTCGATGGCCGCGCGGGTCTGGGCAATCTGCTGCTCGACTTCCTGCACCGGCCGGTAAGTGGGCTCGAATTTTGTCAGGAGGTTCGTTCGCTTAAGCTCAAGCTCCAGCAGCGTGGACTTCATGCGCTCCATGAGTTGCGGATTGTCGGCCGTGCGAACTTGCGTTGTCTGCCGGTTTGGAAGCGTCCCCAGTTGCGCTTCCAGCTTGCGGATTCGCTCGCGGGTTTCCGCAATGCTCGCTCGCGTCGTCTTCAAATCCGCTTCCACCTCCGCGAGCTTCCGTACGCTGATCTCTTTCTGTAGCGCCGGACTCACGACTCCCTGCTCGCGGCTGAAATTGGTCAGCTTCGTCTCTGCGTTGATCAGGGCAGTACGGTATTGCTCCGCCTGTTGATGAAAGAATTCGAATTCCCCGGGCGCGCGGTGGATGGCCAGATGTTTCTCAAGGTACAGGCTGGCCAGCGTGTTCAATACTCGCGCGGCCAACTGCGGATCTTTCGCGCTGTATTTCACGCTGATCAGGTTCGTCAGCTTGATGGGCTGCACCGTGAGGCCATTCTCCAACTTCACGACCGCGCGTGAAATCTGTTCGTCATCCTTGTGTCCGATCGCATTTAAAAGCGAGTGATCCCCGGTTCTTTCCAGACCGCACGCCTCAACGACCTTGGTTAGCAGATCTCTTGATCTGAGCAGCTCGGCTTCCGATTGCAGCTCTTCCTCGCTCACTTCCGTACGCAACTGCATCGGTTGTTCGCGGTCGGGGGTCACCATCGAGTCGGCGCGTTCATGCCTCACCAGGATCTTCATTTCGGACTGATACTTCTTCGGCATGACACACGCCAATATGACCGCAAGCGCAAGAATGCCCAGAAACGTGTTGATCATCAATCGTCGCTGCCGGAAACCAACGCTCAGCAAGTCTCGCAACGTCACGGATTGTCGTTCGTCAGCTTGTTTTCCATTCAGATTCGTTTCGACCATGGCCGTTTCCCCTCACTTTCTCGGAGCGGCTCAGAGCACACCAGGGTTCGCGTACAGACCTAAGGATGAAGTTGGAATAAATCTGGCAATCTTGGACATCGCGTTTTTTGGAATGTAGAGAAAATCACCGGGCTGCAAGTAGGCATCTTCGTCCAGGTTTCCCTCTTTCAGCATCTTCTTCATGTTCAGCTTTTTGACTTGCGCCCATCCGCCCGGGACTCGGTGGAAGAGCAACACCTGCGAATGCTTTGCGGAATCCCGCAAGCCGCCCGCAATGGCCACCGCTTCTGTGGCGGAAGTGTCTTCTCGGAGTTCAAATTTTCCAGGGTGTCCTACTTCTCCACCCACGATAAAAAACGGCTTCTCGAAATCCTTGAGCTCCACGTTGATGACCGGGTCGTGCAATATTTTTGAATACGCCAACCGCAGCGCGTTGGTCACTTCGGGCAAGGTCTGCCCCTCCACGCGCATGTTTTCGATGCCGCGCAGAGTGATGTATCCATCCGGTTGTACCGTCACCGTCTGGTTGAACTCCGGCGTGAACGGAAATTCAAGTGCCAGCACATCCGCGGAATGCAATTGATAGCGGCGGTTGCGGTGCTGCAGAATCGTGGTTTGGCCATGACTGTCCGTTGTCCTTTCGCTGTCGCGGGTGACTTGTTGCGAAGCCGGAGGAACTTGCGCCTGCGGATCCTGCGCGACGATCGCCGAGGCTCCCGCGAACGTTAGAAGAATCGGGAGAAGAACTCGACCGATGCGCTTCGAGGACCTTGAAGTTTCTTGACTGTTGTAAATCACCAAAGCCTCCCTTCCCGGCACGAACCTTTCGCGCGCCATCTAGTCCGCCTGAATGCTCTCGTCGCCGGCGCCTGTCATCGCGCCCAAGTGGACCACCTCATTAGGAACAGAAACCTGCCGCCGATGCAACGCGCCAATCTCCGCTGGCTTTCCCGGTTGCACTTCGCCTACCCAATCTCTTTCGACTTCCACAGCCACGGAGCGCTGAAGGAGGCTCACGGAGAGCACCAGCTTTACACCCGATTTGATTTTGACGATGATCCCCGTCAAACCGCGCAGCGGGCCCTCCAGGATTTGCGCCACATTGCCGATTTGCATGTACGGCCAGGGCATGGCTGACAGCCCGCTCTTCTGCACACGCCGAATGGCTTCGATCTCTTCTTCTTCAACAGGGATAGGAGTCTTCCCTACGCCAACAATTTGCATGACTCCCGGGGTCATCAGAACCGTCAGCCGATTGTGTGGGTTCATTCGGCAAAACAGGTAGCCCGGAAACAGCGGCACTTCGATCACTTTCGTGCGATCCGACCAGCGCCGTGTGCTCCTACTTACAGGCAGGAGGCACTCATAACCAGCGTTTTCCAAAAGCAGGTTGGCGGTCTTCTCTCTCCCCGTTCTGACCAGCACCGCAAACCAGGGCCATTGTTGAGATCGAATTCCCATAACGCTTTCCCCCAGAGAAGCTACCGCCGTAAGAGTCACAATTCCTGCAAGTGACCTTGGGTCGGCATGTGTCCGCATTCCCTTTTCTACTTCCGCATCTACATCGCTGCCCGTATGCGCGGACCAACACCGCAATCGGGAATCCCGGCCCTGTGAGCAAGGTAGCCCGGAGGTACCACGGTCACAATCCGGTCTAAACCTTAAAAACTGAGCCAAGGAAGTACCCAGAGGTTGCTCTCGCATTTTTTTGAATACTTCGCGGCGGAAGGCGCAAGCTGGAGGATAGGGTCTTTCCCTTACTTGAGTAGGTGATTCTTTCTAGTTAATGGCATCGAGAATTTTAGTTTCAACATTATGTACAGGCAGGTATTTCCCCCACCCCAATTCCCGATATCGTCCGATTGTTCCCTCGTCCCTATCCCCAATATCCTAAAACTCACCTGGCACGCGCTCGACTACTGCGAACGCGCTTTGAATACTCATCAATAGCGATTCGAACTGGGTGCCATGCTTTTTGACTCACCTGCATTCTTTTTGTTCCTGATTCCCGTCGTTTTCCTTTACTGGCGGATGAATCATCGCGCCCAAAACATCTTTCTTCTTTTGGCCAGTTACTTTTTCTATGGCTGGTGGGACTGGCGCTTCCTCGCTCTAATGATTGCCAGCACCACGGTGGATTTTCTGATTGCTCAGAAAATCGCTCCCGACCGTCTGAATCCGCATCGCAGGAAATGGTTTGTCTTTTCACTGGTTTTGAATTTCACCATTCTCGGAATCTTCAAGTACTTTGATTTCTTTGCCGCGTCTTTCGCAGGCATGCTGAACAATCTCGGCCTGCACAACATTCCGCTCCCGCTGATTCGCATCATTCTCCCCCCGGGAATCTCCTTCTACACCTTTCAAGAAGTCGCTTA
>Ga0209375_1001791_pt1 | contig 15967 bp, 19 predicted proteins | sample GraSoiAngelo_131_FD_185888 | JGI IMG/M metagenome (GOLD analysis project Ga0209375, IMG submission 185888) | Grasslands soil microbial communities from the Angelo Coastal Reserve, California, USA - 14_0929_02_30cm (SPAdes) (version 2) | ecosystem: Environmental > Terrestrial > Soil > Grasslands ... | reverse complement strand
TCGGCGCGGCCCGGCGGCAGCGCCGCGTCGCCGTAGAGCCGCGCGCCCACGACCAGCGTGCGCGGTGCGGCGGCGGCGAGCAACGCCGGCACGTCATCCGAGTCGTGCTGGCCGTCGGCATCCAGCGTGACAACGTGTGTGGCGCCGCGCGCGCGCGCCGCCGCCACGCCCGTGCGCAGCGCCTCCGCCTTGCCGCACCGCCGCCGATGACGGCAAACGTCAGCGCCGGCGAGCGCCGCCGCCTGCGCGGTCCCGTCGGTCGAGCCGTCGTCCACCACGATGACCGGTGCGTGCCGGCGCGCGCGGCGCACGACGTCGCCGACCGTGGTGGCCTCATCGTGCGCGGGGACGACGACGAAGAACGTGTTCACGCGGCGTCCACGAGCAACGCCACGTGGGCGCCGCCGCGCGCGAGCCCGTGCACGAGCCCGCGTCCCGGCCGGACACGCGCGACGTGCGCCGTGCCGTTCACGACGGGCAGCAGACCGGAGCGCGCCGTCCACGCGGCGGCCGCGACGCGCAGCACGCCTAATCCCGCGTGACGGCCGAGCAGCCGGCCGAGGCTCGACACCGGTGGCCCGCCGGGAAGCGCGGCGCCGAGCACCGCTTCTTCCCAACGATCGCGCGGCTCGTCATCGCTGGCTGATGCGTACACCCAGCCGACGTCGCCGGGCTGCGCGCCCGCCGCGCGCAACACGGCCTCGATCGCCTGTGAGCGGCGGGCGCGTCCGACGCCCCATGGACGGGAACGCAGCGCGCGCCAGGCCGCTGCGCTCACCTCGCCCAGCACCGTGGCGCCGCGCGCGTGCGCCGTCGCGCGTGGCTCGAGCACGAGGAACGCCGCCCCCTCGCCGCGACGCTCACCGGCGAGCCCCAGCCGCCTCAGCTCGTGCTCGACGACGGAATCGAGCTCGTCGACGCCGCCCACGAGCACCGCCGGCACGCGCCCGCTCGCGACCGCCGCCGTCGCGCGGGCGACCGCAAGCTCGCCGGCCACGGTCGGCGCATTGAGCGTCAGCGCCATCTCCCGCGCGCCGACCGCGATGGCCGTCGTCGCGATCATCGTGTTCATCACCGTGTTCGGAAAGAGCAGCGCTGACAATCCCGCCGGGCCGCGGGCGAGGAAGCCGTCGGCGAACGCGTGCGTCGAGCCGAGGTCGCCGAATTCCGTCCCCACGACGAGTCCGAGCGCGGCGTCACGCTCGAGCCCGGACTCGCGCAGCGCCAGTCGCGCCGCGGTCACGGTCAGCTGGCAGACGCGCGACAGTCGCCGCGCTTCGTCCGGATCGACGAGAGCGGCGAGCGCGCCGGCGCCGAACGCGGTGTCCGGCGGCGCCACGGGGGCCGCGAGGAACGCGCCGAGCGCCGCGGAGTCCCCGGTGACGGCGGCGCTCACGATGCCGACGCCGGTGATCGCGACGCCGGACCGCGTCGTCATGCCACGCCGCGGCGGAAGAGCAACGTCACGTTCTGACCGCCGAATCCGAACGAATTGGAGATCGCGCACGTCAGCGGCGCGGCGCGCGAGACGCGCGGCACACAGTCGAACGGCACGTCCCCGTCCGGCGTGACGAGGTTCGCCGTCGGCGGCACGACGCCGTGCTCGAGCGCGAGCACGGTGGCGATCGCCTCGAGGCTGCCGGCGGCGGCCATCGTGTGGCCGATCATGGACTTCGCGGAGGAGACGAGCAGTCCGCCCTCGCCGAAGACCCGTGCGAGCGCGCGGGCCTCGATGCGATCGTTTTGCGGCGTGCCGGTGCCGTGCGCGTTGGCGTACTGCACCTCCGCCGGCGCGGCGCCCGCCGCTCTCAGCGCCGCCGTCATCGCGCGCACCATGCCGTCGCCCTCGGGTTCCGGCGCCGTCACGTGGAACGCATCGGTCGTCATGCCGTGCCCCGCGAGCGTCGCGTACACGCGCGCGCGTCGCGCGCGGGCACGCGCCTGGGACTCGAGCACCAGGAAGCCGGCGCCCTCGCCGATCGACATCCCGCGGCGCTCCTGATCGAACGGACGGCACGGCGCCGGATCGAGAAGCTTCAGGGCGTTGAAGCCCATGAAGCAGATGCGGGTGATCGCGTCGACACCGCCGGCGACCGCGACGTCGACCACACCGTCGGCGATCAGCTCGGCCGCCTCCGCGAGCGCGACCGCGCCCGAGCTGCACGCCGTGACGACCGTGTGCCGCGGACCGCCGAGGCCCAAGCGGCTCGACAGCGTTTCGGCGTGCGCGGAGGGCAGCATGGCGCGTACCGCGCGGACGGAGGCGGGCCGCGCGCCCTCGCGCGCGCCGCGCCAGTACCACGCCTCGGCCTCCAGCATGCCGCCGCCGACGGCGCCGACGACGAGCGCCGCCGCGCGGCAATCGCGCGCGCCGAGGCCCGCATCCGCGAGGGCCTCGGCGGCGGCGGCGATGGCCAGACGGTCGGCGCGCGTGCGGCGCGCCGAGCCCGCAGGCGTTCCGGGGACCTCCGCGCCGATCCGGCAGCGGAAGCCCTCGGTCTCGATCAGCGTGAGGTCGCGGATCGTGCAGACGCCGGCGGCGAGCCCCTTCCAGTACGCAACGAGCCCCGCGCCGTATGGACTGACGGCGCCGAGGCCGGTGATGACGACCGACTTCATGCGGAGGGCAGCTTCCCTGCGATGAACCGCGACAGCGTGTCGAAGGAGGCGAAATGCTCGGAGAGATCCTGGTTTTCGTCCAGGGCGATGCCGAAGCGCTCTTCGATCGCGATCGACAGTTCGATGAAGTCGAGGGAGTCGAGGCCGATCGAGCCTTCGATGCCCTTGGGCAGCGGCGTCGACTCGGTGGTCTCCGCTGCGCGCCGCGGATCGAACTTCAGACGCGATACCAGGACCGTCTTCAGCTCGTCGAGGACTTCCTTGGCTTCCATGACCCTCCTATGTTGCGACCGCGATCTGCGCGCGCCGGCCGCGCCAGCGCCCGGTGACGCGCGCGATCGGCATTCCGGCGGCACGCGCGAGCGCCAGCTCCACGAGCGGCGCACACGCGAGCGTCTCGCCCGCCCGGCGCGTGACCAGCGTCTCGAGCGTCGAGGCGGCGCCGGGACCGTATCCTATGTCCGCGTCGTCAGCGCCCGCGAGCACGGCGCACGCCGCGGCCTCCACCAGCGGGCGCGGCGTCACCCAGCGGCCGCGCGTCCAGAGATCCGCACATTCCTCGAACGTCTCCACCGCGAGCACGAGCGCGAGATCGGCGTCGCCGGCCGCGAGCAGCGTACTCGCCTGCCACAGCGCGTCCACGCCGGCCGATGCCCCGCCCACAAGAATGACATACCCGCCCGTCAACCCATACTCGATCGCGACCTCGGCTGGCACCGAGCTCGGAGCCGTGTACGGAAAATAGATGGCGCCGCCCGTTTTCGCGCGGCCGGCACCCTCGGTCGCGCCCGGACTCTGGGCCTCGATCGCGACAACGCCGTCCGGTCCGCCGTTCGCCCGGACCTGGCTCGCGGCCTCGGCCACGATGAAGCGCTTGTTGCTCGCGCCGTATGCCGCCGCCGTCACGTACACCAGCGCCGTCCGCGACCCGGCCACGGCCGCCCGATCCAGAGCGCTGTCGCGCAGCGCCGCTCCCACCGCGGCCACCCCCAGCAGGCACTCGCGCGTCGCGCGCCGGAATCGCTCGCCGGCGATGGCCGGCGTCGCCATCGGCACCACGCGGCGCTCACCCGCGGCGCGGCGCGCGTCGTCGGGCAGCGCGGCGACGCCCTCGCCCCACGCGGTCAGCAGGCCGACGCCGAGGACGCGCGTCACGCCGTGCCCTCGAGCACCAGCGCGGCATTGCAGCCGCCGAAGCCGAGCGAAGTGCTGAGGCTCACGCGCGAGCGGGCGGCACGCGCGGTCGCGCGGACGTCGAGGTCGCATGCCGGGTCCGCTTCCTCATACCCCGCCGTCCCCGGCACGACGCCGTCGCGCGAGGCGAGCAGGCACATGATCGCCTCGAGCGTCGCGGCCGCGCCCATCGTGTGACCGAGCGCGCCCTTGATCGAGTTGACGGGCACGGCATCGGCGCGGGCGCCGAGCACGCGACGGAGCACGGCCGTCTCGATGCGATCGTTCAGCGGCGTGCCCGTGCCGTGAGCGCTGACGAAGTCCACGGCATCGCTGCCCACGCCGGCGGCGCCCAGCGCGCCGCGCACTGCATGGGCGAGCCCGCGGCCTTCGGGATCCGGCGCCGCGACGTGCGAGCCGTCGCTGCTGCTCGCATGGCCGAGCAGCCGCCCGAGCCGCGGCCGCGGCGCGTCGCCCTCACGCGCCATGAGGACGAGCGCGGCGGCCTCGCCCAGCAACAGTCCGCTGCGGCGGCGGTCGAAGGGACGCACGCGCTCACGCGTCAGCGAGCGCAGGGCGTCGAAGCCACGCATGACGAACCGGCAGAGCACGTCGTAGCCGCCCGCGACGACGAGGTCGGCGGCGTTCGCGGCGAGCAGATCGGCGCCCACGCCCATCGCGGTGGCGCCCGAGGCGCACGCCGTGGAGACGGTCAGCACCGGGCCGCGCGCCGACAGCCGGCGCGCCAACGCATAAGCGGGACCATCGTAGAGCGCCGCGGCGGCCACACGCGCCCCGCGCTCGACCATCGCGCGCTCGCCTTCCTCGACGCCGCCCAGCGCGGTGCCGACGACGACGGCGAGTCGTGCGGGATCGGCGGGCAGCGTGGCGCGCCCGAGCAGATCGTCGGCGGCCAGTATCAGCAGCGCGGAGGCGCGGCAGCGCGGCAGCCGCCCCTTGCGCGGCGCGCGCAGCTTCTTGATCTCGCCGCCGCGCCCGACGCGCAGGTCGTCGACGCGGAAGCGCTCGATGGTCGAAATGCCATCGACCCCGGTGCACAACGCCGACCAGAACGTGTCGAGATCCAGTCCGAGCGGCGTCGCGACACCGGCCGCGACGACGACGGCGCTCGATCCACCACGCCTCACGCGGGCGGACTCCAGACGTCGTAGAAGTTGAACCACTGCGCCGGATGCCGCTTCACCATCGCCTGCAGTGTCGCCACCCAGCGGCGCAGCGCGGCCTCCTCGCCGCCCGCCTCCACCGAGGACGGCGCGCCGACGACGATGCGATAGCGCCGGTCGGCGTCGAGGAGGCAGAACGCGGGAACGACCGGCGCGCCGGCGGCGCGCGCCAGCACGAACGGCCCCAGCGGAAACGGCGCCGGCGCGCCGAAGAACGGCTGCAGCACGTCGCCCCGCGTGCCGAGCGCGCGATCGCCCTGCAGCGCGACGATCTCCCCGCGACGCAGCGCGGCCAGCAGCGCGAGCGACGCGGTCGGCGCCGCGCACGTCACGAAGCGAACCGGCGCGACGCCGCCGCGCAGGAAGCGCTCGACGGCGGGATCGGCCTCGGCGGCGACGACGACGTGCGTAGGGCGCGCACCGTCGCGCGCCAGCATCCGGCCGGCGAGCTCCCAGTTGCCGAGGTGGGCGGTGAGCACGACGAGACCGCGGCCGTCGCGCGTGGCCTTCTGCAGCTCGGCCATCCCGTCGATCGCGGCGACGAGCGCGCCGACGCCCGCGCGGCGGTTGGCCGTGATGAGATCGGCGAAACAGACGGCGAAGTTGCGAAAGACCGCGCCGACGAGCTCGTCCAGCGCGCGGGGCGGTGTGCCCGGCAGGATGCGTGTGAGATTTCGGCGGACGACCGCGCGCTCGGCCGGCAGTCGCCGTGAGGCGACGTCGGCCAGCCGCATGGCCACCCGCAGACGCATCGGTCGCGGCATGGCCGACGCCGCCAGCGAGGCCACGCGATAGACGACCGCGCGATTGAAGCCGTGTGCGTACCAGCGCGGCGCGGGTGCGACGGCGCCGGCAACCGCCGTCGTCGTCGCGGGCGTCACAGCAGCCATGAGTAGTACATGCGGAAGACGCGAATGGGGCCCACGCGCGTGTCGTACACCCGGCTGGCGATGAAGCGCTCCTGATGGGCATCGAACACAACCGCGCCGGGCGCGGCCGGATCGTTCGGGTCCCACACGGTCAGCTCGACGCCGTCGCCGGCCGCGCGATAGCCATAGGCAACCACCGTGTGGTTCAGCTCCGGCTTCGGCCAGTTGGTGACGAGCAGCTGCACGAGGCGACCGGCCGCCAGCTCGTCGAGCACTTCGTCGAGGATCTCCGCCTGGTGGCCATCGGGCACCGGCATGGTGGTGCGCCAGTTCGTCCAGTGCACGAGCGTCCAGAAGCGCGCGTTGAGTCCCGCCTTCACCGCGGCTTCCTCCGCCGCCGAGAACGCGCGCAGGTTCGCGAAGCCGGGGATGACGACACGCTCGGCCGGCGGCAGCGGCGGTTGCCAGGGCGCGTGCGCGGCGACCGCGCGCACGCGACGCATGTACTCGTCCGCATCGACCCGCGGCGCCGACGCGTCGAAGCGCGCGAACTGGTGGAACTGCCGAAGTCCGCGACCGAGCACGAAGCAGTAGTTGGCGTAGAGGTGCTCCGCGTGCGGATCGTGGGCGCGGACCATGTTGGGAAACGCGAAGGTGTCGTCGGCGAAGCTGAAGCCGGGGACGCTCGCCGCCGCGGGCCGCGCCTGCCGCCGGACCGGCGCGTGAGCGCATGCCGCGGTGAGCAGGGCCAGCGCGACCACCGCGATCTGGCTCATGGCTTCTCACCCTAATTGTCGCCCCCCCACCGCGTCAAGAACCCTGCGGGTCGTGTGCTATCCTCCCGTCCGGTCCCGCATGACGCGCGCGCTGTCCTTGCTCTACCGTCTGGTCTACGAAGGCGTCCTGAGCCGACTTCCGGAGCCGACGGCCGTGGCGCTGGGCCAGCAGGCGCTGCGCGTGCTGCCCCTGGACCGCCTGCCCGTCTTCCGTCGTGAGGATCCGCGCCTGGCCGTGAGCCTCGGCGGCGTGCGCCTGCCCAATCCGCTGATCCTCGCCGCGATGTACTACGACACGCGCATCCTCTCGCGCGCGATGGGCCTGGGGTTCGGCGCCGTCACCGCGAAGTCGATCACGACCGAGCCGCGGCCCGGCCACCCGCAGCCGAACCTCGTCCGCCGCACGAGCCCCGCCGGCCCCGGCCTGGTCAACTGCAACGGCTTCGCGAATCCGGGCCTCGTTCGCTTCCGCGAGGCCGTCGCCGGGCTGCCGCACCGCGTGCCGCTGATCGTCAGCGTGGCCGGCGAATCGGCCGAGGACTACGTGACGCTGGTACGCGGTCTCGCGCCCCACGGCGATCTCGTCGAGTTCAACGTCTCCTCGCCCAACACCAAATTGGTCTACGGCTGGTCGACGCGGCCGCGCGAGCTGCGCGCGATGCTCGAGGCGGTGCGCGCGGCCACCGACAAGCCGCTGATCGTGAAGCTCTCGCCCGACTTCGCCGAGACCAACGAGCGCGACATCATTCCCGCGGCGCTGGAGGCCGGCATCCGCGTCGTGAATTACGGCAATGCGCGCCGCATCGTCGAGCCGCGGCTGTCGCAGGGTGCGGGCGGGCTCTCGGGCCCCGAAATTTTTCCGGCGACGCTCGAGCACCTGCGCGCGACGCGCAAAATCTTCGGCGATTCGCTCGACATCATCGCCACCGGCGGCGTGGACACGCCGGACAAAGCGCTCGCGCTGCTCGATGCCGGCGCGACGGCCATCGGCTACTTCACCGGATTCATCACGCGCGGGCCGATGCTGGCGCGCCGCACCCTCGACGCGCTCGTCGGGCGGCTCTGAATTGCGCACAGCTTATCCACATGTCCACAGATATCCACAGGCGTCGAAATCGCACCAACTGATGCGGCCTCGCGCCGGCGTGGTCAAAAAACACCGCGTGATTCGTCCACGGATACGCACACGAGAAATATTTTGCCCATGATCACGGGCGAGAATGCGTGCGCGTCGTGTGAAACGCGCCTCTGATGCGGTGAACTGGAGTCTTGACACTGAAATAACGCCGCTCGTATGGTGAGCGCCGTGCTCAACCCCCCGCCCATCATCGTCGCACCACGGTCGAGTTCGACCGGCACCCGCTGAGAGGACGACGGAGCCATGGAGGGTCGCAAGCCGCTGGCCAAGGTCGAAGGGCGCCGTCGCCTGCGAATGAGCGGCGTCACCGTCGCGTTTCGCGGCACTCCCAACCTCGACGATTGGGTGGCCTACATCGCCAATGGAACGAAATCGCGCAAGACGATCCTCGCCGATCATGCCTCCGAGCGGAAAGTGAAGACTCTGATGACGCGGCTGCAGACGATGTCGAAGAAGGAGATCGAGAAGCTCGCGAAGGGCTGACTGTTCAGAGACTGAGCGGTCGCGAGTTGGCCACGGTTTCCGGCGTGTCGCGCCAGGTGGACGGATCGGCGTCCACGAACAGCTCCACCATATTGCCGTCCGGATCGTCGACGTAGATCGACTGGCTCACCACGTGGTCGCGCACCCGCAGCTTCGTGATTCCATGCGCCTCGAGGTGCGCGCGGGCGGCGCGCAGCTCATCCAGCGTCGTGCCGATGCGCAGCGCGACGTGATAGAGGCCCGTCGCCTCCGCCGGCGGCGCCGGCGCGTCGGCGCCCATTTCCATCACCGCGATGTCGTGGTGGTTGTCGCCGGTGGAGAAGAAGGCCATCGGCCGGCCGAACTCGCCGCGCGCGACCTCCTTGAGCCCGAGCACGTCACGATAGAAGCGCGCCGAGCGCTCGATGTCGCGCACCTTGAGCACCACGTGGCCGACGTTCAGGACGCGGATCGGCATCGAGCTAGATGATACCGCGCTCGGCCAGGCTCGTGTAGCGCCCGCGGCCGACGATCACGTGGTCGTGCACGCGCAGGTCGAGCAGCTGCGCGCATTCCACGAGCTGCCGCGTGAGGCGGACGTCCTCGCGGCTCGGCGTGGGATCGCCGCTCGGATGGTTGTGGAGCAGGATGACCGAGGCGGCGGACTCGAGGATTGCCGGCTTGAAGACCTCGCGCGGGTGCACGAGGCTGGCCGACAGCGTGCCCTCCGAGACGATCAGATCGCGCAGCAGCCCATTCTGTGCGTCCAGAAGCGCGACGCGGAACACCTCGCGGCTCAGGTCTTCCATCAATGGCCCGAAGGCCGCGTAGACGTCGCCGGGACTCGACAGCGCCATGCGCGCGCCGGGCGTGCGGGCACGCAGCCGACGCGTGAGCTCGAAGGCGGCCGCGAGCCGCGCGGCCTTGGCGCGGCCCACGCCCGGGCGCCGCGCGAGCTCGTTCACCTCGCGTCCCGCCAGACCGGCGAGCGAGCCGTAGGCCGCCAGCATCTCGCGCGCGACTTCGACGGCGTCCTTGCCGCGTGTGCCGGAGCCGAGCTGCAGCGCGAGCAGCTCCGCATCCGCCAGCGCCGTCGGACCATTGAAATAGAGACGCTCACGCGGTCGGTCGGTCTCGGGCCAGTCGTTGAGGGGCATGCCTTCGAGGTACGCCGGGCGGACCGTCGTCGTCAATGCCGACAATGCGTGGCGTCTCGGATCAGATAGCGAGCACGCACAGCCGCGCGCGGCTTACGCCGGCGTGGGCCGCTCGACGACGATCGTGCGTGGCTCGTCGCCGACGCCGGCGATCCGCACGCGCACCGCGCGGGCCGGCAGCAGCGGCTCGACCCGCTCCGCCCACTCGATGACCGTGATGCCGTCGCCGTCCATCATTTCCTCGATCCCGAGGTCCATCAGCTCGGCGAGGCTCGTCGTTCGATAGGCGTCGACGTGGTGCACGGGCACCCGACCGCGATACTCGTTGACCAGCACGAAGGTCGGGCTCGTGGCGGCGGTGCCGACGCCGAGGGCGCGCGCCAGCCCCTGCACGAAGACCGTCTTGCCGGCGCCGAGCTCACCGGTCAACGCGACGACGTCGCCGGACTTCAGTGTGGCGCCCAGGCGCGCACCCGCGGCCTCCGTCTCCTCGGGCGAGGTCGTCGTGAGCTCAGCGCCCATCGGCGAGCCGGCGGAACGCCTCGCCCAGCGCGTCGATGATGTCGCCGGCGATGAGCGCCTCTTCGCCCACGCGCTCGGCGGCGATGTCCCCGGCGAGGCCGTGCAGATAGACGCCGGCCGGCGCCGCCTGCGCCGCATCGATGCCGCGCGCGAGCAGCGCGCCGAGGATCCCGGTCAGCACGTCGCCCGTTCCGCCGCTCGCCATGCCGGCGTTACCCGTCGGATTGATCAGGACGCGACCGTCCGGGGCGGCGATCAGCGTTCGCGCGCCCTTGAGGACGAGATGCACGCCATGGGTCGTCGCGAATGCGCGGGCGGCGCCGACGCGGTCCGCTTGAACGTCGGCGACGGCGCCGCCGAGCAGGCGCGCCATCTCGCCGGGATGCGGCGTGAGCACGCGCGCGGCGTGTGCGCCACGCAGCACGTCGAGGTGATCGGCCAGCGCGGTGAGCGCGTCGGCGTCGACCACCATCGGCCGCGGCAGCGTGGAGACGAGCACACGCGCGAGCGCGCGCGTCTCGTCGTCCAGGCCGAGGCCGGGACCGATCGCGAGGGCGGCACGCGCCTCGGCCAGCCCCACGATGGGCTCGCGCGCTTTCATCGCAAGGCTCCGCGCGGGCGTCTCCGGCAGCGGCTCGGTCATCGCCTCGAGCGACAGCGCGGCGACCGTCGGCTGGGCACTGGCGGCGGTGCCGACGGTCACGAGACCGACGCCGCTGCGCAGCGCGGCCCGCGCACAGAGCGCGGCCGCGCCCGTCTTGCCGACCGAGCCGGCGAGCACGAGCAGGTGCCCGTAGGTCCCCTTGTGGACGTCGCGCGGCCGCCGCGGGAAGAGCGGCGCCACGTCCGAGGCACACCGATCGGCACGACGACGACGCGGCCGGCGAGGTCGGCGCCGTCGCCGACGACGAGGCCAAGCTTCGGCGCGGCGAACGTCGGCGTGAGCCAGGCGCGCACGACGGGCCCTTCCGCCCGGCCGCCGTCGGCGGGCAGGCCCGACGGCACGTCGAGGGCGACCACGGGCCGTCCGCTGGCATTGATCGCGTCGATCAGCGCCGCGACCAGCGGTGTGGGTGCGCCGCGCACGCCGGTGCCGAGCAGCGCATCGACGATCACATCCGCGCGGCCGAGCGCCGCCGAGACCTTGGCGGCGTCGTCGACGACGCGCGCGGCAACACCGGTCCGACGCATTTCGGCGAACTTGACGGCGGCATCACCGTGCAGCCGGTCCGGCGGGACGACGAGCAGCACGTCGGGCCGCGCGCCCGCGCGCTTGAGACGCCGCGCGACGACGAAGCCGTCGCCGCCGTTGCCGCCGCCGCCGCACGCGAGCGTCACTCTGAGATCGCGCGGCCGCAGGCCGCGCTCCGGCAGCGCGGCGAGCAGCGCGTCGGCCGCGCCACGGCCGGCGTTCTCCATGAGGGTGGGACCGGGGATGCCGAGCTCGGCGATCGCCCGCGCGTCCACGCGGCGCATCGCCTCCGCGGTGAGGACCGGTCGCATCAGCGGCCCCGCGGCAGCGTGATCGCCTGTGCGACGAAGTCGGCGACGATCGCCGTGTAGAGCTCGCGGAACTCCACGCGTGCCGCCTTCGGCAGCTCGATGTGCACGGCGCGCTCGGGGAGCTTCAGGATGCCGTCGCGCTTGGCGCCGGATGCCGCGTAGAAGATCGCGTCGGCGGGCTCGACGAGGACGTCGAGTCGGGGCGCGCCGGCGTGGCCGGCCAGGTGGGCGTCGCGGATGAGCTCGCAGAGCGTGCGCAGTCGCTGCGCGTATTCGCGATCGATGCCGACGGTCGCGATCTCGATCCGGCCGGCGGACTCACGCCGGTTGTTGCCGTGGATCTCGGCGTAGAAGTGCAACGGCCCTTGCGCGGTCGCGCGCACGTGTCGCTCGAAGTTTTCGTACACGAGCCGCGCCCCCTCGCTGACGGCGTCGTCCGACGACGGCCGGCCTGGGACGCCTTCGAACGGACGATTGACCTGGTACCGGCGGCCGGGCGCCTCGCGCGTGTCCGCTTCGAGGTTGAAGCCCGTGGCGACGACGAGGCCGAAACCCGTGCGCCGCGCGACCTCGGCGGCAATCTCACCGGTCTGCGCGTCGGAAGTGCCGTGCGGTGCCGCCACGACGAGGCCGGGGCGCCCGGGCTTGGCGGCGATGTGGCCGCGGGGCGTCTGCGGCGGGAACTCGACGGTATGGGTCGCGCAGCCGAAGAGAACGAGCGCGCCCGCGGCCACGCTAGCGCGTCGCCGGAGCGCGGTGCGGATCATCATCCACGAGCATCGCCTGCGCGAGCGCGTAATCGCCGTCGTGGGTCAGGGCCAGCAGCATGTGCCGGCCGCCACGCGCGAGCCCCAGCTCACGCGCGCGACCGTGCATCACGAGCCGCGGCGCCTGACCGCGCTCGCGGCAGACCTCCAGGTCACGCCAGCGCACACCGAGGCTCAGTCCGGTGCCGAGCGCCTTCGTGGCCGCTTCCTTGGCGGCGAACCGAGCGGCGAAATGCGGCACGGGATCGCGCCGGGCGCGGCAGTAGGCGATCTCGCCCTCGGTGAAGACGCGGCGCAGGAAGCGCTCGTCCCAGCGCGCGATCACGTCGCGCATGCGGGGGATCTGCACGAGATCGATGCCGATGGCCCGGACGTTCACGCGCCGATCTGACTGCGGATCACGCCGGCGAGCTCGTCGGCCATGGCCTGGATGCGCGCGGCGTCGGCCCCCTCGATCATGACGCGCGCCAGCGCCTCGGTGCCCGAGTAGCGGATGAGTACACGGCCGATGCCGTTCATCTCCGACTCGAACACGCCGACGCGCGCGCCGAGGCCGTCGATGGACTCGATCGGCGGCTTGGAGCGCACGGGGACGTTGACGAGCACCTGGGGAAACTTCCGCATGCAGGTGGCGAGCGATGCCAGCGGCTCGCCGGCCTCACGCACGACGGATAGCAGCGCGAGGGCCGAGAGGATGCCGTCGCCGGTGGGCATGTAATCCGGGAACAGCAGGTGTCCCGACTGCTCGCCACCGAGGTTGGCGCCGCTCTTCAGCATCTCCTCGTGCACGTAGCGGTCACCCACCTGCGTTTTCACCACGCGAATGCCCGCCGCTTTGAGCGATTCGTCGAGGCCGAGGTTGGCCATCACGGTGGTGACCACGAGATTGCCCTTGAGCCGGCGCTGCTGCGCCATGTGACGCCCGGCGATGGCGAGTGCGTAGTCGCCGTCTCGGATCTCGCCGATGTGATCCACCGAGATGAGGCGATCACCGTCGCCGTCGAAGGCGAACCCGACGTCGGCGCGGACGGCGCGCAGGCGCTTCTGCAAGCCCTCCGGGTGCAACGCGCCGCAGCCGGCATTGATGTTGGTCCCGTCGGGCTGGACCGAGATCGCGACGACGCGCGCGCCGAGCCGGCGGAAGACGCTCGGCGCCACACGGAACGTCGCGCCGTGCGCGCAGTCGATCGCCACCGTGAGGCCCGCGAGATCGAGCGGAAAGCACCGCGTGAGGAAGTCGACGTAGTACTTCTCGGCGCGGTCATAGTGGATGAGCCGACCGATGTCGGCGCTCCGCGCGCGCGGCGCCGTGTCGGCGGCGGCCACGCGCGCCTCGATCTGCGCCTCCCACGCGTCGGGGAACTTCGTGCCCTCGGAGGAGAAGAGCTTGATGCCGTTGTCCTCGAACGGATTGTGGGAGGCCGAGAGCACGATGCCGCCTTGTGCGTCCAGGGCGCGCGTCATCAGCGCGATGCCCGGAGTCGGCAGCACGCCGACCGTGTAGCAGTCGGCCCCTGCCGACAGCAATCCGGCCACCATGGCCGCTTCGAGCAGCGGCCCCGAGCGCCGCGTGTCGCGGCCGATGACGAGCCGGATCCGCCCGTCGTGATTCTGCTGGCCCAGCAGCGTGGCGACGAGCTCGCGACCGACGCGATACGCGAGATCCGGCGTGAGCGGCGGCTCGTTGGCGACGCCGCGGATGCCGTCGGTGCCGAACAGACGCTGGCTCAACGGTCGCGTCGAATCTCGACGGTCACCTGCACCGTCCTCTGGGTTGTGGGATACACGGAGTCGGGCAGCAGCAACCCGACCGTGCGCGTGACGCTCTGGCGGAGGTCCGTGACGTCCACGGGAACCGTCTCCACCGTTGCCCGCTCCTCGATTGTAGTGCGTGGACCCTTGACCTGAATAGTTTCCGGTTCGACGACGATGCGACCGAGCCGGACGTCGGGCGGCGGGGAGCCGCGCAGCCGCGGCACGACCCGCAGGGCACGCGTGGCGGCGGCGGCCACGCTGACGTGCACCCAGTTCGGCGACACGCGGAGGACGTTCACGCCGACGGGCGTCTGCACGTCGTCGGCCGAGAGCTGCAGCGTGTTGTCGCCCTCGCGCGCACGCGAGAGGTCAACCCGTACGCGGACTTCTCCGGGCGTGAGCCGGGCGGCCGCCCAGCGCGCGGCCTCGACCTGCAGATCGACCGTCTCGCGAGGCTGGCCCAGCAAAACCATCCCAGGCTCGAGACCGACGTACTCCACAGGGGCGGCGAAGCCGAACCGACTGCGATTGGCGTTCACCACGAAAAACCAGACGACCACCGCCAGCACGACGGCGAGGAGCTTCAGCTGCCAGTTGCGCGTGAGAACCGCCAGCATCACCGCCCGGGCGACGTGGGCGGCTCGGCCGGCCGCGCGCGCAGACGCATGCCACGCAGCCATCTGGGCCAGAATGCGGGGACGCCCTCCGTGCGAGCGCCGAGCAGCGCCAGCAGCCGCCGCCGCAATGCGTCCGGTCCGGAGAGCGCCTCGATTCCGCCGTCGACGGCCAGCGAGAGGCGCCCCGTTTCCTCGGAGACGACTACGGCCACGGCGTCCGTCTCCTCGGTGACGCCGAGCGCCGCGCGATGGCGCGTGCCGAGCTGACGGGCGAGCTGGCTGTTGCGCGACAACGGCAGGAAGCACCCGGCGGCCACCACGCGATCGTCACGGATGAACGCGGCGCCGTCGTGCAGCGGCGAGTACGGCAGGAACAGGCTCGTGAGCAGGTCGGCCGACACGAGCGCGTCCAGCGCGACGCCGAGCTCCGCATACTGCCGCAGTCCCGTCCCGCGCTCGATCACGATGAGCGCGCCGATGCGCCGCTCGGCGAGCGAGCCGGCCACCGAGGCGATCTCGTCGACCACGCGCAGCGTTTCCGCCCCGGCGCCACCGAACAGCGCATGCAGCGCGCCCGCGTGGCCGAGCGTGGTGAGGGCGCGCCGCAGCTCGGGCTGGAAGAGCACGACGAGCACGACGACCCAGAACGACCACAGCGTGTCGAGGAGCCAGCCGAGGCTGTGCAGCTCGAGCTGGCGCGCGGCCACCGATGCCGCGACGAGGACGCCGACGCCGACGAGCATCTGCATCGCGCGCGTCCCGCGAAACAGCGTGAAGATGCGATAGATCACGAGCGTGACGAGCAGGATGTCGACCGCGTCGCGCCAGCCGAACGCGCCCGCCGTCATCGCGCGGCGCTCCGCACGCGCTCGGCGACACGCACGGCGTCCACCGTCTCGGGGACGTCGTGGGTCCGGATGAGCGCGGCGCCGCCGAGCACGGCCGCCGTCGTCGCCGCGAGCGAGCCGGGCAGACGCGCGGCGGAGTCGTCCCGTCCGGTGATGGCGCCGACGAACGACTTGCGCGAGACGCCGACGCAGAGCGGACGGCCGAGGGCCGCGAGCGCCGGCAACCCTGCGAGCACGGCAACGTCCCACGCGTGCCAGGCGATGCCGGCTTCGCGAAAGAAGCCGATGCCCGGATCCAGGACGATCCGGTGCGTAGGGATACCGGCCGCGTGCGCGGTCGCCAGCGCGGTCGCGAGCAGTCGCGTGACCGTCGCCACCGGCTCGTCGATGACACGGCCGGGCCCGGGCGCGGCCATCACGATGAGGCCGGCGTCGTGCGCGGCCGCCACGTGCGCGAGCGCGGGCTCGGCGAGCGTCGAGACGTCGTTCACGACACGCGCGCCCGCCTCGAGCGCGGCGCGCGCGACCGCCGGACGGCACGTATCGACCGAGATCGGCGCAGGGAGCTTCGCGGCGA
>Ga0209375_1001789_pt1 | contig 15980 bp, 18 predicted proteins | sample GraSoiAngelo_131_FD_185888 | JGI IMG/M metagenome (GOLD analysis project Ga0209375, IMG submission 185888) | Grasslands soil microbial communities from the Angelo Coastal Reserve, California, USA - 14_0929_02_30cm (SPAdes) (version 2) | ecosystem: Environmental > Terrestrial > Soil > Grasslands ... | reverse complement strand
CCTCCCTCTTCTTCTCTGCGAACTGCTTCGCAGTCTGGATAAGCTTCTCCCGGAGAGTCACTCTCTCGATAACATCATCCAAGACTTCTCGTATATTATACGAGTCGTCGAACATCGTTTCCCGCATACGGACCGAGTAGAACGCCTGAGCGAGCGAGCCTTAAGAAATCCGTCACCGACGGCCTATCCGGCCGGTACCTTAGGATTCCCGAACCCGTCTGGTCCATGCACCGTTGGGCAGAATCATAGGACGACTTGTATTTCTTTGAACCTGCACAAGGATCAGTGCCATTCCAAGTCTAGCAATGCTCTACGCAAATGACCGCTCTCATCCAGAGAGGATGGAAATTACAGTGGTACTTGTAGACTCCAGGAGTAGTGAGCTGGACGAAGAAAGTATTACCACTATCCAGTTCTCCCGAATCAAACTTGGTCGCTCCGGGAGGGACCGATGTAGCGGTTGCAGTGTGCGGGGAGTCGTCAAGGTTCTTCCACTGGACGAAGTCGCCCGGCTTGATGGTCACGTTCGACAACTGAAAATTCAGCAAGCCGCTAACCGAGACTCCAAATGGAATGTTTACGCAGGTGGCGGTCGGACTTGGACAGACGATGGGCTTCGGTTTTGCAGGAAATACCAGCACGTAGAACATGGAGCCGCCGAGGGCAAGTCCGATCAGGAGGAGGGCCGAGAGGACAGCAGTGTCCGGCTGATACGCAGAGGAGGCCAACCTTCTCACCTAGTGTCCTATCGAGCCCAATGCAAGAACCACAGCCAGTACGGCGAAGAAGACTGAGGCAGCAGCGATACCGACGATTCCTCGGGACTCATACTTGAGGCGCAGAAATACCGTAGCCACTGCGAGGATCTGGCTTGCAGCGAGTACTGCGATGGCTATGTTGGCGTAGATCGTGGCTAGGCTCAGAAGGTTCCTCGCCAGTGCCCATTCCAAGAGGGTTGCAACGACCAGGTAGGACCAGATCGCTATCGGGGTTGTGTTTTGCATTTTTCTCACAGCAAGTAGAAGGTGGGGAAGATGAGGAGCCAGACACTGTTCACGAAAGACCAGTATAGGTTGAAGTTCTCCACCGTCCCATAACGTTCGGCTGAGAAGCCGCCGGTTGCCGCCCTCTTCATCAGGTAGATGATCAGCAAGAGTCCGGCAAGGACATGAGCGCCGTGTATCCCGGTCGTAACGAAATAGCTGCTAAGCGGTAGCCCAATCTCAGCGCCGGGGGCAAGACCCGTCGCGAGAACATACCACTCGCTTCCTTTTATCGCCAGAGAAAGGACCCCTAGGAGAAGGGTTACTCCTAGCAAACCGATCAGGCTTCGCCTGTTGCCCGCCTTTATCGATTGAAGCCCAAGATATGCCGTCAGACTACTTGTGATGACGATGATAGTGTCGACTGTTCCAAGATTGAGGTCGTGAAGAACGCCTGGCGCAGGCCAGAAGGGAAAGTTGACTCTTATGAAGGCGTAGCTTCCCAAGAGGACGCCGAAGAGAACCGCCTCGGACCCTAGAAAGGTCCACATGGCCAGCTTGTCCTTCGGAACCCTGCTGAAAGGCCACCGCTCTCCCTCCGGCTCTTCTGGCAGCCTGAACTTGCCGCGGTAGTCATCCCAGGCCCAGCCGCCAACCCCCCAGGCGAGAACGGCGAGACCAACGATGATGACTGGAAGGCCGAATGCTAGGCCTGCCATACTGATCGCGAAGCCGAGGCAGAGAAGTATCGGGCGGGTACTGAGAGGACTAACCTCGTGAGCAGACTCGGATACCGAGTGAGAAACGCCGTTGCCCAGGCCATTGCCTAGGCCGTTTCCCAGTCCACTACCCGGACCGCCGCTCCCATGGGGCATGGTCGTCCCGCCCGTCCATTCTCTATCTGTCGAATTCCAGGGATTTGCGGGGGCAGGCGGGCCTTTCAGGGTCTTTAGCATGTTGTAGACGAGGAGTATCTGGGACGGGATGAAGATGTGTGCTCCCACCGTCGCGACAAAGTTTGCCGGAGCCCACGCCGCTACATTGTAGGTAACGATACGCCTCGGCATATCTTCCAGATAGAACATTGGGAAGAAGATGAGGTTGAACCCGACGAAGGAAAGTATGAAATGCGTCTTTCCAAGGGTCTCGTTATACATCCGTCCAGTCATCTTGGGCAGCCAGTAGTAAATTCCCGCGAACAGCCCGAACTCCGAGGCTCCGACCATCACGTAGTGAAAGTGTGCTACGACAAAATACGTGCCTCTGAGGGCGATGTCAAGCGCTAGGGAGGAGTTGAAGACGCCTGAGAGTCCGCCGATGACGAATATTACGACGGAGCCCAGCGCGAAGAGCATCGGGGTGGTGAGTCTGATCGCTCCCCTGTACATTGTTCCAATGAAGGACAGCATCAGAATGCCGAATGGGACTGAGATCGTCTCAGTGTTGATGGTGAAGACCTCTCGCTCTGTCAGGCTGATCCCTGTCAAGAACATGTGATGACCATACACCATGTAGCTCAACAGTACAACAATTCCGACAGCCGCGAACAACGGCTTCCTCGCATAGACCGGTCGTCCGGAGAAGGTAGCAATTATGCCAGCCACTATACCGAACGCGGGCAGCAAGACGATGTAGACTTCGGGATGACCAAAGAACCACCAGACGTGGTCCCAGAGGATCGAGCCTCCGGCTGTGGAGGTGAAGAAGGAGGTTCCGAGAAGACGGTCGGCCTCGAGCATTATGAGGCCCGCGATTAGAGAGGGGAAGGCCCAGAGAAACTGGAGCATAGTCCAGAAGGTGAACATGGTGAACATTGGTAGCTTGACGAAGCTGACACCGGCCGCTCTGTGCCAGAGGATTGTGACTAGTATGTTCACCGTGCCGACCGTGTTCGATGCGGCTAGGACTATGAGGGCCGCGGCTCCCAGCGTCTCCCCGGACCCGGGGCTGAACTGGAGCGAGGTGAGGGGAGAATAGTTCGTCCAGCCCGATGCTGGAGACCCTCCTGGGACGAAGAAGCTGACAAAAGCGGTTATCCCGCTGAAGACATACATCCAGTAGCTCGTAGCGTTGAGCCGGGCAAAAGCGACGTCGGCGGCTCCTATCTGAAGGGGAACGAAATAGTTTGCAAAGGCAATTCCCAATGGCGACAGGAACCAGAGCACCATTATCAGACCATGCATCGTAACCGCCTCATTGTACTGTGGGGGCTGAAGGAACGTCTCAGACGGAACAGCGAGCTGGGTCCGCATGAGAAATGCGAGGATACCCGCCAAGAAGGCGAAATAGAACGACGTCACCAGGTAGAGAATACCGACTTCCTTATGGTTGGTTGTGAAGAGCCATCGTTTCAACCAGACCGTATTCAGAGCATACCCTCCTTAAGTCACGAATAGCTTCGCGATCATGAAAGCGTGCCCGTTTCCACACAGCTCATAGCATTGTATCCTACATCCTGCAGGGCTGCTACATTTGCCAGCGGGAACGCTGAACCAGATGAGATTGTATCTGCCGGGGATGGCGTCTGCCTTTACCCGCAGATCCGGAATACCGAAGGAGTGGAAAACATCGATCGATGTTATGTTCAGAATCACGATCTTGTCGTGTTGGACGGTCAGCGCGGCAGCAACACCACAACCACTGGTGCAGTTGAAGCTCCATGAGAAGCGTTGAGCAGTAACGTTGACGTGTAACGCATTCGGATTATTCCAGCCACCGGGTGGGTTGTTGTAGACGCCTATGGCGTTGAAGCTTGCATAGGCCGCGCCAGCGAGCACGGAGGCCATGACTATGACGATCAGGAGAACGGTCCGAACAGGAATCTTCCCATTCTCATCATGATGGACGGGAGCACTACCTGGTTTAGCCCTGTACTTCGTGGCGAAGAAAACCAGCGCTCCTATCGTTATTGCGCCCGCGGCGACGGCCAGCACCCAGTACAGGTTGTAGAGAGACTGCCAAGTATCCGCCGTGGGCGCTGAGATCGCCAGCAGACCGCGCCTCAGAAGAATAGTCTCCCCGCCCCGGTCGAGTTATAAGCTTACTGGGATAACCGGGACTTGCTCACTGAGCTAGTACGAACGATTAAGTGATTAGACTATGACCGCTTCGATCTTGCATCGCGTGGTAGAGTGCATATACTACTTCGGGATGGAAGTCTTGAGGGGTCCGGCGAGGCATGCTGACCGGTAAGGCCCTGACAATTCTCACAATTTCAATCACCGCACTCTTCGGATTCATTACATTACCGTACCTACACTTGCCCGTCACAACCTTCAACGTGTCCATCGCACAGAGCTGTGAAAGACCCCCAGGCTACGTTCTGATGATTCTGGACGACAATGGATTCAACAACAGCATCCACAGAGGCGAGCCAACCATCCAACTCCAACGAAACGAAACTGTCAATATTCTGGTCTGCAACCTTGACCCAGTACAGTCACACGGCTTCGCCATCGATCACTACTTTGCGGTTGGCGTGACGTTGAGACCGGGAGAAGCGTACAGGGTCTCCTTCGTCGCCAGGGACCCCGGCAGCTTCACAATGTACTGCAACGTCTTCTGTACAGTCCACACATTCATGAAGGGCAGACTAGTAGTGAACTAGGCGAAGCTTTCGCCTCTCAAACATGAACTACCATTATATACTCTGAGAGGTTGGTCTCGCGGAGGAAGATGTCACAATCCCAGACAGCATCATCGACAGGACGCACAGCTTTGGCGTTAGGAGTCGTCGCACTGATCATCGGCGCCTCGGCTCTGGGCTACGCGGTGTACCTAGGTCTCAGCCAATTGCCATCCGAGCTCTCCGCGGTTACTGCAAATGTAACATGTTCGACGAGTCAGCCATGCGCGAAAAAGACCGTCAGGGTCGATTGGACGCTCGACGACAGTAGTCAGGATAGATTCAACCCGCAGTACATCACTGTGCTTCAAGGCGACAATCTGACTATCATGTTCATCACCAACGACACCACGGATGCTCACACCTTTACCCTCTCCTTGGGACTTCGGGGTTTTTCCAGCAGCGCACTATTCCAACTGAATAATAGTTGGACAGGCTTGTCAAGCGGTGATTTCATCACGCCTACTACGCCTGGGTACAACCTTAATTTCACAGGAAAGCCTGACGGCTGCAGAGACAATGGCGACAACCCAGTCGCGTGCAATACGCAAAAGGCGGATACTGGCACTGGCCCCAACGGGGCCTGCAACAATACCCTTGAGAATCCTCCCACCTCAACTGCGCCGCCATGTGATCTCTGGTCCATCGGCTACCTAGGCGTAGTCACCGTTCCTGGCGTCTACGAATTCCACTGCTTCTACCACCAGAAGGGCGGCATGGTCGGCTACATCACTGTCCTACCAAACAAGGGCTTCTCCCCCTAAACCTCCCTCCTATTTTTTTCGTTGCACCTAGATGAATCCGCGACACAACCGGCCAGCGACACAACGCTTCCAGCCGAACTATCCTAGGCTTCGTCAAATCTCATCCGACACCGGGACTCTTCGACTCGCGCATGTGCAATCTTTGGGTCCAATTGGCAGTAGGACCCTCTCAATCACATCGTCACAAGTAGCCCCGAACGAGGCTGTAAATCCATACCCTAGGGACAGCACATCATCCGACTAGGGTCGTTACGAGGTACGTACCGGTCTCCTGAATAAGGCTAATCAAGCTATCCTAGTCGGACCTTCTCGTAAGGAAAAAATGCGAAGTCGCAAACTATTCGTGACTGCAGCGCTCATATTAGCTGTGTTTGCACTCGGATTACCCTCAACAACGCCCCGCGTCTACGGGGCGGCCACGCCTTGCTTGTCAGCACATCCCTGTGGGATCGCCATACTCTCACCCGGTTCTGGTGCCACCCTGAACAAAAATACTGATGTGAACCCGTCGTTTATCGTCTCTTTCTTGGTCCACAACATCACACTCGTAAACCCCGGAACAACTGGCGACGTCAACACAACGATCGGTTCTGGCACTAGTGGTCACAATGAAGGCCACATCCACGTATTCGTCGACAACGTTTACACTACTATCTGGGCGAACCTCAATGGAATCCCACTGACCCTAACTCCCGGATCCCACACAATCCGGCTAGATCTGGTAAACGACTTGCATCAGGAATTCAACCCCGGAATCAACGCTTCCACGACGGTGAACGTCGTCGACCCGCTCCAGAGCAACGCCAGCAACGCGATGTACTTTAGTCTCGGCGCCCTAATAGTCTCCATAATAGCCGTCATACTCGTGGCGTACGTTGCATTCAAACGCAAGCCAAAAGCGTAGAGGTCGCCCTCGAGCGAGGGCGCACCCCGATTTTTTGAAGTGTCCCAAGCCAGAAACAATCTTTGTCTTACTCGTAGGATTCATGTTCCTCCAAACCATCCATTTCTCTCCACCAGTAGCCAATGCAAGTAGCTCAACGTATGCAGTTGGTATTGTCGACGACGCGTTTGAACCTCTTCACATCAACATAACAACCGGAACCACAGTGACTTGGACATACGTCAGCACGGGACACGAGATTCACACTGTGACTTCACCGTACGGAACCAACCAGACGCAAACAGGCACCCCTCTCATCAACAGCGGACAACTATCCCCCGGCCAAAGCTTCAGCTACGCATTCTACTTGCCGGGCTACTATCCCTACCAATGCCAGGTTCATCCGACAATACCTAAAATGAATGGCTGGGTAATGGTGACTGGAAATCCGGTCACTCCGCCCTCTACGAACAACGGTCCAGGCAACTCTTGGTTGTTGCCAGCAGTAATAGTGGCCTTCGCAGGAACCTTGGCTATAGTCACATGGACATTGGTCAGACACGGGCGTCACCACAAGGTCTCAAACCAGTAGCGATCCTCTGACAACGATTCGGCTTTCCTATAGCCTCGAGAAAAGGGCTTGGTTTGAGCCGGGGAAGAAATGTATAGCGATTGTTTATTAGACCGGTTTTGCGCCGCCCTCGCAAGTTAAGAAAACATGCACCACAGTAGGGTTGTACACTTCGAGATACCGGCCGACAACGTAGAACGCGCCAAGAGCTTCTACAAGCAGGCCTTCGGATGGGACATCAGCCAGTACCCTGGAATGGAATACCAGGGGGTAGTCACCACGGCCACTGACGACAAGACCCGGATGCCCAAGGAAGTTGGAGCCATCAACGGCGGAATGACAAAGCGCAACAACGAGGTCAAGAACACCGTCATCACAATAGACGTTCCGGACATTGAGGCGACGTTGAAGAACGTTGAGAAGCTGGGCGGCAAGATGGTCCAGAAGAAGCAGCCGGTTGCTGACATGGGCTTCACAGCCTACTTCAAGGACACGGAAGGAAACATCGTAGGCCTCTGGCAGAGCGCACGCCGCATGTAGACACGATGGTCATGGGTCGGCCGGACCCCGTCTTTTTCTATCCACCGAGCTTGTCCCGTGGAAAGTGTTAGCAGGCTATAATCCTATAAGCTTATAGGAGAACATCATGCTAGTAAACCTGGTGACTGTCGATCGCAAAGACGACGATACAAGTGGACGAGGACATAGCAAGACTCCTCGAGCATCTCAAGAGGGAGAGGGCTTTGAAGAGCTATTCAGAGGCTCTTCGAGAGATCCTAAGCGAGAGCAAGACTCTGAAGAGGTCTGAGCGAGGAAGCCTGCCGAGACTCAAGCCCTTCTCGAGAGAAAAAATTGACCGTTTTGATTGATTCCTGGTCCTGGATAGAATATTGGAAAGGGAGCCGGTACGCCGAGAAGGCCGCCGAGTACATCGAAGGCACAGACACGGCCGTGCTGTCAACGGTCAACTTGGCTGAAATCTACTTCTCAGTCCTAAGGGACTATGATGAGAAGAAGGCTAGAGAGAAGGCTGACACTGTCAGAAAGAGAAGCTTCCTCATACCGGTAGATGAGCAGATTGCTGTTGACGCTGCACGGCTCAAGCACAGCCTCAAGCTCCCCCTAGCTGACAGTATAATCCTCGCAACCGCCAGAACCAGAAATGCGAAGATAGTTTCAGGGGATAAAGACTTCAAAGGTCTCCCAGACACACTGTTCATAGCAGATTAGTAGCCTAGCCTAGCGCACGCCGCATGTAGACACTATTTTGATGGGTTGGCCGGACCCCTTTCTTTTTCGAAACATCACTCTCACATCATGAGAGAAAAATTCTTTCTGCGTTCATATTGGTAGCGGCTTTGGTAAGCATGAATGATGACGCGGATGGTAACAGGTGGTTCTGGTGGGGTTTTGCGCTGATGCTTGACCCTTTTTTTGGGGCTACGATCTCGCCTGTCCGGCTCTCTACTGAAGAATTCCGGAGGATTCGTTTCTTGGTTGATCGTCTGGATGTTTCATCCAATACAATCGCTTCACGGCACCTAGAGTTAAGCCAACGCCAATTCCCATCAATGCTCCCAGCAACCATAGAGATCTGATATCGAAAAAGACCGATGAAACGATATTACCATAGATAGTCCGTAGAGAGGACAACACGGTTGATGAGCTCGTGATTGTCGAATTGTTGCTAGGTTGACTTCCGGAGGGTGGCCTGTAATCTCCTACCATGAGGAGTGCTTGAGAAGTATGAACATAGGTTCCGCTTACAGCTGAGACTGTTACAATATAGTTGCCAACGGGTGTTTCTCGATTTGACGAGAATGTCACCGCATACATGGCGTTGTTGGGTGTGAGTAGAATGTTGGCCGGCTGGAGAGTCACGGAAGGCGCGTCTGGAAGACTTGGCGAGACGCTCGCCGCCAAGCTTACATCGCCTTGGAACCCGTCGATGCTGGTCAACTGTTCCTGGATTGTCACGTTCCAGTCTTGGAGAATCGAATACGAGCCCCAGAGGCGAGCGATAAAGTCCGGCTTTGAAACAGGAACGATCCTTACAGGCAATGTCAGATTGTGTGATACCGCACCAATTGTTGCTGTTATGGTGTACGTGTAGTTTCCAGGGGTCTTTCCGGCTGTCAGCCTCATGTCAGTGTTCACTTGGTCTCCGGGGTTTAGATACATGCCAGTGTTGAACCCCGCTCCCAGTCCAGCAACATTCGTACCGAATGACACGCTAATCTGAACCGTGCCTTGGAATCCATTCAGGCTCGACACGGTTAGCATTGTGTCTCCCCAGAAATCTTCGGGCATGACCACGCTGCTCGGGCTCGCGGATAGGGCAAAGTCAGGACCTGATGCCCGTGCTGGTCTCGCAACTGCCGTAGCGCAGGTCACGAGCAGAATCAACGATAGCACGACAACCGTCATTCGGCGCGAGCCGAGGCCGATCATCTAGACTTGCCCCTGAATCAAAGGGAGCATCCAGCCATTTATGCGTCACGTACACAAAAACAGACCCTACTGGTCATAGATCACCATTTGTACGCAGGCACTACGTCTTACTAGATTGCGAAACGAGGAGGTTTCAGGTCATGCAGTGCCCGCTGCTAGTGCCGGTTCGTTTAGAGTCTCCCTAATTTCGTTCCACCAATCACGAAAGTTTTGGACTGTCTCCTCTGGGTTTCCCTCGAAAGTGAAGTGCCTGACCCCTGGCAGGAGGATTGTGCGGTTGTGGGGCAGTTCGTCCGCCCAGCGCATGTGCCATTGTTCCCTCGTCATCGCGTCCTTTTCTCCGAACTGGATCAATACTGGCTTGTCTCGGAATGCAGGGAGGGCACGGTCAAGCACTTCCTGAGTCTCATGGTCGAGGAAGCTAGCGTATAGTTTCAGGGTCCCGCTTCTCGAGTCTCTCTCTTTGAAGGGCCTAGTGTAATGGGCTCGCTCTATCTTAGTCAAGGTTCGGGTTCCAAGTGCCATTTTGGATCCCATGGACCATGCCAGAAAGTTCGTGTACCTATTCACCGCTCGCAAGACTCGACTGGTAAAGATTCGAAGAGGCCAGACAACCATTCTGTAGGGTTTTATAGACCAGCCGAATGTTCCACCAACGACAAGGCCAAGCACTCGATCCGTGTGATCCGACAATGCAAGCACTACGGTGGGTCCGCCTCCATCATTCGCCCAAGCGACAATCCTCCGCAAGTCTAGAGCTTCCACAAACTGCTCCAGTACACTTGCCTGCTCCTGTAGGGTGTAGCCATAACCGTCCGCTGCTTCTGAAAGACCGTAGCCTGGAAGGTCGGGTGCCACGCATCGAAACTCGTTCTTCAACTGTTGGATATGGTACCTGTAGGTGAAGCTCCATCCGGCCCCGGGGTGAACGAAGAGAAGGACCGGAGCATCCCTGGGACCCTCGTCAACATAATGCACGCGATGACCATCCAGAATCATCCATCTATCCTCGAAAGGATACAATTGCGAGTCAACCCAATCAGGTCTACGAATATCTGTGGACCCGATTTCGCCGTCCGTTTTCTTCCGGATCTCGAAGCCTGGATGACGCTTCGGCTCTCTCAATCCTGCCCGGTTCAGCTGATCGGTTTGTTCCGCGTTCATGTATGATAAGAGGACGAGACATGATTTAGTCGTGTGTTAGGCTCTGGTTTCGATTTAGGGAAGGCGCACGGGATCGGCCAAAGCAAATGAACAGCAAACTGACAGAAAAAAAGGGAGAGGCCCAACTTTAGAGTTAGGCTGTTCAGGTGTGTATAGTCACAGAGTATGTCCCGGTTGTGCTAGTCGGACCGGTGGCTGTGAACTGGAAGGGTCCATAGCCATGAATGTCTTCTAGAGCGCCAGTCCCATCATTGACGACAAAGCCACCAGCGCCGGTTCCGCCTACGCCAGTGCTGTGTCCCGCAATTACTAGGGTTCCCAGTGCACCGTCTAATGTTCCGGTAAACGTTCCCGTGTCGCTGGCGATGAATGAGCCGTCCGGATGAATTATCTCGGAGCCTTGGGCGATTCGGGTTCCGGCGAAACTGCCAGTGAGGGTCGCCGTTTCGTTGACCGTGATGATCGTGTTGCCACCAGCTGTAGTAACTGAGAGAACCGTGAATGATGCGGTGAAGGTTCCAGTGGCGGTGGTCGGTGGGGTCGCATGCGCGAATGGTGTAAGCACTGTCAGCAGTGCGAATGCCAATAGGAATATTGTTTTCATTTTTCTTCGTCGTATGTCCTTCGAGCGGCCTCATTTACTCCCGTGTTAGGTCCGACTTTCGATTTAGGGAGGTTTTTCTATGAACACACACCCTCGACGAGTGTGGACTCGAAGGATTTTCGTCTGCTGGTTGCGCTTCACGAGAATGCTCGTCAGAGCTACAGGTCCCTCGGCCAACGCGTCTCCCTATCTGCTCCGGCGGTACGCGACCGACTGAAACGTCTGGAAGACCGTGGTATCCTGCAGGGATACTGGCTCTACGTAGACCCGGGCGTTTTCGATCGAGAGGACCTGATGCTCTTCTACAAGGGAGACTGGAAGCGAGAAGACGCGCTCAAAGCCCTCAAAGTCGACGACGTAGCATTCGTGACGTCGAAGCTAGACGGAGGCTTGTCAGTACAGACATGGCCTCGAGATGGAAGCAAATCTGCCAAGGAACTCGCTTCAGTCCTCGGAGTCCGACCCTCAGGACAAACCCGAACTGAGCCTCAGCCCAAGCACAAGCTCGCTGCGGCCGATTGGCGAATCATGGACGCGCTCGTCGACGATCCCACGATCCCATTCGAAACGTTGACAGAGAAGACTGGTCTCAGTCCAAAAACCGTGAGAAAACATCTCCAGTCGATGATCACAGACGAGACCATCTACGTGATGCCCCGCCTCGGCTCCTTGGCCGACTCTGGCGAAGTCGTATACCATCTATCAGTCTCAGGGAAAGTCAAGCTCAGCGAACTCCGCGAAGTACTCGGCGAAGCCTTCCTCGTCGGCGACACTCAAGAGCCGCCGATGAAGTATCTACTGTGCAGAGCAAACGACCTCTCCGACGTGACAAACAGGACCCGCGCAGCCAGAAAGCTTCCGGGAGTCGAATCCGTAGAGGTAAGCCTGAACCGAGAACTACTCGTTGCAAAGGACTTTTTCCATTCGCTGATCCGGGAGAAAATCAAAGAATGGGAGAACGCGCTGAAGAACTCATTTATCCGCGTGAGCTGAAAAGCTAACTAACAGTCGGACAGTTCGAGGCTTGGGCTACAGTTAACTTGGTCTATAATCCGAACTTAGAGCTTGGGCTAGTGAAGAGTGGGCTTGATCGTCAAGACCGAGGTCTCATTGAATCCGGGAGCTGCGTTCAAGGCCTTTAACGACGAGCTGTCCTTGGCGCTTCACCGACTCGGATTAGAATTCGAAGCAAAGAATAGTGGTCTCATCTCGCAAGGAAACAGGGAGGTAGGCCGCGTGATCGCCTGGCATCCATCGAAGCAGGTCCTTTTGTTGCTACACTCCGCCGACTGGGCGGACGCCGATACAAGGATGGATTTCCGGTTCCAACCAACAAAGCGTGGAACTCGCATAACAATGGACCATTCCGGGCTAGAACCTTTCCTTTCAGACCAGAGTGAATCGTTAGGGTGGTTCACAGACCAAGTAATCGCGCCTCTCCTCAACGCGTCATCGTCTTCCATGTTTGGAGATTGGCTAACCGACAGAAGGGCTAGACGACCGACTGGCGCTCTAGCGCGTCGGGGATATCGCAACCCGACCCACCACAGACCAAACTTCGGAGCGATACTGGAAGAACTCGCGCTCACTCCCAATGACCATCTTCTGGAGGTCGGATGCGGAGGTGGGGCGCTCTTGCATGACGCGTTGGAGAGCGGTTGCACCGCCGCAGGGATAGATCATAGCGCAGAAATGGTCAGACTCGCAAAGAGGGCGAATGCGAAAGCCGTTGGCGAGGGACGCTTGGAGGTCAAAGAATCAACAGCCGACTCGCTCCCGTTCAATGATTCTCTCTTCACCTGCGCCGTGATGACCAGCGTCCTAGGTTTCTTAGAAGATCCGGTCAGAGTCTTCAGAGAAGTGAGACGCGTTCTAAGACCAAGCGGGAGGATGATTGTTTTTTCAACCTCAAAGGAAGCAAAGGGCACCATGGCTGCGCCCGAGCCGATGGCGTCACGAATCCACTTTTACGAGGATGAAGCTCTCGAACGTATGGCTCTAGAAGCGGGATTCAACGAAGCTCACGTCCAGCGCCCTGACCTCTCAAGGTTTGCAAAGAGAGCCACTATTCCGAGACGAGACCAGGGATCATTCTCAACCCACATTGGGCAGCTACTCGTTTCCAAGAAGGTTCAAGACTGAAGGTTGACCCGTCTCGCGAGAGACCCGAAATTCGGGGCACACGCGGTCCCTTGCGAGAAACATTCGACTAGCGTCCGCTTGTGAAGGATCATCGCAGGATAGTAGAGTAGTATACATCAATCGAAGATTTGAGTAGTTCGGGTTAATCACAGTCTTCGAGTAAGGTCATTGATAGTCTTCCTTCTTGACAATGAAATTGCTTGACCGCAGCCTTGTGCGGCCATAAACTATGCTGATCTTCAGCTAAAGCTCTAACGAGCGAGACTCTCGTCCAGAGACACTTCTTTGAAATCACGGTCTAGCTCACCGTGACCTGCGCCAATGGTATTCGGCATTTTGATAGACGTGCCCATCGTTGTCGGGGGCTACTTTCTCATGCTCCGCTATCGGAAGCAATTGACAGGCAGACTCGGTAGAATCAAGCTCCCCTCACTAGCCGTGTGCATGTTGCTCTCTGTTCCTCTGATCATATTGGAAGAGCAGATCAACTGCATGTCATCATGGTGCGGCACCATTCTAGTTCCACCAACATTGACAATTCTCCTCGTGGAGATCTTCGGGCTCAGTCTGATATCGTTGAAGATACATGCAAATAACGCGTTTCGCGTCACGGCCGCATACAGCGTGTTCGGGGTCTTCATCGAGGCCACGGTTGGCGGTCTTGTGGGAGCAGGGTGGTTGATCGCCGTAATTTTTGCGCCCTACGTCTGGATAAGCTACGGCTTCATTTCACTCTTGCCGATCTCTGTACTGATAGCCGACAGGCAATTGTCTGCAAAGAACCCGGAGATTTCAGCCGTGAGCCCAACAGCGGAATCTGCTCACGACGGCCTACTACCCTAAGTTTTTGAGTTGCGACGCTCAACTGTATATTCCGGCTTGCGAGCTGGCCAAACAGGCTGCCTAGCAATAATTATTGTCCTAGTAGTGTTCCTCCCAGTCCTCGCCAAAGCAAACGGCGAAAGCTCGCTCTTCCAAACGGCACTGCCTACGGACAAGTCCTCTTACAAGCTAGGAGAGACAGTTGAAGCCATGCTTGTCCTGTACAACCCTACCTCGCAGCGGATCGCTGTTCACTTCCCCAATGGTTGTTGGTTCAGCTTCATCATCCGCGACCAGTCGGGAAATGTGGTCCATAATGAGACCATGTCAGATTGTGATCCAACAATCAACGGACTCGAAAACGTTACGAACGTGATGACCGTTGACGCAGGTGGCGGCCGCTGGATTGGAATGCGGTGGAACCAGCTAGATCCTTCCGGGAAACATGTGCCCGTGCCTGCGGAGTATGTTCTCTCTTGGGGATTCAAGAACCCAGACCAGCTCATCCCAGAAGCTTCCGCAAGAATAGCATTAACCGATCAGGTCGCGTCTCAGTTTGAAGCTGTCTCAGGACCAGCGCTAAGATTCCTTCAACTCTTCGCACCCTTTCTTTGGATACTGCTTGTCCCGACATCAATCCCATGGTCGAGAGCGATGAAAGGCGCGCAGAGATCTTCTAGAATCAAGCTCCTGATGCCAATCATAATCTCTGCAGTTGTGCCAGTAGCGATTATCTTCGGATTCTACCCTGGCCAGCTGGTCTGTCTGGCAATCCAGTGTCCCGGAACAATCGCACTCATCAACACCATAAACCTGTACCTCCTCATCACTCCACCAGTATGGGCCGTCATGTTTCTAGCCGCCCGACAGATTGATCAGAAAAGGATCTGGATCCCGCTGATCATATTCGATTCTTGGACCGTCGCCGCGCTGATGCTGTCGTTTCTTGCTCTCCAGGCGATGGAAGAAATTGCGCGAAACACCTTCTACTATGACTGGTTGCTCATGTGGCCGAGCTACGCTTTGTTTGTTGCGACTGTTCCCACTTCTCTCTTGTTCTATCGACTGTTCAAGAAGAAACTATTGGCAAGCGGCTTATTCACGCCCAAAGCACCTAAGCAGACTACATTCTTCGACATTCCAAAGAATTGACCAATGATGGAAAATAGACCTCTTCTGAACCGTGGTTCGGGTTACTCCGGAGCGCCTCCGCGCACCGAGGGAGGTAGCATTATCGAATTTGGGGAGCATGTGTTCGACCGACGACTCAAACCAACTCTGCTTGTGCGTTGTTTAGTGGAGTAACAATTCAGCTTAATTTCGCGACTTCCCTGTTCTCTTCGCGCCGACATTGGATAGGGTTTCCGACCTCTTCGCGCTTCCCAGCGACAGTTATGATAGTGAGATTGTGCGTGAGGGTAATGATGTCTGCCATAGATTGAACCTGCCAGAGCATGTTCGACGAATAGTCTGGCTGGATCGAATACTCTGGCATGCCTTTGATTCCGATGAATGTTTCTTCCACGGCAGAGATGGACTCTTTCCGGCACGGATGAAGGGAAGGCTCGCACCCAACGAATGGAGACCTTTGATAGCCTCTTACAAGATGTTCCGATACATACGGAGAAACGTGCCGGGAAGGGTGCTCATCATGATCCCGGTGACATTCTTGACACTTTTAGGAGCAGGTCTTACCAGTCGTTTCCTGGGAGCTGACTTCGGGGCGACCTTCGGTTTATTATTGTTGGTGATAGATGGGCCGCTCTATGTCAATTTGCTAACACAGGGAAGAAAGATGTTGAAATTGCAGGCGGATCTTTTGGCTGCAAGAGCAGAAGGCAAGGAAGAGCTCCTCTCCGTTCTCAGAAAGATTCAGGGATTCGGGCTCAGTGATGTAGTCGAAACCGAAAGGAGACAGCTCAGCCGCCACTTTTCGAGCAAACCCAGCCTATCTGAGAGAATACACAACCT
>Ga0209375_1001787_pt1 | contig 16008 bp, 12 predicted proteins | sample GraSoiAngelo_131_FD_185888 | JGI IMG/M metagenome (GOLD analysis project Ga0209375, IMG submission 185888) | Grasslands soil microbial communities from the Angelo Coastal Reserve, California, USA - 14_0929_02_30cm (SPAdes) (version 2) | ecosystem: Environmental > Terrestrial > Soil > Grasslands ... | reverse complement strand
CGCGATACACTGAAAACGCTGCGCGAGGAAGGACTCGGCTCGATCACCGGCGGTGGTGCGGAGATTTTCGATCCGGGCGTGCGCGATCAAATCTGCCGTGGCAAGGAGAGTGCAGCCGAATGGCTGGACGTGCATCGCACCTGGCATTCAATGGGCGGTCGCAGCACGTGCACGATGCTTTACGGTCACATCGAGACGCTCGCTCACCGCGCCGATCATTTGCGCCAGCTGCGGCAACTGCAAGACGAAACCGGCGGCTTTACCGGTTTTGTTCCGTTCGCTTTCGAGCCGTCCCAATCCCACGGAATCCTTGCCCACATCAAACGGGCCTCCGCATTTAAACAACTTCGCAATCTCGCGGTGAGCCGGATTTACCTCGACAACATCGACCACCTGACCGCTTATTGGGTCAGCTTGGGACTGCCTCTCGCGCAGGTCTCGCTTAGCTACGGCGTGGACGATCTACACGGCACAATTTTGGAGGAAAAGATTTTCCACATGGCCGGCGCCACCACGCCGCAGCAACAAACGGTGGCAGCGCTGGAACATGCCATCCGCGAAGCCGGTCGCGAGCCGGTCCAACGCGATAGTCACTATCGGCATATTTCTCCCCGTCGAACGAATGAGACACGCGCGGCGTCGCATGCAGAATTGGCTTGCGCCTGATCCTTGCTGTCATTCCGAGCGAAGTCGAGGAATCCCGTTGCAAAACCCACAGCTACTTCCACGGGATCCTTCGACTCCGCTTCGCTCCGCTCAGGATGACGGCGGTCTTGATTACGCTGCACATTGAACTCCCTCCGCATCGGTTGCGTAAAATATCTTAACGCTCGTCCGCTCATTCGCGGCTGGCCAGCCGATGTCGAGTTCGATCATCCATCGGCGCTTTGCGAACGATTGGCAAATGGCGAGCTCGATGTTGCGCTCGTGTCCAGTTTCGAATTTCTGCGAAACCCGATTTATCGAATCATTGATGACGTTTCGATTTCATCTGACGGACCGGTTTACAGCGTGGTGGTCGCGCACCGGGACGAAATTTCCCGAATCGACGAGATCGAACTCGATCCCGCGTCGGAGACTGCGGTCAATCTCCTGCGTTGTCTACTCGGAGAGCTCGGATTAAATCCACATTTGAAGCAGCGTAGCACAGGCATCTTGCCTGTGGGGCCAGACGGCGTCTCGCCTGCTGTGGTGAAATCAGGTTCGGCTGCTCCGGCACAACTCCTCATCGGCGACCAAGCCATTCGCTTTCGCGAGAGTCATGCAGATGAATTTCAATTTTGGGATCTTGGCGAGCAATGGAACAAACTTATGGGTCTTCCATTTGTTTACGCCCTCTGGCTGATTCGCCCCGAAGTTGTTGCTCCAAAACAAATCGCTGATCGCCTGCGTGGTCTTCGTGACGAAAATCTCGGCCGCCTAAATGAGTTAATCGCAGATGCTCTCGCCCGTGTCGCTGACCCCGGCCACGCAGAAATCACTTTCGAATTTCTTAATTGTTATTACCAGAAACATCTTCGATTCAGCTTTGGAAAAGCAGAGAAGGAAGGTTTGCGAACTTTTGCTCAGCTCTGCGCAAAGCGCGGTCTGCTTCCCGGGGGCGGAATTGCGTTCGATCTCGTGTAGCGCAACAGCATCTTGATTATTTGGGCTATTGATTAACTCTTGGCTCGCCAAAACCGAGGTCGAGATCGTTGAGCTGCCAGCCCAGAGCTTTGAAGCGGAATCTAAGCTTTATTCCCTCTCGCTCCACAACAAAACTGCGTGGCCCTGTGAAGAACGCGTATTTTATTTTTGACCAGTCTTCACCGTTACCACTGGAGAACCGGAAGTGCTGAGGACTTTGCAGGTTCCTCAAGGCTCCCGGATTGGAAAGAAGCGCCGCGATTCCCTCAGGTGTCGCATACGCGTCGACGATCGTATCAATCAGGGTCGGGCCGAGGTTACTCCATCGCTTGTGACCAGTCGTTGCGCGAGCGAACCGCGCGACGAGTTGCTTTTTCAACGAAGCTCGAACAGCCGGAAAATCGACGTGTGAACCGATCGCGGCGCTGTCACCAGATCGCAACGCGATCGTCAATCGCCAGAACGAAAAGTACGGCGACGCGCAGTATAGGACCAGAAGAACAATGCAACCGAGCGCTACCCAACGGATGAGTCTCATTTAACTGTAACATCCTGGATATTGCGCATGTTTAAAAGAAAAACGGCGTGGGGACGCGTGCGCACTCCCAAAGCTGTCGCGAAATAATAAGCCTCTCAATAATTTCGCACGAAGTACTTTTGGAGTGCGATGCGTCCTCGCATCGCTTTTATCGGTATCAGGTGTTCTGAAGGTGTCGAGACCTCTCAAGACTTAACGGGATGGCACTGGTCCCGATTTTCTTCCAGTATTCTCGAGTGCGACAGTCGGAAGATCCAGGTGATCGGCGGTGTCTTGTCAGAAAATTTTTCGCGAATAAACTGATCAGTGCAAAGCCGCGTAGAAGGGACTCCAATCGGTGAAGAGCCAGCTGGGACGTTTACGCGGCAAAGCCGCTGGATTTTAGCGCCGTGTGAAGAGTTGAATGGCGGCGCGATTGCGTGGAGCGAGATTTGCGGATCAGAATGTATCGCGCGGCTGCTGTCACGGAAAGGGTTTGGCTGTGTGGAAGAAGTTGAAAACTTCCTACGCCCGCGTCTCAGCTCGCTGAGCGATCCATTTTTGCTGCCGCAAATGGGCGCTGCGGTTTCCCGCATTCTCGCTGCGCTGGATCAACATGAACGCATCGTTCTGTTTGGTGACTACGATGTGGATGGTGTGACGTCATTGGCGCTGCTCGATGAAATGTTGCGCGCTTATGGAGGCGCGCCGGAACTGTTTTTGCCGTTGCGCATCGAGGAGGGCTACGGCTTAAGTCGCGAAAGTGTCGAGCGCTGTCTCGAACAACAGCAGCCACAACTCCGAGCTCAGCTCGCGAGCACGCGAAAACCTTCGGTGTTGCTCATCGCCGTTGATTGCGGCACTTCGTCAGTTAATGAGGTTGCGATTCTTAACGAGCGCGGGGTCGACGTGATTGTGCTTGATCATCACGAGCCGAAAACACAATTGCCGGGTTGCGTTGCGATTGTGAATCCAAAAATCGCGCGTGAGGCAGACAATCCTGTCTGCATCCCCGAAGCTGACAGCATGTCGAATTCTCGCAGGCAGGATTGCCTGCGCCACTCAACCACGCCGTTCGAATATCTTTGCAGTGTCGGGATCGTCTTCAAACTTTGTCACGCTCTGCTGAAGACGCGGCCGCTGCCCGAATTCGATTTGAAATCAAAGCTTGATCTTGTGGCACTCGGTACTGTCGCGGACATCGTGCCGCTGCGTGGCGAAAACCGTGTTCTGGTGCAGCGCGGCGCAATCGAGATCGCACAGACCTCGCGCATCGGCTTGCAGAAATTAATGCAAATCGCCGGAGTACGCCCGCCAATCTTGCCCGATGACATTGGTTACCGGCTTGGGCCGCGATTAAACGCTGCGGGACGTTTGAGCACGGCGGAGAAATCTTTGCGACTGGTGCTCACACAGGACGAAAGCGAAGCAACAATGCTTGCAGCGGAGCTGGATCGGCAAAACCGCGAACGCCAGGACGTCGAGAGACAAATTTTCGTCGCAGCCACAGAGAAGATCGACAATGAGTTCGATGCCGCGCGTGATGCGGCCATTGTGTCGGGTGCACGCGGCTGGCACCCAGGAGTGCTTGGCATCGTGGCGTCACGCCTTGCTCGAAAATATCATCGACCTGCGATTGTGATCGGTTTCGATGATAACGGCATCGGAAAGGGAAGCGGACGAAGCATCGACGGATTGAACTTGATCGAGGCGCTGAATCGGTGCGCGGCCAGCCTCGACAAATATGGCGGACACGAGATGGCGGCCGGGTTGGCACTGTGCGAGGAAAATTTCGATAGTTTTGCCGAAGCATTCCGGAGCACTGCGCGCGAACTTCTTTCCGACGAAGCTCTGCAACCCTGCATTCGACTGGATCACGAGCTCCCGTTCACCGAGATCGATGTCGAATTTCTACGCTGGCACGAAATGTTGCAGCCGTTTGGAAATGGAAATCCGCAGCCGCTTTTCTTTGCGCGTGAAGTCGAGCCAGTCGTGCCGCCGCGCGTCGTAAAGCAAAAACATCTTATCTTTCGTCTGCGTCAGGGTGATCGCCATCGCCGCGCCATTTATTTTGACGGGTTGGCAAATCAGTTGCCGCCGCCGCCGTGGGATATCGCATTCCGAATTTGTGCGGATGAGTATGGGGGTGAGACATTAATTGCCATGCACATCGAAGCGGTGCGAGCGGCGGAACGCTGCGAGCGTAATTAGTGATCGGTGAACAGCGTGAAATCGCCTAACCGCTCACAGATTACGGATCCTGGCTCACAAACGACTTCGAAATCACCTCACACGAGCCTTTTGGTTTCGCAGTCACTCGAGGAATTAAGTTGGGTTCCACGCCCGAAAATCCTGGCACTGCGGCGCCTCGAGATTGAGACGGTGGAAGATTTGCTTACTCATTTTCCGCGGCGCCACGAAGATCGCGCAGAGTTCCCGCAGTTTCCGCGTGAGGAAAGCGACGTTCCGATTTGTCTCTGCGGCGAGGTGACCAAGACTTCGCTGCGCCGATTTGGCGGATGGAAGAAAATCTTTGAGGCCACGCTCGAAGAATCGCACCCAAATGCTCTAAGCGAGCCGCTGGTGTGCCGATGGTTCAACCTGCATTACGTGCAGAAGATGATTGCGACCGGGCAACGCCTGGTTGTTTTTGGCAAGCCGCGTCTGCGAGGAAAGCGGATTTGCATGGATCACCCGGAATTCGAGGTTATCGAGAATGATGAAGAAATATCGATCCATTTTCGCAGGATCACTCCAATCTATCCCGCTACGGAGGGTCTTTCGCAGCGGGTGTTGCGCAGTATTGTCTATCGGCTTTTGAAGGAGATCGCTCCCGCGTCTGGGGGACTGGAAACATTATTGCCGCGTGCACTCATGAATAGTGACATGACGACAGCAGCAGCGATTCGCGCAATTCATTTCCCGAACGATTGGCAGCAACGCCAGGCCGCCCGCGAGCACCTGGTCCTCTCTGAATTTTTTGCGATGCAGATCCTGATTGCATCGCGACGGACAAATGCATCGATCCGCGTCGGCGAGGCACACTGCGGGCCCGGCACATTGTTCGACGAATTCGTGAAGTCGCTTCCGTTCGAACTGACGGCCGCGCAGAGAAAAGTCATCGGGGAAATCCGGCGCGACCTGGCGGCTGTGCACCCAATGAATCGTTTGCTACAGGGGGACGTTGGTTCAGGCAAAACCTTGGTTGCGATAGCAGCCATGCTTCTGGTGGTTGAAGCCGGATATCAAGCCGCGTTCATGGCGCCGACGCAAATTCTGGCCGAACAACACTACGATGTACTGCGGCGCTGGCTCGATCCGCTAGGCGTGCGCGTTGCATTACGAACAGCCGCGCGACAGGAAGAGAGCGGTCCGTTGCCGTTGTTTGCGCGCGCGTCTAACTCGGGCAACGCCACGGCTCTGGGGTGCGCGCCCGTCTCGGGTGCTGGTGCTGTCGTCGCGACAGCACGAACTTATGATGAGCAGCGGTCTCACGAGAAAAGTTGGTCGTCGCGAGACGCAACGACCAACACGCGAGACGCGTGTGTTCCCCAAACGCTCGCGCGCGACGAGCCACAAATTATAGTTGGGACGCACGCGTTGCTCTACGAATCGGTTTCGTTTTCGAACCTCGGGCTTGTTGTAATTGATGAGCAGCACAAATTTGGTGTTGCTCAGCGCGCCAGATTAACGACGCGCGAACCGGCGCCCGATGTGCTGGTGATGACTGCCACGCCGATCCCGCGCACACTGACGATGACCATTTACGGTGACCTTGATGTTTCAACGATTGATGAAATGCCGCGGAACCGCGGCAAAATCGTCACCGCCGTGCGTGATGACTCGAAGCTCGGTGAGGTTCTTACTTTTCTGCGAACTCAATTGGAAGCAGGCCGCCAAGTCTACGTGATCTATCCGTTGATCGATGAAAGCGAAAAATTGGACGTCAAAGCGGCAGCAGCGGAGTACACGCTGTGGCGAGAACGGTTGCATCCGTTTCGCTGCGAGTTGCTTCACGGCCGCATTGCGCCAGTTGAAAAGCAGCAGATCATGGAACGCTTTCGGCGCGGCGAGACAAATGCGTTGATCAGCACGACTGTGCTCGAGGTCGGTGTCGATGTCCCCAACGCCAGCGTGATGCTGGTTGAGAACGCAGAGCGCTTTGGTCTGGCGCAACTGCACCAACTTCGGGGACGGATCGGCCGTGGAGAACATAAGTCGTACTGCATCTTGCTTACGTCGGCTCAGGCGAAGGAAGTCTCAGCAAAGCTCGCCGTTTTGGAAAGGACGCGTGATGGCTTTGAAGTAGCCGAAGCCGACTGGGGGTTGCGTGGCCCGGGGGATTTGCTGGGCACCGCGCAAAGCGGGCTACCTATACTCAAGATCGGAGACCTGAAGACTGATGCGGATTTGATGCGACGGGCCCGCGCGGCCGCGATATCGATCTTCGAGGCGGATCCGTGTCTGGAATTGCCCGAGAATCAACGTTTTCGGCGCCTAATTGTCGAACAACAGGGACGAACTTTTTCCAATGTCAGCTAATGAAAAATCTCGCGAAATTTTTGCTTTTTGTCTTGGTCGTCAGCGCGGGAATTTCCCTACTGTATGATTACCGTCTTAAACACGGAGGATTAAAGCTACCGTCCGGGCGCACTCCGGAAAAGTACACTCTGGCCTCTGAGCCGAGCGTTGACTCAAAACAAGTCGCTTCGCTGGAGGCTTTGAACCGGGAACGGCGGGCGTTGGTCAAAAGCGTGGTCCCGTCTGTCGTGGCGGTTAAAACATCGAAGAAGATCGGCGTTCGACGCGAATACGGCCTCGATCCGTTTGACTTTTTCTTCCCGAATCAACGAAGGTTTCGGAACCCCAATGACGAAGCGCTGGTGCAAAATTCGCTTGGTTCTGGCGTCATCGTGACGAATGAGGGCCACATTATCACCAATAATCATGTGGTCACCGACAGGCAAGGCAATCCGGTTGATGAAATTGAAGTGCAACTAAGCGATGGACGGACAAAGAAAGCGCGATTAGTGGGTGCCGATGAACAGGTGGATGTTGCTGTGCTAAAGATCGATGATCCGGGCGTGAAGCCACTGAAACTTGCTGACTCGGACATGGTGCAGCCCGGGGATTTTGTCTTGGCCATCGGTAATCCGCTGGGATTTGAGGAAACCGTGACAGACGGAATCATCAGTTCGAAAGGGCGGCCGAATCGCAGCGATTTTTTCGCTGATTTGCTGCAAACCAACGCGGCAATCAATCCGGGAAACAGTGGTGGCCCGCTAATCAATCTGCGGGGTGAAGTGATCGGCATCAACACTGTGATCGCCTCCACGACTGGCGGCTCGCAGGGACTGGGTTTCGCGATTCCGTCGAACACGGTCCGGATGGCGCTGGAAAGCTTGTTGAAACAAGGCCGGATCATACGCGGTTACCTTGGGATTCAAAGCCGTCCGTTACAGCCGGGACAAGGCAGCGCGGACAGCGAAGGCGTCGTGGTTGATGGCGTGGTGCCGGGATCGCCCGCGGCACAGGCCCAACTGCAACTAGGCGATGTCATTCGCAAATTCAATGGTCATGACGTAACAAATATTCGCGCGCTCAGGACGATGGTCGCACAGACCGAGTTGAATAAGAATGTCGAGCTGGAAGTCCTGCGTGACGGCAAACCCTTGAAGGTGACCACTCAAATCAAGGAGCAGCCAGTTAATTACCAGACGACGGGCGTGCTGCCGCGAGGAAATCAGCCGCAGGCACAAAACCCGCGACAACCCAGCGATGAAGAACAGGCGAGCAGCCCTCTTGCTTCGATTCGTGTCGAAGAACTAACGCCCGAGATGGCGAGTCAGCTTGATCTGCCGTCTAATGTGCGAGGCGTATTGGTGACGAGCGTAGATCCTGATAGTGGCGCGGCGGAATTGCAGAAGGGGGATGTGATCGAAGAAATCAATCAACAGCCAGTCACATCAGTCTCGGACTACAACAAGATTGCTGCCTCACTTGATCCGAGCCAGCCGCAAGTCTTATCGGTTTGCCGACATCGGATACGTTCGTTTCTGGTTCTACGACCGCGGTAATTGTGTAGCGGTGCTTGTGTCGAGCAGCGTCAGCACGCGATGGCGTGGCGTCGGCAAACGCCGGAGAGCATTTCCCAGAGCGCATCGAGAACGCAGTTCGCTGATGCCTTTACGAATTGGAAGTTTCGCTCGCCCATGTGCGCGCTTAGCATCTCGCGCTCGGCGGCAGAATGTTCGCGATCCGCTTCCACATGAACGCTGAAGTACTCGTAGTGTTCGGGATTTCTGAAGCCGTAGTGTTTCTTTAGTCCGTCGATTTTCGATTCGCAGATCGCAGGAATTTGGCTCTCGTAAGCGTAGAGAGCTGCGAGACCTTCGACTGTCGATCGATCGCGACAAACAGCACGGAAGGTGTCGATCAAGTTCTTCGTCTCTGTCCATTTTTCTGAGCATTGCACATCTGCTTGAGACAGACCGAGACTTTGGGCGAACCGAAGCCAAAGCTCGGGATGATTCGGCGAGCCAGCTTCTTCATCGATTAAATTGCTGAGCAATTGTTTCCGCGTGTCTTGATTGTCGCAGTTGGCGTGCACCGAGGAAAGATAGGTTGGGAACGCCGCGACATGGTGATAGTACTGCTGCGCATAATCCGCGAGCGCTTGTTTGGTTAACTCACCGCGCGTCCATGCGAGATAAAACGGATGTTTCAACAAATGTTTCGCAGCAATGTCATTATCGATTTCGTTGAGATGTGTGTTCATAGGACCTTTTGTCTTTCACAGATTTAGGCAGATTTACACGGATTCAGGCAATCTCGATTTTTCAATCTGCGAGAATCCGCGACATCTGTGGATCATTTTCATGCGGATTTCAAAATGTCTTTAATGCCGCGGATGGGGATGAGAACCCAGCTTGGACGATTGTTTAACTCGTAACCAATTTCGTAAACGGCTTTGTCGAGCAGATACGCTTCCAGCATGACTTGGAGATCGTCGCTATCTTTGGGGATGAACTTCGCGCCGCTGGTCGTGTTCAGATAGCTTTGCAGAAAGAGGCTGCTCGTCTGCCGATACCAGAGATCGGCCCAACGCTCCAGGAAAGGGACGTCTTCTTTGCGCATGGCCGCCTGCCAGAGTGCGGCGTAAGCGCCGTACTGAAACGAGCGCATCATCCCGGCGACGTCGCGCAGAGCCGAGCGTTTCATCTTCCGGTCGCTTAGAGGACGCGCCGGTTCTCCTTCGAAATCGAGAATCACAAAATCCTTGCCGGTATATACCAGTTGCCCCAGATGGTAATCTCCGTGAATCCGGATTTTTGCGGCATTAGTGCGGCGATCAAGCAATCGTTTTTCACGCGCCAATATCTCTTTTTCCGCAGCGAGCACTTCCCTCGCTTCACTTCGGAATTTCGCAGGGACTTCAGATAATTTCTTCTCCAAAAATGTAAACGCCCGGCGCAAGGACGTGCGCATACTTTGGTACACGGATCGCTGGGCCATGGCGTTGAACGGCTCCGGTGCGAACGCGGGATTGTCGCCGCGCGACGCGAGGGCAAGATGCAGCTCACCAGTGCGCTGGCCTAACAGCCTCACTTTTTCCGGATACACGCCGCCGACCAATTCCTCAATGAGAACACCAGGCGGCGCTGTTTCATTCTGGAGATCAGCTTTTCGCTCCAGCACGCGCTCGTAATAGCGGCCGAGCGCGTCGACGGTCAGCGTCCAAACGTCGCCTGCATTCGCGACCGCGCGCTGCAACAGGCAAACAACAGTTGGCTCCGCTTTTGGCCGGCGGTATTCCAGTGCTCCGACGAAAGCGGGCACGTTTGGAAAATCGGTTTGCTCCGTCAGAAACCGCGTGATTTCTACGTCAGGGTTCACGCCGTTCTCGAGTTTGCGATAGAGTTTCAGAAAAAATTTGTTGTCGAAGAGCATTGAAGAGTTGCTCTGTTCCGCGCTCAAAACGTGTGATTTTTCGGAGAAATCAAGGTCCTGCGCCTCCAGGCCAAGGTTTGCGACGCCGACAAATTGTCCCGCCTGGGCTCTGAGTGTGCGACGTTGCACGATCGCGTCGAATAACTCCGACCGAAAGGTCGGGTCCCAGATGGCATCGCATAGGATGGCGCCGTTCCTCCGTCGGAACTGCGCTACGATCGCGTGCGGCGCGTTCTGCGTAATGGAGTGCGCGGTTTCGCCCGAGGCGATCTTTACCGGAAGGGTGTACGTTTCCGTCGGAGCATCCAGATAGTTTACCTCGGCGAACCAAAGTCGCGCGCCGTCGGCATCGGGCGAAACGGCAAGCTGCTCTGTCACTTTCAAGCTCCGGAAGGTGCGCGCCTTTGAACCGAACCAGCGGGCGTTCTGGATGTGATTGGGAAGAACTTCATGCTCGAGCTGTTCTCGCTGGCTGTTGCCAAGCAGGACGTCCAACTGAGCTGGCGCGTTGATGGTGGGAATAACGCGTTTCTTCAAGGCACGCCGAGTATCGGTCGGCGCGTGGAGCGCGAACCAATAATAGGCGTGCGGGCCGAGTGTGATGACGTAGCGCGTTTTCCTGATGGGCCGAAACAGGTTGCGGCTAAAGACTTCCATCGGCACGCAACCCGCGAAGCGCGAAAGATCCAGCTCCGCCGACTGTGCGAACCGCGAAAGATTTGCGACCACCACTATGGTCTCGTTTTCCCATCGGCGAAGGAACGCCAGAACTTTCGCATTATCCGGGTAGAGAAACTCAAGAGAGCCGCGTGAGAAGGCCTTGAAGTTCTTTCGCATGGCGATGACCCGGCGCGTCCACCACAGCAGAGAGGAGAGATTTTTCTGCTGGTTCTCAACGTTGATGGCTTCGTAATGATATTCGGGATCGATCGTGACCGGCAGATAAAGCTGCTGCGGATTCGCCCTCGAAAATCCCGCGTTGCGGTCCGGGCTCCACTGCATTGGAGTGCGGCAGCCATTGCGATCGCCCAGATAAAAATTGTCTCCCATGCCGATCTCGTCGCCGTAGTAGGTAATGGGCGTGCCAGGCATTGAGAATAGCAGCGTGTTGAGCAGTTCAATTTTGCGGCGACTGTTTGCCAGCAGTGGCGCAAGTCGACGGCGGATACCAAGATTAATCCGCGCGTGTGGATCGGTGGCGTAAACCCGATACATGTAGTCGCGCTCCTCATCCGTGACCATCTCGAGTGTGAGCTCGTCATGATTGCGTAGAAACATCGCCCACTGGCAATTCTCGGGGACCGACGGAGTCTGCTCCATTATGTCGATAATCGGAAAGCGATCTTCCATCTGCAGCGCCATGAACATGCGCGGCATGAGCGGAAAATGAAAACTCATGTGCGACTCGTCCCCTGTGCCAAAATAAGCGGCCGCGTCCTCCGGCCATTGGTTGGCCTCTGCAAGCAGCATCCGGTTCGGGAACCTCGCATCGACATGAGCGCGCAACTTGCGGAGATATTCATGCGTCTCAGGCAGATTCTCACAGTTGGTGTCTTCCCGTTCGTAAAGGTACGGGACAGCATCGAGACGAAGCCCGTCGACACCCATGGACAGCCAGAAGTCGCAAACCTTCTCTACGGCATCATGCACAGCCGGATTATCAAAATTCAGGTCCGGTTGGTGCGAATAAAACCGATGCCAGTAGTACGCTTTTGCAACAGGGTCCCAAGCCCAGTTCGATGTTTCGAAATCTTTGAAAATGATTCGCGCATCCTTGTATTTTTCCGGGGTGTTGCTCCAGACATAGAAATCCTTGTATGCAAGGTGGTCATTTGAGATGTCCGCGCCGATATCGCTAGGTCCCGCGCGGCCGGAGTCACCGACTCCGGCTACAGCTACAGCGCGCCGCGATTTTTGGAACCACGGATTCTGATCCGAAGTGTGGTTAATTACGAGTTCCGTGATGACGCGCAGGTTACGTTGATGTGCAGCATCCAGAAGCGCACGGAAATCGTCGAGCGTGCCAAAATTCGGGTTCACGTCAAAATAATCGGCGATATCGTAGCCGTCATCGCGCAGAGGGGACGGGTAGAATGGCAGCAGCCAAATTGCAGTGACTCCGAGCTCTTGCAGATAATCCAGTTTTTCGATCAGTCCGCGGAAATCACCCATCCCATCGCCGTCGCTGTCGCAAAAAGTCTTAACGTGCAGTTCGTAGATGATCGCGTCCTTGTACCAGAGCGGATCGATAGATGTGTCATTAGGTCCCTGTGCCATGCGATTAACTTTTGACGCACAAAACGCGGTGCGCAATCAACGGATTTCGCAGTCGGAAAAGTGGTGGACGAAGTCGCCTGCACAGATTAAGACACGCGATTGCATCCTTCTACTCGATTCTTGTTTTTAATTGCTGCAATTCTTAATTACAAATGGAACCGTCCGAAGTAATTGCTTCCACGCGCCGCAAGCCAAAGAAACGCGTGCGTCTGTCAAAGTCGCCAGCCCAACTGCGCTCTGTTGCGCCGCAACTCGAACCGGGAGCTCCGAGTGATTTCGAATTGATGAAAGCAATCCAAGCCGGTGACCCCGATGCACTCTCTCAGCTCTACGATCGATACAATGGGATCCTGAAGGCACTTATCCTTAGAGTAATTCACAACGAAGCTGAGGCCGATGACCTGTTGCAGGAGATTTTCATGGAAATCTGGAACCAGTCAAAAAACTTCTCTGCTCAAAAAGGCAAACCGCTTGGGTGGATGGTTACGCTGGCTCGGCGCCGCGCGATTGATGGCCTGCGCAAGAAGCAGGCATATGCGCGTGCGGAGGAACGCTTGCAAAATGAAATTGAACAGCAACCTGATGCGTGGGTGCATAACGCGACTGAGGAAGAGATCGTGCTTAGCGACACGCGCACCCTGATTCGCAAAGTCATAAAAGGCCTCCCGCCGCCCCAGCAGCAGGCAATCGATCTCGCATTTTTTAGGGGCATGAGCCAGCGCGAAATCGCGGCCAAAACGAATACACCATTAGGAACGGTAAAAACGAGGCTTGAACTTGGGCTCAAAAAAATTTACGACGGGCTCAAGGAGTTGAGAGATGAACTTTAACGAATTCCAGAACCGGGCTCGGCTCTATGTTATCGGAGCGCTGGAGCCGGAAGAACTCGAGGAATTCGAGAACGCGCGGAAGAAGTTCGGGACAAAGGGCGAAGAATTCATCACCAAATGCTATGCCTTGCATGAAGCATTTGCGCTCAGCCTGCGTCCGGCGAAATCGTCGTCCGCGATCAAAGAACGGCTGATGGCCATGGTAAAAGCAAAGCAGCAAGCCTGACTGCTCGGCCGGTTCTCCCTCAACTCTCGAGTTCGCGCAGAATAAATTCCTGCAGAAAACCGTAGAAGTTCACCTGAAACAAACTCAGGTCCCGGCGCGATCCGATGGGTGAGCGAAAGTGATCGTTCAGTTCGTTTTCGGTGAAGTTATTTTTTGCGGCTATGACGAGGCGCGCCTGATTAAGCGCGCTCAGCCATGCATCGGCGTGCTTGGCAGGAATGCGTAGCGTGCGGTTTGCAAAGCTTTTTTCATTGCCGTTCAGTTGCTGCAAATCTGCCGCTACTGTCTCTGTCGCTGTCTGGAAAAGACGCCGTAGCTCGGGTTCGACATATATTCTCCACTCCGCGCACAATTCTGTTTGTTTTCCATTGGATGGTGGACTGAAGAGGCGTTGTTCGGCCGCCTGTACGCCGTCCGGGTTGGCGCTTGCCGGAATTTGCCGAAGGAGCTCTGCAAGAAAGGGGTCCAGTTCGGAGATCTCGATGTGGTCGTTGCGCCGGCGAATTTGCATATCAGCACGTCTTTTCCAGGGTGGCGAGCAGGAGGTAACCATGCAGCTGTTGCACATATAGCTCGGCCCGCTCGCGCATGCCGCTCCACAAAATCGACCGGCCTTTCTGATGCACTTCCAACATGTGTCTCTCTGCTTTTTCGCGCGGATAACCGAAGACCCGCTGGAAAACCATCGTCACGTAACTCATCAAGTTCACCGGATCATTGTGCACCACCACCTGCCACGGAACATCGAGCTCGTCTTCCGAACGCGTTTCTTGTTCGACCGTAGGCTCCGCCGTGGTCATCGTTCCCGCCTTCTCGTTCGAGGTGGGAAAGATTCCGTCATTAGCTTTGATCTGCGCCTCGCACTCGATGTCCTGCCATGGCCCGCAACTCATGGTAAAAAGGCTAACATACAGGGCGCTCAGTTCAAACAACCTGGCAGACCTTCCGCGCCCGCTACAGACAAAAAGCTGTGCTGTGTTTTCAGCACTGAGTGCCGCCACATTCGCCCAGGATTTTTGCCTGCATTTTCTCCATTTTGAGCGCGCCGGGCTGCGTTCGATCATCGAATCCGTGCAGATGTAAAATGCCGTGAACTATGTACAGCTGAAGCTCGCGCAGAAGTGAGTTTCCAAACGCACGAGCATGTCGTCTGGCTGTCTCAACGCTGATAAAGATTTCACCGTGTTGAAATGTTAGCACGTCGGTCGGACCCTTTTGGCCGAGAAATTGCCGATGTAATCGCGACATCCGGCGATCGGAAATGAGCCAGACGGAAACGTTCCGTAATCTCGATAGTTCGGTCTCTTTTCGTTTGTGCCTTTCCAGGCAACAGCGCACCGCTTTCGCCGCGAACTTTTCAAGACCGGCTGCATTAAGTGAAATCTTTCGTTGCAAATTACGAACGCTAATCTGCGGGGGCACAACGGATTTCGGAGTGTTCCTCAGCCCCATTTCGCTCCTTGTCGTTCCGAGCGGAGCAAAGCGTCGTCGAGGAATCTCTCTTGAGAAGTCAGAGATGTTTCGACTCCGCTCGACATGACAATAACGTTCACTAAATCACTAAACCGTTAAATGTTTTTCACGCCGGCGGCCTTTGCTCCGATTGGAAGTTGCGTGTGATTAATCGTGCGCCCTTGTCGAAGGTGAGATACGCCCACGCCCATTGAAAGAGGACGAGCAAGCGGTTGCGGAAGCCAACCAAAAAGACTACGTGCACAAACAGCCATGCCAGCCAGGCGGGAAGACCGCTGAGATGCATGAACTTTAAATCTGCGACAGCTTTGTTCCGCCCAATCGTCGCCATGGTTCCCTTGTCCCAATAACGGAAGCGTTGCGGTTTACGCCCTTGTATCATCGTGAGTACGTTGCGCGCGGCGTGGCGACCCTCTTGCATGGCTACTGGCGAGATTCCAGGCAAAGGCTTGCCAGTCTGATGCGGAAAATTCGCCAGATCCCCAATCACCTGGACTTCCGGGTGCCCTGGAATGGTAAGGTCGTCGTTCACGATGACGCGGCCGACCCGGTCAACAGGTGAGCCGAGCGTTTTCCCGACGAACGACGCAGTGTTCCCAGCCGCCCAAATTTTCACGCGGCAAGGGATAAATTCGCCGTTCACTTGCACTCCTGCCTCGCTAAGTTTCGTTGCCCGTGCGCCGGTGCGCACTTCTACCCCCAGGTCCATCAGCTGTTTTCGCGCGCTGGCCGATAAATCCTCCGGATAAGCGGCCAGCAGACGTGGCTCGCCCTCTATGAGAATGACGCGAGCCTCTGATGGATTGATGTGGCGAAAATCCTTGGCTAGCGTGTGCCGGGAGATTTCTGCGATCGCGCCGGCCATTTCAACACCGGTCGGTCCACCGCCGATGATCACAAAATTCAACGCCGCTCTGCGCGCCGCTTCATCTGTGATTTTTTCTGCATACTCGAAAGCCAAAAGAATCCGGCGGCGCAGCTCAATTGCGTCCTCGAGACTTTTTAATCCGGGGGCGAGTTTTTCCCACTCGTCATGTCCAAAGTAGGAATGTCGAGCGCCGGTCGCGAGGATGAGGTAGTCATAATCGATATCCAGATCGACCGTTTTT
>Ga0209375_1001786_pt1 | contig 16009 bp, 13 predicted proteins | sample GraSoiAngelo_131_FD_185888 | JGI IMG/M metagenome (GOLD analysis project Ga0209375, IMG submission 185888) | Grasslands soil microbial communities from the Angelo Coastal Reserve, California, USA - 14_0929_02_30cm (SPAdes) (version 2) | ecosystem: Environmental > Terrestrial > Soil > Grasslands ... | reverse complement strand
TGAGCGCAATGTAATCAGCAAATTCACGAAGCCGCCGGAAAGAGTAGAGATAATCATCCGCTGCTTCCTCAAGCGGCGTCGCCTTCGATTTACCGATGTTGATCCCGACCGGAACCTCCGGCCATCGCCCGCTTTCGCGCAGTTTGTGCATCCGTTCCGCTATAACATCGGCGCCGTCATTGTTAAAACCGAGCCGGTTCACTAGCGCCTGTTGGTCAGGGAAGCGAAAGATCCGCGGTTTGGGGTTTCCAGCTTGGGGTTTGGCGGTAACCGTGCCGATCTCGATGAAGCCAAAGCCGAGTGCTGCCCATACCGGAATGGCAACGCCGTTTTTATCCAACCCCGCTGCGAGCCCTATTGGATTTGGAAACCTTACTCCAAAAAGGACTTTCGGCTTTGTTTGAGGCTGGAAAATTTCGAGAGCGCGCAACGCAAGATCGACGTGTGAAGCGGTGCGCAGTAAAGCGATCGTTAAATGGTGAGCGACCTCAGCATCCAAGGAAAAGAGAAGCGGCCTGACGAATCGCTCGTAGGCATTTTTCATTTTCCTATGCAAAATTGTCCGAAGACGGAATCGAGAATTTGTTCGACGTCCACGACGCCAATTACCTCGCCGACCGCGCACAATGCCTGATTTAGATCCACCGCGACATATTCCGTCGTCAGCCCGTCGCGCATCGCCGTGCGCGCGCGATCGCACGATTCCAGGGCCCGGCGCAAGCAATCGCGATGACGGGTGTTGATTGCAACTGTGCTCTCCGGCTTCAGGTTTTGTTTGGTGATGCGCGTGAGAATTTCCTTTTCGACCTCCGGCAAGCCTTCTCCCGTCGCGCACGAAATACGCAACGTGTCGAAATGTTCCCAATCACGGTGTTCAGGCAGATCGCTTTTGTTCAAAAGCACAATTTCACTGCCATTGTCGGCGCGTTCCTCGAAATGTGGAGGCCTTGGCGCGTTGCCATCCACGATGTGGAGACGCAAGTCCGCGGTCTGGAGCGATTTTTCGGTGCGCGCGATTCCCTCGCGCTCGAGTTTGCTGGCCGACATTCGGAGGCCGGCGGTATCGAGCAAGCGGATTGGCACACCACGAAGGTTGATCATTTCCTCGATCGTATCGCGCGTCGTCCCGTGGGTTTCGCTAACGATTACGCGTTCATAACCAAGAAGCTGATTAAGCAAGCTCGATTTGCCCGCGTTCGTCGCACCATAAATCACGACCCGCACACCTTCGCGCAGAATGCGCCCCTGATCGGCCGTGGCGAGGAGGGCGGCGATTTCCTCCGCAACTGAGTCAAGGCGCACCCGCAACTTTTCGCCTTCGTCCGGCGCGATGCCTTCCTCCGGGAAATCGATCGACGCGTTGATGTGTGCGAGCAGTGAAATGAATTCGGAGCGAATCTTTCCGATCTTCTCGCCGAGCCTGCCTTCGAGCTGTTCGGTAGCCGAACGGAGCGCCAGATCCGTTTTGGCGCGAATCAGATCAATCACTGCCTCGGCCTGGGTCAGATCCATTTTGCCATTGAGAAATGCGCGCTCGGTGAATTCGCCCGGACGCGCCGCGCGTGCGCCCGCGCGCAGACTAGCTTCCAGTACGTGCCCGCTTACGAGCCTCCCGCCATGACAACTGATCTCGACCAAATCTTCGCCGGTGTAACTGGCGGGTGCCTGATGGATCGACAGCATCACTTGATCGATCAATCGCTCCGCTCCATCGACGATCTCGCCGAAATGCTGAACATGCGATTCAAATCGTGACGGCTTTTCCTTGCCGCGAAAAATCTTGTCGGCAACTTCGATCGCATTCACACCGGAGATGCGGACGAGCGCGATTGCGCCTTCACCCGCCGGAGTGGAGATCGCTGCGATGGTCTCGCCCGCAATTATCGGTTGCTCGTCCGCAGTCAATCCCCTTGATCTTTCCGAAGAATCTCTTTCAGCGCGGCGATGCATTTTCGATTTTGCTCCATTGTTCCCACAGAGATGCGGATCCATTCTGGCAATTTGTAACCTTTGAGTCGTCGCACGATAATTTTTCTCGCAAGCAACTCTTTAAAGATAACGGCATCGTTGCCGACATTTACCATCACGAAGTTCGCCGCGCCTGGAACAAACTTGAATTTCATTTCGGCAAATTGTTCTTCCAGATAGGCGCGCCCGGCATCGACAACCCGCTTGGTTTCACGCTGGTGCGCATCGTCAGCGAGAGCGGCAAGCGCGCCAGCGTGAGCAATGCTGTTAACGTTAAATGGTTGCCGCGTTTTCTGTAGCACGTCGATCAACTCGCGCCGCGCAACGCCGTACCCGACGCGCAGGCCAGCGAGCCCGTGAATTTTCGAAAACGTGCGCAGAACGACGATATTCCGGCCTTCGCGAACGTATTGGAGTGTGTCGGGAGGATTATCGAGGAACTCGAAATACGCTTCGTCGAAAACAACGATGATATTTTCCGGGAGGCGCGACATGAATTTGTCGATCTTGCTCTGCGAAATCAAAGTGCCGGTTGGATTATTGGGATTGGGGATGAAAATCAGACGCGTTTTCGGCGTGATCGCATCCAGCATTGCATCAAGGTCTTGTTGGCAATCCGGACCTGGGGCTTCAATCGTGTGCGCGCCGAAAAGGGTTGCGATCAATTTATAGGCGATAAACGCGTGCTGGGACGTGATCACATCGTCGCCGCGATGTAAAAAAGCGTGACCCAGAAATTCGATCACTTCATTCGATCCGTTGCCGAGAATAACGTTCTCCGGCGCGACAGCGAGTCTGACCGCGAGCGCGTTGCGCAGATGAGAACTCGCACCGTGTGGATATAAGTGCGCGTTCTCCAATCCGGCGCGCATTGCCTCGATTGCTTTTGCCGATGGGCCAAGCGGATTCTCGTTCGAGGCCAGCTTGATAATTGCGCCTGGATGGCAATCGAGTTCGCGCGCCGTCTCCTCGATTGGCTTTCCCGGTTCGTAAACAGCAAGATCGCGCAACTGCGAGTTCGCCAGCTCCCAGATCGAGATCATCGGCGCAATTTAGGCAGAATTAACCGAATGAACACATTGCAGCTTTCCCGCAGCCGGAGTCCACCGCCAATCTCGTGACGAACGCGGTGCGCCTTCGGGTCGTTTTTATTGCTCGCCTGTTTCGCCAGCTATCGCCAGGATTTGGTCCTGTGTCGTGCCAAATGTGCCGCCGACTGCCTATTTTATCTGTGCGATTCGGCCCCCAAACTTTGATAATGACGATGACCACGACGGACGAACTTATTTACTCGATAACAACGCGACGACGCAGCTCGATCCCGCCGTGATCGAGGAGATGCTGCCGTCCTTTACGAAAGTATTACGGTAATCCTTCAAGCAGTTTTATGCCTTTGCCGCGAAAGCGCGGGAATTATCTATCTTACGCGCGAGCGCCATAAGTATCGCTTGGAAATGTTCTTAATGAGGCGTCACGTGAAAAAAATGGAAACTTTATCGGTGTCAGTCGCCTGTCGTGTCACAATTCTCATCGGCGCGATTCTGCTGCCGGTGTTGCTGACAAGTTGCGGCAAGAAAGGTCAGGATGGCGGCACGGTGGCCGGCGAAGAGAAAACCGCTCACGGAAACGAGGGTGATTTTTTAGACAAGGACGCAAAACCCGATGAGCGCAAATATCTCGTCGCGGCAAAACCGTTTTTCATTGCGATCGCGAACCAACAATACGCGGAGGCTTACGCGCTACTCTCCAGCTACGCCAAGGCGCGGATGTCCCTCAACCAGTTTACGCCTGCTGAGGAACGCGCCGAGTTCGCGCGAAACGAATCGAATCCGCTGACCAACGTGACGGCGGAACAATTCGCCGACCTGATGAAATACGTCGAGGCGGCGCATGGCGCACCGCGCGCGCCCAAGATGCTCCACGTGTTTTCGACTGATGCCGACGTTTTGAACCGGCGCAGCGCGGAACAACTCGGCGCGGTGGACTCCATGTTCGCCATCGGCGCGATGCCCGACTCGATTCCCGGCGACATCCGGCGCGCGAGTTTGCGCGGGCAGATCCATACCGAACTCTCACCGGAGGACGTTGAAAAGGCGGCCAACGCGCAGGGCATCAGCGTGGACGAGTTGAAGAAGGATGAGAATTTTGATCCCTACTTCAATCTCAAGGTCGTTATAGTCGAAGAAGACGGCCAACTCAAGGTCGGCTACTTCGAGTTCTTGCCGCCGTCTATGATGGACTGACGCTGTGGTTGCCCGCGTCGAATCGCAATGGACAAAGCGCCGATCTCTGGAACAACGTTGCAGCGGCCGCAACTAACTCTACAATGGAGCCCATGGCGGATGACGAAATCATCTATCTCGATAACAACGCTACGACGCAACTCGATCCCGTCGTGGTCGAGGAAATGCTGCCGTTCCTGACTAGCTATTACGGAAACCCTTCGAGCGGATATGGCTTTGCCGCAAAAGCAAGAAAGGCTATCGATCTTGCTCGGGAACGGCTGGCAGCATTGCTCGGGTGCGAACCGCCGGAAATTGTTTTCACAAGTGGCGGAACCGAATCAAACAATACCGCGATCGCCTCGGCGCTACGGTTCGAGCTACGTGGCAGACATGTCGTGACAAGCGCGGTTGAGCACAGCGCCGTGTTGCACCCTTGCCAGGACCTCGCGAAACGCGGCTGCGAGGTGACGTTTCTCGGTGTGGATCGGGACGGAAATGTCGATCTTGCCGAGTTGGAGGCGGCGATTCGCCCGGAAACGGCGATCGTTTCCGTGATGTGGGCGAACAACGAGACCGGCGTTTTGTTTCCGGTCGAGAAGATAGCTGAGATATGTCGCGAGAAAGGTGTGCTCTTTCACACCGACGCTGTGCAAGCGGCCGGGAAAATCTCGATCTGCCTCCGCGATACGGCGATCAATTTCCTTTCTCTGTCCGCGCACAAATTTCATGGACCAAAAGGTGTCGGGGCGCTTTTCGTCAACCGGCGAACGCGTTTTCAACCATTAGTTGCGGGTGGCGGCCAGGAAAACGGGCGCCGTGGCGGAACAGAAAATGTCGCATCGATCGTCGGTCTGGGAAAAGCCGCCGAGCGCGCATCCCAATACTTGTCAGAGGGAAAAACGCACGTTCGCTCCATGCGCGATCGATTTGAAAAAGCAATCCTTGAGACCGTAAACGGAGCAGCGGTGAACGGCGCCGGTGCTGCGCGAATCCCAAACACGTCGAGTTTTTCATTTGAAGGGATCGAGTCTCCCGCGGCCCTTCTCTTATTGGATCGACATCGTATTTGCTGCTCGGCGGGTTCGGCCTGCCGCACGGGGTCGGAGGAAGCCTCGCATGTGCTCAGGGCGATGGATCCGAGCGGAGATGGAGCCCGGCGCGGTTTGCGGTTTTCCTTCGGTCGGTTCAACACCGACGCGCAAGTCGACCGCGCTCTCGAAGTCGTCCCGAAAGTTATCGAAAAATTGCGTCAAGTGGCGGCACCGGCTCGCGGCAGCGCGGTTTCATCTGTCGCCACGGCTCGGTGAGCAATCCTCATGATGGAGACCCCGCGAGATCCTGCCACTTCGCGTTACGAGCACGCCGCGCACGGTCTGCGCCGTAGCGACCTCGATCCTGATCCGATCAAACAATTTTCAAACTGGTTCACTGCGGCAATTGAGGCCCAGATTCGCGACGTCAACGCGATGAGTCTCGCTACCGCTGGACGCGACGCAAAACCGTCCGTGCGCGTGGTGTTGCTGAAAGGATTCGACCAAGACGGTTTCGTTTTTTTCACGAATTACGAAAGCGAAAAGGGAGTGCAACTCGAAGTCAATCCTTACGCTGCGCTGGCATTTTATTGGATTGAACTGGATCGACAAATTCGGATTAGCGGGAGAGCGGAAAAAACGTCGCATCAGGAATCGGAGGGATATTTTCATTCCCGGCCGATCGGTAGCCAGCTCGGCGCGTGGGCGTCGCGCCAAAGCGAAGTGGTCGATGGACGCCGCGTACTAGACGCGCGCATGGCGGAGATGACAGAGCGGTTTGGCGACAAGCCCATTCCATTGCCGCCACACTGGGGCGGATATCGCGTAAAACCCGAAGTGATCGAATTCTGGCAGGGACGGCCGAATCGCTTGCACGATCGCTTCCGTTATACGCGACATGCCGGCCGTAATTGGATGATCGAACGCCTGGCGCCGTGAAGTGAAGAAATCCGCAACTAAGATCGATATCGTCCGCGGCGACATCACCAAGCTGGACGTCGATGCAATTGTGAACGCCGCGAATACGACGCTGCTCGGTGGCGGCGGAGTTGATGGCGCGATCCATCGCGCTGCCGGACCAGAACTGCTCGCGGAGTGTCGAACCCTTGGGGGCTGCCGACCGGGCGAAGCTAAAATCACCCGCGGATACAATTTGCCCGCCCGTTTCATCATTCACACTGTCGGCCCGGTTTGGAGCGGCGGTACCCGTGGCGAAGGGGAAGTTCTCGCAAACTGCTATCGCAACTCGCTGCAGCTCGCCGTCGAGAACGGAATCAAGACGATTGCGTTTCCCGCGATCAGTTGCGGAGCCTATCGTTATCCGATTTCGGAAGCAGCACAGATTGCCCTTGGGACGACACGAGAGTTCCTCGCGAACACCGACGACATCGACAAGATGATCTTCGTCGCCATGAACGACCAAATATTGGAAGCGTATCGGAGATCGTTGTAGGACTTAAAATCCGCTGCGGATTCCGCGGCCGAAAGAGATCAAGGGACGCATGGCGGCCATCATTTGCGATTTATTTGTATGATCAATCCAAACAACGACAATCTTACGAGGGACGAACCGCTCCCGATGCCGCTGCAGTCGGGCGAAGGGGAAGTTGGCTCGAGTGGGCGTGAGCAGTTTCGTCGAGCACAAAGTAAATTTTCCACGGCAATGAGCCACACGTGGGAGGGAACCAAAGACAAGGCAGGCCGCGCGCGCGTGCGTACGGAATACTTCGTCCGCGAAAACCCAGTGCCAACGATCCTCGGCGCGCTAGGGCTCGGAATCGCGATTGGATTGGCGATCCGCTACGCCTCCACCAGGGAGGACAGGACCGACATCGACGTGAAGTCCGCGCTCGGAAATGTGAACTGGGGCCTTCTCTCGTTGCCTTTTCTCTGGCCGTTCTTCAAATCAGCCAAGGAAAAATACGAAAGCTCCGCCGAAGCGGTAAAAGATGGAGTTAAGCGCCTAAAAAAGATCGACGTCGGCGATTACACAAAACCGATCCGTAAACGCTGGAAGAGATGGACGCGTTGAGGATCTGTTTCGTTCGAGGGATTTTCGCGAGTTAGAATTTAGACCGCCGATCTGTCAGAGCGCGAGGAACTCGTTGATGAGATCCGCGAGCGAGCTTGGATATTGAGCCATGAAAGCATGGCCCCCGCCTTTGAATTGGGCGAGCCAGGCGTCGGGGATGACGTTGATGAGTGCTAACGCATTGGAGGCGGGGATCACTACATCCTCGGTACCTGTGGCGACGAGCGTTGGCGCGCTTAACTCGCGGAGCCGGTCGCCGGCGCCGTTGTGGTGCCATGCGTCCATCGCAGCGGCCTGCCGATCGACGAGGTTGCGAGAGAGCTTGGCGCGTGCGGCGGCCACCATGTCACCGAACTCGCGGTAGATGGACTCGGCAAGATCGCTGGGAAACAGCAGGAAGAGTAGCCGACGAGCCTGCTCATGAGGCGTGCCGGACGTGTCAGTTAGTTGCCCTAGAATGGCGGGTGAGGCAAGTTCAGCGGCGGTCCCTCCCGGGTCGGTGGAGAGCAGGATGAGTTTGCGAACGCGGGCCGGATCGTTGACGGCGAGTGTCTGCGCGATGAATCCGCCCATCGACCATCCGAGAACGCTTGCTCGCTCGAACTCGAGCGCCTCGATCACCCGCGCCGTGTCGCCGGCGAGTTTGGCGATGTCGAATGGCGCTCCATCGTCGGTGGAGGCGCCGATGCCGCGGTTGTCGAGGAGGATAATCTCGTTGCCGGACGCGAGCCGATCAATGAACGATGGGTCCCAGTCGGCGCTCGTCGCGGCGAGCCCGTTGAGAACGATTAGCGGTCGTCCGCTGCCAAGACGACGGTAGGCAATTCGCCCGCCATCCACCGGGATTGTCGCTATTGCCTCAGCAGCCATCGGCGACCATAGGAAACCATCCAACCAGCGTCAACCTACCGGTTAGATCATCCTTTCGGCGAGAAACTCGACGTGATCGCGGGCAGGATCCCGAAAAACTCCACCATTGAAGCGTCGCTTCACCTCGCGGAAGATGTTGATCTTCTCATGGCGAATTCGAGTTCTACCGAGCAACCGGCTTGGCAGCGCAATCCGGTCTTCGAATTTTTTGCCTCGCTCAAACTCGCGGTCGTTTTGCTCGCGGTCCTAATTGTCGCGGCGATCGCCGGAACGATTTACGAATCGAGTTTCGATGCGAAAGTCGCCCGCTCCTACGTTTATGGCGCGCCGTGGTTCAACATCTGGCTTGTTTTGCTTGGGGCCAATCTCGCCGCCTCCGCTCTTTCGCGATGGCCCTGGCGCAAACACCATCTCGCATTTCTTATCACGCATCTCGGCATTATCACGCTGCTGATCGGATCGCTCATTGGCAGAATTTGGGGAATCGAAGGAACCATCACTCTTTTCAAAGGCGAGTCGCCCACCAATCGGTTGCTTGCCGATCAGCGCCAGCTGCGTGTCCATGACGTTGACGGAGTCGTAAAAGCATATCCCGCGGAATTTTTGCATCATCCCCCAACGCCACAGCATCCACGCAATCTCGGCCAGCTCGCCTCCGGCGCGCGCCTGCAGATCGTCGATTACGCGACAGCCATTGAAGGGAAGCTGAATCCGAAACCGCTCGCTAACGGCGGTGCGCCCGCGCTGCATTTTACAATTTCGACCGCCATGATGAACCAGCGCCTCGAAAGCTGGCTTCTTGCCGACGATCCGCAGCATGGAAATTTTTCAATGGGCCTGGCGAATATCGAATTGAAACGCGGCAGTGCGCCGAACGCTGCAAAAGGTACGGGCGATTCACCGAATCGTCTTGAAGCGAGCGAGAGCGCCCGTTTTCGCGAGGCTACTACAGGGCAAGCGAGCAGAAGTGAAGCAATCGAGCTTGAGGAATCGGTTTTCGCGTTCAGCAAGGCGCCAGAAGAACAGATTGGACGCGTGGCGAAAGGCGGTGGCACCGGGGCGAAAGTGCGACTTGAGCCACCGCAGAGCGAAAACAAAGAACGCGTGCTAATTTCATTAAATGGAAAAGAAGTAAGTTTCGATGTCGCGGAAAATCTTGGACGCGATGTCGAAATCCGCGGAACTCCGTATACTCTAAAGATCGAGAATTACTGGCCGGATTTTCGGATTCGGGATGGCAAACCAAGCTCGGTGACGGATCGGCCGAACAATCCGGCAGTCCTTGTCACGATCCGGGGACGCGGTGTTCCGGCCACCGAGACAGCCTCGAATCCACACGGGGCCGGCACGGAATTCAACGCCACCGGGGGCCCGCCGGCGATGCCGGCATCCGGGGCCGACGCGTTGAATCATCTAACACTTTTCGTCGCAGATGACGGCGCGATCACCTATGAACTCGCTTCCCGAAAGAATGGAAAATCCTTCGGCAAGATCGATATGAGCAAACCGCTCCCGACCGGTTGGGCGGATTGGCAGCTCGTTGTTGATAAAGCGATGCCTCACGCTGGGCAATGGATGGATTTCACGCCGGTGAAAGCGGAGAAAACATCGACTCCGCCGGCCGCAGCAAATTTGCCGGACGGTGTGCGCGTTTGCCTCGAACAAAACAGCGAAAAGTTCGAGCAATGGGTGCCGGCGGGCTGGGAGATCACCGTGCCAACTTCTATTAACGAGACCATGATTGCGTATGGCTGGAAAGTTATCGGGTTACCGATTGGGCTTGAGCTGCTCGATTTCGAAGTAAAACGCAACGAAGGGAGCGACAGTCCCGCCGGCTTTAAAAGTACGCTGCGCGTCGCCACTGCCGAAGGAGAGAGTGCCACGGGTTCGTGCTGGATGAATAATCCCTTTAGTTTTCCCGGAGCTTGGTGGCGGACCTGGACCGGACTCACTTACAAAATTTCGCAAGCATCATGGAATCCAGAAAATCTCGGACAAAGCACGGTGCAGATTTTGCGCGACCCCGGATGGCTGTTGAAATGGATTGGTTCGCTCTTGGTCGTAATTGGCGTGTTCATGATGTTTTATCTCCAGCCCTACCGAAAACAAACCGAAGGCGAGCCGATCACACCGACTAGTGCAAAGCCGAAAGGACAGAAGCGTCCGGCAGCTGCTGGATCGCCAAATATCCCCGCGACAGTCCAGCGTTGACTCGAAAGTGTTCACGAGTTGAAAGCTGGTGCAGAACGTTGAACGTTTGCTCTCACATGGGAAACAGGAGAGTTATTCAATCGATCGCGTTCTTCGGCTTCATGGCGGCTTTGGCTGTATGCGCTTCCGATGACGAGCAAGCCGAAGTTTCCGGGGATGAGCGATCTGTTTCAGTCGAGTCCAAATGGGGTTCTTTCAATGGGCAGCCCGTGACCAAGTGGAACCCGGATGGGCGGACAATGACGCTGTTGACGGAATTGCGCTATACCGATCCGCAGGGGTTTGTCTGGCTCGCCCCAATCGGATCGGTTGTCGATGGCGCATCCATCCCTCGCTACCTCTGGTCGATCATGGGCGGACCATTCGAAGGAAAATATCGGAATGCCTCTGTGTTGCACGACGTCGCTTACGGGGATCACAACCGTCCATGGCAGGATTGTGACCGCATGTTCTACTACGCAATGCGTTGCAGCGGCGTGAGCGCGATCGAAGCTAAGACGATGTTTTACGCGCTCTACAGATTTGGGCATCACTGGAAATTTCCGATCAGACGCGCGAAGCCGGTGAAGTATGAGGGCGCTCTAGTTGCGCGAGGAGAGGAAATTCCACGCGCCATTCCGGTGAATCCGGCTGAAGTTAGCGAAGCACGCGAATGGATCAGCGACAGTGATCCGACCCTTGAGCAGATCGAGCAACGAGCCAACGTCGAAAGCCCCTGAGTCGAGCTTCGTAGACTGTCAAACTTTTTCGCTATAGTTTTGGGAGCCGAATCCAAATGGATTCGAGAAAGGAAACGTTAACTGGAGGATATTTATGCTAGGCGAGAAGATTGGTGAAATGTCGGGCAAGATTAATTCGCAGCGGGTGTTGCCAAACCCGAGCGGAGGTCCAAAGATGGAGACTTCATTTCAGGGGAACGGATCGTTGCTGGGCACAAACGTAAGGGAGACGGGCACGTATTGGACCGTTGTCCGTCAGGACGGGACACTCTACGGCGAAGGGCAAGGGGTGACGATAACCAAGGACGGGAAAATGGCCACGTGGACAGGCCACGGCGTCGGCACGATGAAGAAAGACGGGAGCGCGACTTATCGCGGCGCTATTTATTATCAAACTACGCCCCCGCGATTGTCCCGGCTAAACAAGGTCGCGGTACTATTCGAATACGCGGTGGACGCAGAGGGCGATACACACTCTGAATACTGGGAATGGAAGTAACTCGCAGCGCGGGGCGGTGCGAGATCATTATTCGTTAGGCCACTTTCGATTCCGGCGCGGGCGCGGCGCCGTTCTTCTCCAGCGCGGCGTTGAGGACTTCATCGACATTTTCGACGGGAATGAACTTCAGTTTTTGCTTCGCCTCTTCCGGAACATCGACAAGATCTTTTTCGTTGAGCTTGGGAATGATGACGGTGGAAATGCCCGCCCGCATTGCGGCCAGGCTTTTTTCTTTCAAACCGCCGATCGGTAGGACAAGACCGCGTAAAGTGATTTCACCTGTCATAGCGACATCCGGACGGACCGGCCTGTTGCTGAAAAGCGAAGCGAGCGCGGTGAACATCGCTATGCCAGCAGACGGTCCGTCTTTCGGCACGGCGCCAGCCGGGACATGCACGTGGATGTCGATCTTGCGAAAATCTTCCGGATTTGCACCGAGTTGCCCGTCGCGGCTGCGCACGAGACTGAGGGCAGCTTGCACCGATTCTTTCATTACTTCGCCGATGTGACCGGTCAGTGTGACGTTGCCCTTGCCAGGATAACGCATCGCCTCGATATGCAAGACTTCGCCGCCGGCTGGCGTGTAAGCCAGCCCAGTGACAACGCCCGGTTGACTTGTTTTGAGTTTTGTCTCACGGACGTACTTGGCGGGACCGAGCAATTCGGCCACTAGCTCCGGTGTGACCGTTACCCGTTCGGTTTTACCGCGCGCGACCTGCGCCGCCACGGCCCGGCAGACCGCGCCGATCTGTCTCTCGAGCTCGCGAACCCCGGCCTCGTGCGTGTAATCGTTGATGATTCGCAAAAAAGCATCGTCCTGCCACTCGCATTGTTCTGGCTTCAGGCCGTTTTCTTCCAGCTGCCGCCGAACCAAATACCTTTTTGCAATCTCAAGCTTCTCCCGCTCGGTATAACCCGGCAGCGAAATCACTTCCATTCGGTCGCGCAACGGTTCTGGCACACCATCGATGTAATTGGCGGTTGCGATGAAGAGCACTTGCGAGAGATCGAACGGCACATCGAGATAGCGATCGGAAAATGTATTGTTCTGGCGCGGGTCGAGCACTTCCAGCAGCGCGCTCGCCGGATCGCCGCGGAAATCGGCGCCGATTTTGTCGACCTCATCGAGCATCATCACAGGATTGCGCGTTCCGGCTCGGCGCAGCTCTTGAATAATCCGGCCGGGCATTGAAGCGATATAAGTGCGGCGGTGTCCGCGAATTTCCGCTTCGTCGCGAATGCCGCCCAAACTCATGCGCACGAACTTCCGACCGAGCGCATCGGCAATCGACTGGCCCAAGCTTGTTTTGCCGACACCGGGTGGCCCAAGGAAACAAAGAATCGGGCCGTGTCCCTGCGGGTTCAATTTGCGGACGGCGAGATATTCGATCAATCGCCGTTTTACTTTTTCAAGGTCGTAATGATCGCGATCGAGGATTTGCTGGGCCTGGTTGAGATCGAGATTATCCTCGCTCAGTTTCGACCACGGCAACTCTGCGATCGTTTCGACATAGCTCACGATCACGGAATACTCCGGGCTGGCCGGTGGGATAACATCGAGCCGCCGCAACTCCCGATCGGCTTGTGCGAGCACTTCTTCAGGAGGTTTTGCCTCCTCGAGTCGCTTCCGCAATCGCTCGATCTGATCGGTCGCGCCGGTCTCTTCGCCAAGCTCGCGCTGGATGGCTTTCATCTGTTCGCGCAAATAGGCGCGTCGCTGCGCCTCGGAAAATTGCGATTGCACGTCCTGTTGCAGCTTCTGCTGAATCTGCGCGATCTCGAGTTGCGCCGAAATACCGGTCTGCACGATGGCCAACCGTTTTTCAACGTCGAGTTCCTCGAGGATCGCCTGTTTTTGCGCCGCTTGGACGTTCAAATTCGGCGCGAGGAAATCGGTCAGTTGTTCGGGGTCTTCAATGCTGAGCACGGCCGCCCGCGCTTGTTCGGGCACATCGGGAGTGAGCTCGAGAAGTTTCGCGGCCGAATCGCGCAAGTTCCGGAAAGTCGCTTCCCATTCCTTGGTGCTCGGGGGAAGCTTGGAATTGAGCAAATCGACTTCGGCCCGCAAATAGGGATGCGCGGTAACGATTTTCCGCAGCGCGAACCGGCGCAGACCTTGCACCACGATCACGACGTGATTGTCGGATTGGCGTAAAAGTTTTAAGACGATCGCCGCAACGCCGACTGGGTAGAGATCTTGTGGCTGTGGATCCTCCTTGGTTTCGTCGCGCTGCGTCAGTAAACCGATGACTTTGGTCTGAGGCAGCGTTTCGTCGAGCAGCTTAATCGACGCAGCGCGGCCAACAGTTAACGGAAGGATGGTTCCAGGGAAAACCACAAAGCTGCGCAACGGCAGAATGGAAAGCAGGTCGGGAACTTGCGGCGCCGATGTCTCGGCGATGTTTCCCATTCCGGTTAAATTCGATGGAGCGGACTTCCCGTCGCTGCCTGGTTGCAAAGCGCTGATTGGTTCTTCATTCATAATTTCAAAGGCAGCGAAATCCAGAGGAGGCCGTTGCGCTGTTCTGCGTGCACTTTTTCAATATCCACTAACGCCGGCAAATGCACCTCGCGCTCGAACGGTCCATAATCAATTTCCATGGCTAGCAACTGCACGGCGCGACCCTCCGCGTGTGTCGGCTCGGGGACATCGCGCGCACCGCGAATAATGAGGCGTTCCGGTTCGACCGTGAGATCGATGCGTGACCGCTCAACTCCGGCAAGATCGACACACACGCGAATGCATTTGTCGCAGCGGTAGGCGTTGATCGCCGGCTGCCATGTGTGCGAACCAAACCTCGAAAACTGCAAACGCGCCAGCTCAGAAGTGACATCATGAAGTGCGCCGTGCAGCCAGCGTAGTTTGATGCTGCGGTTTGGATCCATCACAAACTAAACCTCGGTCCCGCGCGCTCTGTTTTCAACCGGAGCGATTTAGCGAATTTTTCCGGGTCCCCACAAAGCACGGCCCGGCTTTGCGCCGGTGTGCTCGCCATCTTTGAGAACTTGCACGCCATTAACAAATACGTGCTTCACGCCAACCGCGTATTGATGTGGCTTCTCAAACGTCGCGCGATCGGAAATCGTTGCCGGATCGAAGACGACGACATCCGCGAACATTCCTTCCTGGAGGAATCCGCGATGATCCAGTCCGAGATTGGTTGCCGGTAGCGCGCTCAAACGTCGAATTGCCTCAGCAAGTGGAATCATCTTTTCGTCGCGAACATATTTCCCGAGCACGCGCGCGAAATTTCCGTAAGCGCGGGGATGCGGATTCGATTTCAAGAAAACGCCTTCCGGCGCTTGCGATGCTTCATCGGAGCCGAACGCGATCCACGGTTTCGTCAGTTCTTTCTTAATGTTCTCCTCGGAGATGATGAAATAAATCGTGCCGATGCGCGATTCGTCTTCGGCAATCAAATCCATCGCCGTATCGATCGGATCTTTGCCCCGCATCTTCGCGACCTCGGCGAGCGTCTTCCCCGTGAGCGGTTTTAATTTTTCCGATTTGAAGCCGACAAGGAGAATATGCTCCGGCCCTCCCGCTGCGAGATACATGTTTTCCCATTCGTCACTCGGCGTTTGAACCTGCACTTTGATTTTCTCACGCGTCGCCGGATCGCGCAGTCGCTTGAACAGTGCCGGATAACCGCCGTCTTCCGTCCACGGCGGCAGACTCGCGTCGAGCCCAGTCCCGCCTGCGGTGTAAGTGTACAAGTCGGCGGTGATTTTCAGCCCGTCCTTCCGCGCCGCCTCGATCCGCGAAAGCAGATCGTCAATCTTGCCCCAGTTCGGTTGCCCAGCGGCTTTAATGTGATAAAGCTCCGCCGGAATTCCCGCTTCCCGGCTGATCCGGACTAGTTCATCCAGCGCTTCGAGCAGTCGGTTCCCCTCGCTCCGCATGTGGGAGATGTATTTGCCCTGATATTTTGCCGCGACTTTACATAGCTCGATTAACTCATCAGTTTTCGCGTAAAAAGCTGGCGGATAAATTAATGATGTGCCAATGCCGAGTGCGCCCGCTTCCATCTCTTTGCGGACGAGTTCGCGCATTTGATCGAGTTGCTCCGGCGTCGGGGCTTTATCTTCGAACCCGATCACGTTCTCACGAATTGTCGTCGCGCCGATGAACGAGGCCACGTTGCAGGAAACACCGCGCGTTTCGAGGTAACGCAAATATTCCGCCAACGTGTTCCATTTGATCTCATATCTGATGTCAGCCTGCTCGCGCAACATATGCTCGCGCACGCGATCGTTGACGGGTCCCATCGATTCGCCTTCCCCCATAATCTCGGTGGTAACGCCCTGCCGGATCTCGCTTTGTGAACGTCCATCCTGAATCAACGACTCATTTGACCACGAAAGCATGTTGATGAAGCCAGGGGCGACCGCGAGACCCGTCGCGTCAATAATCGTTTTCGCTTTCGCGGTTTTAAAATCGCCGACACCGGCAA
>Ga0209375_1001780_pt1 | contig 16053 bp, 16 predicted proteins | sample GraSoiAngelo_131_FD_185888 | JGI IMG/M metagenome (GOLD analysis project Ga0209375, IMG submission 185888) | Grasslands soil microbial communities from the Angelo Coastal Reserve, California, USA - 14_0929_02_30cm (SPAdes) (version 2) | ecosystem: Environmental > Terrestrial > Soil > Grasslands ... | reverse complement strand
GCGCAGGCGCTGCACGGCCTGGTGTCCTGCTCCGAGTGGACTGGGGTGCGGCTTTCCACGCTGCTCGACGAAGCGGGCTTCGATCCGAAGGCGAAATGGGTCATCGCCGAAGGCGGGGACGCCTTGGCCTTGCACCGTAGTGTGCCGGTGAAAAAAGCGCTGGACGACGCGATGATCGGGCTCTACCAGAACGGCGAGCGGCTGATGCCCGGCAACGGCTACCCGATGCGCCTGCTGCTGCCCGGCTATCAAGGCAACATGAACGTCAAGTTCCTGCGACGGTTGAAGCTCACCGAAGGGCCGGCCATGAGCTATTACGAGGGTAAGATCTATTCACAGCTCCTACCGGATGGAAAGGCGTACCGGTTCCACTTCCTGCAGGAGGTTAAATCCTTTATCACCCACCCCTCGTTCGGACTCAAGATGAACGGGCCGGGCTACTATGAGATTTCCGGCATCGCCTATTCCGGCAACGGCCGCATCTCACGGGTCATGGTTTCGGCCGATGGCGGGAAGACGTGGGCGCAGGCGGCGCTCCAGGAGCCGGTGCACTCCAAGGCTTTTGCCCGCTTCCGCGCGCCCTGGCGCTGGAATGGCGGTCCCGCGGTCCTGCAAAGTCGCGCCTGGGACGAAGCCGGCAACGCGCAACCGACTCGCGCCGAGTTCGTGGCCGTGCGGGGCGAGACCAAGAAGCCGGTTACGAATCTTCTCGCGTTCCCCAACCAGCACTACAACAGCATCACGAGCTGGGGGATCGGCAGCGATGGGGAGATCAAACATGTCTACGCTTAAGCTGGTCCTCGCCTTTGTCCTCGCGCTCGTCTTAGGCTCGGGCGCTGCGCTCGCCCAGACGCCCCGACTCGGACAACCGATCTCCGAGGCGGACATCAAGGCCTGGGACATCGCCGTGATGCCAGACGGCACCGGCTTGCCGCCCGGCAGCGGGACGGCGGTCCAGGGCGCCCGCGTCTTCGCCGAGAAATGCTCAGCGTGCCACGGTGAAGGCGGAAAAGGGAGTCCTCTCGCCCCTGCGCCGCTGTTCGGCGGCGCACCGCTCACCAGCGGCATCGAAACGCCCAAGACCATCGGCAATTTCTTTGGCTATTCGACGATCGTTTTCGACTTCGTCCGGCGGGCGATGCCGTTCAGTCAGCCGCGGACGCTGACTGGCGACGAGGTCTATGCGGCGACCGCTTATCTCCTCTGGCTCAACAAGATCATCGGCGAGAACGACGTGATGGACGCGAGGACGCTGCCGCAGGTAAAGATGCCCAACCGCGACGGATTCATCATCCGCTTTCCGGACAAGATCTAGTGGGTGTCCGTCAATAACCGATCGCCGCGCCGTCGCTGCGCGGATCGGCGCCCCCGACGCGCGATCCCGACGAGGGATCGATCGTGATGCCGTGGGGGCCAAAACCCGCTTCGAGCAGGGGAAGTCCCTTACATTCGTTAAGTGGCAACAAGAGGGCGCTTAGGAATGGTTCGGGTTCGAGGCCGGTCTTGAGAGGAATTTCATCAGCCTGATTGAACTCGGGCGCAATCAGCCGACCATCACGACTCTATTGGTGGGCGTTTGCGCTTGATCGAGTTATTGCGGGCGACAAGCATCATCTTGAACGGCTTCAATCGGCCAACAGCAGGCGATCACGGCCATCCAAAGGCGGCTCGACCTGCGAACCCACAGAGCTTCGAGATTCGCAATGAGAAGGAGAGCAACATGACGACGGAAACGAACGGGGCAGGATGGACGACGGCGGCGGTCCTCGTAGGACGCCTGATCTTTGCCGCGCTCTTTATTATGGCGGTGAGCTTCAAGCTGATGGACATCAACGCAACGGCGACCGCCATCGCGACGGCGGGTTTCCCCGCGCCCCATGTTCTGGCTTGGGTCGCGGCGGTGTTCGAGCTCGCTCTCATCGTGTGCTTCCTCACCGGCGCCTATTTTTCGGAAGCAGCGCTGCTGGCCGCAGCCTATGTCGTGTTTCTCGCCTTCGGGTTCCACGGGCCGTCGCATTGGGCGGCAAACCAGGCCGAGTTCGGATCGTTCATCGATCATTTCACGTTTGCTGCGGGCCTTCTGTTTGCGGCCGCGCATGGCCCCGGACGCGTGTTGGCGATGAAGCGCGGATGGCTCAGGCGGTAATCACATGAAACAGGTCCTGTGGGGTTTGGCCTTCCTGTGGATTTCTTTCGCGGCGCATGCGCAGTACCCCAACAAGCCGGTTCGGGTGGTGGTTCCATTCCCCGCCGGCTCCTCAACCGACATCGTCACCCGCGTGCTGGCGAACTCGGTGTCGCAGTCGATCGGCCAGCAGCTGGTGGTGGACAACAAGGCGGGCGCCGACGGCGCCATCGCCGCCGCCGAGGTGGCGAAGGCCGCGCCCGACGGCTACACGCTGCTGATGGCGACCAACAGCCCGATGTCAGCCGTGCCCGCAATGAAGAAGAGCCCGCCGTACGATCCGGTGGCCGACTTCACGCCGATCACCGACATCGGCCGCTACACCTTCTTCATCCTCGTGCACCCGAGCGTGCCGGCGAAGACGCTGGCCGAGCTGATCGACCACGCGCGCGCCAACCCGGGCAAGCTGAACTACGCCACCGGCAACACCACCTCCATCGTCTCGACCGCCTACTTCGCCTCGCTCGCCGGCATCCAGCTTGTGCACGTACCGTACAAGGGCGAGCCGCAGGCGGTCACCGATCTGGTCGCCGGGCGCGTGCAGCTCATGTTCTGCTCCTCGAGCACCTCGATCGCGCAGATCCGCGACGGCCGTCTGCGCGCGCTCGTCACCACGCTGGGCAAGCGCAGCCACATGCTGCCGGAGGTGCCGACCATCGCGGAAGCCGGCATGCCGCAATTCTCGATCACCTCGTGGGCCGGCCTGTTCGGCCCCGCGCGCATGCCGCGCGAAGTGGTCGAGCGCCTCAACAAGGAGTTCGGCGCGGCGATGGCGCGTGCCGAGGTGCAGGCGGCGATGGAAAAGCAGGCGTTCGCGCTGACACCGTCATCGCCCGAGCAGCTGGCGGCCTTCGTCAAGGAGCAGATGGAGAGCTACCGCCGGATCCTGCGCGCCGCCGGCGTCGAGCCGGAGTAGGTCGGGAAAGCTGCGCAGCCAGGTGAGCTGGCGCTTGGCGAGCTGACGCGTGGCGGCGAGGGCTTTTTCGCAGCCGCGGCCAGGATCGATCCCAGCGAGAAGCACCGCTCAGCGACCCGAAACACGCCGCAAACCGCGCGCATTTCGCGGCACGGACGCGAAAGAATTTCCTATCCTTTTTTGACGAGAGGCGGAAAATACCTGCCCGCACCGGAACGGGCGAAGAATCCGCTACAATCTCCCTTTCGGGTCGGGTTTCCGGCAAGGACCCGTCCGTTTCCCTCAGGGTACCCCCATGCTCCGTGCCACCCCGATCGCGCTCCTCGCTCTTTTGTCGGCGTGCGCGAATTTGCCGGACAAGTCCGCCGCGCCTCCCGCCGCGCCCAAGATCGCGCTCGCGCTGGGAGGCGGCGCGGCGCGGGGATTTGCGCACGTCGGCGTCATCAAGGCGCTCGAAGCCCAGGGCATCGTCCCGGATATCATCGTCGGAACCAGCGCAGGGAGCGTGGTCGCCGCGCTCTATGCAGGCGGCGCAAACGGCTTCGAATTGCAGAAGCTCGCGCTCAGCATGGAGGACGGGTCGGTGAGCGATTGGGTGCTGCCCGACCGCGGCTTCATCCGGGGCGAGGCGCTGCAGAATTTCGTCAACAAGGCGCTCGTCAACCGTCCGATGAACGCGCTGCCCCGCAAGCTGGCGGTGGTGGCGACCGAGTTGCAAACCGGCGAAATGACGGTGTTGCGCAGCGGCGACGTCGGCCTCGCGGTGCGCGCTTCGTCGAGCGTTCCGGGCGTCTTTCAGCCGGTGCGCATCGGCGGGCGGGAATTCGTCGACGGCGGGCTGGTGAGCCCCGTGCCCGCCAAAGTCGCGCGTGATATGGGCGCCGATCTCGTGATCGCGGTGGACATCTCGTCCAAGCCGAAAAACGCGAAGGTGTCGAGCATGATCGACGTGCTGTTGCAGACGTTCACCATCATGAGCACGACGGTCGCGCAATACCAGCTCGGCCAGGCCGACGTGGTCATCCGCCCCGATGTCGGCAGCATCGGCGGCACCGATTTCCAGTCCAAGCACCTCGCCATCCTCGAAGGCGAGAAGGCGGCCGCGGAAAAGATGGAGCAGATCCGCGCCGCGCTCGCCAAGATCGGCCGTCCCGTTGCGGCTCCGCTGATACCGGCCGCAGCGACGGCACCGCGCTGAAGTTTTTCTTATTTGCCATAAGGCCGCTTGTGTGGCTCGCCGCCGCGGCCGGATCGTGCGCAGGCTCCTGTCAGCAATGTCCGCTTCGGGTCGAAACCAGACGACTTCGCCCGGAATCCTACAGAAATAGGCAGCAGATAAATGGAGTGGAGTAGGGTTTCGGTTTCCTGCTTCGCTCGCAAAGCTCGCCAAACCCCCCGCTCGCCTTCGGCTCACGGCCCCCTTCTCAGGGGGCCGGCAAAGCGCTCAGATGCTCCGCCAGTCGAAGCCTTCTTCCTGCGCAGCGAGTCCGATCCAGCTTTCCTCGCATCCCATCGCGCGCGCCAGCGCGGCGCGCGCCAGCTCCGGCCGGTTGTTCTGCTGGGACAGGTGCGCGCAGATCACGTGCTTCAGCCGCGAGCAATCGAGCGCGCCGAGGAGCCGCTCGGACTGCCCGTTGTCCAGGTGGCCGAACGGCCCCGCGATGCGCTCCTTCAGCCACCTCGGGTAGGCGCCGCTCCACAGCATCTCGAGGTCGTAGTTGCACTCGAGCACCAGGGCGTCGCAGCCGGAGAGCGTCTGCTCCACGTGCGCGGTGGGCGATCCGATATCGGTGAGCACTCCAAGGCGCGCGGCGCCGTCCGAGAGCACGAACTGCACCGGCTCGCGCGCATCGTGCGGCACGGTGAAGGGAATCACTTCCATGCCGTCGATCGCCAGAGATTTTTTCTCGAGAATTACAGCTTTTACCCCTTCGACGACTTTTCCTTCGGCGCCCAATGCGCCGAGCGTGCCGTGCGTGAGATAAACCGTGGCGCCGTGCGCGGCGGCGAAGTCGAACGCGCCGCAGGCGTGGTCGCCGTGCTCATGGGTGACGAGGATGCCGTCGATGTCAGACGGCATCAGGTTCAGGCGAGCGAGCCTGCGCTCTGCATCGCGCAGGTTGAGGCCGCAATCGACCAGCAGGCGCGTGCCGCCGACCTCGGCCACCAGGCAGTTGCCCTTGCTGCCGCTCGCTAGCGAGGCGAAGCGCAGCAACGGCTATTTCAGCTGCTCGAGCAGCAGGCTGAGGATGCGCTGCGCGGTACGCGAGCCTTCCGTCCCGCCGTCCTTGTTGAGCACATTGACCAGGCTGCCGTCCGGGTCCTGCTTCACCTCGACGCGGAAGTGCTCGGCCTTGGTCTTGGAATCGTCCGAGCCGAACAGCCGCGAGAAGAAGCCGCGGTCGCGGTCCTTCTTGTCCATCTCCGCCTCCGGATCGGCGTAGCGCACGAAGTACAGGCCCTTCTGCCGGTCGCGGTCCTCGACGGTGAAGCCGACGCGGTCGAGCGCCAGGCCGACGCGCCGCCAGGCCCGGTCGAACGGCTCGTAGACCTTCAGCAGCTCATTGCCATCGCCGCCCTTCTTGAGCTCCGCGCGGGACTGCAGCTGCGCCCCGCCGCCCGCGGCGAGCTGCTTCGCCTTTTCCTCCTGCGCGCCGAGCCGCACCATCACGCGGCGCAGGAACTCGGCTTCGAGGCCCGGGTCGGACTCGCGCGGCTGCCACATCGTCTGGCCGGTCGTTCCCGCCACGTCGCGCGGCGTGGTGTAGACCTCCTTCATGCCGCGGTGGCTGATATAGATCTCGGTGCCTTTGCCGTCGGGAGTGCGGTCGAGCCGCGTGCGAAACTTGTCGCGCTCGGCGGTGGAATAGACCTGGTCGGCAAATTTGCCCAGCAGGGAGCGAATTCCGCCCTCGGGGATATTGGCGCGGTTCTCAGCCCAGTCGGTCTCCATCACGCCGGCCTCGGGCGCCTCGGTCTTGATGAGAAAGCCGTTCTCCTGCCAGAAGTCCTTCACCAGCGGCCAGAGCTTCTCGGGAATCTGGTCCTGCACCACCAGCCAGCGCTCGGCGCCGGCGCGCTCGATGTGCATCCTCTCGACCTGCGGCAGCACCGCCGTGTTGCCGGCCCTAGTCTGCTCCTTGCGCTCGGCCTGGTAGCCGGAGAACGTGGCCGAGGACTTGCCGGTCTCGGGCACGACGAAGCGGGTATCGCGCGCCGGCGCGGTGAGATCGGGCGGCACCTCGAGGTTCGGCAGCGTGCCGGCCGACTTGTAGTCGACCTTGCTGTCGAACAGGCTGGTGCCGCAGCCGGCAAGCAGCGCCAGCGCACCGGCGACCGCGATGTTCCTCATCAGGCGCGGCCCTCCACCACGCGCAGCCCCGGCAGCGCGATGCCCGCCTCGTGCAGCGCCTCGCGCAGCGTCTGATGAAACTTCTCGGCGAGCGGCGACAGCGGCAGCCGCAGGCCGTATTCGAGCATGCCCATCTCGGCGAGCGCCCACTTGACCGGGATCGGGTTTGCCTCGACGAACAGGCGCTGGTGCAGCGGCAGCAGGCGCAGGTTGAGCTCGCGCGCCTTCTTCACGTCGCCGACGAGCGCCGCCGCGCACATCTGGCGCATCAGCTTCGGCGCCACGTTGGCGGTCACCGAAATCACGCCGTGGCCGCCGAGCAGGATCAGCGCGAGCGCGGTGGAATCCTCGCCGCTGTAGATCGCGAAGTTGCGCGGCGCGCGCTTGATGAGATCGGTGCCGCGCTCGATGTTGGCAGTCGCGTCCTTGATGCCGATGATGCCAGGCACCTGCGCGAGGCGCATCACCGTGTCGTTGTGCAGATCGGCGACGGTGCGCGCCGGCACGTTGTACAGGATCATCGGCAGGTCGACGGCCTCCGCAATCTTGCGGAAGTGGCGGTACTGGCCTTCCTGCGTCGGCTTGTTGTAGTAAGGCACCACGGACAGGCATGCGGTCGCGCCGGCCTTCTTCGCCGCTTCGGTCAGCTCGATCGCCTCGGCGGTCGAATTGCCGCCGGTTCCCGCAACCACGGGGATGCGCCCGTGGGAATGCTGGACCGCGACGCGGATCAGCTCCTTGTGCTCCTCGACGTCCACGGTCGGCGATTCGCCGGTGGTGCCGACCACCACGATGCCGTCGGTGCCCTCGGCGACATGCCAGTCGATCAGGTTCCTGAAGCGCGCCATGTCGAGGCGAGCGTCCTCGTGCATCGGCGTGACGATTGCGACCAGGCTTCCGGTAATCATGCAAGACTCCCTATCAGGGCGCGATTCTAGCGCTTTCGGCCGGCCCTCGTACCGCGCAGATCCGTTGCATCGCAGCTCGCTTCGGCCGCTCCACCGTCCCCTGCTCGAACGCCACTACTGTCAGCGCCTTGAAAGCACGCAGCAGCTCCCCGGGCTGCAGCAGATAGGCCGGATTGGACGGCCGGCCGTAACGCTCGTTGCCTGCCATGAATGTTTCGTAGATCAGCACGCCGCCCTCGTCGAGCGCCAGCTCGAGCTGCGCAAGCAGCGGGCGGTGCAGATAATTCGCAACGACCACGGCGGCGAAGCGTTGACCTGCGAACGGCCAGCGCTGGCCGCTCTCCAGATCGGCTTGCACGAACGTCGCGCCGGGAATCGACTGCGGAACGCTGTCTACCGCGACGACCGCGAGGCCGCGCCCGGCAAAGAAACGCGCATGTCGACCCGCCCCGCTCGCCACATCGAGCACCGGGCCGCGCGTCACCAGCTGCGCCCAGCGCACCACCCACTCGGACGGCGCCTCGGCGCCATGCAAATCAGCCAGCTCTGCGGCTCCAGGAGAGTCCTACCAGGCCGACTGCGCAAACGAACAGCCCCAGCGTGGAGAGCGCGTCTACCGTGGCGATCTGCTCGTACCACGCCTCGTCGTAGTGCCTGCCGATGAAGGGTCGAAGCGTGAACACGCCGTAGAGCTCCGAGCCGAGGAACAGCAGCGCGCCGACGCTGATCGTCCAGGCGCCGGCGCGCGATGCCGGGTTCCTGAGCAGCAGTATGCCGGCCGCCAGGAAGAGCAGCCCGACGAGCGGCCGGATCACGAGGCCTGCGTTGGTAATCATGCGCTACACCAGCGTGAGCTTCTTCAGCGGCAGGCTGCGCACCGGCTTGCCGGTCGCCGCGTAGATGGCGTTCATCACCGACGGCGCCACCACGCTGATCGTCGGCTCGCCGACGCCGCCCCAGAAGTCGTACGACGGCACGATCACGGTTTCGACCTTCGGCATCTCGGCGAGCCGCATGATCGGGTAGTTGTGGAAGTTCGATTCCACCATGCGCCCGTTCTCTACCGAGCATTCGCCATAGAGCGTCGCGGTGAGCCCGTAGGCCACCGAGCCTTCGACCTGCGCCGCGATCTGGTCGGGATTGACGGCATGGCCGCAATTGAGCGCCAGCACCATGCGATGCACCCTGACCTGGCCCTTGTCGCTCACCGACAGCTCGGCGACGGCCGCCGAGTAGCTGCCATATCCCATGAACTGCGCGATGCCGCGATGCACGCCCGCGGGCAGCGGCTTGCCCCAGCCCGCCTTGTCCGCCGCCGCATTCAGGACGGCCAGGTGCTTCGGATGGCTGGCCATCAGGGCGCGGCGGAACTCGAGCGGGTCCTGCCCTGCCGCGCGCGCCACCTCGTCCATGAAGCACTCCAGGTACACGCCGTTCTGGTTGGTGTTGACGCCGCGCCAGGGGCCGACCGGCACATGCGTGTTGCGCATCGCATATTCGATGAGCAGGTTCGGCACGGTGTAGCCGAACTGCGCGTCGCCCGGCTCCTTCGACAAACCCTGCAGCTGCCGCATGTCCTTGCCGTCCTTGATTCCCTGCGGGTTCAGGAAAGCATTGATCGACTGCCCGGACACGCGGATGTGCAGTCCAACGAGCTTGCCGCTCTCATCGACGCCGGCCGACAGCTTGCACTGCGAGATCGGCCGGTAGAAGTCGTGCGCCTGGTCCTCCTCGCGGGTCCAGATCAGCTTCACCGGGACGCCGGGGAACTGCTTGGCGATGGCGACCGCCTGGCGCGTGTAATCCTGCGTGCCGCCGCGCCTGCCGAAGCCGCCGCCGAGGTCGAGCTTGTAGACCTCGCCTCTGTCGAGCGGCAGTCCCGCCTCCTCGGTCGCGGCGGCGAGCGACGCTTCCGCATTTTGCGTCGGCACCCAGACTTCCACCCTGTCCGGCGTGACCTTGGCGGTCGCGTTCATGGGCTCCATCGTCGCGTGGGCGAGGAACGGCGTGCTGTAGACGGCTTCCACCTTCTTCGCGGCGCCTTCGATCGCCTTGAGCGCATCGCCTTCCTGCCATCCGGCGAGCGGCTCGCCGCTAGCCGTCAATCCCTCCTTGAGGCGCGCAGCGATCGTCGCGCTCGATTGCGTCGCGCCGGCGCCTTCATCCCAGTCGATCGGCAGCGCGTCGAGCGCCGTCTTGGCCCGCCACCAGGTGTTGGCAACGACGCCGACGGTCGAGTCGTTCACTTTCACGACGCGATGCACGCCAGGCCGCCCCGACAGCTTGCTTTCGTCATAGCTCACCAGCTTGCCGCCGAATACCGGGCAAGCTTTCACCGCGGCGTGCAGCATGCCCGGCAGCTTGAGGTCGATCGAATAGATCTTGCTGCCGTTGAGCTTGTCGGCGGTGTCGAGCCGCTTCATCGGCCTGCCGGCGATCTTCCATTCCCTCGGGTCCCTGAGCTGGATGCTCTTGGGGTCCGGCGGGGTCAGCCTGGCCGCCGCGCCGGCGACCCTGCCGTAGGTGGTCGAGCGCTGCGAAGCCGCGTGCGTGATGACGCCATTCGCCACCGTGACTTCGCCGACCGGAACGTTCCACTGGTCGGCCGCCGCCTGCAGCAGCATCATGCGCGCCGCGGCGCCGCCGCGGCGGACATAGTCCTGCGAGATGCGGATGCCGCGGCTGCCGCCGGTGGACATCTCGCCCCACACGCGCTTGCGGGCGAGGTTCTGCCCGGCGGTGAATTGCTCGGTGGCGACTTTTTTCCAGTCGCACTCGAGCTCCTCGACGACCAGCTGGGCGAGGCCGGTAAGCGTGCCCTGCCCCATCTCCGAGCGCGCGATACGGATCACGCAGGTGTCGTTGGGCTTCACGAACACCCAGGCATTGATCTCGGCTCCGGCAGCGGCCGCGGCCTGCGCAGCGGCGCTGGAAAGGCCGAAAGGCAGGTTGAAGCCGAGCGCGAGGCCGCCGCCGGCGGCGGCCGCGGAGCGGAGGATGAATTTGCGGCGATTCATGTCAAACCTTCTTTCCAGCGGCCAGGTGGACCGCCGCGCGGATGCGCTGATAGGTGCCGCAGCGGCAGATGTTGGTCATCGCCTCGTCGATGTCCTTGTCGGTCGGCTTCGGGTTCTTCTTCAGCAGCGCCGCCGCCGCCATGATCTGTCCCGACTGGCAGTAGCCGCATTGCGGCACGTCGAGCGCCGCCCATGCCTCCTGCACGGGATGCGAGCTGGTGGCCGAAAGCCCCTCGATGGTGACGATCCTGTCGGCGGCCTTCAGCGTGCCGACGGGAACGGAGCAGGAGCGCCGCACTTCGCCGTTGATATGCACCGAGCAGGCGCCGCACTGCGCGACGCCGCAGCCGTATTTGGTGCCGGTGAGGCCCACCTGCTCGCGGATCACCCAGAGCAGGGGGGTATCGGCCTCCGCCTGCACGTCACGCATCCTGCCGTTGACATTGAGCTTTGCCATCGATGCCACTCCTCCAGGACGAATTGGTCGGCTACCTTACGCCCGCCAGGGCGCCGAGGCAATTGCTAGCGCGCTCTGGGCTTGCGCAGCGCCGGATTGAGCCTGTCGATATCCGCCTGAACCTGCTCGCGGCTTCGCTCGTAGACGATCTCGCGCCCCATGACCTTGCCGACATAGGCCATTGCGTTGCGGGTCGGGGTCAGCTGGCACTTCACGCTGTGGATGCCCTCGCCGAGCACCACGTCGATCCATTCCGCCCGCTTGTTCAGGACCACGACCTCGATGGTCTGCCCGCTTTCGGTGCGTACCTTGATTTTCTCGTCGCGCATGCAGTTTCAATTCTCCATGAAGGCGTTCAGCTCCGGCGTGGTCAACGAACGCTCGAGATAACCGAAGCTGCCCTTTTCACTGACCTCCCGTGCCGCCTCGAGCAGGCCGCTCATCGCCGCGCGATACAGCGAAGTGGCGAGGCTGATGCGCCGCACGCCGGCCGCCTGGAGCTCGGCGACGCTGAAGGACTTGCCTTTGATGCCGGCCATGAAGTTGACCGGCTTGGACACCGCGGCGCACACCGCGCGCACGGCGGCCAGGTCGGGCAGGCCCGGCGCCATCAGCACATCCGCGCCCGCCTTCTCGAATGCCTGCAAGCGCCTGATCGTGTCCTGCAGGTCGGGCCTGCCGCGCAAAAAATTCTCCGCGCGGGCGGTCAAGGTAAACGCGAAGGGCAGCGCCCGCGCCGCCCGGGCCGCCGCGGCGACGCGCTCGGTGGCGTGCTCGAGGTCGTAGAGCGGCTGATCCTTGTCGCCGGTCGCATCCTCGATCGAGCCGCCGACCAGCCCGACCCCGGCGGCGAGACGGATCGTCTCTGCCGCCGCGGCCGGTGCGTCGCCGAAACCCTTTTCCAGATCCGCCGAGACCGGCAGGTCGGTCGCCATCACGATGGCGCGCGCATGCGCGAGCGCCTCCTCGCGCGTCACCTTGCCGTCGCGCCTGCCGAGCGTTCCGGCGCACGCGCCGCTCGAGGTCGCGAGCGCCTGGAAGCCAAGCCCGGCTAGAGCGCGCGCCGAGCCTGCATCCCACGGATTCGGAATCAGGAAGGCGCCCGGTCCCCGGTGCAGCGCGCGAAAGCGGGCCGCCTTGTCGCTGGTCATGTACAAAGCACCAGGTTGGCGAACTCGATCAGCATTGCCGGCTTGAGGTAGGCCGAGAAGGCGGCGGCGGTGACGAACGCGAACAGCGCCACTGCCAGGGCTGTCATCCAGAATTCCTGCCTTGGGCTCATGCCGCCGAGTCTAGCTCAGCTTCTCCACCTGCGGCAGGTTGCAGGCGAGGATCGCCTTGCGCAGCGCCTCGATCGCTTCGGGGCGCGGAAAGCTGCGCCGCCAGGCGAGCGCGACGCGCCGCACCGGCACCGGCCGCGCGAAGGGCAGGACGCGGATCAGGTCGCCCGTGCCGCCCGCGCCGATGGAAGTCGCAGGCAGCACGGTGACGCCGACGCCGCCCGCGACCATCTGGCGGATCGTCTCGAGCGATCCGCCCTCCACGGTGCGGGCGATCGGGTTGCGCTCGCGCGAGCGCACGGTGTGGCAGATCTCGAGCACCTGGTCGCGGAAGCAATGGCCTTCGCCGAGGAGCAGGAGGCTCTCGCGCGTCAGCTCGTCCGAGGTCACGCGCTTCCTGCCTTCCCACCGATGGCCCTTGGGCACCGCGACGAAGAACGGCTCGTCGTACACCGGGCGTATCTCGACGCCCGGCCCCTGGAACGGCAGCGCGATCAGGATCACGTCCACTTCTCCGCTCTTCAGCGACTCGGCGAGCCGGTGCGTGAAGTTCTCCTGGATGTGCAGCTGCATGGCCGGCGCCGCGCGGCGCAGGATCGGAATCAGCTTGGGCAGCAGGTAGGGCCCGATGGTGTAGATCGCGCCGAGGCGAAGCGGCCCGGCGAGCGGATCGCGGCCGGCAGCCGCGATCTCCTTGATGCGCGCCGATTCCTCGAGCACGCGCTGCGCCTGCTCGACGATTTTCTGCCCGGCAGGCGTGACCGCGACTTCCGCGGAGCCGCGCTCGAAAAGCGTCACGCCGAGCTCTTCCTCGAGCTTCTTCACCGCCACCGAGAGCGTCGGCTGCGACACGAAGCAGGTCTCCGCCGCCCTGCCGAAATGGCGCTCGCGCGCCACGGCGACGATGTAGCGCAGCTCGGTCAGCGTCATGCTTTCCTTCTGGCCAGGAAGTAAAGCGGGATGCCGGCAAGCATGATGGCGAGCCCGGCGAGCACGGGCACTCCGAATTCCACGGCGAAGCGCACGTAGTTCACGCTCGAGTACAGCATGTAGGCGCACATGCCGCAAAACGCGAATGGCACGACCGGATAGAGGGGAACGCGGAATGCCGGAGGCTCGCCGCCTGCCCTCCGGAACACAAAAAGCGTCAGGCCGGTGAGCAGAAAAAACGTCCAGAACACCGGCGCGGTATAGGCCACCATGGCGCTGAACCCGTCGGGTGTGAACGATGCAACCAGGACCAGCGCAGCCGCGATGGCGCCCTGGAGAAGCAGCGCGTTTCCGGGCGTGCTTCCCGCCTCGCGCCAGCTGCCCAGGCGCGCAAAGAGCGCGAAATCGCGCCCGAGCGCGTAATTGGTGCGCGCGCCGGTGAAGATCGCGGCATTGACCGTAGTGAGCGCGGCAAGGCAGACGATCAGGGCGAGCAGCAGCGCGCCCTTCTCGCCGGTCACGACGCGCATCAGGTCGGCGGCCACCGCCTTGGATTGCCGCATGCCGCCCAGGCCGAGCGCGGCGAGATACCCGAGGTTGACCAGCAGGTAAAGCACCGTGACTGCCAGGATGCCGCCGACCAGGATGCGGATCATGTTGCGGCGCGGATCGCGCACCTCGCCGGCAAGATAGGCCGCCTCGTTCCAGCCGCCGTACGTCAGCAGGACGAAAATCATCGCCAGCCCGAACGAGCCGCCGCTGGCCGGCTCCGCCGGCCCGGGGGCGGCGCCGGCCATCAGCCCCCCGAGGGCGATGAAAAGCAATCCGGCGAACAGCAGGACCTGCATGATCTTCTGCAGCGTCTTCGATTCGACGGTGCCGGCGAAATTGAGCAGCGTGAGCACCGCCACGCCAAGCGCGGCGTAGATCGCCGAGCTCTTGTCTCCAAGACGGAGGATCTCGGAGGCGTAGTCGCCGAATACGAACGCCACTGCGGCAATCGCGCCGGTCTGGATCACCGTCATGCGCGACCAGGCGAAGACGAACGCCGCGCCGCGGCCGAAGCCGCGCGCCAGATAGGCGTACTCGCCTCCCGTCTCGGGATAGCGCGAGGCAAGCTCGGCGTACACCAGGGCGCCGCACACCGACACGACCCCCCCGAAGATCCAGGCAAAGAGGAATTCCGCGTTGCTCGAGGTATTGGCGGCGACGATCGACGGCGCCTTGAAAATGCCTGCGCCGATCACCATGCCGCAAATCAGGACGATGCCATCCGAGAGGGACAGCAGCTGTCTCGGCGCTGAGCTCACTGCCCTCGCGTCGCGCGCCATGGATGGACTTTCGTCGCGTTACCGTCGGACACGGTCACCTGCCCGTCGATGCGCTCGCCGCCCAGCGTGCCGGTAAACTGGTGATGCCAGGCGTGGTCGTTCACCACGCCGGTGACCACCAGCTTGATTTCCTTGCCGCGCAGGCGGCTCGCGCGCACCGGAAGGTCGCGCCCTTGCGCCGCCGCGTGTACGTCGAGCACCTGGAATTTCTGCGCGATGTTGAAGCGCCAGGGGCCGCCATGCTCGCCGAGGTCGCTCGACCATACGCCGTGCGCGTCGGCGGGCACGATCCATAGCTCTACTCGCGACAGCCCGCCGATGCCGACCGTCTTTTCCGGCGCGCGCATCTCGAGCCGCTCGTCGGGCGGCCAGTCGCCGATGCCGCCGTCATGCGAGACGATGCGCGTGCCGGGCTTCAGCCTGAGCAGCCGCGGCAGGAGCTTGGCGTTGAAGTCGGGCAGAAGGTACATCGTGATCACGCTCGCCCGAGACAGGTCGGTGTCGAAGATGTCGCGGGTTTCGAAGCGCGCGCGGTCGGCGACACCCGCCCGCCTTGCATTCCCGGTCGCCGCCTTCACCAGCCGCGGGTCATAGTCGACGCCGAGTCCGCGCGCTCCGCGCTTGGCCGCCTCGATGACGATGCGGCCGTCGCCCGAGCCGAGATCGATTACGTAATCGCCGCTCTTCACCTCCGCCATGCGCAGCATGCGCTCGACGATCTCCATCGGCGTATTGACGTACGGCACGGTGCCGTCGTCCCAGCCCCAGGCCTGCGGCTGCGCGTGCAGCGGGAGCGAGGCGATGAAGAACACGACAGCCACCCGTGGCAGCAGAATCAACGAAATACCCAAGCGGTAAAATTGCGGGACGCGCCCCGGTAGCTCAGTGGATAGAGCAGTCCCCTCCTAAGGGACAGGTCGCACGTTCGATTCGTGTCCGGGGTGCCATGGAAGGTCAAAGACTCGCGCTCCAACCGCGGAAGTCTACCCAAGTCTGCAGGCGCCAAATTGCTTTTACGGGCAGCCTGAACTACGATCAAGTGCCTGTTGCCGTTGTTTTATTGGCAAAAAAGAAGCTGGCCACAACAATAAATACGGAGGATCACAAGTCACGCCCTAGTCGGGCGTTTCCATGGCGCGCCTTCGTCGCCGCGCTCCTGTGGGCGTTCGCATTTGCGGCGTGGGCTCAAGCCGACATCCTCGCGCAGGGCGAGGCGCTCGTGCGCGCGGGTCGCTATGCCGACGCTTACCAGCTGCTCGAGCCGCACGAGGACAGGCTCGCCGGCGACCTCAAGTTCGACTACCTGCTCGCCCGCTCGGCGCTCGAGACCGGCCGCCCGAGCAAGGCGAGCTTCATCTATGAGCGCATCCTGGCGCAGGAGCCGAATTACGTCGGCGTCCGCCTGGAGATGGGGCGGGCGTACCTCGCGCTCGGCGACTACGCCCGCGCGAAGCTCGAATTCGAGACGGTGCTCCGCTTCGAGAATCTGCCGCCCGGGCTGCGCGAGCAGGCGCAGATCTACGGCAAGGCGGCGGACCAGTACATCGCCGGCAAGAAGACTGTCGGCTACGGCTACGCAGAGTATGGGTTCGGGTACGACTCGAACGCACCGTCGGCGACCAAGACCAGCGAGATCAGCGTGGTGAACGGCAACACGCTGATCCTGCCCCCGTCCGC